>Ga0228698_1000163_pt1 | contig 62274 bp, 56 predicted proteins | sample McNCre117_Aug_MG_FD_178015 | JGI IMG/M metagenome (GOLD analysis project Ga0228698, IMG submission 178015) | Freshwater microbial communities from McNutts Creek, Athens, Georgia, United States - 1-17_Aug_MG | ecosystem: Environmental > Aquatic > Freshwater > Creek | place: USA: Georgia...
ACGGGTGCAGCCTGGGGATTGTTATTTTTAGGAGCAACAACATCATTTGAATCAATCGGTGAAGCACCTTTTGGTTGATAAACATTGACCTTCTGCCCTTCGGCCAGCACATGAACGCCTGCGGCCACCACCTTCTCGCCCCCCTGAATGCCACCCGCGATCACCGCTTGGTTGCCATCGGCCGTGGCCACCACAACCGGGCGCGCCTTGACGGCGCTGGATGCGGCATCAAACACCCAAACATGGGCGTCCTGCCCTTTGGCCCACAACGCGCTGGTGGGCAGCTTGATGAGGGCTGGAGTTGCATCGGCCTTGGCCCAGGTGATGTACGCCGTGGAGCCCAGCGGCAAGTCCTGGCCACCACCGTCCACCGCCAGCTTCACACCAAACGTGCGAGTGATGGGGTCTGCACTTGCAGCCACCTCGCGCACCACCGCGCCACGCCCTGGCCCGCCCGCCCACTGGCGCACCAGCGCCTTCTGGCCCACGCGCAAGGCGGTCACCTGTTGCTCGGGTACCGAGACCACCACATCGCGCGGCCCGTCGTAAGCCACCCGAACCACCGGCGTACCGGCAGACAGCACTTGCCCGGGTTCGGCCTCCACCGCCACCACCACACCACTGCGGTCAGCACGCAGCGCCGTATAAGCCTGCTGGTTGGCTTGGCTGGCCGATTGCGCCTGGGCCTGGTCCAAACTGGCCTGGGCAGAACGCAGGGCCGCATCACGCCGCTCCAACTCTGCACCGCTGATGAAGCCTTGCGCCTTCAGGTCGGCGTACCGCTTCAAATCTGCGGCGGCCAAATCGCGTTGTGTTCGGGCCGCCTGAATTTGTGCCTGCGAGGCTTGAACAGCCAACTGGTAGTCGGACGCATCCAACTGTGCCAACACCTGCCCGGCGCCCACCTTTTGACCCGCCTCCACCGACCGGCTCAACAGCTTGCCAGCCACCCGAAAACCCAACCTGGCTTCGATGCGCGCCCGCACTTCGCCCGGAAACTCCCGCTCAAACTCCAAATCCTGCGCCCCGACTGTGAGCAGCTTGACTGCACGCACCGGCTCCGGTGCCGGCTCCTGTTTTGCACAGCCTGCCAGCAAGGCCATGGCCATACCGACTCCACTCCACCAAACCACGCGGGTATTGCCCATGGCAACCTTCTCCGTTCAAAGCGTTTCAGTCCATGCGACCAAAACAGTTAATGACCAACTGGTCAGCAATTGAATCACAAATTTCCAAACCTTGCGCCAATAGGCGGCTCTTGCCTTCAAAAAAACCCACAAACAGCCCAGCGACAATGGCCCCCATGCGAACCGGCGTCGATCATGAAGAAAACTTTCCCGTGGCCTCCTGGCTGTGCCCACCCGCGCAACGGCCAGCCGTGGTAGCGCTGTACCGGTTTGCCCGTACAGCCGACGACCTGGCCGACGAAGGCACCCTGCCCGCCCCCCAACGCCTGCAGCAACTGACCCTGTATCGCCAATGGCTGAACTGGGCAGATGGCACCCTGGCCCGCCCGCAAACGGCGGGCCATCCCAGTTGGCCCGAGCTGTTTGCCCATTTGCACACCCACATCCAGAAGCACGCCTGGCCCACTGCCCCCATGCACGCCCTGTTGGACGCGTTCGAGCAAGACGTGCGCCACACCGCCAGCGGCCACCGCTACCAAAGCATGGCCGAACTGCTGGACTATTGCTCCCGCTCGGCCAACCCGGTGGGCCGGCTGCTGCTGCATGTGTTTGGCGTGACCGATGCCACCAGCCTGCGCCAGAGTGACGACATTTGCACGGCCCTGCAACTCATCAACTTCTGGCAAGACATTTCCATCGACTGGCCCCGCCAACGCCATTACCTGCCGCAAGACCGGTTGGATGCCCACGGCCTGAGGCTGGACGACTTTTCACCATCCCGCCCGCCCCATGCCACGCTGGACGCCACCTGCAGCCAGTTGGTGGCCGAGTTGTTTCGACACGCCACGCAAACCATGCGTCGAGGCGCTCCGTTGGCCTGGTGCCTGGAGGGTCGGTTTGGGTGGGAACTGCGTCTGGTGGTACACGGTGGCCTGCGAGTGGCCGAACGCGCTGCCCAACAAACCCACCAAACCTGGCGCACACGCCCCAAACTGACCGCGACGGACATGCCCCTGCTGCTGTGGCGCAGCGCCCGCCCCTGCCCCACCGATACACTGGCGCCCAACCGCTTATGACGCCCCAGCAATACGTTCAAGAGAAAGCCGCTGCCTCGGGTAGCAGTTTTTATTACGCCTTTTTATTCCTGCCTCAGCCACGGCGCGAGGCCATCACCGCGTTCTATGCGTTTTGCCGCGAGGTGGACGATGTGGTGGACGACATGACCGACCCCAGCGTGGCCGCGCAAAAACTGGCTTGGTGGCACCATGAGGTGCATCAGGCTTTTGCAGGCAAAGCCACCCATCCGGTGCTGCAGGCGCTGATGCCACACACCACCGCATATGGCATTCAGGAAGCCTCGTTGCAAGCCATCATCGACGGCTGCCAGATGGACCTGGAACAAACCCGCTACCTCGACTACACCGGCTTGCAACGCTACTGCCACCTGGTGGCCAGCGTGGTCGGCGAGGTATCGGCCCGTATTTTTGGCCAGACTGACCCCGCCACCACCCAGTACGCCCACACCCTCGGGCTGGCGTTCCAGCTCACCAACATCATTCGGGATGTGGGGGAAGACGCCCTGCGTGGCCGCATTTATCTACCAGTGAATGAGCTGCAACAGTTTGATGTGAAAGCCCAGGAGATCCTCCAGCGCCAGCACTCGGAGCGGTTTGCAGCCCTCATGCGCTTTCAGGCCCAGCGCGCCCATGCCCTGTACGACCAGGCCCTGGCTCTGCTGCCTCCAGCCGACCGGCGCAGCCAAAAACCAGGGCTGATGATGGCCAGCATCTACCGCACGCTGCTGCGCGAGATTGAAGCGGAAGGTTTTCAGGTGCTGCACCAGCGCGTCAAACTCACGCCGCTGCGCAAACTCTGGCTGGCCTGGAAAGTTCAGGCGCTGGGCAGGCTGTGACCTCCAGATCAGCTCGCCCGCTGAGCGTGGCGGTGGTGGGAGGAGGTTGGGCCGGACTGGCGGCGGCCGTCAAAGCCACGCTGGATGGCCATCAGGTCACGGTGTTCGAAGCCAGCCGCCACTGGGGCGGGCGGGCACGGACCGTGCTGTGCAACACACCGCATGGCCCGCTGCAACTGGACAACGGCCAGCACATCCTCATTGGTGCCTACACCCGCACCTTGGACTTGATGCAACGGGTGGGCGTCAACCCGCAAGAGGTGCTGCTGCGCCTGCCACTGACGCTGGTCAATGGCCAAGGCACCGGACTGCAATTTCCCAACCTGCCCGCACCGCTGGACGCAGCCTGGGGCATTTGGCGCAACCCGCAGTGGACGGCCGGTGAAAAGCTGGCCCTGCTGTGGCGCGCCACTCGCTGGGCGGGCAGCCGCTTCCAGTGCGCCCCACAGTCCACGGTTGGCGATTTGTGCGCGGGCCTACCCACCGCGTTGGTGCAGCAGTTTCTGGCACCGCTGTGCGTGTCGGCCCTCAACACACCCATGCACGAGGCCAGTGGCCAGGTGTTTCTGACGGTGCTGCGCGACGCCCTGTTTGCAGGCGCTGGGGGGTCCAACCTGCTCATTCCGCGTGTACCGCTGGGTCAGTTGTGGCCAGAACCCGCTGTTCGCTGGCTCACCCAGCACGGTGCCCGCTGCCACCTGGGGCAGCGCGTCACAGCCCTTCAACGCTGGGGCAGCCAATGGCAGGTCATGGATCAGACCTTTGATGCGGTGATTTGGGCAAATTATCAAAATAAACCTCTTCTACCGCTCATCAATCAAAGTCTTTCTGCTACTGAATCTGATAATTCCATACCTTTGCAATACACCGCGATTGCCACGGTGTATGCACAAGCTTTAGACGTACCTGTGCACTGGCAATTGCCGCACCCCATGCTGGCGCTGGCAGACAGTGCGATCCACCCCGCACAATTTGTGTTCGACCGAGGGCAATTGGGCAACCCACCCGGTGTGCTGGCATTTGTGGTGAGCGCCGCCAGCGGATCTGCCACAGACATTGAGCGCGCAGTTTTACGGCAGGGGCAATCCCAACTCGGTCTGAATCTGGCTCCCATACAGACCATTCTGGAAAAACGAGCCACCTTTGCGTGCACCCCCCAGGCTCACCGACCGCCAACTCACATTGATCACAACCTGTGGCGGGTTGGAGACGAAGTGGCTGGCCCCTATCCCGCCACCTTGGAAGGTGCGATGCGCAGCGGCTGGGATGCCACCTTTGCACAGTGACACGGGCACGATGCGAAGGTTCATCATCGCCCATTCGTTGTCACGGATGTAGGTGAGTGGTAGGCCGTGTTGGACTTGAACCAACGACCAAAGGATTCAGGTTGGCGTGAGTTTCCCCACTCCCTGGACTATCTCATCACCCTCGCCACGGATTGCTCTGTGCGTTAGGGTGCCGGGCGCTCTGGGGGTACTTATCGGATTGGCTCCTCACACCCTAGTCTCTGCACCTTCTCGCCTACCGGTTGTGACAACCTGCCTTCGGCGAGCTTGGCTCAGGGTTGCCGGGCCATAGACTGACTGACGGTTTCCCTGAATTCACCCGGTTTTCCATTGCCGCTTTCGCGACAAGGTCACCTGTTTGATGAGTCCTCTGCTCTAACCAACTGAGCTAACGGCCCTACTCGCAGCGCATTCTAGCTGCATCAAGGTCGCCCCTGGCTCAACGCATTGCTGACCAGCTTGGAGGTGATGTCGACAATTTGGATCATGCGATCGTAGGCCATGCGCTGCGGGCCGATGACACCGAGTGTGCCAACCACTTTGCCGTCGATTTCATACGGGGCAGAAACAATCGCCAGGTCTTGAACTGGCACCACCTGGCTTTCGCCACCAATGAAAATGCGCACCCCCTCAGCCTGCTCCGACATGTCGAGCAGACGCATGAGTTGAGCTTTTTGTTCGAACAGGTCAAACATGCGGCGCAAATTACCCAGATCGCTGGAAAAATCGGAGACAGACAACAAGTTGCGCTCCCCGGAGATGACCACTTCGTCCTGGGCGGCTGCCGCTTGCATGCCCAAATCAACGGCGGTTTGCATCAGCACCGAAATTTCGGAACGAAGCGTATCCACCTCTGACCGCAGGCGCTGACGCACCACTTCCAGACTCTGGCCGGAGTAGTGGGCATTCAGATAGTTGGCCGCTTCGGTGAGCTGGCTACCGGTGTAGGGCGTGCTGGTGTTGACCACCTTGTTTTGCACATCGCCACCCGGAGACACCAGAATGACCAGGATGCGTTGCTCGGACAGCGCCAAAAATTCGATGTGATGGAACACCGCCTCATTGCGTGGAGCCATGACCACTCCCACAAAGTGGGACAGATTGGACAGCAGCTGGGCCGCGCTGGAGATGACCCGCTGAGGTTGATCAGGAAGGATCGCGGCGGTGGGCACATCGGCCGACAAATCGAGTGATTCGCGCCGAACGGTCAGCATGGTGTCCACAAACAGGCGATAGCCCTTGGGCGTGGGTATGCGCCCCGCAGATGTGTGCGGGCTGGCAATGAGCCCCAGCTCCTCCAGGTCACTCATGACGTTGCGAATGGTGGCCGGGGAAAGGTCCAGGCCGGCTGCTTTGGACAGGGTACGGGAACCCACGGGCTGACCGTCAGCAATGTACCGCTCGACCAGGGTTCGCATCAGCAGTTGAGCGCGCTTGTCTAACATGCCTTGATGGGGGTTGGGCTGTGATGTAATTTCAGCATGATTTTGCACGCGCCAAAGCCCAACTCGGCTCCAGCAATCCGCACCGGCAAACTCCAGTTTGCTCGCGTGGCGTTGGTTGGGAAGTATCAGGCCATTGGCTCCCGCGATGCGCTGGACAGTGTGGCCAATTTTTTGCTGGACCTGGGATGCGAGGTCGTGCTGGAGCACGAAACCGCCTCCAACACCGGGTTGACCCAACATGTCACAGCCCCACTCAAAAGTCTTGGAGAACGCTGTGACCTGGTGATGGTGGTAGGGGGGGACGGCACCCTATTGGGCGTGGCCCGACAGTTGGCACGGCATGGGGTACCGGTCATTGGTATCAACCAGGGACGTCTAGGCTTCATGACCGATGTCCCACTGGACGACTTTGCGAACACATTGCGCCCCATGTTGCACGGCGCTTATGAAGAAGACCCCAGAACCCTGATGCACGCAGAGGTGTGGCGGGATGAACGCTGCATTTTTGATACCTTGGCCATGAACGATGTGGTGGTCAACCGGACATCGGCCGGCATGGTCGAGGTGCGCATTGAAGTGGGCAGCCGGTTTGTGGCCAGGCAACGGGCAGACGGCCTGATCATTTCCACCCCCACTGGCTCGACCGCCTATGCCCTGTCTGCCGGCGGGCCGTTGGTACATCCATCCATTGGTGGATGGGTGATGGTGCCCATTGCGCCGCACACCCTGTCCAACCGGCCGATTGTGTTGCCCAGCACCGAGGAAATTGTGGTGGAGGTCGTTGGAGGGCGCGAAATCAGTGCAAACTTTGACATGCAAACCATCACCAGCCTGTTGCATGGTGACCAAATTCGGGTACGAGCCTCCACCCACAGCCTGAAACTGCTGCACCCGGTAGGCTGGAGCCACTTTGACACCCTGCGCAACAAGCTCCATTGGAACGAAAACACCATTGGTACCCCCGGCTGACGACCCGCCCCTTTTAACCATGACCGCTCCATGAGTTTGCTGAGGATTGCTCTTAAAGACTTTGTGATTGTTCGGGAGCTGGACCTGGAACTGGCCAGCGGTTTCAGCGTACTGACGGGCGAAACCGGCGCTGGCAAATCCATTCTGATCGACGCACTGCAACTGGCCCTGGGTGGACGGGCAGACGCTGGCTCGGTCAGGGCCGGACAAACGCGAGCCGATGTCAGCGCCGAATTCCAATTAACGCCAGAAGCCACCATCTGGCTGACCGAGCAAGAATTGAACGGAGACGAACCCACCGTGCTGGTGCGACGAACAGTGGACGTGCAAGGCCGCAGCAAAGGTTGGATCAATGGAAACCCGGTGAGCGCCGGCCAACTGAAAGAGCTGGCCACCCGGCTGGTCGACATTCATGGTCAACACGCGTGGCAAGCCCTGACCAACCCACAGGCTGTACGCAGTTTGCTGGATGGCTATGCAGGCATTGACTGCACCCCACTGAATGGGCTGTGGCGGGATTGGAAAACTGCCCAGCAGACCCTGCAACTGGCACAGGCTGACCACGCCAGCCTGCAACTGAAAAAAGACCAACTGGAATGGAAACTCACCGAGTGGAACAGGCTACACTCCCATCCCGGTGAATGGGAGCAACTACAAGCTGACCACAAGCGTCTGGCCAACATGCACCACCTGCTGGATACCGCAGGGGTCGCCAGCCAATGCCTGACCGACGGTGACACCAATGCGCTGAGCCTCGTCAACCACGCCCGCCAACAACTGGAAGCTAGAGTGGCACTTGAGCCAGCCTTTGAGCCGTTACTGGGGTTGTTGGAGCAAAGTTTGCTACTGCAACACGAGGTGGCCAGAGCCCTTCACTCCTATACCAGCCGCACCGAGGCAGATCCCCAGCGCCTGAGCGAACTGGACCAGCGCCTGGCGCAATGGATGGATGCAGCCCGCAAACTGGCCTGCCCGCCCGACCAGCTGCATGACACAGGCTTGCAACTGCAGGCCGAACTGGCCACCGTGGAGCAGGCGAGCCAGCTCCAGCGACTGGAGCAGCAAGCCAATGAGTGCTACAAATTATTCATCCAAGAATGTAAAAAAATATCTGCACTACGACACAAGAAAAGAGATTATCTTGCTACAGAAATAACAAATAAAATTCAGCTTCTTGGCATGCCTGGTGGCCGTTTTGAAGTGGTGCTGCAGCCCCTGACGGAACCGCAAGCCCATGGTCTGGAGGCGGTGGAATTCCACGTGGCGGGTCATGCGGGTGTAGAACCAAGGCCGATTGGCAAGGTGGCTTCCGGTGGGGAGTTGTCTCGGGTGGCATTGGCCATATCGGTTTGCACCAGCCAGCTCAAGGGTTGCCCAACGCTGATTTTTGACGAAGTGGATTCGGGCGTGGGTGGAGCGGTTGCACACACCGTAGGGCAATTGATGGCAGAGCTGGGACAACACCGACAGGTGCTGGCAGTGACTCATCTGCCGCAAGTAGCCGCCTGCGCCCACCACCATTACCAAGTAGAAAAAAGAAGCCAAAACGGGGAGGTGTTGAGCCAAGTGACGGAGCTGGATGCGACACAGCGGGTAGAAGAGCTGGCACGCATGTTGGGCGGGGCTGCCGTGACCGACACATCCAGAGCGCACGCACGGGAAATGTTGCAAGCATGAACGCACTTCAATTGGTACTGATTACCGGCATGTCGGGCTCCGGAAAATCGGTCGCCCTGGCCGCCCTGGAGGATGTGGGTTACTACTGCGTGGACAACTTGCCACCGGAGTTGATGGTGCCTTTTGTGCAACTGCAAGAGGGGCGCACAGACCGCAAGGTGGCCGTGGCGATTGATGCGCGCAGCAAGGAATCTCTGCCCCATGTCCCCCAGTTGATGGCGGTACTGGCAGGCAAGGGGGTGCATGTGTCGCCCATTTTCCTGGATGCCTCGGATGACACGCTGGTACGCCGGTTCTCCGAAACACGGCGCGGGCACCCGCTTTCCAGCAAAGGGACGAGCAACACCGATTCGGAACCATCTGCGTTGCTGGAGGCCATTCAACTGGAGCGGCAACTCACCCAAAATTTGCGGGAACGGGCGGTGGTGATTGACACCAGCCTGATCAAACCCGCGAAGTTACTGAGCCAGATCAAGGACTTGGTAGGCTCCCCCAAAGTGGGTTTGACGCTGGTGTTCGAGTCGTTTGCCTTCAAACGCGGTGTACCGTTGGACGCGGACTTTGTGTTCGATGTGCGCATGCTGCCCAATCCGCATTACGACCCCACCCTGCGCCCATTGACAGGGCGTGATAAACCCGTAGCAGCTTTCCTGGCGCAGCAGGCCGAGGTGCGTCGCATGCAAGCGCAAATTGCCACTTTTTTGGAAAGCTGGCTTCCGGCTTTGAAAGACGACCACCGCAGCTATGTGACCGTGGCCGTGGGCTGTACCGGCGGGCAGCACCGGTCGGTGTATTTGGTGGAGACGCTGGCCCAAACATTTGCGACCGACTGGAACGCCAAAATTCGCCACCGGGAACTTTGACATCGCGAATCACTCTGCTAAACCCGGCTTCCAGCACATTCAGTGCCTCGCCTAGGATTCTCTTAAAACCAAATATTCAAATAAAAAAAGCCTTGATAAATCAAGGCTTTTTACAATATGGTGCGGCTGGCAGGATTCGAACCCACGACCCCTTGGTTCGTAGCCAAGTACTCTATCCAACTGAGCTACAGCCGCTGAAGCCACTATTATAGCTCATATCAACCATACCCGTCCAACGTCTTACGCTCTTTGCAAAAATAGCCTCTCAAGCCAACAAGCCAAGTCAACCACCATGATCAAAGTCAGAACAGATGTGAGTTGACGCTAAAGCCCTGTCAGGCAATCGTGACTTCATCGGCCAACGGCTTGCGGGCGATGGCATATATCGCATCCAGGTGCTGCAGCAGCACAGTACACACGGTGGCATCCACGCTCCCTTTTTGGCTTTGTTCATTCATGAAGCGAATGACCGCATCGGTCGTCAGGCCCTGGCGATAGGGGCGATCCTGCACCATGGCTTGGAAGATATCCGCAACCCGCAAAATGCGTGCTTCCAGTGGCAGAGTGGCTCCATCCAGCCCAAATGGGTAGCCATGGCCACCTGGTGCTTCGTGGTGGTTGGCAGCCCAGTTGGTGATGTCTTCGAAACCTGCAATTTTTTTCAAAATTTGCAAAGTTTCAAAGCTGTGGCTGTTCATGATCTGCCGCTCTGATTCGGCAAGCGGCGCCGGTTTCTCCAGAATTTCGTCAGGGACGCGGAGCTTGCCCAAGTCGTGCAGCAAGCCCGCCATTTCAAGCTGAATGCAATGGGCTTCCGACACCCCCATTCGCTCGGCCAGGGCACGCGCCACTCTGGCCACACCCGAGGAATGAGAAGCCGTGAACGGACTTTTGGCATCCACAATGCGCGCAAAAATCCGGGCCAAGCCCAACAAGTCTTCGTTGCTGGCCAACTGGGCACTGCCCAGTTGGGCCATGTCGTGCAGGTAGTTGGCCAGTGCACTGGGTTCCAATGACAGCCAAAAAGCCTCATGCAAAGAGGCCTTTGAAAAAGCAGCCACCAACTCAGGCGAAAAGTAGGTGCCCTCCCGCTTCTGGATTTCTGCCCGAATGGTCACCGTGTGTCTCAGCACGCCAGTGGCCAAGTGAGGGGCCGCCATAGCATCCACCCGATCGACTAACAAAATGAGGTTGGCCTGAAGGGCAACGGGGCAGCTGACACCTTGTTCCTGCAACAGTTCCCAGCGGGTGTGGTGGTACCGAATAGGCAAGGCCATGTGCGCCAGCGGCGAAAAATGCCGCAGCAGGCGGTAACCCAGCTCGGCATGGCCTTGTGAACCGGCCCAATCAAATTCCTCCACCAAATGGCGGTGGGTGGCGGTGTTGGAGACCCCAATGTCGTGCAGCAACCCCAAATCGAAGAGGTTCAACACGTCATCCTGCGACCACCCAAGTACCTTGGCACACTCGGCCGCCATGACGCCCACGCGCTTGCCGTGCGCCACGTCGTCCACCCCCACCAGGTCCAACGCATCGGACAAGGCATACACCACTTGGCGCAATGGGGTTTGAAAGGCATGGGTCATGACATCGTCTCCGTCTTGCATGAACAGGAATGTATCGGTTCAACCACCCACGCCCAGCAACACGGCGACACCCAGGCCAGCAAACATCAGCGCGGCCACGGTGTGCACCAACTTCATGGGAATTTTGCTGGCCAGCTTGTCGCCCACAAACACAGCGGGCACATCGGCAATCAACATGCCCAGCGTGGTGCCGATCACCACCAGCAGGGGTTGCGCGTAATGGGCAGCCATGGCCACGGTTGCGATTTGGGTTTTGTCGCCCATTTCGGCCAGGAAGAAGGTGACCAGCGTGGCACCGAACACACCCAGGCGGCTGGCAATCTGGGCTTCCTCTTCTTCAATTTTGTCGGGAATCATCGTCCAGACGGCCATGGCCAGGAACGACAAACCCAGGCCCCAGCGCAGCACCTGCGGGCTGAGGCTGGCCACAATCCAAGCCCCCAGCGCACCCGCCAAACCGTGATTGACCACGGTGGCGGCCAGGATGCCGAGGATGATGGGCAGCGGTTTTTTGAAGCGAGCAGCCAGCAAAAAGGCCAGCAGCTGGGTTTTGTCGCCAATTTCGGCCAACGCCACCACGCCAGTGGATACGAACAGGGATTCCATACACATTCCTTGGCCGGTACACGCAGTTGACCACGGCGCTTCCCCGGCCAGATGCGGAAGGCGCTGTGGTCAAAGGTCTTGCCAGGTGCTGAGGACTGCGCGCGCCATGCCCAACCAAGAGCAAGTGTGTTGACGCGCGCCACTTCGAGGTGAAGTGCGGCTACTCCCCAATGACGGGCGGAATCTTACCAGCCCATCTATACTTCCCGCCCGCGTGCGCGCACCCTCAGTGCCAACCACCACGTGCGCCCAACCAGCCAAGCCTGCCATGTCCAACGCCACCCGTTCCACCTACGAAGACTTCGTGCGCCACGTGCAAACGCACGGCGTGTTCAAGGCCGATCGGACCGGCACCGGTATCCGCAGCGTGTTTGGTTACCAGATGCGCTTTGACCTGACAGAAGGCTTCCCGCTGATCACCACCAAGAAGGTGCACCTGAAAAGCATCATTCTGGAGTTGCTGTGGTTTTTGCGAGGCGACCGCAACGTAAAGTGGCTGCAGGAACGCGGCTGCAGCATTTGGGACGAATGGGCAAGAGCCGACGGTGACCTGGGCCCGGTGTACGGCGTGCAATGGCGCAGCTGGCCCACGCCAGATGGCGGCCACATCGACCAGATGCAACAGGTGCTGGACACGCTACGCAGCAACCCCGACAGCCGCCGCATCATCGTGAGCGCCTGGAACGTGGCCGAGCTGGACCAGATGGCGCTGATGCCCTGCCATGCCTTCTTCCAGTTCTACGTGGCTCCCGCCACCACACCTGGTGGCAAAGGCCGCCTGAGCTGCCAGCTGTACCAGCGCAGTGCCGATATTTTTCTGGGTGTGCCCTTCAACATCGCCAGCTATGCCTTGCTGACGCACATGGTGGCCCAACAATGCAACCTGGATGTGGGCGACTTCATTTGGACAGGTGGCGACTGCCACATCTATGCCAACCACACCGAACAAGTGGCATTGCAACTGAGCCGCGAGCCGCGCGCCTGGCCCACCCTGCACATCCAACGCCAGCCTGCCAGCCTGTTCGATTACGAGCTGACCGACTTTGAGGTGCGCGACTACGACCCGCACCCGGCCATCAAAGCCCCGGTGGCGGTTTGACTGCCTGGTTGGCCCCCTGACGATGCAGATCAACGCCGGTTGTAAGCGGCTTTTGGTGCCCCACCCGACCATGCTGAGCCGCAAACAGTTGCTGGCCCTGGTGGTGCTGACGCTGATGTGGGGTGTCAACTGGCCCATCATGAAGCTCTCGCTGCGGGAACTCTCCCCCCTGTTTTTCCGCGCCAGCACCATGACCCTGGGTGCCGCCTGGCTGTTTATGTTTTTCAAAAACCGGGGCGTGCGCATGTGGCCCTCGGGTACCGAATGGCGCAGCGTGGCGTTTCTGGCCGTGCCCAACATGCTGGGCTGGCACACCATTTCCATTTTTGGACTGAAAGAACTCAGTTCTGGCCGGGCTGCCGTGCTGGGTTTCACCATGCCCATCTGGACGGTGCTGCTGGGTGCCGCCTTTTTTGGCCAGAAGCTGAATCGGCGGGTGGTGTGGGCCACGCTGGCGGTGGGCACGGCCATTGCCTTGCTGCTGGCGCATGAACTGCAAAACCTCGCCGGCAAACCCCAGGGCGTGTTGTGGATGGAGCTGGCCGCACTCAGTTGGGCGCTGGGCACCCTGTTGATGCGCCGCGCCACACTGACACTGCCCACCGAAGCGCTGGTGGTCTGGATGATGCTGCTGACCTGCGGCTGTGTGTGGATTCTGGCATTCACATTCGAACCGATTCCAAGCCTGCAGTTCACCCCGTGGATGTGGGGGTGCCTGGCCTACGGCGTGCTCATCAATTACGGTGTGGCGCAAATCATCTGGTTTGGCCTGGCCCGTGACCTGCCACCCGCCACCAGCGCCATGAGCGTGATGGCCATTCCCCTCATTGGCACCCTCAGCGCCACCTTCATCGTGGGTGAATGGCCACATTGGCAAGACTTTGTGGCCGTCGCCCTGGTGATGGTGGCCATTGCCGCTGTATTGCTCCCTGCCAAAAAAACCGCATGAGACTCAACCTCATCTACGCCCGCGCCCGCAATGGTGTGATTGGGCACCACAACGCCCTGCCCTGGCACCTGCCGGAAGATTTGGCCCATTTCAAACAGAACACCACGGGTTGTCCCGTCATCATGGGCCGCAAAACCTGGGACTCGTTGCCCCCCAAATTCAGGCCGCTGCCAGGTCGAACGAATGTGGTACTCACGCGGAACGAAAATTGGCAAGAAAATGGCTGCCTTCGCTTCTATGAATTGAATGAGTCGCTACAATATTTGATAAATCAACCCGAAGTGTGGGTGATTGGTGGGGCGCAAATTTATGCGCAAGCCTTGCCATTGGCTCAGCGCGTGGTGGTCACGGAAATAGACGCAGACTTTGTAGGCGATGCGTTTGCCCCCACACTCGGCCCCGAATGGCAGGAAACCAGCCACGAGCGTCACATCTCGGTCAACGGTTTGCCCTACAGTTTTGTCACCTACTCACGCACACAGGAGCATTGAATGTCTGGACACGGTTTTCACGTACATGGCCCACACGACCACGAGCTGGAACACGCCCAACAAGGCGGCCACGGCGGCGACCATGGTGCCCACGATGGCATGACCAACCACATTGCGCTGTTCACCGCCATCATTGCCACGGTGGGCGCACTGTATGGCTACATGGGTGGTGCCACCCAAGCCAACGCGGGGCTTTACAAAAACAACGCCGCCATCAAAAAGACCGAAGCGTCCAACCAGTGGAATTACTTCCAGTCCAAAAGCACCAAGCAATCGCTGGCCGAAGTGTCTCGTGACCTGACTCCCAGCACCGAGGCCAAAGAAAAGTACCAGGCCAAAATTGACCGGTACGAGAAAGAAAAGAACGAAATCAAGGTCGTTGCCGAAAAACTGGAAGCCGACTCCAAAGACTGGGACCACCAGTCCGACGAACAAATGCACCAGCATCACCGCTGGGCACAGGCCACCACCGTGCTCCAAGTGGCCATTGCCTTGGCCGCTATCGCCCTGCTGACCAAAAAGAAATGGCTGGAATGGGCCATGTATGGGGCAGGCGGAGTGGGCGTTCTGATCGGCGGCGCCGCCATGCTTCATCTTTAATAGCAAAAAACGCCATCCAATCAGCGTCAAGCAGGTTTTATTCATTGAAAATGAGATTAGCCACCTGGAATGTCAACTCACTGGGCGTGCGTCTGCCGCAGGTTCTGGAATGGCTGGCGGGCCAAACTGCGGGACCGGGTGCCATCGATTTGCTGGCACTTCAGGAACTCAAGCTCACCGACGACAAGTTCCCGGCAGATGCCTTTACCCAAGCGGGTTACCACGCTCAGTGGTTTGGCCAAAAAACCTACAACGGCGTGGCCCTCATCAGCCGTGTGCCGTTGTTGAATGTGGAAAAAAACATCCCCGGCTTTGCCGACGAGCAGTCGCGCCTGCTCACCGCCACCCTGCCCTCACCTGACGGTGATGTGCGGGTGCTTGGCGGCTACTTCCCCAATGGTCAGGCGCCTGGCTCAGACAAATTTGCGTACAAAATGAATTGGCTGGCTGCCCTGCGGGAATGGACCCAGGCGCAAATGGCCCTTCATTCCAAACTGGTGTTGATGGGTGACTTCAACATCACGTTTGACGACCTCGATGTGTGGGACCCGGAAGGCCTGCGTGAAACCATTCATTGCACCACCGAGGAGCGCCAACATCTGCAAGCCCTGATCGACCTGGGCCTGCATGATGCGGTACGACTGTTCCCGCAACCTGAGCGCAATTTCAGTTGGTGGGACTACCGGGACTTTGCCTTCCGCCGCAAACGCGGGCTGCGCATCGACCACATTCTGGTGACCGATGCGGTACGTGCCACCGCCACAGCCTGCACGGTGGATGTGGCCCCACGCCGCAATGAACGCCCCAGCGATCATGCACCCGTGGTGTTGACGCTGACCTAATGCATTCTTTTTATATAGCAAATACATGGCTATTCCATTGAGGAATAGCCATTTTTTTACTCTAAATTCAGCTCCTGAATTTTGCGGGTGATGGTGTTGCGGCCAATCCCCAATTTTTGCGCGGCCTCGATGCGACGGCCGCGGGTATTGAGCAACGCAGTTTGGATGAGGCAGGTTTCGAAGCGACGAGTCAACACATCCCACACATCGGCCTGGCCAGATTCCAACAGCGCGGTGGCCTCTGCATGCAGAGTCTTCTCCCAGCCTGCAGGCAACTGATTGGGCAATACCACGGCGGCGGCGCTGGTGGCACTCAACGCACCCTGTCCCCCATTCACTTGACCGCCATGCGGCAATGCTGCGGACCCATCTTTGCCAGATGGGTCCACCTGAAGGACCGTGCCCACCGAATCGGGTTCGGCATTCACCCCACTGCCATGTTCCAGTTCGGCGCCAGCCCATCCAGCTTCACTGATCACAGCTCCTGGCATGACGGACAGCACCTCAGGGGGTAAATCCTTTTCATCAATCACTTGCGCTGGCGCCATCACTGTCAACCAGTGACACACGTTCTCCAGCTGCCGCACATTGCCCGGGAAATCGAAAACCGAGAGCCGCTGCAATGCCGACTCGGAAATGCGTTTGGGCTCCACGTCCAACTGCTTGGCACTTTGCACCAAAAAGTGCTTGGTCAACATGGGAACATCCTCGCGCCGCTCGCGCAGTGCGGGTAGGCGAAGGCGAATCACATTCAAGCGGTGGAACAAATCTTCCCTGAACACGCCTTCCTTCACCCGCTGCTCCAAGTTCTGATGCGTGGCGGCAATGACGCGCACATTGGCCTTGACCGCACTGTGCCCGCCCACTCGGTAAAAATGCCCGTCAGACAACACCCGCAGCAGCCGGGTTTGCAGGTCAAACGGCATGTCGCCAATTTCGTCCAGGAACAGAGTGCCACCATCGGCCTGCTCAAAGCGACCACGGCGCATGGTTTGTGCGCCGGTGAATGCACCGCGCTCATGGCCAAACAACTCGCTCTCGAGCAAATCCTTGGGAATTGCTGCGGTATTAATAGCAACAAACGGCCCATTGGCACGCGGGGAGTGCTTGTGCAAGGCACGAGCCACCAGCTCTTTGCCAGAACCCGATTCGCCGGTGATCATCACCGTCACATTGCTTTGGCTCAGGCGGCCAATGGCCCGGAACACATCCTGCATGGCGGGGGCCTGGCCCAGCATTTCAGGCGTTTCAGCCATGCGTTCTTCTGCCACTTCTTCGCGCTGGCTTTCTTCCACCGCACGGCGAATCAGCTCGACCGCCTTGGGCAAATCGAAAGGCTTGGGCAGGTATTCGAACGCGCCCCCCTGGAAGGCCGATACCGCGCTGTCCAAATCGGAAAACGCCGTCATGATGATGACAGGCAACCCGGGCAGCTTCTTCTTGACCTTGTCCAGCAAATCCAGGCCAGAACCTCCGGGCATGCGAATGTCGCTCACCAGCACCTGAGGGGCTTGTTCATCGTTGCCATCGGCCAACGCCAGCAGCACATCCTGTGGATTCACAAAACTGCGGGTAGGCAGGTTTTCGCGCAGCAGCGCCTTTTCCAGCACGAAGCGGATGGACTGATCATCGTCCACGATCCAGATGGGTTTCATGCTTGCGTTTCCTCTAGCTTCATTGTTCGATTCACCTCTGCAAAAGGCCTGCAGCAACTGCTGCACGACTTCAAGGCAGAGGAATCAGAATCTTGAAGTCGGTTCGGCCTGGCTGGCTGTCGCATTCGATCAGGCCATGGTGCTGCTGCACAAAAGTTTGTGCCAAGTTCAACCCCAAACCGGAGCCACCATCCCGCCCAGAAACCAGTGGGGAAAAAATGCGCTCCTTGATCGAATCCGGCACGCCGGGCCCGTTGTCAATTACATGCAATTCCAGTGCCAACCGGTAGCGTTGTTTACCAAAGGTCACCTGACGCGCCACCCTGGTCCGGAAAGTGATCGATGCATCTCCTGCCATCACCCGATCCTTCAGGGCATGCGCGGCGTTGTGAGCAATGTTCAACACCGCCTGAATGAGCTGCTCACGATCCCCCCTGAACTCTGGCAACGAGGTGTCGTAGTCACGCACCACCCGAAGCCCTTTGGGAAACTCGGCCAGAATGAGTGAACGGACACGCTCACACACTTCATGGATATTGACGTCACCCACCACATGGGGTCGCCGATGCGGGGCCAGCAAACGGTCCACCAAGGTTTGCAGCCGATCTGCTTCATGAATGATGACCTGGGTGTATTCAATCAGCTCCCGTGACTCCAAATCCATTTGCAGCAACTGAGCAGCCCCTCGAATACCACCCAACGGATTTTTGATTTCATGCGCCAAGTTGCGAATGAGCTCCTTGTTGGCCTGTGCTTGGCCAATGAGTCGGTCCTCCCGATCCTGCCTGGACTGCTGCTCAAGGGGCAGCAACTCCACCAGCACTTCGCCCACCACATCGGTCGGGACCACCACCACATGCACGGGCAGCGGCTCGCGATGCAGAAGCTTCAGCCAACTGTCATACCGCAAGGCCGTGAATTCCTGCAGTTTGGCGCCTTCCAACGCCTGCAACAGCTGTTGCCCATCGGAGAAATACTGATTGAACGGTGTGCCGGTTACCAGCCTTCTGGACAGGCCCAGCGCATCTTCCAACGCTGAATTGGCCACCAGCACCCGCCCCTCCAGGTCCACCACCGCCACCAGCGTCGCCAGCAGATCCAGCGCTTGCAAACGCGAACTGGCCGTGGGCATGGGAGCCACAGCAGCAGCAGCGGATGACCGCTTGGATGCGCGGCCTCGGGGTGCTGAGTCTGAACCTGGGCTCACTTGGCAGAATTCCCCAGACGTTGCAATTCGCGGCGCAGGCCGGCCACGTCAGCCTCCGCCCGAGCCACACCGGCTTTCAAATCCGACACCCGCTCCTGATAGCGCGCCACGTTGCGCAATTCTTCACCCTTTTTTTCGGGTTCCCCGTTCTTGTATTCCTTTTGCAGCTCAGCCAACTTGGCCTCTGCCTTTCGCAACTCGGCATCCAGAATGGCCCGAGCGTCGTTGTCCCGTGCTTTTTGCTGGTCGGGGTCCACCTTGGGCTGCCCCACACCATCTCCGGCCGGCTTGGCCGCATTGGCGCGGGGTTTGACGGCAGGCACCACCGTCACCCCACCGCCTTCAATCAACTTGCAGCTGCGCTTTTGTTCCGGTGTCGGGTTGTTGGTGTATTCGTTGCCACACCGGTAAATGGACGACTGGGCCTGCACACCAAATGAACTTACCAGACCCCCAACCGCCATCACCCCCAACCACTTGGTGATGCTCCTCAACAAACGAGACGAATGAAACTGCATGGGATGAAGCGACTGCAATTGAACACAAAACAACATGACTGACCAGTATGACGCAAGCTGGCACGACCTGAGAAAACCATCCGCACCAGTTGTTACAAATAAAAAAGGACGGCCAAGAGCCGTCCTTTTGATTTTTACGTTCTGGAAACCATCCACCAGAACGCCTGCACCATCACAGGCTGTAGTACATGTCGTATTCGACAGGAGACACTTCCATGCGGGAGCGGGTCACTTCCTGCATCTTCAGTTCGATGTAGGAGTCGATCCATGCATCGGTGAACACGCCACCCTTGGTCAGGAAGGCACGGTCTTTGTCAAGGCAGTCCAGCGCCTGGTCCAGGCTGTGGCAGACGGTGGGCACCAGCTTGTCCTCTTCGGGAGGCAGGTGGTACAGGTCTTTGGAAGCAGCCTCTCCGGGGTGGATTTTGTTTTCCACACCGTCCAAGCCAGCCATCAGCAAAGCGGCAAAGCCCAGGTAGGGGTTGCACAGTGGATCAGGGAAGCGTGCTTCCACACGACGTGCTTTGTCAGACGCCACATTGGGGATGCGGATGGAAGCAGAACGGTTCTTGGCGGAGTACGCCAGCTTGACCGGTGCTTCAAAGTGGGGAACCAGGCGCTTGTAGCTGTTGGTGCCGGGGTTGGTGATGGCATTCAGGGCACGTGCGTGCTTGATGACACCGCCGATGTAGTACAGCGCAAAGTCGGACAGACCGGCATAACCATTGCCTGCGAACAGGTTCTTGCCGTCTTTCCACACAGACTGGTGCACGTGCATGCCGGAGCCGTTGTCGCCGTGGTAAGGCTTGGGCATGAAAGTAGCGGTTTTGCCATAGGCATTGGCCACGTTCTGGATCACGTACTTTTGCAGCAGGGTCCAGTCGGCACGTTCCACCAGGGTGGAGAACTTGGTGCCGATTTCGCACTGGCCAGCGCCAGCCACTTCGTGGTGGTGCACTTCGACGGGTACGCCAACGGCTTCCAGAATCTGGACCATCTCGTTGCGCATGTCCATGGTGCTGTCCACGGGGGGCACAGGGAAGTAGCCGCCCTTGGTGCGGGGACGATGACCACGGTTGCCACCTTCGAGCTTGGCACCACTGTTCCAGGGGGCTTCGTACTCGTCGATCTGATAGAAGCTGTGGCCAGGTTCGTTGCTCCAGCGCACTTCGTCGAACAGGAAGAACTCTGGCTCGGGGCCAAAGTAAGCCACATCGCCCAAACCAGTGGACTTGAGGTAAGTTTCGGCACGTTTGGCGATGGAGCGTGGATCGCGCTCGTAGGCCTTGCCATCGGTGGGTTCGATCACATCGCACACCAGAACCAGGGTAGGCTCTTCGACGAAGGGGTCCACAAAAGCGCTGTTGGCATCAGGGGACAACAGCATGTCAGAGGCTTCAATGCCTTTCCAGCCTGCAATCGAAGAACCGTCGAAGGCCTGACCTTCTTCGAATTTTTCTTCGCTGAACTGAGACACCGGAATGGTGATGTGTTGCCACTTGCCACGGGTATCGGTGAAACGGAAGTCAACGAACTTGACATCGTTGTCTTTCACCATTTGCATCACGTCTGCGACGGTCTTGGCCATCAATTTCTCCTAGGAGCGACTGGTTAAAAAAAGTTTGACTTGAACGGGGTTGCAGCTTTTGTGCCAACACACCCAATACCGTTCAGGCGCCATCCGCAAGTATGCCTCACGCCAAGCAGCACCACGATGGTGCGCAAAAAGATGGATTGCACCCTTTTGGTTCCAAGTGCGTTATCCCACTCAACTGCGCACCATCTCTGGACCAAGCCGAACTTGCATGGCCAACAAGTGGCTTTTAAGTGCATCAAATGCGGGACCAACGTCTGCTGTAGGCCCTTTGACCCCCAGGTCAATGTGCTTACCATGCTGAGGATGGTCTACGCTGGGCAGGCTGAATACCTTAACGGTCGGGAATTCCTGCTCAATCTGCTCCATCAATGGCGTGAGCGTAGCTTCCATGGCGCTATACACCACCACAGAGCGCTCTGACCGAGCGCCCGGCGTGAACCACGACTGGCAATGGGTTTCCAACACCCATTCCACCATGGGCCAGGCCATGACTGGAAATCCGGGCACAAACCACACTTTCCCTCCTCCAGAACCTGCGCAGGAAAAGCCTGGAATTTGGTTGTAAGGGTTGGGAATGATGTGTGCGGATGCGGGAAACACCCCCATCTCCAGCCGACGCAGGCTGTCGGGATGTTCAGGATCGAACTGCTGACCTTGCTGCTGTGCCATGTGGGTCATACGTTGCGTGATCAGCTCTTTGGCCTGTGGATGCAAAACCAAAGGCTCTCCCAAGGCCTTGGCCGCACACTGACGGGTGTGATCATCGGGCGTGGCCCCAATGCCACCAAAGGAAAACACCCAGTCTGCGCTGGCCAGCGCGGCCCGGAGCGACTGGGTGATGCGGTCGGGGTCATCCCCCACCATGTTGGCATAGGCAAGGGACAGCCCCCGAGCCCCCAGCATGTCGATGAGTTGAGGCAAATGCTTGTCCGCCCTGCGGCCAGATAGCAATTCATCCCCAATGATCAGGGCACCAAATGTGGGAACGGGCTGGTCAGAGGGGGAAACGGCATTCACATTCATGGGGAATCCGGCGGTAAAAGAGGCGTAGAAATTGACGATGGGGAATGGATGACAACGGTCTGCCCTGTCACCGCTTGACTCCCCTCGTGCCGACTGGAATGACGCAAACGTTCCAGACCTGCCAAGGTGTAATGCGTGAACCAGAGGGATGAAAACGCAAACACCAAGGCATACAGCCACATGGCCAGGGGAATCAGTACCGGTGCCAGCAACACAAAAAATGAACTGGATGCCCACAAAGCGCCGGGAGCGGCCCCCACAAAACCCGACATCACGCCCATGCAAACCAAAGGCACCCGATGCTCGATCAAAATGGTTTGCCGCTCTGCAGCACTGGCATGTTCAGCCAAGGCGTCAAACACAAACACCCGATAGGCCAGCCAGCCCCAAATGAGCGGTGGCAACACCACCATGAGCGGAGGAATGAGCCAAAACGGAAGCGAGGCCAGCATGGCCAATACGGCCATGGTCGATGAAACGGCAGACCACCACACGCTCGCCAGCAACGATGCCCCCTGTTTGCGCACCAACAACGGAAACCGCCGAGCGGCGACCATGCGCACAAGCCATGGCGTCATGACGAAACTGACCAACAACAGAGACACCACCACCACCACTGGAATGGTGATCCCCAGAACCAGCAGAGGGGCCAGCGCAGTGCGCAAACGGGCCGGGTCCGCCAAGCCAAACGAAATGGCATGAATCCAAGACAAGAGTGATGTCAGCCAAGACCGCGCCTCCAGCCAACCGGCCACACTTGACACCCAATCGGCCCAGTAAATCACCCCCATCGCGTAGGCAAGCCCCGCCATCAATCCCAGCGGCAGCAGCGACAACACCACAACGCGAGGACGCAGACAGTCGAGAATGGAACGCCAAAGCGCGTCAAAAATCAGGGCCATTGGGTTCAGCATATCGCATCCCGCCTATGAGGACATGCCCCGTTTATTTTTTGGTTTGGCTCAATGCAACCACTTCTTCTGCGCTCAGCCAACGCCACTTGCCGGGGGCCAGATCATCCAGCTCCAGCGACCCCATCCGACTGCGATGCAGGGCCGCCACGGGGTTCCCCACTGCAGCCAGCATGCGCTTGACCTGGTGGTATTTGCCCTCCGTCAAGGTGAGCTGCAGATGAAACTCGCCGACCCGCTGGGCCGCTGCCGCGCACACTGGTTTGGGGGAGTCATCCAGCCGCACACCAGCACACAGCTGTCGTACATGCTCGGAGGTCACATCGAATGCCGTCGTCACCTCGTAAACCTTGGGTACATGGTGGCGGGGGGATGTCAGACGGTGAATGAACTGTCCGTCGTCCGAAAGGACCAACAGCCCGGTGGTGTCTTGATCCAGTCGCCCAACGGCTTGAACCCCAGCTGCCGCGCCGCCCCCCCGCTGGCGCAGTGGCGCGGGCAACAGGGTGTACACACTAGGGTGCCGCCCAGGCTTATGAGAACACTCGTAACCGGCAAGCTTGTGCAACAGCAGGTACGCACGCTCCGCATACGGCCACTCAACCCCTTGAACGGTGAAACTTACCCCCTTCGGCTCAACCCATGCCAGTGGGTCGGTCTGCAACACGCCGCCAAGCGTCACATGACCTTGCTCCACCAGTCCCGCGCATACACGGCGGGTACCAAACCCTTGGGAAAACAACATGTCGGCCAAGGTGGTCTTCATGCTTTCACCTCCGCTACGGCGGCGACGTCGGGCTGAGGCAGTCGTAAAAAATGGGTGCGGTAGTGCACCATTTCGTCGATGGACTCATGGACATCAGCCAGTGCCGTGTGCATCTGCCGCTTCTTGAACGACTTGAACACTTGGGGAGCCCACCGTTTGCTCAGCTCCTTCAGAGTGCTCACATCCATGCACCGGTAATGGAAGTGCGCGTCCAGTGCGGGCATGTAACGGACCAGAAACCGTCTGTCTTGGTGCACCGTGTTGCCGCATAGCGGCGACACGCCTTTGGGTACAAAACGTCGAACGAAATCCAGCAATTCGGCCTCTGCATCCGCCTCATTCAGGGTGGAGGCCCGTACTTTTTCAGTCAACCCACTACGGCCATGCGTCCCTCGATTCCAGGCGTCCATGCCCGCCAACACCAATTCTGGCTGGTGAATCACCAGCACCGGGCCTTCCACCCTGGGCAACAAATCTGGCCCGGTCACCACAATGGCAATTTCCAACAGTTTGTCTTTTTCCGGATCAAGACCACTCATTTCGCAATCCAACCAAATCAAGTTGTTGTCGCTGCGGGTCAGGCCAGAGGGATGTACCGGGTAGGGTTCGTGCGTGTGACGGTGTGGAGCAGACAGTTTGCGCATGGGGCGATTGTCGTCTGCCTGTCGTGCAACCTGCGGGGCAAGTAGACTGCTTGGCTATGCTGGATGCCTCTGTCGTTGCTTCTCTCTCGTTTGCAGCCCTGTTGCTGGTTGCATTTTCCGTGCAGTGTCTGCTCATGACCCGTCAGATTCGGCATGTTCAGGCCCACAGGAACGAGGTTCCTGAACGATTTTCAGACGCCGTTGACTTACCCGCCCATCAAAAGGCCGCTGACTACACCGTAGCGAAAACCAAGGCATCCATCTTGGAATTGGCTTTCGGCACCGGTGTGGTGTTGAGCTGGACCTTGCTGGGCGGCTTGGAAAGTCTCAACCAGTTCACACTGCAGCTCTTGGAGCCAGGTATGGGGCAACAGTTAGTGCTGATTGCACTTTTTGTGCTCCTGGGCACGGGCGTGGAACTGCCTTGGTCAGCCTGGCAGACGTTTGGTGTGGAAACACGTTATGGCTTCAACCACAGTACGGTGGGCATGTGGCTGACCGATCAGATCAAATCAGCCATCGTGGGCTTGGTGTTGATGCTTCCGGTCGCCGCACTGGGACTGTGGGTGCTGTCCGCCGCAGGCAGCTGGGGGTGGTTGTGCATTTGGCTGTTGCTGATGATGTTTGGGCTAGTAATGATGGTGGTCGCCCCGCTATGGATAGCCCCTCTTTTCAACCAGTTTCAGCCCTTGTCCGACACTCTTCTTGCCGAGCAAGTCAGCGCCCTCATGTTGCGCTGTGGTTTTCATTCCAGCGGTGTGTTTGTCATGGACGGCAGTCGCCGCAGCGCCCATGCCAATGCGTATTTCACCGGATTGGGCCGCTCCAAACGGGTGGTGTTGTATGACACCCTGCTCAAGCAACTGTCCACTCAGGAACTGGAAGCCGTGCTGGCCCACGAATTGGGGCATTTCCATCACAAGCACATCATCAAACGCATGGCAGGCATGGCCTTACAAATGTTGATCGGAGTGCTACTGCTGGGCTGGCTGTCTAGCCAAACTTGGTTTTACAGTGGACTGGGTGTAACACCTCCACTGCTGGGTGATCAACCCGCCATGGCGGCATTGTTGTTTTTGCTGGCCGCCCCTGTGGTTTCCGTATGGCTATCACCTCTCCAAGCTGCATGGTCAAGACGGCATGAATTTGAAGCCGATGCTTATGCCGCAGCCCACACTTCAGGAACCGCATTGCAAAGCGCATTGGTCAAACTGCACCGCGACAATGCGTCCACCCTCACACCCGACCCCATTTACGCGGGCTTTCATCACAGCCATCCAACCGTTTTGGATCGGGTAACCCACTTGGAGCCCGAATGGGTCGGATGAATAAAAAGGAACCCACAGCCAGCACTGCCGATTTGCAAACGGGCTTGGTGGTTTCAGCCCATGGCCGTCATGTGGTGGTGGAGAGTCAAGATGGATCCCGTCGAATCGCCCACCCCAAAGGCAAGAAGAGCGAGGCCGTGGTGGGAGACTCGGTACTGTGGTTGCCGACCGCCGATGAAGGTCGGATTGATTCGGTACAGAACAGAACCAATCTGTTCTATCGTCAGGACGAAATTCGAACCAAATCGTTCGCGGCCAACTTGGATCAACTGCTGATTTTGCTGGCAGCAGAACCCGAATTTTCAGAGCGGCAATTGGCTCGGGCACTCATTGCAGCCGAGGCACAGGGCATTCCCACACTCATCGGCCTGAACAAGCAGGATCTGGTGGCTCCTTTCGAAAAAGCCTGGGCCAGGCTGACACCTTACCGCGACATGGGGTATGCCGTGCTGCCACTTTGCCTGGAGCCCCATCGCATGTCGGGTGTCTCTGCCCTCACCGAACGACTTCGAGGCCAACGCACATTGATCCTGGGACCTTCAGGAGCAGGCAAAAGCACTCTCATCAACGCCCTCATTCCCAGTGCACAGGCCCAAACCAACACGATATCGACGGCCCTGAACAGCGGCAAACACACCACCACAACGACACAGCTGTACTGGCTCAACCGAGAAGACGGTACTTCCGTTCTGGATTCCCCCGGTTTTCAAGAGTTTGGACTGAATCACATCAAGCCCAAGGAGCTGGCGCAGTGGATGCCCGACTTACGCCAACACCTGGGCGCATGCCGGTTTCCGAATTGCACCCATCGGCATGAGCCAGGTTGCACCATCATTTTTAAAACAAAAAATGACGCTGATGCTCAAAGCGTCAAACAAAGTCGCTATCAAATTTACTGCGATATTTTTGACGAATTGAACCAAATTCGTCACTGGGCCTGAGCCGTCAAACTGCGTTCAGCCCAGCACGTTGGCCAAGGTCAACAAGGCAAGCAGCAACATCCACAACACCACACTGCGCCACACCAGCCCCACCAAGCTGGCAAGATGAGCCACTTCAGGCGCGCGTAAATCGGCCCCATCAACCAGCCTCTCGCCATCCAACTGTAAATTCAAGGCCCCAGACGCCGCAGCCAACACCACCGCTTGGTTGTCCATATCAGGCGCTGCCTGCCGAGCCCGCCACGCGGCAACAGCTTCCTCAAAATTGCCCACAATGGCAAAGGCCACTGCCGTCCCACGGCTGGGCACCCAATCAATCCATTGCCATGCCTTGACAGCAAACTCACAGGTGCGAGCATCTTCTGGCTGCACAGCAGCGCCATCCAGCAGTGCGTGGGTTTGGGAATCCCTCCTGCAAGCCCTCATCATGTGATCAGCCAGTCTGTACAACACAGCCCCTGCCGGGCCCAAGCCCAGCCACCAGGTCACCACAAAAGCCAACAACACCCCCAAGACGTGGCGATGAACAGATCGCACAGCATGGGTCATCAACACAGCCAGCAAACTGCTTGACGTCAAGTGCTCAGGTGTGGGTTCTTGGCGCCATTGCGCCAACGCAGAAGCAGCTTCCGATTCATTGCCCTGCTCCAACGCACCACGAATATGGGTGAAATGATGACTGAACTGCCGAAATCCCAGTGTCAGGTACAGCATCAGCACAGCCCAAACAAATGTCAGAACCAAGCTGTAGGACCACAACAACCAATGGACCGCCACCGTCAGCAGGGCGGGACCACCCACCGCCACACCCCAAACCAGCAAGCCGTGTGAGCCACGGCCAGCATCCAGGCTATGTCTGACCCAAGCCACCCAACTCCGAACACCATTGTGTACCGGGTTGTGACGGGACAAAGGCCTGGCCTGCTCCAACAGCAGCGCAAGCAAGACAGCCAAAAAACTCATGCACGGATGATACCCAGCCTGTGACAGAGAGCAGGTTCAAACTGGCGGACAAATCTGCACCGAAACAAACCGTTGCAAAACGGCGCCCGACCCGCTGGGGAATCTGGATTCAGGCGAGTAGGAATTGATGCAGGTTGCGCAAAATGGCCGCAGTGGCCCCCCAGATGTAACGCTCCTTCCGTCCGTCCCGGTAAGGCATGGCGTACCAATGGCGCACGCGTCCACCCAAAATGGCCTCGTGGTATGTGTGATTTCGGCTGTCCATCAGGTATCGCATGGGAACCTCAAAAACAGATGCGACTTCCTCTGGATTCCCATGAGGCACAAAATCTGTGGCCACCAACCCAACAACCGGTGTGATGGCAAACCCGGTCCCCGTGACGTGCAACGGCAAGGTACCCAATACCTCCACATCTTGATCTGACAGGCCAATTTCTTCGTTGGCTTCCCGAACGGCTGTGACCTGCGACGAGCCGTCTGCAGCGTCTTGCGTGCCTCCAGGAAAAGAAATTTGCCCACCGTGTGCTCGCAAATGCGCCGAACGCTCGGTCAACCAAACCGTGACACCTTGCTCCCGCAATACCAGCCCCACCAGCACAGCAGCACTTCGGGTTGGATCCGCCGATGTCCAGCCCTCACCGATGTGCTCAGGCGCCCAATTTGGTGGCGACAGAAATCGTTGCCGAAGCGCATCCGCAGACCAAACAGCATCGGGCACCTGCTGCGGATTGTGAATAGGATGCCCGGGAATGCTTCGAGGATCAAATGGCGTCATGACATGCAACAAAAAAGGCCGCTGAAAGCGGCCTTTGAAATACGACTGTGATCTTCAGCCGCAAGCGCTCACGCGCCCAATTTTTCTTTGATACGAGCAGACTTGCCGCTGCGGTCACGCAAGTAGTACAACTTGGCGCGACGAACTGCACCACGGCGCTTGACTTCAATTTTGGAAATCAAAGGGCTGTAGAGAGGAAATGTACGCTCCACACCTTCGCCGTTGGAGATTTTCCGAACGATGAAGCTGCTGTTGAGACCACGGTTGCGACGTGCAATGACCACGCCTTCGTAAGCCTGAACCCGCTTGCGCGTGCCTTCGATCACGTTCACGCTCACGATGACGGTGTCACCAGGTGCGAACACAGGGATTTCTTTGTTCAGGCGAGCAATTTCTTCTTGCTCAAGAGTTTGGATAAGGTTCATGATTTTCAAGCAACGGTTCTTGCGCACGCTACGCTAGGGGCCATACTGGTCAGCAGTACATACAGTGCATGACAGCAGTGCGGCGGCTGCACAGAGGAACCGAACTCGCCATTCTAGCAAATTCCGTATTCACTCCACCGTCACGCTTTTCGCCAGATTGCGGGGTTTGTCCACATCGGTACCCCGCGCGCAGGCGGTGTGATACGCCAGCAGCTGAAGCGGCACCACATGCAGGATGGGGCTCAAGTGCCCATAGTGCTCGGGCATGCGGATGACGTGCAGACCCTCCCCGCTTTCGATGCGGGTGTCCGCATCGGCCAGCACATACAGCACGCCGCCACGTGCACGCACCTCTTGGAGGTTGCTTTTCAGCTTTTCCAGCAGCGCATCGTGGGGGGCCACCGTCACCACCGGCATGGCGCTGGTCACCAGAGCCAGCGGGCCGTGCTTCAGTTCGCCGGCCGGGTAGGCCTCGGCATGGATGTAGCTGATTTCCTTGAGCTTCAGCGCCCCCTCCAGCGCAATGGGGTAATGCATGCCCCGGCCCAGAAACAGCGCGTGCTCCTTGGGCACAAACTGCTCGGCCCAGCCCATGATTTGCGGCTCCAGCGCCAGCACCGCCTGCAGCGCCACCGGCAGGTGGCGCATGGCCTTCAGGTGCGCAGCTTCCTGTTCGGGTGTCAGACGGCCTTTGGCCTGGGCCAGCGCCAGCGTCAGCAAAAACAGCCCGGCCAGCTGGGTGGTGAACGCCTTGGTGCTGGCCACGCCGATTTCCACCCCGGCACGGGTGATATAGGCCAGCTTGCACTCGCGCACCATGGCGCTGGTGGCCACGTTGCAAATGGTCAGTGTGTGGGTGTGCCCCAAGCTTTGGGCGTGACGCAATGCAGCCAGGGTGTCGGCCGTTTCACCGCTTTGGCTGATGGTGACGATCAACTGACGCGGGTTGGGCACGCTGGTGCGATAGCGGTATTCGCTGGCCACTTCCACTTGGCAAGGTAGCCCAGCCAACTCTTCCAGCCAGTACTTGGCCACGCAACCGCTGTAGTAGCTGGTGCCACAAGCCAGGATGAGCACACTGTCCACCGCCTGAAACGTGGCATGTGCGCCCTGCCCCGGTGGGGGGAGGTTGACGGCTTCGAACAGCTCGGGCGTGATGCCTTCCACGCCTTCCAGCGTGTCGGCCACCGCCCGGGGTTGTTCGAAAATTTCCTTCTGCATGTAGTGGCGGTAGGGGCCCAGCTCGGCCGCACCGCTGTGGGCCTGCACAGTGCGCACGGGGCGCTGCACCGGGCGGCCGCTTGCATCGGTGAGCCACAGCTTGCCCAGTTGCAAGTCGGCCAGGTCACCCTCTTCCAGGTAGATGATCTGGTCGGTCACGCCCGCCAAGGCCATGGCGTCGCTGGCCAGAAAATGTTCACCGGCTTGTTCGCCCGTGCCTTTGCCAACGCCCACGATGAGCGGCGAGCCCGACCGGGCCGCCACCACGCGGTGCGGCTCGTCGCGGTGCAGCACCGCAATGGCATAGGCGCCATGCAGGCGCTGGGTGGCGGCCAGTACGGCATCAAACAAGTCACCGTCGTACAGCACGTCCACCAAGTGGGCGATGACTTCGGTATCGGTCTGGCTGGCAAAGGCATAGCCCTTGGCTTGCAATTCGGCACGCAGTTCTTCGTGGTTTTCAATGATGCCGTTGTGCACCAGCGCCACCTTGGCGGCGGCCTGCGCAGCGTCATCACCGGCTCGGGCACCTGGGCTGAAATGGGGGTGGGCGTTGTGCACCGCCGGTGCACCATGTGTGGCCCAGCGGGTGTGGGCAATGCCGGTGCCGCTGGCAATGGCCTCGGTTTGCACCTGCGCCAGCAGTTCGGCCACGCGGGCGGTGCTGCGCGCGCGCTGCAAGCCTCCGCCCTGGGCTGCACCAGCATGGATGGCCAAGCCACAGGAGTCATACCCGCGGTATTCCAGCCGCTGCAGGCCTTGAACCAGAACCGGAACCACGTTTTGGCGCGACACAGCGCCCACGATGCCACACATGCTTGACCTCCGTTTGCCTCATTTCACCGAATGCCAGTTTGAATGTGCGGGCCACTGGGCCCGACTGGCTGTGATGAATGCATGGTAGGTGATATGAAATGACAGAAAATTTCTTTTCAAGAATATAAATAAATTGAAAATTCCATAAATTCATGAACATGGAATTTTCAAAAAAATTAAACAGAATTTTGAAATGAAAAATATCACCCTGGATACTACCGATGTGGCCCTGCTCAACCAATTGCAACACGACGCCACCTTGAGCAACCAGGCACTGGCTGCAGCCGTGCAGGTGTCGCCCCCCACCGCGCTGCGCCGCGTGCGGCAGCTGCACAAGGCCGGGCTGATCGAGCGTCAGGTGGCGATCCTGAACGCCGACCACCTGGGCAATCTGCTGAGCCATGGGCTGACGGCGCTGGCCGAGGTGTCGCTGGAACGGCAAGACGCTGCCGCGCTGGACGCATTTGAAGCCCGCGCCGTGGCCGACGACGCGGTGCAGCAGTGCTACCGCGTCAGCCCCGGCCCGGACTTTGTGCTGGTATTGGCGGTGGCTGACATGCCCGGCTACCACGCATTGGCGCAGCGGCTGTTCAACGCCAACGCCAACGTGCGCAACGTCAAGGCGTTTTTCAGCGTCAAGCGGGCTAAATTCAAGACCCAGGTGGTGCTGGGGTGACACATGTTGTCAGAACATGGCAGCCCGTTTAATCATTTTTTAATAGCTATTACCGCTTAAAAATAATGCGATAAAGCTCATTTTCATCATGAATTAAAGCCTGTGACCGCCAGCCCGGCGGCCACACCGCCGAAGCGGTTGCCAGCCACCAGTTTGGCTTCGGGCATGGCCTGTTGCAGTGCGTCCACCAAAGGCCGCAAGGCGGAGGAGCCACCGGTCAGGACCACCTCGTCCACATGGTTCAGGCCCGAGCGCTGCACACACAGTTGGGCGCAGGCCACCACTGGCTCCAGCGCGGGCTGCAAGGCGCGGGCCAGCGCTTCGGCCTCCAGCCAGGCCGAAAGGGGTTGCACCGCCACGCCCGCTGCAGGTGGATCGGGCAGCAAATAATCCAGCAGCACCTGGGCCGGTTGGCCGGTTTGCGAGCAGGCGATCTTGGCCGATTCCACGCCCGCCAGCAGGCGATGCCCATGCTGGTTGTGCAACGCGTCCATCAACCGGGCATGCAATTGGCGGTTGGCGTAGTGCGTGCCCAGGCTTTGCGCAAACAGCATGGACTTGCGGCTGTAGGCCTGGTGAATGAGGTGCCAGGTGCTCAGGTCGAAAAACACGCTGCTGGGCACGGGGCGACCCACGGCGTCGGCGTGGCGGTAACCCATCAAGGGCATCACCTGGTCCAGGTCCAGCAGCCGGTCGAAATTGGTACCGCCAATGTGTACGCCGGTGGTAGCCAAAATGTCGCCCGTGCGGTCGACTTGGCGGCTGCGTGCCGGGTGGAGGCGGATGACGGTGAAGTCGGACGTGCCGCCGCCAATGTCCACCACCAGCACTGTGGTTTCACCAGTCAGGCGCTGTTCGTGGTCCAGCGCGGCGGCAATGGGTTCCAGTTGAAAACTGAAGTCGGTAAACCCCGCCTGCCGTGCGGCGCGGCCCAGCGCGTCCTGAGCCTGGGCATCGCGGGCGGGGTCTTCATCCACAAAGTGCACCGGGCGGCCCAGCACCGCGTGGGTAATGGGCTGGCCCACATGCGCTTCGCTGCGGCGTTTCAGCTCCTTGAAAAACAGCACCACGATGTCGAAAAACCGCATGGCCTCGCCATTGACCGAGGTGACTTCATCCATCAACGGACTGCCCAGCAGGCTTTTGAGGGCACGCAGCAAACGCCCCTCGGCCCCCGACAGGTACGCCTGCATGGCCTCGTGGCCGTACAGCACGGTGTGGGTTTCGGCGTCAAAAAACAGGGCGGTGGGCATTTCAGCCCGACCCTGGCCCAGTGGCACTTCTTGCAACTGGCCGCTGGCGTCCATGTAGGCGGCTGCGGAGTTGGAGGTACCGAAATCAATGCCTAACACAGGGGAGGTAACAGGGGCGGCAACAGGTGCGGTTAAGGGAGCGGTCACGGGCGCGGTAGGAGTCAAAACGCAGCTTGAAAAAAACGAACCGGCCCATTGGCTGAAGGGGCCGGACAGAGGTGAATCGGTTGGGGGCAGGTGCAAAGAACGGGCTCAAGGGTGGAGCCACGTGGTGTCGGTTTTGCGTCAGGGCTTCTGTTTGGCAGGCCGTTGCCAGTTGGCAATGCTGACCTGCTTGCCCCGCGCCACGCTCAGGGCACCAGGAGCGGTGCTTTTGGTGATGGTGCTGCCCCCCCCTACCGTGCCGCCCGCGCCAAGGGTGACCGGCGCCACCAGCACGCAGTTGCTGCCCACGTGCACGTCGGCCTCGATGGTGGTGCGGTGCTTGTTGGCCCCGTCGTAATTGGCGGTGATGCTGCCCGCGCCGTAGTTGACGCGCTCGCCCACGGTGGCGTCGCCCAGGTAGGCCAGGTGGTTGGCCTTGGCCCCGGCGGCCAGGGTGCTGTTCTTCACTTCCACGAAGTTGCCAATGTGCACCTCGGCCCCCAGATCGGCGCCGGGGCGCAGGCGGGCAAACGGGCCAATGAGGGCTCCCGGCCCCACCTTCACGCCCAGCCCACCCGAGTCAGCTCCGCCGTCGATGTGGGTGAAGGGATGGATGACCGCACCGTCGGCAATGGCGGCATTGGCAATCACGCAGTTCGCCCCGATGCGCACGCCCTCGCCCAGGCTGACCTGGCCTTCGAACACGCAATTGACGTCAATGTCCACGTCCTGCCCGCAGGCAAGCGTGCCACGCAGGTCGAAACGCGCCGGGTCAGCCAGGCGCACGCCCTGGGCCATCAGCGCCTCGGCCTGGCGGCGCTGAAAGGCGCGCTCCAGTTCGGCCAACTGCTGCGGGCTGTTGACGCCCGCCACCTGCACCGCGTCGGCCATGCAGTGGGCGCGCACAGCGCAGCCATCGGCCACGGCGAACTTGACGATGTCGGTCAGGTAGTACTCGTTCTGCGCGTTGTTGTTGTCCAGCCGGGCCAGCCAGCCGCGCAGCAGCCGGGTGGGCACGGCCATGATGCCGCTGTAAATCTCGCGGATGGCGCGCTGGGCCTCGGTGGCGTCTTTGTCCTCGACGATGGCCTGCACCACTCCATCAGCCCCCCGCACGATGCGGCCATAGCCACTGGGGTCGGGCATGTCCAGCGTGAGCAGGGTCAGCGACTCCCCGGCGCACAGGTCCAGCAGGGCTTGCAGCGTGGGCCCCTGGGTCAGCGGCACATCGCCCGACAGCACCAGGGTGATGCCATCGTCGGCCAGCAGCGGCACCGCTTGCTGCACGGCATGGCCGGTGCCAAGTTGGGGCTCCTGCCGCGCAAACGACAGCTGGCGATGGCCTTCATTTTTAGAAAAAATATGGCCTTCACCGCAATATATACGGTTAATGAATGCTTCTACTTCAGGAGCACCATGACCCGTGATCACCACCACCTGTCTGGCAGACAGCTCGGCAGCCAGGTCGATCACATGCCCCACCAACGCCCGGCCACCCAGGCGTTGCAGCACCTTGGGCGTGCGGCTTTTCATGCGGGTGCCTTTGCCAGCGGCCATCACCACCACATCCAAGGGTTTTGTGTTCGTTGTTGTCATGTTGATTGCGCTCGACTTACGCTTGAAGCACCGCTGGTTTGGCGGTGCGTGGATGATACGAGTCACGCCACTCACCCACGCCCAACGCCCAAGAACATGGGTTGTGGAAAACCGCCAACAGTTTGCGACTGGCCCCCTCGCCCCTTCATCCGACCAACGGTTTGGCATCCGGTGCGGCACGCATGGGCCGCCCACAGGGCAGCAAGGCCTTTTTGGTCTGACCCATTCTCGGCATTTATCCCCAATGTGGGCAACCGGTCATGGCTTCGATCAGGCGGTGGAACTGTGCTCGCAAAACGCTTGCAAACACCCCCATCAGCCAACGAAAAACTCAGCGCCACATCCCTATTCACCCGCCATCACTGCCCCGAAAAAACACCACATGTAGTGCCTTGAACCCACCCCAAACACTAGATATAGTGTCGACCTGCGAAATCACTGCAACACACGAAAAAACACAGAGGCCCCATGCAGACCACCTTTCAACCCGACACCGCCCCCACCGCATTCAGCCCCATGAGCGGCGAATCGGAAACCACCCGCAGCCCCTCCAGCACCAGCCTGAGCCACTACCAGATCATTCGCCGCAACGGCGCGGTGGTGCCTTTCGAGCCCAACAAAATTGCGGTGGCGTTGATGAAGGCGTTCTTGGCGGTGCACGGTACACAAGGCGCAGCATCGGCCAGCGTGCGCGAAACGGTGGAAGCGCTGACGCAATCGGTGATCAAGGCGCTGATGCGCTCGCGCCCCGGCGGCGGCACTTTCCACATTGAAGACGTGCAAGACCATGTGGAATTGGGCCTGATGCGGGGCAGCCACCACGAAGTGGCCCGTGCCTACGTGCTGTACCGCGAGCGCCGCACCCAAGAGCGCTCGGCCCACGGCCAAGCCCCGGCCGCTCAACCGGCGACCTCACTTCACGTGATGGACCACGGCCAGAAAGTGCCCCTGGACCTGCAAGCCCTGCAAGCCCGCATTCAGGCGGCTTGCGCCAACCTGTCCAGCGAAGTCAAGCCCGACCCCATCGTGGCCGAAACCCTGCGCAACCTGTACGACGGCGTGCCACTGGAAGAAGTGCACAAAGCCTCCATCCTGGCTGCCCGCACCCTGATTGAGCGCGACCCCGATTACACCTACGCCACCTCTCGCTTGCTGCTGCACACCATTGCCAAAGAAGTGCTGGGCCACGAAGTGACCTATGCTGAGCTGGCTGCCGGCTATGCCGACTACTTTCCCCTGTTCATCAAAAAAGGCATTGAAAACGAACTGCTGGACGACAAACTGGGCCAGTTTGACCTCAAGCGCCTGGGTGCCGCCCTCAAGCCCGAGCGCGACATGCAGTTCGACTACCTCGGCCTGCAAACCCTGTACGACCGTTACTTCCTGCACGTGCGCAAACAACGCATCGAGCTGCCACAGGCCTTCTTCATGCGCGTGGCCATGGGCCTGTCGCTGAACGAGATCGACCGCGAAGCCCGCGCCATCGAGTTCTACGAGGTGCTCTCCAGCTTTGATTTCATGAGCAGCACACCCACGCTGTTCAACGCTGGCACACGCCGCAGCCAGCTCTCCAGCTGCTACCTCACCACCGTGCCAGACGATCTGGACGGCATTTACGAATCCATCAAGGAAAACGCCCTGCTGTCCAAGTTCGCCGGCGGCCTGGGCAACGACTGGACGCGCGTGCGCGCCCTCGGCAGCCACATCAAAGGCACCAATGGCGAATCGCAAGGCGTGGTGCCGTTCCTGAAGGTGGTGAACGACACCGCCGTGGCCGTGAACCAGGGCGGCAAGCGCAAAGGCGCGGTGTGTGCCTACCTGGAAACCTGGCACCTGGACATTGAAGAATTCCTGGAGCTGCGCAAGAACACCGGCGACGACCGCCGCCGCACCCATGACATGAACACGGCCAACTGGATTCCCGACCTGTTCATGAAGCGCGTGATGGAAAAAGGCAACTGGACGCTGTTCTCTCCATCTGACGTGCCTGACCTGCACGATCTGTTCGGCACCGCCTTCGAAAAGGCCTACACCGCTTACGAAGCCAAGGCCGAGCGTGGCGAAATCACACCCGCCAAAACGGTGGCCGCCACCGACCTGTGGCGCAAGATGCTGTCGATGCTGTTTGAAACCGGCCACCCTTGGATCACGTTCAAAGACCCCTGCAACATCCGCAGTCCCCAGCAGCACGTGGGCGTGGTGCACAGCTCCAACCTGTGCACCGAAATCACGTTGAACACCAACGACGCCGAAACCGCCGTGTGCAACCTGGGCTCGGTCAACTTGCACCGCCACATCGTCACCAGCGCCAATGGGCAAAAGACCTTGGATCACGACAAGCTGAAGCGCACCGTGTCCACCGCCATGCGCATGCTGGACAACGTGATCGACATCAACTACTACGCCGTCAAAAAAGCACGTGACTCCAACATGCGCCACCGTCCGGTGGGGCTGGGCATCATGGGCTTCCAGGACGCGCTGTACGAGATGCGCATTCCGTACGCCAGCCAACAAGCGGTGGAGTTTGCAGACCAGTCCATGGAAGCCGTGTGTTATCACGCCTATTGGGCCTCCACCGAACTGGCTGCCGAGCGTGGCCGCTATCAAACTTATAAAGGCTCGCTGTGGGACCAGGGCATTCTTCCGCTGGATACCCTGAACCTGCTGGCCGAAGCCCGAGGTGGATATGTGGAAGCCGACCGCAGCGCCACGCTGGACTGGGATGCCCTGCGCAACAAGATTGCCAAAGACGGCATGCGCAACAGCAATTGTGTGGCCATTGCGCCCACGGCCACCATCAGCAACATCATTGGGGTGGATGCTTCCATCGAGCCTTCGTTCGGCAACCTGTCCGTCAAGTCCAACCTGTCAGGCGAATTCACGGTGGTCAACAGCTACCTGGTGCGCGACTTGAAAAAGCTGGGGCTGTGGGATGACGTGATGGTCATGGACCTCAAGCATTTCAAAGGCTCATTGCAAGCCATCGACCGGGTGCCGCAGGACATCAAAGCCCTCTACGCCACCGCATTCGAAATCGAAACCCAGTGGCTGGTGGAAGCCGCAGCCCGCCGCCAGAAGTGGATCGACCAGGCCCAAAGCCTGAACATCTACATGGCCGGTGCATCGGGCAAGAAGCTGGACGACACCTACAAACTCGCCTGGCTGCGCGGTCTGAAGACCACCTACTATCTCCGCACGCAAAGCGCCACACATGTTGAAATGAGCACAGTGAATACCCGCCAGCTGAATGCGGTGCAACACACACCAGAACCCGTGATGGCAGCCGCAGTCGAGGCGGCAACAGACATCAAGTTCTGCGCCATCGACGACCCCGGTTGCGAGGCTTGCCAATAACGTCAAACCAAGGTCCTGCAACCGTCCCTGCCTATCCCCATTTTGATGGATGGAGGCAGGGGCGATGCAGCCACACCACACCCATGAAGTTGCAAGGGTATTCCCCCCTTGAAGCCGCTAGCCAAGCCAAGCGGCCGCTTCCATAATTGAAAGCTAGGACACCACCATGCTCACCTGGGACGACGACGCCACGCCCACCTTGCAAACCCCATCCACTGCCACCCCCTCAGCGGGTGCTGCACCGGTGGGTTTTGGTGTTTCCAACACCGCTTTGGCCCCATTGAATGAAGCCCCAGCCCATGCGGGCCTGGGCCTGCAAGCCGTGGACTCTGCAGCCTCATCCACCACGGTCGCCCCCTCATCCTCCACGGCCGTGCCCAAAGCCACCTTGGGCAACGGTCGGCGTGTGAACGCGGTGGACAAACGCATCATCAACGGCCAGACCGACGTCAACCAGTTGGTGCCGTTCAAATACAAATGGGCCTGGGAGAAGTACCTGGCCACCTGCGCCAACCACTGGATGCCGCAGGAAGTGAACATGAACCGCGACATCGCGCTCTGGAAAGACCCCAACGGCCTGACCGAAGACGAACGCCGCATCGTCAAACGCAACCTGGGCTTCTTCGTCACCGCCGACAGCCTGGCCGCCAACAACATCACCCTGGGCACCTACCGGCACATCACTGCACCAGAATGCCGCCAGTTTCTGCTGCGCCAGGCGTTTGAAGAAGCCATTCACACCCATGCCTACCAGTACATCGTGGAAAGCCTGGGTCTGGATGAAGGCGAAATCTTCAATGCCTACAACGAGGTGCAATCCATCCGCGACAAGGACGAGTTCCTGATCCCGTTCATCGACGCGATCATGGACCCCACGTTCAAGACCGGCACCCCTGAAGCCGACCAGACGCTGCTGAAGTCCATCATCGTGTTTGCCTGCCTGATGGAAGGTTTGTTCTTCTATGTGGGTTTCACGCAGATTCTGGCACTGGGTCGCCAAAACAAAATGACCGGCGCGGCCGAGCAGTACCAGTACATCCTGCGCGACGAGTCCATGCACTGCAATTTCGGCATCGACTTGATCAACGCCATCAAACTGGAGAACCCCCATCTGTGGACGCCCCAGTTCAAGACTGAAATCAAAGACCTGTTTGTCAAGGCCGTCGAACTGGAATACCGCTACGCCGAAGACACCATGCCCCGCGGCGTGCTGGGCATGAACGCCAGCATGTTCAAAGGTTATTTGCGTTACATCGCCAACCGGCGTGCCACGCAGATCGGACTGGAAACCCTGTTCCCCAACGAGGAAAACCCCTTCCCCTGGATGAGCGAGATGATCGACCTGAAGAAGGAGCGCAACTTCTTCGAAACCCGCGTCATCGAGTACCAGTCGGGCGGTGCTCTTTCCTGGGACTGAGTTCTCTGTACTCTCTCATGTACCCCACCACAGCCCATCACATCAGCGCTAGCCCCATGTCCATTCGGGCAGTGGCAGCCTGTGATGAGACGGGTGGGTTCACTCTATTCAGTGCCCCGAAGGGTTCCACCGGCCACAATGCCGGCTTTCGTGGTGCAGTGAATCGCTTCTGCACCGGATAGCCGGTCGAAGCATCGAAGCGTTCTTTGCAACCCCCCTTTGGAGACGAACGATGGCCACCGCAAAAAAACCAGCTGCCACCAAGAGTGAACCCGCCAAGAAAGCCGCTGCACCAGCCAAGAGTGCAACCAAACCAGCCGCCAAAAAAGCTGTAGAGGCCAAGCCAGCTGCAGCACCAGCCAAAGCTGTGGCTAAACCAACAGCAGTCGCAGCCACTCCCAAGACAGCTGCACCCGCCAAAAAGGCCGTTGCACCGACAGCCAAAAAAGCCACACCGGCCAAGGCAGCTGCCAAACCTTCAGCGGCTACACCAAAGACAGCCCAGGCAAGCAAACCCGTTGCCGTGAAGAAATCGACTCCTGCCAAGGCAGCCCCCGCGCCAGCCAAAAAAGCTGCTACAGCCAAATCAGCACCGTCCAAATCCGTGAGCAAAAAAGCCGCAGCCCCCGCAGCCCCTCAAAAGGCTGAGACAAAACCTGCGGGAAAAGCTGTCACCAAAGCTCCCGTGAAAGCGGCAGCCAAGGTCGGAACCAAAGCGGCACCTGCGGTCAGCAAGACCGTCGCGAGCAAACCTGTACCCGCCAAGACCGCCAAAGCAGCCACCAAGAAAGCGGCTCCCGCAGTCAAAGCCCCTGCAACCAAAAAGCCAGCGGCCAAGGTAGCCGCCAAGGTGGCGCCTGCACCGAAAACCACCACGGCAACCCCGGCACCCGCTCCGGCCTCCAAAAAGGCCACCCCCAAAAAGCAGGCAGCGGCTTCAGCCCAAACCAAGTTGAATCCTCACTCGGGCTGGCCCTTCCCCACCGACGGCAAACCTTAATGAAAATGCATAGCACTCACTGCTGATCAGAAAATCGGTGAGTGCTATTTATTCATTAAAAACCATTTGCCAAATATCGGACATCGTGGTTTTGGCCTCCACGGCTGGCAATTTTCACGGCACCCACTTCATTGCCAATGCGAGCGCAATCTTGCAAAGGCATTCCTCGCTCCAAGCCCAACAACAAGGCAGCACGGAAAGCATCTCCACAACCGGTGGGATCCACTACTTCTTTGGCCATCACACCAGGCACACGCACGCAGCTGCCGTTTTCCCACACGTCGCACCCTTGGTCTGCCAAGGTCACCACCAAGCCATGGCATTGGTTTGACAGTTCGGCAAAGCTCAAGCCGGTACGGTCACACAGCATTTTTCCCTCGTAGTCATTGACCGTGACCCAGCTCGCTTGAGCCACGAATTGCCGCAGTTCGTCTCCATTGAACATGGGCAAGCCCTGACCCGGGTCAAACACAAACGGGATCTTGGCCTCTGCAAATTCCCGGGCGTGCAACAACATGGCATCACGCCCATCCGGTGACACGATACCCAACTTCACGTCTGCAGAGGGGGTCAAGGGATTGAGGTGCGCAAACGACATCGCACCGGGGTGAAAGGCGGTGATCTGGTTGTTGTCTCGGTCGGTCATGATCATGGCCTGGGCCGTGTAGGCATCGGCTTGGGTTTGCACCCATCGGCGCGAAATGCCCAGGGCATCCAGCCTTGAAAGGTAATCAGCCGCATCGCTCCCCAATACCGCCACGGGGTAAGGCTCTCCACCCAATTGTTTGAGGGTGTAGGCAATGTTGCCTGCACAACCGCCAAACTCCCGCCGCAAACCAGGCACCAGAAAAGACACATTCAGAATGTGCAACTGATCCGGCAGGATTTGTTCGGCAAAGCGGCCGGGAAAGTCCATGATGGTGTCAAAAGCGAACGAACCGCAAATCTGGATGGCCATGAGAATGCCTGTTTGAAGAAAAAAAGAAAGGGAATCAGGGGTAAAACACTTCGGCGCGAAAACCGTCGGTTGAAACTGCATCAGGCGCTTGCCACTGCAAGGGAACGGACAATTGAGTCTCGGCCCTGGGGGGCAACTCCAGCACAGGCGTCAACCACTGATCAGGAAAAATCACCCGACTGGCCACGGTTTCGCTTTGACGGTTGGTCAGCGCCAACTCCACCAGTGGCAACGCCAGGGGCACATCGGATCCGTTGCGCAGTACCACATCAAACCGATAGCTACCGGTTTTCAAGCGGGTAAGGTCGGTATTGGCAATACTGATGGCTTCGATGTGCCTCAAGGTTTCCACCTTGCAGCCCACCCAGTCACACACCCCCATCAACCACGGACGGCTTGTTGGCCAATGAGCAGCCAGCTTATCCCGTTCGTGCAAAAGGACCTGCACGGCCAATGCCAAGGTGAGCGACAGAACGCAACCCATCAGCATCACCCGTACACCAGCGCGCTGCCAGAATGCTTTGCGCCGAGCTTGTCGAACAAAACCGACTGTGGCTGGTCGAACCGCATCCACTGACGGAGCCGGGGAAGGCGACATGTCCCACATGGGTTCAGGGACTTCGTGGCGCCATTCGTCTGATGGGGAAACAGCCGCTTGCGGTGCTTCGGAGGAAGAGTCCGCACCCTCCTCCGGGCTCGTGACCGCAGGAGTTTCCACCGTTGGCTCGACATTCGATGATCGTGCCGGATCAGGCGCAGACGCTTGCAACAGCGAGCGAGGCACGTCTTCAAGTGCCCATACAAAGCCAGCTTCTGGTGAGCGTTCAGTCACAGGTTCTGAAACCTGTGCATCAGAGGTCAGTGGCTTGCCCAAGTCATCGGCTTGTTGAACCTCGCCGCCTGCCGCCACAGAGTCTTGCGTCGGCAGATCACCGCGACGACCTGGCTCCGGCTCTGCATCAGGTAGATCCAGCAACAAATCCACGGAATCAGCGAAGGGTTCGCCCGTTCGCTCCTCAGACTCCTGACGAAGAATGATGGAAACCTGATGAGGTGCTGGCACGGCATCTGCACCAGCAGGGTCTACGCGCAAAAAATCAGGAACCGGGCCAAACCCGCTCAAGGAAAAGCGGGCATCGAACACTTCACTGCATTTGCCACACCGCACCCAGCCTTTGGAAATTTTGAGCTGGTCAGGCACCACCCTGAACCGGGTGGAACAGGAAGGGCACTGTGCGGTGGTGGCCATGCCGAACCGGGTGATCAGGCCCGTTCGGGAGCACGGGCGGTCATGAGAATCCACCCCTCCTGGGAATCAGCCACCTCCAGTTGGAGATAGCTGGCATAAGCCTGCTTCAACTCATCGGCTTGGCGCTCCAGAATGCCAGCCAAAACCAGCGAACCACCTGCAGCCACATGGCTGCACAGCAGCGGCGCCAACACTTTCAATGGCGTGGCCAGGATATTGGCCAGCACCACGTGGTATGCCCCCTGGGCCAATTCAGGCAACCCAGCATTCAGGGCCACATGGTTGGCTGCAGCATTCACCTCGGTGGAAGCCACGGCGGCCGGGTCAATGTCCACCGCATCGGTCACACCCGCACCGTGCAACTTGGCTGCCATGGCCAAAATGCCAGAACCGCAGCCGTAGTCCAGCACCCGTTTGTCTTGCAGCGGGTTGCTGGCGATCCAGCGCAGACACATGCGCGTGGTGGGGTGTGTACCCGTGCCAAAAGCCAGACCTGGGTCGAGGCGCAGGAATCGGGTTGCGGCGGCGGGAGGCTCGTGCCAGGATGGAACGATCCAGAAGCTGGGCGTGATTTCTACCGGGTCAAACTGAGACTGCGTCAACCGCACCCAGTCCTGATCGGGCACCGCCCGGACGCCCACCAGCGCCGAACCCTCAAAAAAATCTTGCACCTGCAACAACCGGGCGGCGTCTTGCGCTTGCTCCTCAGTCTGGAACAGGGCGGTCATGGTGGAGCGGTTCCAGCCCGCTTTGGAGGCTGGCATACCGGGCTCACCAAACAGGGCCTGCTCGTGAGGCGTGGCAGCGTCGGCATCTTCCACCGAAACGCTGAGCGCATCCAGGGAATCCAGGGCCTCGCTCAGGGCTTCCACGCCTTCTTCAGGCACATGCAGAACCAGCTCGTACATACAGGCGGTCGGACTGGTTCAGCGCTTGCGCTGGGCCAGCCACTCCTCCAGATAATGGATGTTGGTACCACCCGTTACAAAACTGGCATCGACCAGCAATTCACGGTGCAATGGAATGTTGGTTTGAATGCCCTCCACCACCGTCTCAGCCAGGGCGGTGCGCATGCGGGCCAGCGCTTGTTCGCGGGTGTCGCCATGCACAATGACCTTGCCCACCATGGAGTCGTAGTTGGGTGGCACAAAATAGTTGGTATAGATGTGCGAATCCACCCGCACACCAGGTCCGCCAGGGGGGTGCCAGGTGGTGATGCGGCCGGGGGATGGCGTGAATTTATACGGATCCTCCGCATTCACCCGGCATTCGATGGCGTGACCACGAAGCGGAATCTGGCGCTGAGTGAAGGGCAATTTTTCGCCATACGCCACCGCAATTTGCGTGCGCACGATGTCAATGCCAGTGATCCACTCCGTGACCGGGTGCTCCACCTGCACACGGGTGTTCATTTCAATGAAATAGAACTCGCCGTTTTCATACAAAAACTCGAATGTTCCGGCACCGCGGTAGCCAATTTTTTTACAGGCTGCGGCACAACGGTCACCAATTTTCTCGATCAAACGACGGGGAATACCAGGCGCGGGGGCCTCTTCAATGACCTTCTGGTGGCGCCGCTGCATGGAGCAATCCCGCTCATGCAGGTACACCGCATTGCGGTGCTGATCGGCCAGTACTTGGATTTCAATGTGCCGGGGGTTCTGGAGAAATTTCTCCATGTAAACCGCCGGGTTACCAAACGCAGCACCCGCTTCGGCCTTGGTGGTTTGTACTGCGTGCAGCAGCGCCGCTTCGGTGTGCACCACACGCATGCCACGGCCACCGCCACCGCCTGCGGCCTTGATGATGACCGGGTACCCAATGGACTTGGCTGCGCGCTTGATGACCACCGGGTCATCAGGCAGGGCACCTTCGGAGCCCGGTACGGTGGGCACACCAGCCCGAATCATGGCCTGTTTGGCTGAGACTTTGTCACCCATCAGGCGAATGGACTCAGGCGTGGGGCCAATGAATTTGAAGCCACTTTTCTCCACCCGCTCGGCGAAGTCGGCATTTTCGCTCAAAAAGCCATAACCTGGGTGAATGGCTTCCGCATCCGTCACCTCGGCCGCCGAAATGATGGCGGGCATGTTCAGGTAACTTTGCCCTGACTGTGCGGGGCCGATACAAACGGCTTCATCGGCCAGTTTGACGTATTTGGCATCCCGATCGGCCTCTGAATAGACCATGACCGCTTTGATGCCCATTTCGCGGCACGCACGCTGGATGCGCAGCGCAATCTCGCCCCGGTTGGCGATCAGAATTTTTTTGAACATGGGCGCTGGCTCACTCGATCACAAACATCGGCTGGCCGTATTCCACCGGCTGCCCGTTTTCAACCAGAATTTTTGTGATGGTGCCAGACTTGTCCGCTTCGATTTCGTTGAGAATTTTCATGGCCTCGACGATGCAGACGGTTTCGCCTTCTTTGACCACGCTGCCCACATCGACAAACGCCTTCGCGCCAGGGCTGGAAGACCGGTAAAACGTGCCGACCATCGGTGACTTCACCTGGTGCCCTGTCGGAGCCGCCTCTGGCGCAGGCACGGGGGCCGCTGGCAACGCAGGAGCCGCAACAGGCTGCATAGGGGCAGCCACTGAGCTGGCGGCTGGCGCATAGGTCATGATGGGAGCCGCCATGCTGCCGGCACTTTTCACAATGCGTACCTTGCCCTCGGCCTCGGTGATTTCCAGTTCTGACACGTTGGATTCAGACACCAGGTCAATCAGGGTTTTGAGTTTTCGCAAGTCCATGGCATCTCCAACGAATATTCAGCAAAAGTTTCTAAATCCAAGGTTTAGAAACCGGATTTTGGCCCGACTTCGGCCCTCGACCATCGTCAGTTTACCGCAGCCCACGAATCAACCCCATCATCCAACTCACCCGGCACTTAAACAAGTTAGCTGCGGATATCGAAAAATGACCACGGATGAACACAGGAATTACACATCAGTACCGCAACCAGGCTTCAAGATCACTGGCATCCAGTTTGCCCAACTTTCGACTCAGCACCTCGCCCTCGCGCCCCAACACCACGGTAAACGGCAGTCCGCCATTGGCGTTACCCAGGCTGCGTGAAAGTTCAACACCCGACAACCCCGCAATGCCCACCGCAAATTCAAGCGGCAACTGTTTCAAAAACCGGTCTACAGCACCGGGTTGATCCACCGCCAACCCCAGAACCTGCCAACCGTTGGTGCGCTGTGCCTTGTAAAAAGCATTGAGCAGGGGCAACTCGTCCACGCACGGCGGGCACCAGGTAGCCCAGAAATTCACCACCAGAAAGCGCCCACGCCAGTCGGCCAACCGCACAACGCCGCCCTGCGGTTTCTGAAACGCCATATCCCAGAGCCGCTGCACCGCTTCATCCGTGATCACACGGGGCTGAAACCGACGCCAAGCCACGCCAGCTCCCACCGCCGCAGACATTCCGGCCACCCCCAACCAACCACGCCGGGACCACCGACGGCCAGATGACGCCACCGGTTCTGTCATGAGTGCCACCCCATTTGATGCGTCGGTGTGCCGTCCGCTTCGCCCATCAGCGCTTGCACTTGCACCAAACCGCCACGCAACTTGCGTCCGTTCGCATCTGGCTTCAAGGCACCACGCAGATCATCTGCGTCATAGAGCACCAAATGAACGCCAATGCACTCGCCCAACCCTTTGCAAAGCACCGAAAGACTCAACACATCCACCTCCCGTCCATGAAAGCCACGGGTGGAGCCGACGTCATAAGGCTGTCCCTGGTTGATGAGGGCCATCTCCGCCGACTTGGGGTCATTGCAAAACAATTGAAGCCAAACATCGGTCAAACGGGTTGCGGTACCGTTCCACACAGCCCCGGTGAGATGCGGGTGAAATTCTGCCAACCGCTCCATCCAGACCACCGCCAGCTCCCTCAAAGCCAATAACTCGGCAGGCTGGGTGTCACCGCAAAACAAAGCAATGTGCTCACGCACCGCATCTTCGATGAGCGCATTGCCGGGCAATGGGGTGCGGGCTGGCAGCGCCAACTGCTGCACAGCACGCCGCTTGGCGGAGCCATGATCCAGCCCCTCCTCCACCACCAACCGGGCGGCGGTGGCAGCAATTTCCCATTCGACGGTGTGCGCTTGCATGGGATCATTGTGCCGCGACCACGCCAAGACCGCGTCTGCCGCTCCCTAAAATCCGATCATGCACATTCATATTCTGGGTATTTGCGGAACCTTCATGGGCGGTCTGGCTGCGTTGGCACGGGAGGCCGGCCACCGCGTCACGGGTTGCGACGCCGGGGTCTACCCTCCCATGAGCGACCAGCTGCGGGCATTGGGCATTGATCTGATTGAAGGATTCGGGGCCGACCAAATGGCCCTGCAACCCGATGTGTTTGTGGTGGGCAACGTGGTGTCGCGTGCCCGCCTGCCCGATGGCAACCCCAAATTCCCGTTGATGGAAGCCATTCTGGACGCCGGGGCCAGCTACACCAGCGGCCCGCAGTGGCTGGCCGAGCATGTGCTGCAGGGTCGGCATGTGCTGGCGGTGGCAGGTACCCACGGCAAAACCACTACCACCTCCATGCTGGCTTGGATTTTGGAATACGCCGGGTTGCAACCCGGTTTTCTGGTGGGCGGCGTGCCGTTGAATTTCGGCGTGTCTGCGAGGTTGGGCGACGGTGGACGGGGCATGCGTTCTGCTCCGTGTCCCCCGCCTGCGTTGCAGGCTCCTCCTTTACCTGCACAGAACGCACACCCCGCCCACCTTCCGGTGTTCGTGATCGAAGCCGACGAATACGACACCGCGTTCTTCGACAAACGCAGCAAGTTCGTCCACTACCGCCCCCGCACTGCAGTGTTGAACAACCTGGAGTTTGACCACGCCGACATTTTTGACGACCTCGCCGCCATCGAGCGGCAGTTCCATCACCTGGTGCGCACCGTGCCAGCCAGCGGCCGTGTGGTGATAAATGGACTGGAAGAGAGCCTGACCCGCGTGCTACACCAGGGCTGCTGGAGCGAGGTGCGCAGCTTTGGCAGTGCCGTGAGCGACTATGTGGCCGAAGGCGACGCCTCTGACTTTGCTGTGCTCCATCAAGGCCAACCGGTGGCCCGTGTGCGGTGGAGCCTGACGGGTGTGCACAACCAACTCAATGCGTTGGCGGCCATCGCAGCGGCCGAGCATGTGGGCGTCCAGCCTGCCATGGCCGCAGAAGCGTTGAGTCAATTCCAGAATGTGCGCCGCCGCATGGAGGTGCGGGGCGTGGTGAACGGCGTCACGGTGTACGACGACTTTGCCCACCACCCCACCGCCATTCGCACCACTCTGGACGGATTGCGCCACCAACTCAACCGGGAAGGCCGACAGGCCGAGCGCATTCTGGCGGTGTTCGAACCGCGCAGCAACACCATGAAACTGGGTGCCATGAAAGCACAACTGCCTTGGAGCCTGGAGGCGGCCACCATGGCGTTTTGCCACACAGCAGGTTTGGGATGGGATGCCACTGAAGCCCTTGCGCCCATGGGTGCCCGCGCCGCAGTGGGACAGACGGTGGATGAATTGGTCACGCAGGTTTTGGCCACCTGCCGGCCGGGCGACCACCTGCTGTGCATGAGCAATGGTGGCTTTGGCGGCATCCATCAGAAGCTGTTGGATGGCCTTCAGAAATCATAAAATTCAGAGCTAAAAACCTTCACCCATCAAGCGGTAAGGCCATTTTTTTCTTAGAAACCGATGGTCATGGACTCCAAATCCAACCGCACCACCGGTTTGGACAAGGCCGCACTGGCCGCCCTTGCAAACGTCTGTGCCCACTCGCGATGCTCGGGCGCAGCAAAGTAGTTGGCACCAGCACCCAGGGCCACGGCCATCACCTTGTCAGCCGTCAGCACCTTGCCGGTGGCACGAACTGGTTCGCACTCAAACGCCAGAAACTGCTCGTCCAGCCACACCCTCGCCGCTTCATGAGGCATGGGCTGGGCTTCGTTCAAGTCAAACCGGTATGGGGCTTGAGCGCCAAAACTGACACTGACTTCGCTTTTCATGGTGCGGCTCCTGGCATGTCCAATGGGAAGCGGTGCTACAGCACCGCTTGACTGACCCATTTTGCAGCAGACCCGGCCTGGCGGGTCTGCGCTGCATCAACCATGGCCTGAACGGTTGCAGTGACCTGAACAGCCCCAGGCCATTTTTCAGCCGGGGCCTCAGCCAGGGTTTCAGCGTTTGCGACGCGCCGCCACCGCGTTGGACAACAACTCCAGTGCCTGCGCCGAATCATCCCAGCCCAGGCAGGCATCGGTGATGCTCTTGCCGTATTCGAGCTTGGACGCATCGTCTTTACCGGGCGTGAACTTCTGCGCACCCGCCTGCAAGTGGCTTTCGATCATGACGCCGAACACCTGCTTGGAGCCGCCGGCAATTTGCGCTGCGATGTCCTTGGTGACATCCAACTGCTTTTCGTGCTTTTTGCTGCTGTTGGCATGGCTGAAGTCCACCATGACAGTGCCCGGCAACTTGGCCGCTTCCAGCTCGGTGCAGGCTGCTGCCACGCTCGCGGCATCGTAGTTGGGCGCTTTGCCGCCACGCAAAATGACGTGGCAGTCCTTGTTGCCATTGGTTTGCACAATGGCCACCTGCCCGTTTTTGTGCACCGACAGAAAGTGGTGCCCGCCTGCAGCGGCCTGAATGGCGTCGGTCGCGATTTTGATGTTGCCATCGGTGCCGTTCTTGAAGCCGATGGGGGCCGACAAGCCGGAGGCCAGCTCGCGGTGCACCTGGCTTTCGGTGGTGCGGGCCCCAATGGCACCCCAGGAAATGAGGTCGCCAATGTACTGGGGCGAAATCACATCCAGAAACTCGCTGCCTGCGGGCAAGCCCAGGCGGTTGATTTCAATCAGCAACTGACGGGCCATGCGCAGGCCTTCGTCAATGCGGTAGCTCTCGTCCAGGTAGGGGTCGTTGATCAACCCTTTCCAGCCCACCGTGGTGCGGGGCTTTTCGAAGTACACCCGCATGACGATTTCCAGCGTGTCGGCGTACTGGTCGCGCAGCACCTTGAGGCGGCGGGCGTAGTCAATGGCTGCTGCCGGGTCGTGGATGGAGCAGGGACCGGTGATGACCAGCAGACGGTCATCCTTGCCCGCCATGATGCGGCGGATGTTCTTGCGGGTGTCGGCAATCAGTCCCTCCACGGCCGTGCCACGGATGGGGAAGAAGCGGATGAGGTGTTCGGGAGGGGGAAGCACGGTGATGTCCTGGATGCGTTCGTCGTCGGTCTGGCTGGTTTTTTCGGCCATCGCATACCAGGAGGTGGGTTGGTGTTTGGGGTTGGCGGGGGTGTTCATCGTGCAGGTCTCCAGTTCAAGAAAAGGGTTTGAAACAGAAAAGGCAAAAAAAAACCGCCGGGGAATCCGGCGGTTTGGTGTGAGGTGCTTGGGGCGCTTGGCTTGGGGCTCAGGCTTGCATCTCTCGACCGCCGGTGGGGCGTGAGAACCAAAAGTAGCCAGAATAAAAGCGTGCCGTTTGCATGGGCTTCAATGTAGCACAGGTCCGCGTCAATCCATCGGGGTTTGAACATGCCCCAGAGAGCGGAACCTGATTTTGATTGATTTCATCATGACCTTGTCGAGTCGATTTATCGACAAGAGCAGCGCTTTCTTACCTCGACCTCATCTCACAAGCGAACCACTACAATCAGCCACCGGGCCCAAGTTTCTTGCGCCCGGTTTTTTTATGCCGGGTCCAAGCCAAGCGCTCATCCTTCTTTTGTAGCTGTCAGAGCACGTCAAATATGCGCTGACTCCATTTTTGGAGCTTGGAATCATGGAAATTTTCGATTACGACAACATCCTGCTGCTGCCCCGCAAGTGCCGGGTGGAAAGCCGCTCGGAATGCGATGCCAGCGTGGAGCTGGGCGGACGTCGCTTCAAACTGCCCGCCGTACCCGCCAACATGAAAACCGTGGTGGACGAGTCCATCTGCACCTGGATGGCGCAACACGACTACTTCTATGTGATGCACCGGTTCGATTTGGACAACATGGAGTTTGTCCGCACCATGCACAGCAAAGGCCTGTTTGCCTCCATTTCCCTGGGCGTGAAGCAGCCCGACCGGGACACGGTGGACCGCCTGGTGGCCGAGGGCTTGGTGCCCGAGTACATCACCATCGACATTGCCCACGGTCATGCCGACAGCGTGAAACACATGATTGGCTACATCAAGGAAAAGCTGCCCGCCAGCTTCGTCATTGCCGGCAACGTGGGCACACCCGAGGCGGTGATTGACCTGGAAAACTGGGGTGCCGACGCCACCAAGGTGGGCATTGGCCCCGGCAAGGTGTGCATCACCAAACTCAAAACCGGTTTTGGCACCGGAGGCTGGCAGCTCAGCGCGGTGAAGTGGTGCTCGCGCGTGGCGACCAAGCCCATCATTGCCGATGGCGGCATCCGCAGCCATGGCGACATTGCCAAAAGCATCCGCTTTGGCGCCACCATGGTCATGGTCGGCTCCCTGTTTGCTGGCCATGAGGAAACACCCGGCAAAACCGTGGAAGTAGACGGGCAGATGTACAAGGAGTACTACGGTTCTGCCTCCGACTTCAACAAGGGCGAGTACAAGCACGTCGAAGGCAAGCGCATCCTGGAGCCCATCAAAGGCAAGCTGGCCAACACACTGGTGGAAATGGAGCAGGATGTGCAAAGCTCCATCAGCTATTCAGGTGGTAAAAAGCTGATGGACATCCGCAAGGTGAACTACGTGATTCTGGGCGGTGACAACGCAGGCGAACATTTACTGATGTAAAAAAGCCTCCGCCGCTTGTATTGATTGACATGACAGCTCCTGTTTTTGAAAACACACCCGCATTGAACCAACCTGTTCTGGCCCTGCTGGGCGTGGGCCTGATGGGCCGCCCCATGACGCGCCGCCTGTGCGAAGCCGGCCACCGCGTGCAGGTGTGGAACCGCACACCGGCCAAAGCGCTGGCGGTGGCGCAGGAATTCGGAGCCGTCGCGTTCAGCCACCCCGCGCAGGCCGTAGAGGGTGCAGACATCATCATTACCATGCTGCAAGACGGACCGGCCGTGGCCGATGTGCTGTTCCGACAGGGGGCAGCGCAAGGCCTGAAAGCGGGCACGCTGGTGGTGGACATGTCGTCCATCCAGCCCCGCGAAGCGCGCGACCACGCCTCCCGCCTGGCCGAACTGCACGTGGCCAACCTGGATGCACCCGTTTCGGGCGGCACCGTGGGGGCGGAAGCGGGCACGCTGGCCATCATGGTGGGGGGCCGGGCTGCAGACTTTGAACGTGCCAAGCCGGTACTGGAGGTGTTGGGAAGACCCACACACGTCGGTCCACTGGGTGCCGGTCAACTCGCCAAACTGGCCAACCAGATGATTGTGGGCATCACCATCGGCGCCGTGGCCGAAGCCCTGCTGTTTGCCGCCCGTGGCGGGGCCGACATGGGCAAAGTGCGCGAAGCCATTCTGGGGGGCTTTGCCGACAGCCGCATCCTCCATGTGCACGGCCAGCGCATGGTGGAACGCGACTTTGCCAAACGCGCAGCCATCACCGTGCAACTCAAAGACATGCGCAACGCACTGGCCACCGCCCAGGAAACCGGGTTTGAAGCCCCGGTCACCGCCCTGTTTGCCCGGCTGTTTGAAGACGCCGCCGAACACGGCCTGAGCGAGCTAGACCACTCCGCGCTGTTCGTGGAACTGGCCAGCCGCAACGGCATGAACTGAACGCCCAGCAGCCATGTCGTCATCCACCTCTTTGACCCAAGCAATAGACCGTGGCTGACATAGACCCAGGCATCGTCGATTGCCGCGTGCTGGTGGTGGACGGCAACCCCACCTCCCGCAGTGTGATCGTGTCCCAATTGCGGGACTTTGGCGTGCAGCAAGTGCAGCAGGCCAGCCGCCCGCACGACGCGCGGCGCATGCTGGAATACCGCGAGTTCGACATCGTGCTATGCGAACAGCGCTTCCCCGAAAGCAATTACACCGGGCAGGACCTTCTGGACGACTTGCGCCGCGCCCAGATGCTGCCGTTGTCCACCGTGTTTGTTATGCTGACGGGCGAGGCCAGCTACGCCCAGGTGGCGGAAGCCGCCGAATCGGCCCTCGACAGCTATTTGCTCAAGCCCCACACGGCCGCCATGCTGGGCCAGCGCCTCAACCATGCCCGCAGGCGCAAGCGCATCCTGGCCCCCATTTTCGAAGCCATCGACCAAGGTGAATTTGAAGCCGCGGCCCGGCTGTGCCTGGAGCGTTACCACGCCCGCGAACATTACTGGCTGTATGCTGCCCGCATCGGTGCAGAGCTGTTGCTGCGCCTGGGAAAAGCCACCGAAGCGCAAAAGCTATTCGAGAGCATCCTGGCCCACAACGCCTTGCCCTGGGCCAAGCTGGGCGTGGCCCGCGCCCAGGTCGACGAAGGCCACCCCACCCAGGCCATGATGACGCTGGAAGCCCTTTCTGCAGAAGATGGCGGCTATGCCGACGCCTACGATGTGATGGGCCGCATCCATGTGGAGCAAGGCAACTTTGAGTCGGCCCTCAAGGTGTACCGGCAAGCCTGCGACATCACACCCAGCTCCATTGCCCGCCTGCAAAAAAGAGGCATGCTGGCCTTCTATCTGGGTGAAAAAGCAGAAGCCGCAAAGGCCCTGGACCGCGCCACCCTGTTGGGCTTTACCTCCAAGCTCTACGACCACCAGTCGCTCATGCTGCTGACGTTCTCGCGCTTTCAAATGCGCGATACCCAGGGCGTGAAACGTTGCATCGAGCAACTCCAAATCGCACTGGAACGCAAAGAATTTCCGCCACGACTCAAACGCTTCAAGGCCGTGGCCGATACCCTGCTGTTGATGATGAACAAGCAGGTGGCCGCCGTGGTAGCTCAAATGAAACAGATGGGCACCGAAATCAAGGAGCCCACCTTCGATGTGGAAGCCGCCTGCAACTTCAGCGCCCTGTTGGCCGAGGTCACCCATGCCGAACTGACGCTCGATTCAGCCGACAGCTGGATGCAAACCATCTCCCTCCGGTTTTGCTCCACCCGCAGCGTCACCGAATTGCTGATTGGCGCCACCAGAAGCTACCAGCCCTACGCGGCTATCATGGAATCAGGCAACCAGCAAGTGGCTGAAATGGCACAAAAATCCATGGCCCACGCGGTGGCGGGTGATCCACGCGCAGCGGTCAGGGCACTCATCGCGCATGGCGGACAGACCCTCAACATCAAACTGCTAGACATTGCCCGGCTGACCCTTCAGCGGCATCACAGCCGGATTGATGGTGCAGGCGATTTGCTGGATATGGTGCAACAGCTTTTGGCGCGATACGCCCCTTCTGCAGGCACACCCAATTTGGGGCAATCCAGCCGCAGTGCGGGTGGATTGAATTTGCGAACCTCCGCCGAAAAAACACCAGAAACCCGCACAGAGTTCCAATCAACGACATTTGAGACACCTAGATGACATTGACCGGAGACGCCACACTACTCTGATGAGGGAATCAGAGCCTGTATTGCAGCCCGTTGGTCACGGGGCCGGCCGGCCCCTGTCCAGACTCAACGGCCTGTGCTACGACGACGCGGTCCAGCAGGCGCTTCAAAACCGCGGCCTCCACTGGGAGCGTGGTTGGCCCGGTGGTCGCTATGTCGGTCTGCACGTGCATCGTTGCGACGGTCACTGCGCGGGGCCCAATCTGCCGCGTTGCTTCCACCGTTGCGCCCTGGAACTTTGTCCGCACGGCCAAAACCGGCGAAACCACCCGCACGGCCACCGTCTGTGCGCCATACATCACCGCCACGGTTATCGCCGCGTGGGCCGCCACGCTCGGAAGCACGCGGAGCCTGGTCAAAATCATGCCGCTCGGCGGGCCGACGGTCACTGTGGTGTGCAGGGCCATGGCCGAATCCGCCACGACCTTCAAAACGCGGGCCATCTGAGCGGCCGCCACTGCGATCAAAACCACGATCGTCACCGCGTGCAGGGGGGCGGGCACCAAATCGGTTTTCGGAAGGATGACGATCACCGGACCGAGGCTCGAAGCGATCTGGGCGGCCGTCAAAACGGCGTTCAGAACGGCCATCGAACCGACCTTCCGACCGGTTGTTGAATCGACCACCTTGAGGACGGCCACCTGCGCCACCCCGCCGTCCATCACCGCGCTCCTGATTGAAGAAGGATGATGGGAAACGCCCTTTGGGCTCCATGCCCTCGACTGTGGCGGCCTTCAGAGGTTGCTGGGTGTGATGCTCAATGTCGGCAATGCGGCGGCGATCGCGGAATTCAGCAAACGTGACCGCCAGGCCGTCACGCCCAGCGCGGCCGGTACGGCCAATGCGATGGGTGTAGTCCTCGGCCTTCATCGGCAGGCCAAAGTTGAACACGTGGGTGATGGTGGGTACGTCAATGCCACGGGCTGCCACATCGGTGGCTACCAGAATTTGGACCCGACCATCGCGCAATGCAGACAGACGGCGGTTGCGCATACCCTGGCTCAAGGCACCATGCAAAGCCACTGCCGAAAAATTGGCTTGTTGCAAATCATTGGCCAGGTTGTCGCACTCAATCTGGGTGCATGCAAACACAATGGCTTGGTTGATGCTGGCATCCCGCAACCAATGGTCCAGCAACGCACGTTTGTGTTCAGGCGTATCGGCCCAGTACAGGCTCTGAGTGATGTTGGCGTGTTTTTCTTGCGGTGTAGCGATTTCCACCTTTTTCACATGCGCGCCGTTGTCGTGCATTACGCGCAAAGCCAGTTGCTGAATGCGCGGGGCAAACGTGGCACTGAACATCATGGTCTGACGGCGTTGTTGCGTCAGGCGGTTGATTTCAGCCAGATCGTCGGAGAAGCCCAAGTCCAGCATCCGGTCAGCCTCATCCATGACCAGGAACTGCACTTCGTTCAGCTTGATTTGTCCGGCACGTTCCAAATCCAGCAAACGCCCCGGAGTAGCAACCACCAAGTGGGCGTTTTGCAGCTTGGCCACCTGCATTTGATAAGGCATGCCACCCACAATGTTGGCAATCCGCAAGCCACGGCAATGGCGAACGAGGTCGATGGCGTCGTTGGCAACCTGCTGGGCCAGCTCGCGCGTGGGGCAGACCACCAGCGCACCAGGTACCGCAGCCTTGAAGTGGCGTGGATCCGTGGGGTTTTTACGGCGTGGACGCTTGGGCACCGCCTCACCACGCTCGGCGGCTTCCGCAGCAGCCTTGTCAAACGCTTCTTTTTCAGCTTTGGCCGCATCCACTTGCAGTTGCAGCAACGTGTGCAACACAGGCAGCAAAAATGCGGCTGTTTTACCGCTGCCAGTTTGACTGGAAACCATCAGGTCCGCGTAACCGGAGCCGCCGGAGCGACCTGATTCGCCCTGCCCCAGAGCAAATGGAATGGTGGCTTGTTGCACGGCAGTAGGCTGCGTAAAACCCAGCTCTTCCACCGCTTGCAACAACTCGGGCGCCAGACCCAGCAAGGCAAACCCGTTGGGAGCCTGGGGAGCTGTTTCTGTATGGGGAACGCTGGTTTCGACCAGCAAAGAATCTTCGGACGGCAACACAGCGCCGCCAATGGACATAGCATCGGACATGAGCAAACTCGACAGTGAGGTTGAAACACATCAACCACGCAACGAGCTTGCAACCATGGCAGCCAGGAACAAACCTAAACTAGCTGAGCGATGCAAGTGGCTTTTTTCTACCTTGCAATGCAGCAAAGCACGTGTGAACCCGATGCAGTAGCAAAAAACACTGCTGGGAAGCCATTCAATGTGAGGCGGATGTACAAAACGGTCTTAATTAAAAGACTTAGCTTTTGATTCTAACATGAAACGACAAATTCGCCAGGTTTTTGCATTTCGTCAATTCAGTCATGGATGTCGTCAGTACCAGAAAATATGGCCAGCCTCACTGGACGAATCTGTGCACATGCATACGCAATGTGAGCCCTAACGGGTTTTCGAAGCATAAATCATCCAAACACAAACTATTTCCCCTAACGCATCCCCATGAACATCGCAGATTTGCGCAAAAGCTACGAACGCGCCGAACTGAGCGAAACCGAGTCGAACGCCAACCCGTTGCGCCAGTTCGAGCGTTGGCTGACCGAAGCCATTCACAGCGAAGTGCCCGAGCCCAATGCCATGACGCTGGCGACCGTGGGCAGCGATTTGCGGCCCAGCACGCGGGTGGTGCTGATCAAGGGCTATGACGAACAGGGCATCGTCTGGTACACCAACTACCAGGGCCGCAAAGGGCTGGAGTTGGCGGGAAACCCCTGGGCGGCCCTGCAGTTCCATTGGGTCGAGCTGGAGCGGGTGGTGCGCATCGAGGGACGGGTCGAAAAGGCGGGCAACACCGAAAGCGATGCGTATTTTCACAGCCGCCCGCTCGACAGCAGAATTGGGGCATGGGCCAGCCCACAAAGCCAGGTCATCACCAGCCGTGCGGTGCTGGTGGCCAACGCGGCCAAGTTTGGCGCGCAATTCTTGCTGCAACCTCCACGCCCACCCCATTGGGGAGGTTACCGGCTGGTACCAGACCGTTGGGAGTTCTGGCAGGGCCGCAAGAGTCGTCTGCACGACCGCCTGCAGTACCGCTGGAATGACAATCGCCCAGACGCACCCGGATGGATGAGGGAGCGGCTGGCTCCCTGAGCCCCGCAGAATGCAGCACCGGCCGCTTCAGTCCAGCGCGTATTCGAAGGTGCTGACGACCCTCAGTCGCTTGGTGCGGGTGGCACCGGTGTCGGCATCGGTGCCGTCGTCATCGGCCACGCGGATGGAGCCCTGATTGGCATTCTTCAGGCGGCCCAGCTTGGCACCGGCCTGGGCAGCAAATTTCTCGGCCTGTTCGCGGGCATTCTTGGTGGCTTCGGCCAACAGCCCTGCTTTGGCGGCATTGAATCCACGCAACTGATAGCGGGGCAACCCGCTGCCACCGTCGGAATCAGAACCCAGTTGCACCCCGGACTGAATGAGCGGGTCGGTGGCTCGGGCGGCCTTGTCCACCACATCAATGCGGCCGGACTTCACCACCACCCGGCCTGCACCGCCAAAACGCAACGGCTGACCGCTTTGGGCGTATTCGCGTGCAAAGGCGTCTTGCACCTGCAGGGGGCGCACATCCAGCTCATCCTCGTTGAAGCCCTGGGTTTTGAGGAATGCCAGCACCTGATCACGATCGGTAGCCAGGGCTTTTTGAACCGCTTCAAAGTGGTTGTCTGCCCGGCGGAAGCTCAGTGTCCAAATGGCGTAATCGGCCGGCACATCTTGCTCGGCCAGGCCTTTGACGGTGATGACCCGGTCTCCGGTACGAAAACGCTCCACACCTTGCCCCACCAGAAAGCCGGCCAGCGTCAAGCCAAGCGACACCCCAATGGCCAACACGCTGGCAGACGCCATGCTGAGCCGGCTGGACGATTGAGAAAGTTCGGACATGGTGTGTTTCTCCAGTGAGGTCAGACGCTAGGTCAAGCGTTCGATGCGCTGATCAGCAACCGCATTCATTGCCTGATCGTCCACCAAGGTGGGGGCAATTTCGGCCAAGGGGACCACCACAAATGCACGTTGCCACATGCGTGGGTGGGGCACGACGAGTGTGGGGGTATCGATCACGAGTGGGCCATACAGCAACACATCCAGATCCAGCGTGCGAGGGGCATTGCGGTAAGGGCGCTCGCGGCCATGGTTGTTTTCAATGACCTGCAAGGCGCTCAGCAAATCATGCGGAGCGAGCTGTGTGTCCACTTCGGCCACGGCGTTGATGTAGTCCGGCCCAGATGAATCCATCGGTGCTGTGCGGTACAGGCTGGACGCCTTTTTCAATTGCACCCCCGGCACCTGCGCCAGCGCATCCAGCGCAGTGCGCAACGTGTGAACCGCATCGCCCAAGTTGGCGCCCAACGCCACATGCGCGGTGACCCAATCGCGGGGAGCGATGTTCATGGGGAAATGTCAGTCCTGTGCAGGTGGCGCATCAGAACCTGCACCGCCAGCTGAACCGCCACCGGATGGCTTGCGACGGCGACGACGGCGTTTGCGGGCAGGCGCATCGGCACCATCCATGTCGGCTGCCTGGGTTTCCAGACCGTCGTCCCCATCATCCGCACTCCGAAACCGGAGGTCGTCTGCTGGCTGACTGGCCGATGGGCTGGTGGATGCATCGCCCTCCACGCGGTGCACGCGGGGTTTGCGCGCGCCTGCGCCTTTGCTTTGGCTGCGCTGGCTTTCCTGGCGCACCGCTTCAATCATGTCGCGGCGGTGGGCATCGTCGGCCAGGCTGAAGGTTTCCCACCAGTGCACCATTTCCTCTGGCACTTCACCAATGCTGGCACGCAGGCGCATGAAGTCGAACCCGGCCCTGAACCGGGGTTGCTCCACCAGGCTGAATGGCGAGCTGCCCACGCGCTTGTCAAAACGGGGTTGCATCAGCCAGATTTCACGCATGTCGGTGCCCAGCTTGCCGCGGCCCGACACATCACCAATGCGGGCATCGAACACCTGGTCCACCGCGTCTTGCAGCGCCGCAAACGGGGTGGGTGCACGCGCCGGGCCACGGGGTTGCAGTTTTTGGTCCCAGGCCTGGCGCACATCGGCCCACAGCACGCACGCCAGCAAGTAGCTGGGCGCCACGGGTTTGCCCTCGCCCACGCGGCGGTCGGTGTCCTTCAGGGCATGGACGATGATGGGGTTGTCGGCCCGTTCCACCGTCAAATCAAGCAGCGGGTAAATGCCCTTGGCCAAGCCCAGGTGACGCAACTGGGCCACGCTGGCCAGCGCATGACCGGTTTGCAGCAGCTTGAGCATTTCATCAAACAGGCGGCTTTGCGGCACGTCCGCGAGCAGAGGCAGACAGGCCAGCAGCGGAGCCCGGGTGCTGTCACCCAGGCTGAAACCCAGCTTGCTGAGCTTGGCCGAAAAACGCACCGCGCGGATGAGCCGCACCGGGTCTTCGCGGTAGCGGGTGGCGGCATCGCCAATCATGCGCAGGGTGAGGCTTTTGGCGTCGGCTATGCCGTTGTGGTAGTCGACCACGATTTGTGTTTCGGGGTCGTAGTACATGGCGTTGACGCTGAAGTCGCGCCGCGCAGCGTCTTCTTCAATGGGGCCCCACACGTTGTCACGCAGCACGCGGCCGCTGGCATCCACGGCATGCTTCATGCCAGCCAGTTCGCCTTTGGAGGTACGCTCGTTGCCGCTGACCTGTTCGGCCGCAGCGTTGTCCAGGTAAGCACGGAAGGTGGAGACTTCAATCACCTCGTGCTCACGCCCACGACCGTGAATGACGTGAACGATGCGAAAGCGCCGCCCGATGATGAAGGCCCGGCGGAACAGGCCTTTGACCTGCTCGGGTGTGGCATTGGTGGCCACGTCAAAGTCTTTGGGTGTGAGGCCCAGCAACAAGTCGCGCACCGCACCGCCCACGATGTAGGCCTCGTACCCCGCCGCCTTGAGCGTGCGCACCACTTCCACCGCACGGCGGTCAACCCGCTTGGGGTCAATGCGGTGCACCTCGGGGCCCACGTCCTGGCGCTGGCCAAACTTGGGCGGGGCTTTTTTGCCAGCGCCACGGGCTTTGCCCAGCAGCTTGTCGATGAACTTTTTGATCATGAAAACAGGTTGAGGATGGGCCAGCCGCGTTGCTCGGCTATGGCGCGCAAACGGTCGTCCGGGTTGGTGGCCACGGGGTGAGAGACTTTTTCCAGCAGAGGAAGGTCGTTGATGGAGTCGCTGTAGAAGGTGCTGCGGCCCACGCCATCCCAATTGGTGCCGTGCTCGGTCAGCCATTGTTCCACACGGGCCACCTTGCCCTCCCGGAAAGATGGAGTGCCTTTGATTTCACCGGTGGGCAGGCCCGTGGCGTCACGTTCCAATTCAATGGCAATCAACTCATCGGCTCCGAATGCCTCGGCAATCGGACGGGTGACAAATTCGTTGGTCGCAGTGACGATGACGATGCGGTCGCCCGCGTCGCGGTGGCGCTGCACCAGGTCCAAGGCTTGTTTTTTGATGTTTTTTTGCACCACATCGCTCATGTATTGGGCATGGGCCGCTATGGATTTTTCAAGACCTTGCTCCCGAATGGCACCGGTGGCAAAGCGGATGTAATCGGCAATGTCCAGCGTACCGGCTTTGTATTGTTCGTAGTACAGGTGGTTGGCCTGGGCAAAAGCATGGGCGTCTCGCCAACCAATCTGCACCGTGAACTGGCCCCAACCGTGGTCGGAATCCATGGGAATGAGGGTGTGGTCCAGGTCGAACAGGGCCAGGTTCATGTGTTCTCCAACATCGATTTGACCAGCGGAATGGTGATGACTCGTTGCGTGCGCAGGGCGTACTCGTCGAGCATGGCGAGCAGTTGCATGAGGCTGCTGAGGTCGCGCGAAAAGCGGTTGAGCAAAAAGGCCATGACCTCGTCAGACAGGTGCACGCCCCGCTCGTCGGCCGCACGGCGCAGCACGCCGCGGCGTTCGGCTTCGTCCAGCGCCTGCAGGTGAAACACCTGGCCCCAGCCCAGGCGGGTGCGCAGGTCGTCGCGCAGGCGCAAATCGGCTGGTGGCAACGCACCGGCCGCCAGCACCCAGCGGGCGCGACCCTGGGCAGGCGTTTGTGCGTTGACAAACCAGTTGAACGCAGCGGCTTGCTGCTCGGCGGTGAACAGGTGGCAATCGTCCATCACCACCGCCACCCAGTCGTCGTCGAAGGGCTGTGGTTGCCAGGTGGCGGCATCCAGCCAGCCAATGCGCCCCCCCTGCCCTTGCAAGGTGGCGGCCACTGCGCGCAGCAAGTGGGTTTTGCCACACCCTCCCTCACCCCACAGGTAGGTGGGAACCGGCGATCGCAGCGGGTTGCCAGCCCACAGCGCCACATGTTCCAGGGCCGCCTCGTTGCCCAGAGGCACAAAGTTCGTCAGGCTGGGCAGAGGAGCTAAACCGAAATCCAGCGCCAACTGCTGCATGGGAGAGGAAATGGAAGAAAACAAGGGTGAATGGGCCTTGTGCTGTCACTCGCCAGTGGCGGTGTGTTGCGTTTTTTTGGACTGTTGCAAGGCGTCTCCTTGGTACAGGTCACTGCCCAGGTACCAGGCCTTGGCACGGCGCAGTGCCACCAGCAGCACCGCACTCACCGGCAGAGCCACCAGCACCCCCACAAAGCCAAACAAATGGCCGAACGCCATCAATGCAAAAATGACCGCCAACGGGTGCAAGCCAATCCGTTCCCCCAGCAATTTGGGGGTGAGCCACATGCTTTCCACCACTTGGCCCACACCATATACCCCCAACACCAGCAGCATGCCGGTCAGCTCTTGGAACTGCAGCGCAGCGGCCAACACGCCCAGCAGCAAACCCAGCCCAAAACCCAGGTAGGGGACGAACACCGCCAGGCCGGTGAACACGCCAATGGGCAACGCGAGCTTCAAACCAACCAGCGCCAAGCCCACGGTGTAGAAAACCGCCAGCGCTACCATGACCATGGCCTGGCCGTGCAGGTATTGACCCAGCACATCGTCGGTTTCGTTCAAAAACTGCTGCACGGCGGCCTTCCAACGTGGCGGAACAAAGGCTTTGACACGCCCCACCATCTCGGCCCACTCCAGCAGCAGATAGAACGCCACGATGGGGGTCAACACCAAATTGCCCAACACTGCGGCTACCGCACTGCCGCCAATGCGCAACGACGCCAACAGTTTGTCCAGCACATCGGCTTCATGCCCCGTCAGCATTTTTCGCAGGGCCTCGCGCACAGCGGGTACGTCCACCGCCACATCCAGCCCCAAACGGGCCGCCCAGGGTTGAAGGGTGCCGTTCAGGTGCTCCAGCAATTGGGGCAGTTGCTCACGGATCAGTGGCAACTGCTTGGTGATGACCGGAACAATGAGCAGCGCCACCGCTGCCAGCGACACACCCAGCAGCAGCAACGCCAACCCAGCGCCCAGCCAAGCTGGCACACCCAGCCGGGCCATCTTGTCCACCGCAGGGTGCAGGGCATAAGCCAATACAGCTGCAAGCACAAATGGCATGACGACCGGGGCCAGCACATGCAGCACCGCCCACGCAGCAACTGCCAGGCCAAGCCAGGCCAGCGTGCGCCATTGGTACGGGGTGAGGTTCATGAATGTGGTCCATCGGCTGGCCGATGGTGAAATGGATACGGGCAACGCCCGGAGAGACCAGTGCCACGAAGGTGGCACGTAAAATTCGGGCAAATTCTATCGACCCCATGACCAGCGCACACACACCCTCCCCCACCAGCACTCCCATTTCCTACAAAGATGCGGGAGTGGACATCGAAGCCGGCGACGCGCTGGTTGAACGCATCAAACCTCTGGCCAAAAAAACCATGCGCGAAGGCGTGCTGGCCGGCATCGGCGGCTTCGGCGCACTGTTTGA
>Ga0228698_1000164_pt1 | contig 61962 bp, 63 predicted proteins | sample McNCre117_Aug_MG_FD_178015 | JGI IMG/M metagenome (GOLD analysis project Ga0228698, IMG submission 178015) | Freshwater microbial communities from McNutts Creek, Athens, Georgia, United States - 1-17_Aug_MG | ecosystem: Environmental > Aquatic > Freshwater > Creek | place: USA: Georgia...
TTTGTTTCATCATCCGTGGTGAAACCTACCACTTTGAATTGGTGGCCAATGAAAGCGGCGCCGGCGTCACCCGCGTGAGCCTGGACAACACGCTGCCCGTGGCCAATGCCATCCTGACGGTCGAGAACGAAGCCCAGGCCTGGGCACGCGCCGAAGAAAAAGGCCGTGACGCTGCCCGTGTGGCGGTTGAAATGGCCCTGCTGCTGGACGACCTGACATGAGCGAGTTGCCCGACACCCCGGCCAGTGGCACACCGGCGCCCAAGCGCGCGCGCAAGCCCCAGGCCACCAGCACCCGCCGCCGCTCGCGTGAGTTGGCGCTGCAGGGCCTGTACCAGTGGCTGCTCAGCGGCGCCGACGGCGCCGAGATCGAAGCCCATCTGCGCGAGCACGATGGCTTCGAAAAGTTTGACCGTGTGCACTTTGATGCCCTGCTTTTTGGGTGCATTGCCGAAGCCGCAGCGCTGGACGCCGTGCTGGCTCGCCATGTGGATCGCAAGACCACCGACCTGTCGCCCGTTGAACACGCGGTGCTGATGATCGGCGTCTACGAGCTCACACACTGCCTGGAGATCCCCTACCGAGTGGCCATCAATGAAGCCGTTGAGCTGGCCAAGAGCTTTGGCGGCACCGACGGCCACAAGTACGTCAACGGTGTGCTCGACAAGGCTGCCGGTGATTTGCGTGCGGTCGAAGTGAAAGCCCGTCAGGCGGCCCGCAAGGCCGAATGAGGCCCGGGGTCAACCACCCTCAGGCCTGATCCGGACACCCCGCCGTCATGAAGCTCGCAGCCCGGCTGGATCACATCGAGCCCTTCTATGTGATGGAGTGCGCCAAGGCGGCCGCGCAGATCGCGGCCAGCCCGGCCTGCGATCCCGCCCAGGGTGGCGAGCGCATGATCTTCCTGAACATCGGCGAGCCCGATTTCACCGCGCCGCCCCTGGTGCAAGAGGCGGCCGAGCGCGCCATCCGCAGTGGCCACACGCAGTACACCGAAGCCATGGGCCTGCCGGCTCTGCGTCAGGCGCTGTCGGGCTGGTACCGCCAGCGTTTTGGGCTCAACATCTCAGCCGATCGCATCATGATCACTGCTGGCGCCTCGGCGGGCTTGCAACTGGCCTGCCTGGCCTTGTTTGAAGCCGGCGACGAGGTGCTGATGCCCGACCCAAGCTACCCCTGCAACCGTCACTTTGTGGCGGCGGCCAATGCCCAGGCCCGGTTGCTGCCCACCACGGCCGAGCACCGCTTCCAGTTGACAGCGGCCGACGTGGCGCAGGCCTGGCAAGCCAACACATGGGGCGTGCTGCTGGCCTCGCCTTCAAACCCCACCGGCACCTCGATCCACCCGGATGAAATGCGGCGCATCGATGCCGAGGTGTCGATGCGCGGTGGCGTCAGCATCGTCGATGAGATCTACCTGGGCCTGAGCTACGACGACACCTTTGGCCACAGCGCACTGGCCTGCGGCGAGCACATCGTGTCGGTCAACAGCTTTTCAAAATACTTCAACATGACCGGCTGGCGCCTGGGCTGGATCGTGCTGCCGCCAGCCCTGGTGGCGCCGATGGAACGCCTGGCGCAAAACCTGTTCATCTGCGCATCCACCGTGGCACAGCACGCCGCGCTGGCCTGCTTCGAGCCCGAATCGCTGGCGCTGTACGAAGCCCGCAGGGCTGAATTTCGGGCGCGGCGTGACCTGGTGGTGCCCGCGCTGAACCGCCTGGGCCTGACGGTGCCAGTGATGCCCGACGGCGCCTTTTATGCCTATGCCGATTGCAGCGCCCACCATGCCAACAGCTGGGATTTCGCGTTCGCGTTGATGAACAGCGCCCATGTGGCCCTCACCCCGGGACGCGACTTTGGCCGGCACGACCCGGCACGCTGGCTGCGCCTGTCCTTTGCCAGCCGCCGCGACAAACTGGAAGAAGCGTTGCACCGCCTGCAACGCGTGCTGGCATGACACCCGAGCAGGCCTTCACCATCCCCGTCCGGGTGTACTGGGAAGACACCGACGCTGGCGGCGTGGTGTTTTATGCCAACTACCTGAAATTCTTTGAACGCGCCCGCACCGAATGGTTGCGTGCCCTGGGTGTTGCGCAGCAGGCCCTGCGCGACGACACCGGCGCCATCTTTGTGGTGACCGACACCCAGCTGGCCTACCGGGCGCCTGCGCGCCTGGACGACCTGCTGCGCATCACGGCCGAGCCCACCGACATCGGCCGCGCCAGCATCAGCCTGCGCCAACAGGCCTGGCGCGGTGACACACTGCTGTGCGAAGGCCATATCCGCGTGGGCTGTGTGGATGCACAAACCCTGCGGCCGCGTCGGTTTCCAGCCAGCCTGGCCCAGCAGATCTCAACCACGAACCCCGCTTCGTCCTGATAGCCATGAACCAGAACTTCTCGATCATCACCCTCGTGCTGCATGCCAGCATCGTGGTGCAGTTGGTGATGGCCGGCCTGCTCATCATCTCGCTGTCCAGCTGGACCGTGATCTTCAGCAAGGTCTTCAGCCTGCGCAGCCTGCGCCAAGGCAATGAAGACTTCGAGCGCGAATTCTGGTCGGGCAAGAACCTCACCGACCTGTTCTCGCACGCCAACAGCCGCACCGACACCTCCCCGATGGAACGCATCTTTGCAGCCGGCATGCGCGAGTTTCTGAAGCTGCGCGAGCGCAAACTGGAGCCGCAGATGCAGCTGGACGGTGCCCGCCGCGCCATGCGTGCCAGCCTGCAGCGTGAGCTGGACGTCATCGAAGGCAATGTCGGCTTCCTGGCCAGCGTGGGCTCGGTGAGCCCCTATGTGGGCCTGTTTGGCACCGTGTGGGGCATCATGCACGCCTTTGTGGGCCTGTCCAATGTGCAGCAGGTGACACTGGCCACGGTGGCGCCCGGCATTGCCGAAGCCCTGGTGGCCACCGCCATCGGCCTGTTTGCCGCCATCCCCGCCGTGGTGGCCTACAACCGGTTTGCCCGCGACATTGATCGCATCGCCATCCAGCTCGAGAGCTTCATCGAAGAGTTCTCGAACATCCTGCAGCGTAATGCCGGCTCACCTGCTGCCGGCAGCAGCGCACGCTGAAGCCCCATGCCCGCCGTCGCTTCCCGAGGCCGCCGTGGTCGCCGTGCCATGGCCGAGATGAACATGGTGCCCTTCATCGATGTGATGCTGGTGCTGCTGATCATCTTCATGGTCAGCGCGCCCTTGATCACCACGGGTGTGGTGGATCTGCCCACCGTGGGCAAGGCGGCGCAGCGGCCCACCAGTGTGGTCGAGGTCATTGTGGGCACCGACGAGAAGCTGCGCATCCGGCTCGATGGGGGTGACCCGCAGCCGGCCAGCCTGCGCAGCCTGGCGGCGGCCGTGGGCCAGTTGCAGGCCGGCAATGCCCAGGTGCCGGTGGTCATCTCGGCCGACAAGTCGGTGCGGTATGAGCAGGTGGTGCGCGTGATGGACACGCTGCAAAAGGGCGGCATCCTGCGCGTGGGCCTGTCGATGCGGCAAGGCGGTTGATGTCCAGCCTGGCGCTGCATTCCCCCGGCATCAGGCCGCCCTCGCAGGAGCGACTGGGCAGCGGCCTGCTGATGGCGGCACTGGCCCATGCCCTGCTCATCGGTGCGCTCGCCATCGGCCTGAACTGGAAGCTGCCCAGCCCCGAAGTGGTGGTGGCGGCCGAGCTGTGGTCGGCGGTGCCGCAAGTGGCGGCGCCAGCCCCGGTGGCGCCGCCGCCGCCGCCGGTCGAAGAAGCTGCAGCACCGAAGCGGCCAGCGCCACCGCCGGTGCCCACCGCCGCCGAGCGCGAGGCTGAAATCGCCCTCGAGAAAGCGGCTCAGAAGAAGAAGGATCAAGCCCTGGAAGCCGAGCGGCAACGCAAGGCCGCAGAAGAAGCCGCGCGGCGCGAGTTGGAGGCCGCCACGCTGGCCCAGCAAAAAAAGCTCGAAGCCCGTCGCCTGGCCGAAGAAAAAGCGGCCGCCGCCAAGAAAGAACAGCAGGCCAAAGAGGACAAGGCCAAGAAAGAGGCGGCCGAGCAGCGCGAGCGCGAAGCCAAGGCCCAGGAAGCCCAGATCGCCAAGCAACGCGAAGAAAACCTCAAGCGCATGATGGGCCAAGCTGCCGCAGCGGGCGGCACCGGTGCGCCCAACGCCAACGGCAATGCGTCGCGCGACGGTGCACCGTCAGCGGCCTACGCCGGGCGCATCAAGGCCCGCATCAAGCCCAACATCCTGCTGACCACCGAACTGGCCGGCAACCCCGTGGCCGAGGTTGAAATCCGCTGTTCACCCGACGGCGGCATCATTGGCAGCCGCATCATCAAGCCCAGCGGCAACAAGGCCTGGGACGACATCGTGCAGCGCGCCATCGACAAGACAGGCAGCCTGCCCCGCGACACCGACGGGCGCATCCCGTCCACCATGGTGCTGGTGTTTTCGCCCCGCGATTGAGCGCCGCGCGACCGAGCGCCCATGGGCCCGATCAGTGGTTCTCGCGTGCGTGGTTGATCGTGTACTTGGGGATCTCCACCGTCACGTCTTCGCCCGCCAGAATGGCCTGACAGCTCAGGCGTGAATCGGCCTCCAGGCCCCAGGCGCGGTCCAGCAGGTCTTCTTCGGTTTCGTCCATCTCGCCCAGCGAGCGGAAGCCCTGGCGCACGATGACGTGGCAGGTGGTGCAGGCGCAGCTCATGTCGCAGGCATGCTCGATGGCGATGCCGTTTTCCAGCAGGGCTTCGCACAAGGAGGTGCCGCGCGGCGCTTCGATGGTGCGGCCTTCAGGGCACAGTTCGGCGTGCGGCAGGATCTTGATGACGGGCATGGCGGCGATCTCAGATGTCGTTCAGTTTGCGGCCGGTCAACGCGGCCTGGATGCCCCGGTTCATTCGGGCAGCGGCAAAGGCTTCGGTGCCTTCGGCCAGGCGCTCAACCTGGGCGTCGATGGCGGCGTGGTCGTCGCCGGCGGCGGCGCGGGCCAAGTGTTGCAGCAAGGCCTCGATGTCCTGTTGCTCGGCTTCAGTCAACAGGCTGCCATCGGCCGCCAGCGCCGCGCGGGTGGCCAGGGTCATGCGCTCAGCCTCCACACGGCTCTCACGCAGGGATCGGGCAGCCATGTCGGCCTCGGCGCTGTCAAAACCGTCGCGCAGCATGCTGGCGATCTGGTCGTCGGCCAGGCCATAACTGGGCTTGACCACCACCGAGGCCTCCACGCCCGATCCCAACTCGCGGGCGGCCACGCTCAGCAGGCCGTCGGCATCCACCTGAAACGTCACCCGGATGCGGGCCGCGCCGGCCACCATGGGCGGGATGCCCCGCAGCTCAAAGCGAGCCAGTGAGCGGCATTCGCTGACCAGTTCACGCTCACCCTGCAGCACATGGATGGCCATGGCCGTCTGGCCATCCTTGAAGGTGGTGAAGTCTTGAGCCTTGGCCACCGGGATGGTGGTGTTGCGTTCGATCACCCGCTCAACCAGCCCGCCCATGGTTTCCAGGCCCAGCGACAGCGGGATCACATCCAGCAGCAGCAACTCGCCATCACGGCCATTGCCAGCCAGCGCATTGGCCTGGATGGCGGCGCCAACGGCCACCACTTCATCGGGGTTGAGGTTGGTCAGGGGTGGTCGGCCAAACAGTGCGCCCACGGCAGTCTGCACGGCAGGCATGCGGGTAGAGCCACCCACCATCACCACACCCTGCACATCGGCAGGCTTGACGCGCGCATCACGCAGCACCTTGCGCACCGCCGCCAGCGTGCGATCAACCAGCGGGCGGGTCAAGGCATCAAACTGCTGGCGGCTGACGTGCACGGCCAGGTCGTGGCCATCGAGCTGGCAAGCCACATCGGTGATATCTGCCGTGGTGAGCGACTCTTTGGCACGACGCGCAGCCACCAGCACGGCCCGCTTGTCATGGGCACTGACGGCGCTGACACCGGCCTGCGCCAGCGCCCAGTCGGCCAGCGCCTGGTCAAAGTCGTCACCGCCCAGGGCCGCATCACCGCCGGCGGCCACCACCTCGAACACGCCCTTGTGCAGCTTGAGCAGCGAGATGTCAAAGGTGCCGCCGCCCAGGTCGTACACGGCGTACAGGCCCTCGCTGCCGTTGTCCAGACCGTAGGCCACGGCGGCGGCGGTGGGCTCGTTGATCAGGCGCAGCACATTCAGGCCCGCCAGTTGCGCGGCGTCCTTGGTGGCTTGGCGCTGGGCGTCGTCAAAATAGGCGGGCACCGTGATGACCGCACCGAACAAGTCATCGTTGAACGTGTCTTCGGCGCGGTATCGCAGCGTGGCCAAAATATCGGCCGACACCTCGACCGGCGTCTTCACGCCCTGCCGGGTGTCGATGGCCACCATGCCGGGCTGGTCAACAAAGCGGTACGGCAGGCGCTCGTGGCCCACCAGATCAGCCAGGCGGCGGCCCATGAAGCGCTTGACGCTGACCAGGGTGTTCTCAGGGTCGGCGGCTTGCTGATCCCGGGCGTCAAAACCGATCTGCCGACGATTGCCATCGAGGTAGCGCACCACCGAAGGCAGGATCACCCGGCCGGCTGAATCGGGCAGGCACTCGGCCACACCATGCCGCACCGAGGCCACCAGCGAATGCGTGGTGCCCAGGTCGATGCCCACCGCGATGCGGCGCGCATGCGGGTCGGGCGTCTGGCCGGGTTCAGAGATTTGCAGCAGGGCCATGTCGGGTTCTTCTTGTCAGGGGCGGTACGGGGGGCAGTGGGCGTGAAGGCGAGGTGGGCCGTCAGGCATCCAGGGCTTCCAGGCGCTTGCGGATGTCGGCCCGAAAACGCGCCACAAACATCAGGGCCCGCACTTGCTGGGCCGCTGCTTCGGGCTGGCCCTGCTCATCCAGGCTGCGGCCCAGGGCCTGCACCATGTCGCGCTCTTGCGCAGCCACTTCATCGTCGAGCGCTTCGACCGCGTCCAGGGTGCCCGCGTCATCCAGCGCTTCGCGCCAGGTCATCTGCTGCATCAAGAAGCTGGCCGGCATGGCCGTGTTGCGCTCGGCATCCACAGCGGCACCACGCAGGCCACACAGGTAGGCGCCGCGTGCCACGGGGTCTTTCAGGCGGCGATAGGCCTCGTTCACCCGCACGGCCCACTGCATGGCCAGGCGCTGGGCCGAGCCACCTTCGCTGGCAAAACGGTCGGGGTGCACCTGGGCTTGCAAGGCGCGCCAGCTTTGATCGAGGGCGACCTCATCCAGGCCAAAGCGCTGTGGCAGGCCAAACAGGGTGAAGTCGTCGTCGCTGAGGTTCATGAGAGGCTGACAACAGCCGGCACAGCCGCTGAGGCGGGCCAGCGCTGCGGCTGGCCACCGAAAAAATCAGACGCGGAAGGATTCGCCGCAGCCGCAGCGGTCTTTTTCGCGGGGGTTGTAAAACTTGAACCCCTCGTTCAGGCCTTCGCGCACAAAGTCCAGTTCGGTGCCGTCCAGATAGGGCAGGCTCTTGGGGTCGATCAACACCTTCACGCCGTGGCCTTCGAAGATGTGGTCTTCAGGCGCGATCTCATCGGCGTACTCCAGCTTGTAGGCCAGACCAGAGCAGCCGGTGGTCTTCACGCCCAGGCGCACGCCCACGCCCTTGCCGCGCTTGCTGATGTAGCGCGAGACATGCCGTGCAGCGGCTTCAGACAGGGTGACAGCCATGGTGTCAGCCTGCCTGCGTCTGGCCGGCTGCCTCGCCGTGCTTGGCGCGGTAATCGTCAACGGCCGCCTTGATGGCGTCCTCGGCCAGGATCGAGCAGTGGATCTTCACCGGCGGCAAGGCCAGCTCTTCAGCGATGTTGGTGTTCTTGATCTCGAGCGCCTGGTCCAGCGTCTTGCCCTTGACCCATTCGGTCACCAGCGAGCTGCTGGCAATGGCCGAGCCGCAACCATAGGTCTTGAAACGCGCGTCCTCGATCAGCCCGGTGGCCGGGTTCACCTTGATCTGCAACTTCATCACGTCGCCACAGGCCGGCGCACCCACCATGCCGGTACCCACGGTGTCGTCACCCTTTTCAAAGGCACCCACGTTGCGCGGGTTCTCATAGTGGTCAATGACCTTGTCGCTGTATGCCATGTCACTCTCCAAACTCAAAAAAATCAAACCAGCCGCCGCAGCCCCGCATCAAGTCACCGCCGTGGATCCGGCTCCGCCGGTCCACCAGCGGTGGCCCCCTTGAGGGGGAGCGCCGCAGGCGCTACGGGGGTGGGTTCAGTGCGCTGCCCACTGAATGGTGCTGATATCGATCCCGTCCCGGTACATGTCCCACAAGGGTGACAGCTCACGCAGCTTGGCCACGCGGTCAGTCAGGGTTTCGATCGCATAGTCGATCTCGGCTTCGGTGGTGAAGCGGCCGATCGTCATGCGCAGGCTGCTGTGGGCCAGCTCATCACTGCGGCCCAGGGCGCGCAGCACGTAGCTGGGCTCCAGGCTGGCCGATGTGCAGGCCGAGCCCGACGACACCGCCAGGCCCTTGACGCCCATGATCAGCGACTCGCCCTCGACATAGTTGAACGAGATGTTCAGGTTGTGCGGCACGCGGCGGGTGAGGTCACCATTGATGAACACCTGCTCGATGCTGCTCAGGCCCGACACCAGCTTGTTGTGCAGGAAGCGGATGCGTTCGCTTTCGGTGCCCATTTCTTCCTGGGCGATGCGGAAAGCCTCGCCCATGCCCACGATCTGGTGCGTGGGCAAGGTGCCCGAGCGCATGCCGCGCTCGTGGCCGCCACCGTGCATTTGCGCCTCCAGGCGCACGCGGGGCTTGCGACGCACATACAGCGCACCAATGCCCTTGGGCCCGTAGGTCTTGTGCGAGGCCAGGCTCATCAGGTCAACCGGCAGCGTGGCCATGTCGATGGCCACCTTGCCCGTGGCCTGGGCGGCATCCACATGGAACACGATGCCGCGCTCGCGGCACAGTGCGCCAATGGCCGGGATGTCCTGGATGACGCCGATCTCGTTGTTCACCAGCATCACCGACACCAGCACCGTGTCGGGGCGCAGCGCGTCCTTGAAGCGGTTCAGATCCAGCAGGCCGTCTTCCTGCACGTCCAGGTAGGTGGCTTCAAAACCCTGGCGCTCGAGCTCACGCACGGTGTCAAGCACGGCCTTGTGCTCGGTCTTGACGGTGACGATGTGCTTGCCGCGGCCCTTGTAGAACTGGGCAGCGCCCTTGATCGCCAGGTTGTTGCTTTCGGTGGCGCCGCTGGTCCAGACGATTTCGCGCGGGTCGGCGTTGATCAGTGCGGCCACCTGGGCGCGCGACTTCTCGACGATTTCTTCGGCTTCCCAGCCCCAGGCGTGGCTGCGCGAAGCGGGGTTGCCAAAGTGCTCACGCAGCCAAGGAATCATCGCGTCAACGACACGAGGATCCACCGGGGTGGTGGCGCCGTAATCCAGGTAGATCGGGAAATGCGGGGTCATGGTGCAGGACTCAAAATCAGATGGCTGGCGATCACTTGGACAGGGCATTGCCCAGTGCAAACACCGAATTGGGGGCGGTGATCTTGATGGGCTTGACCACGGGCACGGTGGAAATGGCCCGCTTGATGGGCGACTCGTCCACCGAGACACCCTTGGCGATCTGGTCGTCCACCAGCTTCTTCAGGGAGATCGAATCCAGGTACTCGATCATCTTGGTGTTCAGGCTGGCCCACAGATCGTGGGTCATGCAGCGGCCGGCTTCGTCGCCCATGCAGTTTTCCTTGCCGGCGCAACCGGTGGCATCGATGGGTTCGTCCACGGCCACGATGATGTCGGCCACGGTGATCTCGTCGACCTTGCGGCCCAGTGAGTAACCGCCGCCCGGGCCACGCGTGCTTTCAACCAGCTCGTGGCGGCGCAGCTTGCCAAACAGCTGCTCCAGGTAGGACAGCGAGATTTGCTGCCGCTGGCTGATGGCGGCCAGCGCCACGGGCCCATTGGTGGACCGCAGGGCCAGGTCGATCATCGCCGTCACCGCAAAACGGCCTTTGGTGGTCAAACGCATGCGCTTCTCCTCTGAGCCGGGACGCCGCCTGTCAGCGAAACGACCTGTACCCGACTGATGCGCTCAAGTATAACCTAAGACCAACTGATTTGGTCGGCCATGCGCCCAAAGCGGGCTCAGGCCAGCGTGGCCAGGCGCTTTTGCAGCACGCGCACCACACCGTCGCAGGCGGGTTCGATCAGGTTCAGCGCGTGCTCGAACGCGGCAGGCGAGCCGTAGTAAGGATCGGGCACTTCGTCGGTGGGCAGCCCGGGCGCGTGCGGCAGCAACAAGCCCAGCCTGTCGTGCTGCGCCGCAGGGCAGCGCTCCGTCAGGCTGGCCAGGTTGTTGCGGTCCATGGCCAGCACCAGGTCAAAGCGGCTGAAGTCATCGGCCACCACCGGACGCGAGCGGATGCCGGCCACCTGGTAACCCCGGCGTTCGGCCGCCTCCACCGCCCGGCGGTCTGCTGGCGTGCCCTTTTGAAACCCGTGGGTGCCCGCCGAATCCACCGCGACGGCGTCTTGCAGCCCCAGGCGATGCAACTTGGCCACCAGCACGGCCTCGGCCATGGGTGAGCGGCAGATGTTGGCCGTGCAGACCATCAGCACCTGCAGGCGAGGCGGCTTGCGCCGAGTGAACCAGCGTTTGAACATGCGGGCAAGGATAGCTGACGGGGTGTTGCCGAGCCCGGCTCAGGGGCGAGCGGTCAAGGGCACCACATTGCTGTCATGGCCGCCCGCGCCAAAGGCCTGTTCACGCAGCAGCGCCAACTGGTCGCGCACCCGCGCCGCCTTTTCGAACTCGAGGTTGCGGGCGTGCTCCAGCATCTGCTTTTCCAGCAGCTTGATGCGCTTGGCCAGGTCTTTTTCGCTCAGGGCCTCGATCTCGGCCGCTTCGACCAGGCCACGCACCTTGGACTTGTCATCCTGCGCACTGACCACGCCGTCGATCAGTTCCTTCACATGCTTGCGCACGCTGCGCGGGGTGATGCCCAGCGCCAGGTTATGGGCGATCTGCTTGTCGCGCCGGCGCTCGGTCTCGCCCATGGCCTTGCGCATGGATTCGGTGATCTTGTCGGCATACAGAATGGCCCGGCCGTTCACGTTGCGGGCAGCGCGGCCGATGGTCTGGATCAGGCTGCGCTCGGCCCGCAGGAAACCCTCCTTGTCGGCATCCAGAATGGCCACCAGCGACACCTCGGGGATGTCCAGGCCTTCACGCAGCAGGTTGATGCCCACCAGCACATCGAACACACCCAGGCGCAGGTCACGCAAGATCTCCACCCGCTCAACCGTGTCCACATCCGAGTGCAGGTAACGCACCTTCACGCCGTTGTCGGTGAGGTAGTCGGTGAGCTGCTCGGCCATGCGCTTGGTCAGCGTGGTGATCAGCACCCGTTCGTTGATGTCGACGCGGATGCGGATCTCCTGCAGCACGTCGTCCACCTGGTGCGTGGCGGGGCGCACCTCCACGATCGGATCGACCAGGCCGGTGGGCCGCACCACCTGCTCGACCACAGCCCCGGCATGCTGCTTTTCGTAGTCGGCCGGCGTGGCCGACACGAACACCGTCTGCAGCATCTTCGATTCGAACTCGGCGAATTTCAGTGGCCGGTTGTCCATGGCACTGGGCAAGCGAAAGCCATACTCGACCAGGGTGGTCTTGCGCGCGCGGTCGCCGTTGTACATGGCATTGAGCTGGCCGATCAGCACATGGCTTTCGTCGAGGAACATCACCGCATCTCGCGGCATGTAATCGACCAGCGTGGGCGGCGGATCACCCGGCCTGGCGCCCGACAGGTGCCGCGTGTAGTTCTCGATGCCCTTGCAGTGGCCCACCTCCTGCATCATCTCCAGGTCAAAGCGGGTGCGCTGCTCAACCCGCTGCGCCTCCACCAGCTTGCCCGCAGCCACGAACTCGGCCACGCGTTCACGCAGTTCCACCTTGATGGTCTCGACCGCGGCCAGCACGCGTTCGCGGGGCGTCACGTAGTGGCTGCTGGGGTAGATCACGAAACGCGGGATCTTCTGGCGGATGTGGCCGGTCAAGGGGTCCAGCAGGCTCAGGGTTTCGATCTCGTCATCAAACAGCTCGATGCGGATGGCCAGCTCGCTGTGTTCGGCCGGGAACACATCGATGGTGTCGCCCCGCACACGAAAGGTGCCGCGCGCAAAGTCGGCATCGTTGCGGGTGTATTGCATGCGGATCAGCTGGGCGATGGCGTCGCGCTGGCCGATCTTGTCGCCCACCCGCGCGATGAAGCGCATCTGGGTGTAGTCCTCGGGCTTGCCAATGCCGTAGATGGCACTGACGGTGGCCACGATGATGGTGTCGCGGCGCTCCAGCACACTCTTGGTGGCCGACAGGCGCATCTGCTCGATGTGCTCGTTGATCGATGAATCCTTTTCGATGAACAGGTCGCGCTGGGGCACATAGGCCTCGGGCTGGTAGTAGTCGTAATAACTCACGAAATACTCGACCGCGTTCTTGGGAAAGAACTCGCGAAACTCGGCATACAACTGCGCGGCCAGGGTCTTGTTGGGCGCAAACACGATGGCCGGCCGCCCCAGGCGGGCGATCACATTGGCCATGGTGAAGGTCTTGCCCGAGCCGGTCACGCCCAGCAGCGTCTGGTACGACAGGCCGTCCTCGACGCCTTCCACCAACTGCGCGATGGCCGTGGGCTGGTCACCTGCCGGCGGATAGGGCTGGTACAGCTGGAACGGCGAGTCTGGAAAGGACACGAATTCTCCGGCCGCGATGGCGGTGGAGTCCGGGGCCTCGGTGATATCCGACATGGTTTGATCTCTGGGCAAAGACGCTGTCAATGGGCAAAAGCTCTAAAATCGCGCGTTGTCGTTCGGCCGCCTGCGGGCGAGCGAGCAACCCGACAGCGTATCGCAGGCCAGCCCCGGTGTGCGACTCGCCGCTCCCAGGCCCCTGCCTCATCCTGCCAACGCATCTTCAGGAATGTTTTCTCATGACGCTTTTTGCCGCCGTTGAACTGGCCCCCCGCGACCCGATCCTGGGCCTGAACGAGCAATTCAATGCCGACACCAACCCCAACAAGGTCAACCTGGGCGTGGGCGTGTACTTTGACAACAACGGCAAGCTGCCCCTGCTGGCCTGCGTCAAGGCTGCCGAGCAGCAGCTGACCGATGCCGCCAAGCCCCGTGGCTACCTGCCCATCGATGGCATTGCCGCCTACGACCGCGCCGTGCAGCACCTGGTGTTTGGCGCCGGCAGCCAAGTGCTGGCCGACGGCCGCGTGGCCACCGTGCAGGCCCTGGGCGGCACCGGCGGCCTGAAGGTGGGCGCCGATTTCCTGAAGAAGCTCAACCCGAACGCCGCCGTGCTGATCAGCGATCCCAGCTGGGAGAACCACCGCGCGCTGTTCACCAATGCCGGCTTCAACGTGGGCACCTACGCCTACTACGACGCCGAGAACCGTGGCGTGCGCTTTGACGCCATGCTGGCCGATCTGAACGCAGCCGCTGCCGGCACCATCGTGGTGCTGCATGCCTGCTGCCACAACCCGACCGGCTACGACATCACTGCCGCCCAGTGGGATCAAGTGATCGTCGCCTGCCGCGCCAAGGGTCTGGTGCCCTTCCTCGACATGGCCTACCAGGGCTTCGGCGACGGCATCGCCGAAGACGGCGCCGTGGTGCAGCAGTTCATCGCCTCGGGCCTGGATTTCTTCGTGGCCACGTCGTTCTCGAAGAGCTTTTCGCTGTACGGTGAGCGTGTGGGCGCCCTGAGCGTGGTGTGCGCCAGCAAGGACGAAGCCGCCCGCGTGCTGTCGCAACTGAAGATCACCATCCGCACCAACTACAGCAACCCGCCCACCCACGGCGCCCAGGTGGTGGCCACCGTGCTGGAGACCCCGTCGCTGCGCGCTCAGTGGGAAGAAGAACTGGCCGGCATGCGCCAGCGCATCAAGCAGATGCGCGCCCTGCTGGCTGAAAAGCTGGTGGCCGCTGGCGTGAAGCAGGATTTCAGCTTCATCACCCGCCAGCGCGGCATGTTCAGCTACTCGGGCCTGACCAAGCCCCAGATGGAACGCCTGCGCAACGAGTTTGGCGTGTACGGCGTGGATTCGGGCCGCATCTGCGTGGCTGCCCTGAACACCAGCAACATCGACGGCGTGGTCGCCGCGATCGCCAAGGTGATCTGACGGTCGGCGGGCCTGGCCCCGCCCGGTCAGCCTTGCAAAGCCCGGCCACGCGCCGGGCTTTGTCATTCTGGCGACAAGCACCTTGCACTGGCGTGGCAATTTGGCGTCACGCGGGTGACAGTCTGCGTATTTGCAGGGCTGGGCTTCGTATTTTTCCGTAGTGAACCCACTCCAGGCGGATGCAATATTCATGAGTTCGACAGATAATTGCTGCACCGCACAAAATCTGTGTTGTTGTCAGGTGAGATTCAGCGCCATCGCCTCATGATGGGCCATGCGGATTGACCACCGCCCACTCTCAGGAGCCCCAAGCCCATGCTTTACCAGCTCTACGAAACGCAACGCGCGCTGATGGCGCCGTTCTCCGAGTTCGCCAGCGCCTCGGCCAAGCTCTACAACCACCCCTTGTCGCCGTTCTCGCACACGCCCCTGGCGCAGCGCGTCTCGGCCACCTTCGATCTGGCGCACCGCCTGGCCAAGGATTACGAAAAGCCCGAATTCGGCATCCGCACCGTGCCCGTCAACGGCGTGGAAGTGGCCGTGCAAGAACAGGTGCCCATCACCAAGCCGTTCTGCCGCCTGCTGCGTTTCAAGCGCTTCTCGGACAACCCGGCCGTGCTGGAAGTGATGAAGAGCCAGCCCACCGTGCTGGTGGTTGCGCCGCTGTCGGGCCATCACAGCACGCTGCTGCGCGACACCGTGCGCATGCTGCTGCAAGACCACAAGGTGCTGATCACCGACTGGACCGATGCCCGCAATGTGCCCATCGAAGTGGGCGCCTTCCACCTGAACGACTACGTGGCCTATGTGCAGGAGTTCATCCGCTACCTGGGCCCCGACGTCAACGTGATCTCGGTGTGCCAACCCACGGTGCCCGTGCTGGCCGCCGTGTCGTTGCTGGCCACGCATGGCGAGTTCACGCCGCGCACCCTCACCATGATGGGTGGCCCCATCGACGCCCGCAAGTCGCCCACCGCGGTGAACAACCTGGCGATGAACAAGAGCTTCGAGTGGTTCGAGAACAACGTGATCTACCGCGTGCCCTCGAACTTCCCGGGCGTGGGCCGTCGTGTGTACCCCGGCTTCCTGCAGCACACCGGCTTTGTGGCGATGAACCCTGATCGCCACCTGTCGTCGCACTATGACTACTTCCTGGATCTGATCCGGGGCGATGACGAATCCACCGAGCAGCACCGCCAGTTCTACGACGAGTACAACGCCGTGCTCGACATGCCGGCCGAGTACTACCTCGAGACCATCAAGACCGTGTTCCAGGATTTCGCGCTGGTCAACGGCACCTGGAAGGTGGGCGACACCTTTGTGCGCCCGCAAGACATCACCACCAGCGCCCTGCTGACGGTGGAAGGTGAACTCGACGACATCTCGGGTGCTGGCCAGACCAAGGCGGCGCACGACCTGTGCACCGGCATCCCCAAGGATCGCCAGTTCCACTACGACGCCGAAGGCGCGGGCCACTACGGCATCTTCTCGGGCCGCCGCTGGCGCGAGATGGTGTACCCCAAGGTGCGCGAATTCATCAAGACCTTTGGCGCGCCCAAGGTCAATGTGTCCGAAGCCCAACCCGAGCCTGAAGCCGCGCCCGCAGCCGTGCTGGCTGCCCCGGCTGTCGTGGCAACGCCTGTTGCCACCCCGGTGGTCAAGCCTGCCCGCAAGCCGGCGCCCAAGGCCAAGGCCGCCGTCAAGGCCCCGGTCAAGGCCGACGTGAAAGCCAGCGCGCCGGTGGCCGCCGCCCCTGAAAAGGCCAAGCCTGCCACCAAGTGGGTGCAGCCTGTGGATGTGGCCGCCACGGCCGTGGCCGCCGGTGCCAAGCCCGCTGCCGCGCCCCGCAAGCGCGCCGCCAAGGCCAGCAAGTAAGCGGCCCGCCGCTGCGGGGATAATCCGGGCGGTGACCAACAGCGGCCGAATCATCCCCCTCACCGCCTCGCCAGGCTCCTCGGGTTCATCCCCGACGAGCCTGGTCTCACGTCTGGACGCCGCATTGCCCCAGACGCAGTGCACCCGCTGCGGCTACCCCGATTGCCAGGCCTATGCCCAGGCCATGGCCGATGGCGACGCTGACATCAACCGCTGCCCGCCGGGCGGCGCAGAAGGCATCGCACGCCTGGCGGCCATCACCGGCCGACCCACCCTGCCGCTGGATCCCGAATGCGGCCAGGAGGGCCCACGCCTGATGGCGGTGATCGACGAAGCCTGGTGCATCGGCTGCACGCTGTGCATCGATGCCTGCCCGGTTGATTGCATAGTCGGCGCCAACAAGCGCATGCACACCGTCATCGAATCCCAGTGCACTGGCTGCGAGTTGTGTGTGCCGGTCTGCCCGGTCGACTGCATCACGCTCGAGTCCGTCACGCCCGGCCTGACAGGCTGGCGAGCCTGGTCTGCCGATCAGGCCCAGGCGGCGCAAACCCGCTACCACCGCACCCTGGCGCGCCGGCAGCGGCGCCAGGCCCAGCACGAGGCCAGCTTGAACGCCAAGGCCGAAGCCAAGCTGGCCGACCTGCCCGCGCACAGCCAGCACACCGACCCGCAGGTGCTGGATGCCAAGCGTGCAGTGATTGAAGCGGCCCTGGCGCGAGCCCGGGCGCGCAAGGCCCCCGGCTCCACTTCGTGAGCACACCCGCCATGAGCCGCCTGCAGGCCAACGCCCTGCTGCTGCTGGCGGCACTCATCTGGGGATCGGCCTTTGTGGGTCAGGTGCAGGGCATGGACGGCCTGGGGCCACTGATGTTCACCAGCCTGCGCTTTGCGCTGGGTGCCCTGGTGGTGCTGCCGCTGGCCTGGCGTGAATGGCGTGGCCAAGGCGGGGCCTTCAACCGGCACCAGCTGGGCTGGATGGCTGGCCTGGGCAGCCTGCTGTGCATCGGCGTGGTGATGCAGCAAATTGGCCTGATGCACACCAGCGTCACCCACGCCGGTTTTCTCACGGCCCTGTACGTGCCACTGGTGCCGTTCCTGGGCTGGCTCACTCGGGGGCATCGCCCCAGTTTGGCAGTGTGGCTGTCGGCGCTGGGATGCCTGGTGGGCACCTGGCTGCTCAGCGGCGCGTCGGCCCAGCCGCTCAATGTGGGTGATGTCTGGGTCATGCTCAGCGCCCTGCCCTGGGCCGTGCATGTGCTGTGGGTGGGCCACGCGGCCAACCGCATACGCGGCGCCTACCTGCTGGCCTGTGGGCAATTTGCGGTGTGTTCAGCCATCAGCGGCGCCCTGGCGCTGGCCATCGAGCCCTGGCAGCTGGCGGGCATCCAGCGTGCGCTGGGCGCCATCGTCTACACCGGCGTGATGTCGGTGGGCCTGGGCTTCACGCTGCAGGTGGTGGGCCAACGCCATGCGCAACCGGCCGATGCAGCCATCATCCTGTCGTCAGAAACCGTGTTCTCTGCCCTGTTCGGAGCCTGCTTGCTGGGTGATCGCCTGCCGCCGCTGGGCCTGGCGGGCTGCGCATTGATCCTCGCCAGCATCCTGGCCGTGCAAATCGTTCCCCTGCTGCGCAGCCGCGCGGCACCAGCCTCATGAAGCCCGCTGACATCACCCCCTTCTTTGCCACCCTGGCTGCCGCCAACCCGCATCCGGTCAGTGAGCTGAGCTACACCACCGTGTTCGAGTTGCTGGCTGCTGTGCTGCTGTCGGCCCAGGCCACCGATGTCAGCGTCAACAAGGCCACTGCCAGGCTGTTTCCGGTGGCCAATACGCCGCAAGGTCTGCTGGATCTGGGCGAGGCGGCCGTGGCCGAGCACATCAAGACCATCGGCCTGTACCGCAACAAGGCCAAACACCTGCTGCAAACCTCCCGCATCCTGGTTGAGCAGCACGGTGGCCAGGTGCCCCGCAGCCGCGAGGCCCTGCAGGCCTTGCCGGGCGTGGGCCGCAAAACGGCCAACGTGGTGCTCAATGTGGCCTTTGGTGAGCCCACCTTTGCGGTGGACACGCATGTGTTCCGGGTGGGCAACCGCACCGGCCTGGCCCCCGGCAAGACCACGCTGGCGGTCGAGCAGCACCTGGAGGCCCGGGTGCCGGCGCCCTTCAGGGTGGATGCCCACCATTGGTTGATCCTGCATGGCCGCTATGTGTGCACGGCGCGCTCACCGCAGTGCAGTCGTTGCAGTGTCAAACCCTGGTGCGACACCGGCCGCGCCAACCGCGTGCCGGGCAGCTTCAGCGCAGCTTGATTGGCGCGAGCAAGCTGCTGAGCACGCCGGGCTCAAAGGCGCGATCCACTTCGTCGGCCAGCCGGTCAAACACCGCATCCAGCGGGCGCGACGCCAGGCCCAGCCAGGCCTGCAGCAGGGCCGGGTTCTCCATCAGGCCGTGCAGGTACAGCCCCAGCACCGGGCCTTGCTGCCAGCCCAGGCCTGGTGCGGTGGGCGCGGCAGGCTGCAGGCTGGCGTCCAGGGCCTCGGTCTGCCCCTGGTGAATCTCATAACCCTGCACCACCAGCCCTGACCAGGCCTGCCAGGGCCCGGTCAGGGCGCCCAGCTGGTAACGGCGGTCGGCCAGTGTCTTGGCCGCCCCAAAGTGCGTGCGCAAGGGCAGCAGACCCAGGCCTTCGGTTTGTCCGGGCGTGCCGCCTTCATGGCCGGCTTCGTCCACGATGGTCTGGCCCAGCATCTGCATGCCGCCACACACGGCCAGCAAGGGCTTGCCCAGTGCTGCATGCGCCAGCACGGCCTGATCCAGGCGGCTGCCACGCAACCAGGCCAGATCGGCACGGGTGTGCTTGCTGCCGGGCAGGATCAGCACATCGGCAGCGGCCACATCGTGCGCGCTGCGGCTGAACTGCAAACGGGCCCCGGCCGTGCGCAGCGGCTCAAACTCGTCCAGGTTGCTGGCATGCGGGCCCGCCAGCACCACGATGCAGGGGCCGGCGCCCTGCGGGTGATCGGCGGGCACGGCGTCTTCTTCAGGCAGGCCGTGGCCCTGCACCATCGGGATCACCGCGAGGGTGGGCACACCCGTGCTGGCCTGCAGCATCTGCGGCCCCGGGGCCAGCAAGGCGGCATCACCCCTGAACCGATTGAGCACGAAGCCCCGCGTCAGCGCACGCACCCGGGCATCCATCAGCGCATGGGTGCCATACAGGTGCGCGAAGGCGCCGCCGCGGTCGATGTCGGACACCAGCAGGCAGGCCGCCTGGGCCGCCACCGCGGTGAAGGTGTTGACGAAATCGCTGTCTGCCAGGTTGATCTCAGCAGGCGAGCCCGCACCTTCGATCACCACCACGTCGTGGTCGGCCATCAGGCTGTGCAAGGCAGCCTCGGCCTGGGGCCACAAGTGGGCACTGCGCGCCCGCCAGGGCACGTCGGCCAGATCGGGCCTTGCCTGGCCCATCAGCACCACCTGGCTGCGGGTGTCGGCCTCGGGCTTGAGCAGCACCGGGTTCATGCGCGGATCGGGCGGCACCCGGGCCGCCAGGGCCTGCAGCCATTGCGCGCTGCCCATCTCGGCCGGTTCACCATCCGGGCCCCTGACCACTCGCGCGTGGTTGCTCATGTTCTGGGCCTTGAAAGGCGCCACCTTCAGGCCTTGCCGCGCATACCAGCGGCACAGCGCCGTGCTCAGCCAGCTCTTGCCGGCCCCGCTGGTGCAGCCCAGCACCATCACGGCACGCGCCGTCATGGTGTGTCCAGATCGGGCACGGCCACCCAGCGCTGGCCGAATCGTTCAATGCGGAAGGCGTGGGCAAAAACCGCTTCCAGCGTGGCGCGCACAGCCGGGTCTGACGGTGCACCGTCGGCCTGCAGACGGCCTTGCGCCATCACCAGCAGGCGGTCCGCGGCCAAGGCCAGGTTCAGATCGTGCAGCACCGCAGCCACCGCCCTGCCCGCCCGCGCCTGACGCACCAGGCTGCGCACCAGATCGTGCTGGTGCGGCGCGTCCAGGTGGGTGGTGGGTTCGTCCAGCAGCAGCACAGGCGCCTGCACCGCCAGGGCACGCGCCAGCAGCACGCGTTGGCGCTCGCCGCCCGACAAGGCGCTGAGCCGCCGTCCTGCCAGGGCCAGGCATTCGGTCTCGGCCATGGCCGCCTGCACGATCTGCTCGTCATCGGGGCCTGCCTGCCCGATCAGGCCCAGATGCGGCAAGCGCCCCAGGCGCACCACATCGGCCACGGCGATGTCGCCTTCGGCTTCGCCCTGCTGCGACAACCAGGCCAGCTGCCGCGCACGGTCACGCGCAGGCCATTGCGTCATGGCACGCCCAGCCAGGGTGATCAGGCCCTCATCGGGCGGGCGCAAGCCGGCCAGGATGGACAGCAGGCTGCTCTTGCCCGCGCCATTGGGCCCCACCAGCGCCACCCACTGCCCAGCATGCAAACTGAGCGACACACCATCGACCACCCGGCGCCCACCCAGGCTCAGGCTCAGGCCCGAAGCAGTCAGCAGATCGGCGCTCATGCCGGCCTCGTCTGCTGGCGCAGCAACCACAGCAGGTAGCCGCCCCCCAACAGGGCCGTCACCACACCCACTGGCAGCTCCTGGGGCGCGATCACACTGCGCGCCAGCACATCGGCGGCCAGCAGCAACACGCCGCCGCTGAGCGCTGACAAGGCCAGCAGCCCGGCGTGGGTGACCACCACCCAGCGGCGCACGATGTGCGGTGCCACCAGGCCCACAAAAGCCACCAGACCGGCCTGCGACACCGCGCAGGCCGTGGCCAGGGCCATCAGCGCCACCAGGCCCAGCCGCAGGCGCGGCAGGTTCAGGCCCAGGCTGCTGGCGCTGGCCTCACCCAGCACCAGGGCGTCCAACACCCGCGCCAGGCGGCGAGCCAGCGGCAACAGCCAGACCAGGCTGCCCGCCATCCAGGCCACATGCTGCCAGCCCAGGAAACCGGTGGTGCCCAGCAAGAACACCTGCTTGCCACGCAGGGCCTCGGGCGACAGGATCAGCAGCAGATCGGACAGCGAGCCCATCAGCACGCCCACCACCACACCGCACAACAACAGCCGCATGGGACGCGCGGCGCCGCCTGCCAACAGCAGCGTGAGCAGCACGCCCGCCAAGGCCCCCACAAAGGCCGCACTCACCAGGCCGGCCTGCAGCAGCCAGCCAGCCTGGGCCAGTCCCAGCGTCACGCCAGCGGCACCACCGGCCACCAGCACCAGCACCACGCCCAGGCCAGCGCCGGCGGCCGAGCCCAACAGGAAAGGATCGGCCAGCGGATTGCGAAACAGGCCCTGGGCCAGCGCACCGGCCAGGCCCAGCAAGGCACCGGCCACCCAGGCGCCCAGGCTGCGTGGCGCGCGGATCGCGCTGATCAGATCGGCATCGGCGCGCCAGTTCAGGCTCCAGCCTTCACTGCCCGCCGACACGCCCGCTGCCAGCAGCAGCACACTCAAGCCCAGCAAGCTGGCCACCAGGGCTGGCACGGACAGGGCAGCGCGATGCACGGGCATGGCTCAGGGCCGCGCGCCGCTGGCAGGAGCCGGCGCAGGCAGGGCTTTCAGGCAGGCGGCCACCAGCTCGGTGGCTTCACCCAGGCGGGGGCCCGGCCGCACCAGCAGGTCAAACTGCGCCTCCGGGAACGCGCAGGCCCGACCTTGCTGCAAGGCCTGGATACTGGCCCAGCCGGGGCGCTTGCGCATGTCGGCCACCGCATCCACCGAAGCCATCACCAGGCCTGGCTGGGCCCGCACGACAAACTCGGGGTTGAGCTTGGGGAAGGCGCCCATGGCCGGTGGCACGATGTTGGCCAGGCCCAGGCGCTGCAGGGCCTCGCCCACAAAGCTGGCCTGGCCCGCCGCATAGGGCGCCGTGGCCACCTCAAAGTACACCGCCTGTCCCTTGAACCGGGCCGGCACACCTTGCGCGACGGCCTGAACCCGCCCTTCGATGCTGGCCCACAAGCGCTCACCCTCACCCGGCCGCCCCAACACCGTGGCCACGGTTTCGAGCATGCGGCGGGTGTCCTGCAAGGATTTGGGCTCCAGCGCCAGCACGCGAATGCCCAGGGCTTCCAGCCGATCCACCGCACGCGACGACACCGCCGCCAGCACCACGTCGGGCTTGAGGCTGACGATGCGCTCGATTGGCGTGTCCTCCAGCCCCGCCAGCTTGGGCAGGTTTCGCACCGAAGCCGGCCAGTTGGAGTAGCGGTCGGTGCCCACCAGGCGATCACAGGCTTGCAGCGCGCACACCGATTCGGTCAGCGAGGGCAGCAGCGTGATGACCCGCTGCGCCGGCCCCTTGAGTGCCACCGTGTGGCCGCGGTCGTCGACCACGGTGATGTCGGCAAGCGCCAGCCCGCTGCCCAGGGCCCATGCTGCCAGCGCCAGGCAGCGCCCGGCACGCAGCCAGCCCGACCAGGTCATCACCGTGGCCCCGAGCATCACATGGCCTTGCCGGTGTAACGCATGCCCAACCAGGCTTGTCGACCTGGGGTCTGGTAATCACGTGCCGGTTCGTAGTCCGCGTTGCCCGCGTTGATCAGCTTGGCCACCAGTTGCCACTGGGGCTGCCACTGCCAGCGCGCCTGCAGATCCACGGTTTGCCGCCCCCGCAGCACAGCGCCCCCGTCCTGGCGTCCATTGGCCCACAACGAGGCCGCGCCCAGCGTCCAGGGCCCTTGCTGCCACTGCAGGTCCAGGCTCAGCTGGTTGCGGGCGCGCCGAGCGAGGCGCGTATGCAGCACACCGTCCATCGCATCCAGGTAGTTGTAGGTTGCTCGCAGTGTCCACTGCTGCCAGGCGGTTTGACCATCCAGGGTGACCCCCGACAGCCTGGCCTGGCCAATGTTGCTGGCGCAGCCATAGCTGTAGGCCGGATCATTCGGACAACGGGTGTTGTCGGACTCATAGGCCACCAGATCGGCCACACGGTTGCGCCACAGTGTCAAGGCCGCCTGGCTGTGGTCGCCCTGCCAGTTCAGGCCCAATTCGCCGCTGTGACCGCGCTCGGGCCGCAAATTGGCCACCCCATAGCCCGGGTAGTACAGGTCATTGAAGCTGGGCGCATGAAAGGTGCTGCCGGCCAGACCACGCACACGCCAGTCAGGAGCCACCTGCCAGTTCAGGCCCAGACGGGCCGTTCGCTGGCTGGCCTGACCTTCGGGATTGTCCAGACGCGCATCGGCTTGCACCGTCAGCACCTGGCCCGCCAGGTCCAGGCGTCCGACATAGCCGGCCGCCACGCCTGCCGTGCTGCGCGACACCGGCGCCAGCAACGATGTGGCCTGCGCCCGCTCCTGCAGGTGGTCCAGTGCCAGCACGGCCGTGTGGCCGGAAGCAGGCGTCCAAACGGCCTGGCCGCTCCACTGGCTGCGGCGCGTGGTGTAGCGATCAAGCTGCGTGCCACCGCTGCGCAGGTCGTCCTGCTCCTGCCCCGCGCGCAACTGCACACGCCACTGGCCAGACAGACGCCCGTCATAGGCCAACGAGGCCAGTTGCGTGCTCAGGTGGTTCTGAAAATCAGGCGCGGCGTTTTGCGCATAGCTGGGCGGCAGGAATTCGCTGCCGTCATAGTGGTTGACCAGGCGGGTGGTCATCAGGTTCAGACCCAGGCGATGGCCGGTGGACGGCGTGAAACCCAGTTGCCCTTGCGCCGTCTGCCGATGGAAACCATCACGATCCGGGTTGAAGTTGCCGAATCGGTCGCCAGCGCGCAGGGCCGAGACACCCCGGCTGACTTCGTCACTCACCGAGGCGGCACCATCCCAGGCACCCGATGCGCCACTGACGGACGCAGCCAGGTCATGCGAATCCAGCTGACCGGCCAGCGCCTGCCCCGACCACTGCACGCCGGGCTGCCCGCGCCGGGTGCTGACCAGCACCACACCGCCCACGGCATCCGAGCCGAACAGGCTGGAAGCCGGACCGCGCAGCACCTCCACACGCTCGATCTGCGCCAGGCCCAGCGCCGCCAGGTCGGCATAACCCAGGGTGGCCGAGCCCACCCGCATGCCATCAACCAGCACCAGGGTGTTGCCCGAATTGGCACCCCGGATGAACACACCCGCCGACTGGCCGGGCCCACCGTTTTGCGACAGTTGAACACCCGCTTCGGCGCGCAGCAGATCACCCAGCGTGGTGGCCGACGAGGCCCGGATGCGGGCCGAATCGATGAGCACCGCATCGGCGGCGACATCACGCACCCCCACTGGCACCAGCGCGGCAATGGTCACCGACTGGCTGGCCGAGCCTGGGCCGGTTTGGGCATGAACGGAAGAAACAGACAGGCAGGCCAAGGCAGCCCAGCAGGCCGCAGGAATGGCCGACGCGCGCAGCGTCAGAGATTGACTTTTCATGACGGGAAAAAGGACGATCAAGCGCCCGAACCAGCGTCCCCGCAGGCCCAGGCCAACGTGCAACGGCCAGGGGCCATGCACACCTTGTTGGCCGGTATCCGGGCTGGCGGATACAACCCCTGTGGCCTTCCCGGTACCCGAAGGCACCAGTGGCGTCAGACACAGGAGCGGAGATCACACTTCGATCTCGTCCGCTTACCGTTGCGGGGGCAGCGCAGGTTGGGTGCCGATCCGGTGGACCAGCGCCTTCCTGCTTCCCGTTTAACCTGGTTGCATCGACGGGCAACCAGAGCACCAACAGGCCACCATGCTAACCGAGCGTGGCTTTCATCAGCCTGAATGCAGCGCTCATCAGCGCCGTCAAGCCCTAGAATCGGGGTCTTCACACAGGGCGGTGGCCTTCCATGTCAAGACTTGAAGATCTGGCCGAACGGATCGAGCGCCTGGTACTGCGCCACGAAGAATTGCAGCGCACCAATGCGCTCCTGACCGAGCAACTGGGCGCGGTCACCCACGAGCGCGACAGCCTCAAGTCGCGTCTGGCTGCTGCGCGTGCGCGCATCGACGCGCTGCTGGATCGCTTGCCCGCCGACCCGATTGCCAGCCCCACCGTGGCACCGGCCCTGCTGCAGTCCGAAGCCCCTGTTCCCCGAGACGCCGCATGAAGCAGATCGAAGCCACCATCCTGGGCCAAAGTTATGTGCTGGCCTGCCCGCCCGATGGCGAAAGCCTGCTGCGCGAAGCCGTGGCCATCGTCGACCGCGAGATGAGTGCCATCCGCGACGCCAACAAGGTGAAAGCCCGCGAGCGCATGGCGGTGCTGGCGGCCCTGAACCTGGCCTACCAGCAAGCCGATCGCAACCGCCAGGCGGCGCCCGCACCGGCGGTTCGCGCGGCCGACACCGACGGCACACTGGATGTCGAACACCTGATCCGTCGCATCGACCGCGTGCTGGGCCAGGACGGCCAGTTGCTGTGATGCCCGGCAGTGCGAAATTGCACGACACGGACGCAACCAGACGTGCTTAGAATGGCCGCGTCCGTTGCGTTCGCGTGAGTCTTATATTTCCTTGAACCGATGCTCATTGAGCCAGGGCTTGGAACATTGCAAGGCTGGTGTGATCGTCTCGCGTCAGATGAACCCGAAGCCTCGCTGACCTCGCCCACCTGAATCTCACCCTGTGGGTTCAGGATGCGGGCTCACGGCTCGCAACGGACACCCTCTCTTCTTCGCCCATGCCCTCTTCCACTGCACTTGGCCAGCGCCAGTTCTGGCTGATGAAGAGCGAGCCCGCCGAATGCAGCATCCTTGATCTGGCCCGCGCGCCACAAGCCACCCTGCCTTGGGTGGGTGTGCGCAACTACCAGGCCCGCAATTTCATGCGCGACAGCATGGCCGTGGGCGATGGCGTGCTGTTCTACCACTCGTCGTGTGCCGAACCCGGCATCGCGGGCCTGGCCCAGGTGGCATCAGCCGCCTACCCCGATGCCACCCAATTTGATGCAGCCAGCCCCTACTTTGATGCCAAGGCCAGGCCTGATGCGCCCCGCTGGCTGCATGTGGATGTGCGCTGGGTGGCCACCACGCCCCTGTTGTCATTGCCGCGCATGCGCCAAACCCCCGAATTGAGCGACATGCTGGTGCTCAAGCCGGGCAACCGCTTGTCCATTACCCCGGTGTCTGCCTTGCATTGGCACACCATCACGGCCCTGCTGGGCCACTCGGAGCGTTGATGTCCTTCCTCGATCCCGGCATGGTGGCCGTGCTCTTGCTGCTGGGGTGCTGCACCGGCTTTCTGGCCGGTTTGCTGGGCATTGGCGGTGGCATGCTGCTGGTGCCCTTCCTGACTTTCATCTTCACCCACCAGGGTGTGCCCGGCGGCGCTGCCGTCAAGGTGGCCATTGCCACGTCGATGGCCACCATCCTGTTCACCTCGATCTCCAGCGTCCGCGCCCACCACCGTCGCGGGGCGGTGCGATGGGAACTGGTGCGGCGCCTGGCGCCCGGCATCGTGCTGGGGGGGCTGATTTCGGGCGCGGGCGTGTTTTCGCTGCTCAAGGGCGCCGCATTGGCACTGGTGTTTGCCGCCTTCGTGGGCTTTTCGGCCACGCAGATGCTGATCGACAAGAAGCCCACGCCCAGCCGCCAGATGCCCGGGCCTGCCGGCGCCGGCCTGGCGGGTGGCGTGATCGGCTTTGTGTCGGGCCTGGTTGGCGCGGGTGGCGCCTTCATCTCGGTGCCCTTCATGACCTGGTGCAATGTGGCCATGCACACGGCGGTGGCCACCAGTTCGGCGCTGGGTTTTCCCATCGCCCTGGCCAATACCGTGGGTTACGTGGTGGCCGGCTGGAACCAGCCTGCCGTGATGCCCGGCGTGCTGGGCTATGTGTCACTGCCGGCAATGGGCGTGATCGCTGCAGCCAGCGTGCTGACCGCACCGCTGGGCGCCAAGGTGGCGCATTCACTGGATCGGCAGCAACTCAAGCGGGTGTTTGCCGTGCTGCTGTATGGCCTGGCTGGCTACATGGCCTGGCGCGGCCTGACGGCCTGAGACCGGCTCAGGCGCTGCGCGTTGATTCAAACTGGATGCTGGCCAGCACCACGGCGTTGCCACCCCGCTGCTGCGCGGCCAGCAAGGCGCTCTGGCAGGCCTGGATCAAGGCATCCTGCTGCTGGGCCGTGTGCGGAAAGCTGGCCACACCCATGGCCACGGTGAAGCCCAGTTCCTGACCATCGAGCATCACGATCTGGGTGGCGCATTGGCGCCGCAGGCCTTCCATGCGGGCGTGCGCGGTGGCCAGGCCCACGCCCGACAGCAACACGGCAAAGTGGCGCTCGTCCAGGCGGCACGAGGCATCCATCGCCCGGGTATTGCCCTTGATCAGCCGCCCCATGGCCTCGCAGATGCGTTCGTGGGCACGTGCGCCCAGGGCCTGAACCGCCTCGGTGGGGGCATCCAGGCACATGTAGACCAGTGCGAACTCACGGTGCTCGCGGTTCGACAGATCGACCTCACGTCGCATCTGGTCATCAAAATGGGCGCGGCTGTTCAACCCGCTGGCCTGGTCACGCAGGCTGTGTTCGGCCAGGTCACGCCGAAGCTGGTCATTGGCCTTTTGCTGTTGCTCAAGCTGATCCAGCGCCACGCGCAATTGCGTCTCACGCTGGCGCTGCGGTGCCAGGTCTTCCCAGCGCAGGCTCAGCCACGCACGCCCGTCTCGCTGAAACAAGTGGCGGCTGACCTTGAATTCGCGGCGCTCGCCGTGCCAGGTCAGGCGGTGTTCACTGTCGAGCACCTGGCCATGCGCACGGGCGGTCTGATCGGCCGTGCGCAACAGGGCAGCTGTGCTGGCGTCCAGATCATCCAACTCGGACCGGCCCACCCACGACTCAGCCGTGCCGCCCAGCAACTGTGCCAGCGCTGCGCTGACCCAGACATACTGCCCCGACTCGGCGTCCTTGACGCCCCAGGCCTGATCACCCGCATCAGCCAGGGCCCTGGCGGCAGCACCCAGTGCCACCAGCACATCGTCAGCCGGCGGAGCCAGGGGGGACGGAATCGAATCAGCTGCCATCGGAAGATCATACCCAGCGGCGGGCCAGCTGGGCCAGGCGCCGGCCTCTCATCCGTCAGAATGAGCCCTTGCGCGAACTGGACAAACGCGGCCCGGAACTTGCATTTCAGCAATAACCCTTAGTCTGAGGATGCGCCATGGGCATTGCCAACTACATCAAGGAGATCGGCCGGGGCCACGAAGGTGCCCGGTCGCTGGACCACGGGCAGTCACAGGACTTGATGTCGCAGGTTCTGGACGGCCAGGTGACCGATCTGGAAATCGGTGCGTTCGCCATCGCGATGCGCATGAAGGGCGAGACCGCCGACGAACTGATGGGCTTCACGCAAGCGGCCCAGCAGCGATGCCTGAGCCTGGAGAGCGACCAGCCGGTCATCGTGATCCCCAGCTACAACGGCGCCCGGCGCCTGCCCAATCTCACGCCCTTGCTGGCCATGCGCCTGGCGCAGGAAGGCGCGCGCGTGCTGGTGCACGGCGTGGCCCAGGACGCCAACCGCGTCACCAGCGCCGAAGTCTTCCAGGCCCTGGGCATCCCGGCTGCGCAATCGCAGGCCGGCGTGCTCGAGCGCTGGAAGCGCCACGAGCCGGCCTTCATGACGCTGTCCACCTTGCACCCGGGCCTGCAGCGCTTGCTGGATGTGCGGCAGGTGGTGGGCCTGCGCAACAGTGGGCACACCGTGGCCAAGCTGCTGCAACCGGTGCAGGGGCGCGGCGGCGCCTTGCAACTGGCCAATCACACCCACCCTGAGTTCGGCGTGCTGATGGCCGAGGTGGCGCAAAAGGGCCAGGCCAACATGATGGTGCTGCGCGGCACCGAAGGCGAGGCCGTGGCCGACCCCCGGCGCTGCCCCAAGATGGACACCTGGCTGCATGGCCAATGGCAGGCCGCGCTGTCGTGCCCGGCGCAGGAAGGCGTCCTGGCCGAGTTGCCCTTGCTGCCGCGGCAGATCGACGCCGCCACGGTGGCCGTGTATGTGCAGGCGGTGGTGGCCGGCGAAAAGCCCGGCCCTGCCCCGCTGGAAAAGCAGGTTGAATTGCTGATGCAGGCCTGGCAACGCCTGCGCGATGCCGGCCAGGCCGCCTTGCAGGCCTGAGCGGCCGGCCCCGGGCGCTGATAATCGCGCCCGATCATGACCCAGGCCGCCCCTTTTTCCCTCTTTGACGTTTTGGTGGTGGGTGCGGGCGCGGCAGGCCTTTTTTGTGCGGCCCAGGCTGGGCAACGCGGCCTGCGCGTGCTGGTGATCGACCATTCACCCAAGGTGGCCGAGAAAATCCGCATTTCGGGCGGCGGCCGCTGCAACTTCACCAATCTGGGCACCACCCACGCCCAGTTCATCTCGGCCAACCCCGACTTTTGCCGTTCGGCGCTGGCGCGCTACACGCCGCAAGACTTTTTGGCCCTGGTCAAACGCCACGGCATCGCCTGGCACGAAAAACACAAGGGGCAGCTGTTTTGCGACGAGTCGTCCGAGCAGATCATCCAGATGCTGCTGGCCGAGTGCGACGCCGGGCGCGTGCAACGCTGGCAGCCTTGTGCGGTGCAGGCGGTGAGCAGCCACGAGTCGGGTTTCGACCTGCAAACCGACCGCGGGCCCGTGCGCACACGGCAATTGGTGGTGGCCACCGGCGGCCTGGCCATTCCCAAGATTGGTGCAACGGATTGGGGCCATCGGCTGGCCCGGCAATTCGGCCACAAGGTGGTGGAGCCACGCCCCGCTTTGGTGCCATTGACATTCGCCCACGAGGCCTGGTCGCCCTTCGTGGCCTTGTCGGGTGCATCGCTCGAAGTGGCCATCCAGACTGGCCAGGGCCGCCAACGCAGCCATTTTGTGGAAGACCTGCTGTTCACCCATCGCGGCCTGAGTGGCCCGGCGGTGCTGCAGATCTCCAGCTACTGGCGCCCCGGCCAGGCCTTGCGCATCAACCTGTTGCCGCAACTGGACCTGGCCGCTGAACTGCAACAGGCCAAGCTGCACTCACGCCGGCAACTGGGCAATGCACTGGGCCAGTGGCTGCCGCAGCGCCTGGCCGACGCGTGGCTGGCGCACCTGGCGCTGGACGCCACCCGGCCCATGCCCGAGCTGCGCGACCGCGACCTGCACAGGCTGGCCACATCATTGAGCCAATGGGACATCGTGCCCGACGGCACCGAAGGCTACAAGAAGGCCGAGGTGACCGCCGGCGGTGTGGACACGCGCGAGATCGACTCGCGCACCATGGGCAGCAAGCGCCAGGCAGGCCTGCATTTCATTGGTGAAGTGGTCGATGTGACCGGCTGGCTGGGTGGCTACAACTTTCAGTGGGCCTGGGCCAGCGCGGCGGCGTGTGCGCAGGCCCTGCAAGCAGGCCCTTGACGCCATCTGCCTCCGCCAAGACGGGCCCATCACCGTTGTCAAGCAGCGATTTGTCAAAGCAGGCATTTTCGAAGTAGAATCCCTGCTTTGCTGGCAAACCGCGCGTCGATTCCCCGGCCTGGCATATCCGGAATGCTTCAAACAAGCTGCCCACTGCACACAGTTGGGCATCTGATTTGAGTAGGCCGCGACAGGAACACCGAGCGCTTTATTCTTAGGATTGAAACTTTTACATGACCACGATTCGCGTCAAGGAAAACGAGCCTTTCGATGTCGCTCTGCGCCGCTTCAAGCGCACGATCGAAAAGCTTGGCCTGCTCACCGATTTGCGCGCCCGCGAGTTTTACGAAAAGCCCACGGCCGAACGCAAGCGCAAGAAGGCCGCCGCCGTGAAGCGTCACTACAAGCGCGTGCGCAGCATGCAGCTGCCCAAGAAGCTGTACTGATCGGGCTTTTGCTGCCCTGATCGACACGCCCGCGCGGGACGCCGCTGCGGGCGTTTTCATTTTCTGAGCCCCCTTCTTCAGCCGAGACACCCCATGAGCCTGAAAGACACGATCACCGAGGACATGAAGACCGCGATGCGCGCCAAGGAGGCCGATCGCCTGTCGACCATCCGCATGCTGCTGGCCGCCATGAAGCAGCGCGAGGTGGATGAGCGCATCGTGCTGGACGACGCCGCCATCATTGCCATCGTCGACAAGCTGATCAAGCAGCGCAAGGATTCGATTGCCGCCTTCCTGACCGCTGGCCGCACCGACCTGGTCGACAAGGAAACCGCCGAGCTGGCCGTGCTGCAGGCCTACCTGCCTGCCCGCTTGAGCGCTGAAGAAATCACGGCGGCCGTGGCCGCCATCGTGCAATCGCTGGGTGCATCGGGCCCGGGCGACATGGGCAAGGTGATGGGTGCCGTGAAGGCACAATTGGCGGGCAAGGCCGACATGGGTGCCGTGTCGGCTGCCGTCAAGGCCGCATTGTCCAAGTGAACGGAGACAGCATGAACACCACTTTGCCCCTGCAGCAGATCACCGACCAGGTTTGTGTCGCACCGCAGTTGCAACCCACCGACATGGCCGAACTGGCTCGCCTGGGGTTCCGCAGCGTGATCAACAACCGCCCCGACTTCGAGCACGGCCCCGACCAGCCCAGCAGCGCCGACATCGCGCAGGCCGCCGCTGCCGCTGGCTTGACCTACCGCCACCTGCCGGTCAATGGTGCCTACCAGTCGCCCGAAGAAATCGCGGCCTTCGCCCAGCTGATGGCCGAGTTGCCCAAGCCGGTGCTGGCCTTCTGCCGCTCGGGCGCGCGCTCGGGCAGGTTGTACGCCCAGGCCATGGGCGGCTGATACCGGACCTGCGCTGGCCCGGCTGCACCTGCCGGGCGTGCAAGCAAAACGCGGCCCTCGAGGCCGCGTTTGTCATGGTCAAGCGCCGGTGGCGCTGGGCTGTCAGCCCCAGACTTCCTGGGCGGTTTCCACCACCAGGCGCAGCTTGGCACGTTGTGCCTCGACGGCGATGTTGTTGCCATGCACGGTGCTGGAGAAACCACACTGCGGGCTCAGGCACAGCTGATCGAGCGGTGCGTACTGGGCGGCTTCGTCGATGCGGCGCTTGAGGGTGTCCTTGCTTTCCATCTCGCCAAACTTGGTGGTCACCAGGCCCAGCACCACGATCTTGCCCTTGCTGAGGAAGCGCAGCGGGCGGAAGTCACCCGAGCGGTCGTCGTCGTACTCGAGGAAGAACGCATCGAGGTTCATCTCGGACAGCAGGGCTTCGGCCACCGGCTCGTAATTGCCGGCCGCTGCGTGCGTGCTCTTGAAATTGCCACGGCACAGGTGCATGGCCAGGGTCATGCCGGCGGGCTTGTGGGCCACCACCTTGTTGATGAAGCTGGCGTAGCGGTGCGGCAGTTCGTTGGGGTCGTCACCGCGCAGACGGGCGGCTTCGCGCATCTTCTCGTCGCACAGGTAGGCCAGGTTGGTGTCGTCCATCTGCACATAGCGGCAACCGGCATCAAACAGGCTTTGCAGCTCGTCGCCATAGGCCTTGGCCACGTCGTCGTAAAAGGCCGGATCGAGCTCAGGGTAGGCCTCGCGGCTGATGCCGGCGCGGCCACCGCGGAAGTGCAGCATGGTGGGCGACGGGATGGTGACCTTGGGTGTCAGGCCAGCAGCCACCTGCGACTTCAGGTATTCAAAATCGGCGCGCTGGATGTCCTTGACGTGGCGCACCTTGTCGATCACGCGGATCACCGGCGGGGCCAGCTCTTCGCTGCCATCGGGGCGCTTGATGGTGACCGGGATGTCGGTCTTGACGCCACCCAGCTGCTCCAGGAAGTCGATGTGGAAGTAGGTGCGACGGAACTCGCCGTCGGTGATGCTTTGCAGGCCCACGTCCTGCTGGAACTTCACGATCTCGGTGATGGCGCGGTCTTCGACGGCGCGCAATTGCTCGGCAGCGATTTCCTTGCGGGCAAACTGCTCACGGGCATCCAGCAGGTACTTGGGGCGCAGAAAGCTGCCAACGTGGTCGGCGCGGAACGGCGGGGTGGTGCGAGCGGTCATCGGATCTCCGGTGAGTGAACAGTTGGAATCAGTGCGAGGACACGCCCAGCCAGGTGTCCAGCGGCGTCGGGTCGTCCAACAGCGACTGGCTGGTGGCCCGCAGGGCGATGCCGCCCCGGTCGAGCACCAGGGCGTCGTCGGTGACCTGCAGCACCATGTGCGGATGCTGCTCAACCACGATGGCCGACAGGCCTTCTTCGCGCGTGACGCGGCGGATGGCGCGCAGCAACTCTTCGACGATGATGGGCGCCAGCCCTTCAAGCGGCTCGTCCAGCAGCAGCAGGCGGGGGTTGATCACCAGCGCGCGGCCGAATGCCAGCATCTGCTGCTCACCACCCGACAACTGGTTGCCCAGGTTGCGCTTGCGCTCGGCCAGACGGGGAAACAGCTCGTAGACGCGGGCGGGTGTCCAGTTGCCCGGGCGCGCCACGGCGGTGAGGTTTTCTTCGACCGTCAGCGACTTGAAGATGTTGCGCTCTTGCGGCACCCAGCCAATGCCCGCGCCCGCGCGCTGGTAGGAAGGCATGGCCTGGATCTCTCGGCCTGCCAGGCGGATGACACCGGCGTGCCAGCGCGCGGCACCGGCCAGGGTGTCGATCAGCGTGGTCTTGCCCGTGCCATTGCGCCCCAGCAGGGCCAGTGAGCGGCCGGCCTCCAGCGAAAAATCCACATCACTGAGCACCACGGCCTCACCGTGGCCGCAACGCAGGCCCGTGATCTGCAACAGGGCGTCAGCCATGGCGGGCTCCTGATTCGTCATGGCGGGTGCCGGTGAGCGATTCACCCAGGTACACCGCCTTGACCTGCGGGTCGGCGGCGATTTGCGCCGGGGTGCCTTCGGTCAGCACGGTACCGTTGACCAGCACCGTGATGCGGGTGGCAAAGCTGAAAACCAGGTCCATGTCGTGTTCGATCAGCACCACCGAGACGTCGGCCGGCAAGGCGGCCACGGTGGCCAGGATGTCGGCGCGCTCGGCGGCGGGCACACCGGCTGCGGGTTCATCGAGCAGCAGCACACGCGGCTGCAGGGCCACGGCCAGGCCGATCTCGAGCAGGCGGCGCTTGCCGTAGGGCAGTTCGGCCGTGGGGCGGTGGGCGTGTTCTTCGAGACGGAACTGCGCCAGCAAGGCCTCGCATTCGCGGGCCACTTCGGCATCGCGCCCCAGTGGTTGCCACCAGCGCGCGGCACGCCCCAGGCGGCCCGAAACCGCCATGGCCAGGCTTTGCAGCGGCGTGAGCGTGGCAAACAACTGGTTGATCTGGAAGGTGCGCACCAGGCCCAGGCCCACGCGTTGGTGAGGCGCCACCTGGCTGATGTCGCGGCCTTCCAGCTCGATGCGGCCCGAGGTGGGCGCGATCACGCCGGTCAACTGATTGACCAGGGTGGTCTTGCCTGCGCCGTTGGGCCCGATCAGGGCATGTCGGGCACCCCGCTCGATGGCCAGCGACACATTGTTGGTGGCCGTGAGCCCGCCAAACTGCTTGACCAGCTGGTGGGTTTGCAGAACAGGCCCAAGGGTGTTGGCAGCTTGGCTCATTGCCCACCCCCTTGGCGGCGCGCGCCAAACCAGCGGCGCGGGCGGAACAGGCGCTCGCGCCCGACCAGCATCAGCAGCACCAGAAACGCACCCAGCCAGAACGTCCAGTATTGCGGCGTGATGGCCGACAGCAGATCGTGCATGACCTTGAACACCACGGCGCCCACCAGGCCGCCCCACAACCACCCGGTGCCGCCGATCACCAGGGCCAGCATCACGTCGGCGCTGCGGTGAAAGTCGAGCACATCCAACGATGCAAAACCGGTGGTCTGGGCCAACAGGGCGCCCGCCGCACCGGCCAATGCCGCGCCAGCCGTGTAGACCGCAGCGAGGCGGCCATTGACCGACAGGCCTATCGCCGACAGGCGCAAGCGGTTGTCACGCAGGGCCTGCATCGACACACCCAACGGCGAGTGCACCACGCGGCGCAGCACCACAAAGGCCAGCAGCAGCACCGTGAGCGAATAGATGGAAGCCACCTGCGCCCCCAGGTCAAACTCGAAGCGCCCGAGCAGCGGGCCCATCACCACGCCCTGCAGGCCATCGGCTCCGCCTGTGAGGCTGTCGAACTTGTTGGCCAACTCCATCAGCACCAGGGCCACGCCCATGGTGACCATCAGGCGCGTCAGATCGGTGCCACGCACGATCATGGGGCTGGTGAGTGCGCCCAGGGCCCCGGCTGACACCGTGGCCAGCAGCAGGCCCACCAGCGGATCAGGCATGACATGCTTGGCGAACAGGGCCGCGACATAGGCCCCCAGCCCAAAGAAGGCAGCGTGGCCCAGAGAGACGATGCCTGCGTATCCCAGGATCAGATCCAGAGACAAGGCGAACAGGGCCAGGATGGCCACTTCGTTGATCAGGGCTGCATGCTGGGTGGCCACAAAAGGTGACGCCACCAAGGCCAGCCAGGCCACCACCTCCCAGGCGCGCCAGCGCGAGGGGGCCAGCAAGGCCTGCGAAGCCGACGGCTTGGCGCCGGGTGTGGATGCGCTGCGGGTCATCGCCGGCCCTCCCGGGTGAACAGGCCTTGCGGCCGCCAAAGCAGGATGGCAATCATCAGCACATACACGATGAACGCACCCAGCTTGGGCACGTAGTACTTGCCGAACACATCAGCCACCCCCAGCAGCAAGGCCGCCACCAGTGGCCCGGTGATGGAGCTGGTGCCCCCCACCGCGCAGACGATCAGGAAATAGACCATGTACTTCACGGGAAAGCTGGGGTCGAGCCCCAGCAGATCGGCACCCAGCGCGCCCCCCAGGCCGGCCAGGCCCGAGCCCACGGCAAAGGTGACCAGGAACACCTGGTTGACCGGTATGCCCAGGCCGGCGGCCACACGCGGGTCATCGACCGCAGCGCGCAGGCGGCTGCCAAAGCGGGTGCGCGACAGCAGGGTTTGCAGGCCCAGGGCCAGCACCACGCACACCGCCACGATGAACAGGCGGTAGGCACCCATGCCCAACATCCAGGCACCGGTGCCGAATTCAAATCGGTGTTGCAGCCAGGCGGGCAACTGCACGTTTTGCTGCTGCGAGCCCAGCGTGAAATCAACGGCCGCCACCGCCATGAAACTCAGGCCGATGGAAAACAGCACCTGGTCGAGGTGGGGCTTGCCGTACATGGGCCGGTACAGCGTGCGCTCGAGCACCGCACCGATGAGTGCCGTGACCAGAAACGCCACGGGCAGGCAGGCCAGAAAAGGCCAGCCCGCGCGCTGCATCAGCAGCACCAGGATGTAGCCGCCTGCCATCGCGAAAGCGCCGTGGGCCAGGTTGATGAAGTTCATCAAGCCCATGGTCACGGCCAGGCCCAGCGACAGCACGAACAGCAACATGCCGTAGGCCACGCCATCAAACAACAGAGTCAACATGTGGGGAGCAGCCTTGCTTCAGGACGAGGCCGCAGCCAGGGCCGTGCCCACGCTGCGGTGCCGCATGGCAGGAATCACTTGAGCTTGCCCGGATCCTTGACCGACTTGAGCGTGTCGAACTCGATGTTCCAGAGCTGTCCGTCCTTGCGCTCGACCTTGCGGATGTAGATGTCCTGCACGATCTCGCGGTTTTGCGCGTCGATCAGCACCGGGCCGCGCGGGCTTTCAAAGATCTGGCCCTTCATGGCATTGAGCAGTGCTTCGCCGCCCGCGCCCTTGGTGGTTTCCAGGCCCTTGAAGATCAGGCGCATGCCGTCGTAGCCGCCCACGGCCATGAAGTTGGGACGGAACTTGTTGGCGGCCTGGAAATCGGCCACGAACTTCTTGTTGGCCGGGCTGTTGTGGGCCGCCGAGTAGTGCTGAGCGGTCACCACGCCCAGGGCCACATCGCCCATGTCATTGAGCTGGTCGTCGTCGGTGACGTCGCCGGTGCCGATCAGGCGCACGCCGGCCTTGTCCAGGCCGCGTTCGCCAAACTGCTTCATGAACTGGGCGCCCTGGCCCGAGGGCAGGAACACGAACAGCGCATCCGGCTGGACATCACGCACCTTTTGCAGCACGGGGGCGAAATCAGGGCTGCGCAGCGGGGTGCGAAGCTTTTCGGCCACCACGCCGCCATTGAGCAGGAACTGGTTGGCGAAGAACTTCTCGGCGTCATTGCCGGGGCCGTAATCGGTGACCAGGGTGACGACCTTGCGGATCTTGTTCTTGGCCGCCCATTCGGCGATGCCCACGGCCGCTTGCGGCAAGGTGAAGCTGGTGCGCAGGATGTAGGGCGAGGCCTCGGTGATCGACGAGGTGGCCGCGGCCATCACCACCATGGGCGTCTTGCTTTGGGTGGCAATGGGCGCGGTGGCGAGCGCCAGCGGCGTCAGGCCAAAACCGGCCAGGGCCACGACCTTGTCGTTGACCACGAGCTCTTGCGCCAGGCGGCGGGTGGTGTCGGCCACGCCAGCGTCGTCCTTGATGAGGACTTCAACCTTCTTGCCCGCCACCTTGCCGCCGGTTTGCGCCATCCACAGCTTGATGGCCGCCTCGATCTGGCGACCGGTGGAAGCCGACTGGCCGGTCATCGGCAGGATGACGCCGATCTTCACGGTGTCGGCCTGGGCCTGAGCCGCCACGGGGGACAGGGCCAGAACAGCGGCGCCGGCCAGGGCGGTGACAAGGAGTCGTCTCGATTGCATGGGGGTTCTCCGAGGTGGAAACAAGGGTTGGCGCGATTGTGGGGGAGTTGTCAAGGCCTGCCCATCCGCACAGGCCCCATCTTCAGGCATGGATCGCAACTAGCTGCTATGACGATTTGTTATGCCTGACAGCCCCGGATCACAGATCAAGCACCAGCCTGGCGCTGCGCGAACGTGAGCAGCACAGCAGCATCTGGTCACCAGCGGCCTGTTCATCGGGCGTGAGGAACTGGTCGGCGTGGCGGGGCTGGCCCGCGAGCACACCCGTCAGGCAGGTGCCGCAGATGCCTTGCTCACACGAGGTGCTGACGACCACGCCGGCGCCGGCCAGGGCCTGGATGATGGACAGGCCGGGAGGCACCACCACCACGGGGCCGCCCTGCCCCACCTGCACTTCAAAGCTGTCGTCGGGGCCGATGGAGTCAGTCTGGCTCATGCGGGGGTCTCCTGCTTGGGGTTGGCGGCAGCGGCCAGCTCGGCGGCCACCAGGCGATCGATCAGCTTGCGCGACTGCACACCGCCGGCATCGATGTTGAGCTTGAGCAGATCGCGGTTGGGCCAGCGCAGCAGATTTTGCTGCTGGCGCTCAAGCATCTCCAGGTCTTCGCTGAAGATCTTGCCCTGGCCTTCGCGGATGGCGGCGGTGAGCGCCTTGTCGCGCACATTGAAGTTGCGCGCCATGCCCCAGAAATACCAGATGCTGGTGTCGGTTTCGGGGGTGATGAAATCCACCACGATGCTGGACGCCTTGTGGGCCGCATCGGCAGCGTGCCCGCCCTTGCCGGCCAGGGCCACGCCCACATCGATCAGCACATGGCTGGGCGGATGAAAGTGGCAGATCTGCCAGCGGTCAACCAGTTGGTCATCGGGCAGGTGGTTGCCGCGCAGCGCCATCTTCCAGAAGGGTGGTGGCTCGATGCCGTCCATGAAACGCGAGGTGATCACCTCGTCGCCCTCGGTCACCGTCTTGCAGGGGGTTTCGTCGATTTCCTTCTGGCCGATGCTGGTGGCGTGCACATAGGTTTCGTGTGTCAGGTCCATCAGGTTGTCGATCATCAGGCGGTAGTCGCAGCCGATGTGGAACAAGCCGCCGCCGTAGGCCCAGTCGGGGCTGTCGGCCCATTCACAGTGGTGGATGAGGGCCGGATCGGCCTGCTGTGGATCACCTGGCCACACCCACACAAAGCCGTGGCGCTCCACCACCGGGTAGCTGCGGATAGCCGGAAAGCCGCGCACCCGTTGGCCCGGCATGCTGATGGTCTTGCCCTCGCAGCCCATTTCAAGGCCGTGGTAACCGCAAACCAGACGGCCTTCGATCACCCGGCCCAGGGACAAGGGCGCACCGCGGTGCGGGCAGAAGTCTTCCAGCGCCACAGCGCGGCCTTCTTCGCCCCGGTAGAAGACGATGGGCTCGTTGCAGATGCGGCGGCCAAGTGGCTTGTCGTCGATCTCGTTGGGGGTGCAGGCCACGTACCAGGCGTTCTTGACAAACATGCGGGCGCTCCATTCATTCAGACAACTGAATGTCATTCAGTGTACGCAATGATCAAGATCAAAAAAAGGGCTGCGAGCCCTCGTTTTCCCGGGGGTGCGACCGCTTCAGGCCGACGGCCCCGCACGCAAGGGCGCCCTGCTTTGCTCGTTATTGAGGCTGACAAACTTGTGCAGCAGATGCAGAAACTGGCTGCGCTCAGCCTCGGTCAAGCCATTGAGCATGGCGCTGTGCATGGCTTGCAAGGCGGGCTCCAGGCGGGCCAGCAAGGCCTGGCCTTCATCGGTGAGCAACAGGCTGCGCTGGCGCCGAGGCAGCATCTGGCGCACCAGCCAGCCCTTGGCCTCCAGACGCACCGCCAACTCGGCCGTGGTCGAGGTATCCAGCGCCACCTCGCTGGCCAGGGTGACCTGGTCGATGCCGGGGCGATCCTGCAGCTTGCGCAGCACGGCGTACTGCACAGGCGTCAACTCGCGCCCCAGCGCCTCCAGAAACATCGAGACCGCGATCTGATGGGCGCGGCGGATCAGGTGGCCGGGCTGCTGATGCAGTTCCATGACGCACCTGTCCTGCGGCCAAACCCGGGCTTCAGGCCTGGGCAGGCTTGCTCTTGGCCGCGCGTTCGGCGTGCCACTCGACCAGGCGGGTCATGTTGCCCAGCGAGATCTGGTGCGCATGGATCAGGCCCATCAGACCGTTGCGGCTGAACTCGAGCACGTCGGCGTCACTGAGCTTGGCCAGTTTGTCTTCGTCCACGGTCAGGAAGCCGTCGACCGACAGCTTGGTGCCATCAGGCAAGGTGGCATCAAAGCGCATCTCGCGCAGCAGGCCCTTGTTGACCAGCACGTCGCCGGCCAGGCGGGTGCGCTCCACTTCCATCTCGAAGGATTCGAGCTGCTTTTGCACCTTGGTGGTGAATTCGCTGGGGTTGCCCTGGGCATCAAACAGGCTTTCGCCCTGCGCGCCAAAGCCCTTCCAGCTCTCATCGACACACACCACCATCTGGTCTTGCTCAACGCGGGCCAGGCCAAAGGGGTACAGGCGCAGCACGGCCGGCACATAACGCACGCGCCAGCTGCCGTCTTCCACACACAGGTTTTCGCCAGCGCGCAGGCCGAACACGGCAATTGGCGCCACCTGCTGCTTGCCTGCCGGGTCGGTGCCGGCATTGACCCACACCACAGGGTAGTCCTTGCAGGCGTCGGTGAACTCGGTGCCCGCCACGAAGAAGGCGTTCAGGCTGCTGACGGTGTTGATGTCACGCGCGCCCAGGTCGAGCTTGAGGTCGCGGTGCTTGACACGGTCCAGGGCGACCGGTTTCTTGTGCAGGTTTTCGTTGATCATGATTCTTGTCCATCTCCATCTTGCGGTGTGATGCGGCTCACCAGCACCTTGTCTACGCGCTTGCCGTCGAGGTCAACCACCTCGAACCGCCAAGCATCCCATTCCACCACATCGGTGACCTTCGGCAGCCGACCCAGCAGCAACATCACCATCCCGGCCAGCGTGTTGTAGCGGCCCCGGTCTTCTTCGGGCAGGTCGCGGATCTCCAGGCGGTCCTTCATCTCGGGGACCGGGATGAGGCCGTCCATCAGCCAACTGCCATCGGCCCGGCGCACCGCCCAGGCGTCGTCGGCACTGGGCGTGCTGAACTCGCCGGTGATGGCTTCGAGCACGTCACGCACCGTGATGACGCCCTGCACAGCACCGTATTCATCCACCACAAACACCAACTCGGCACTGGTGGCGCGGAAGTGATCCAGCAACTCCATGCCCGACAGGGTTTCGGGCACGAAGACCGGCGGGCTCATCAGCGCAGTCAGATCGGGATGTTCACCCCGCGACACGGGCACCAGCAGGTTCTGCGCGGCAATCACGCCCACCACGTCGTCCAGGCCGTTGCGGCACACCGGGTAGCGGGAATGGCCGTCTTCAGTGATGAGCTTGAGCCACTCGTCCAAGGTGGCATCCTGCTCGAGCCAGGTGATTTCAGCCCGCGGAATCATCATCGAGCCGATCTGGCGCTCATCCAGCCGGAACACATTACGCACCATCTGGTGCTCCTGGGCCTCGATGACGCCGGCGTCCAGGCCTTCTTCGAGGCTGGCGGCGATCTCTTCTTCGGTCACGCTGCGGGAAGGGGCGTTGCGGATGCCAAGCAGGCGCAGCGTGGTTTCGGTGCAGGCCGATAGCAACCACACAAACGGCCGCGCCACCGACGAGATGAAGCCCATGGGCCGCGCCACCAGCACCGCCACGCGCTCGGGGTACATCTGGCCCAGGCGCTTGGGCACCAGTTCGCCAAAGATGATGCTGAGGAACGTGATGATGACCACCACCATCGCCGTGGCGGTCACTTCGCTGGGCCGGTGGCCCATCATCGGAAAGGTCTTTTGCAGCCACTCGGCCAAGGGCTGTGAAAACGCGGCGTCACCGACGATGCCGTTGAGCACGCTGATGGACGTGATGCCGATCTGCACCGTGGACAGCCACTTGGTGGGCTCATCGTGCAGCACCTGCGCGGCGCGGGCACCGGGCTCATCGGCCTCGACCATCACGGCCAGCCGCGCCTTGCGTGATGCCGTCAAGGCCATCTCGGACATGGCGAACAGGGCATTGAGCAGAATGAGAAAAACCAGTAACGCGACGTCCATGGGGTGGCAGCCAGCAGGCGCCCCGAAATCCGACAAGCCGGGGAGCGTAGCAGAATCGGCCCATGCACTACTTGATCGGTGATGTGCAGGGCTGCTGCGACGCCCTGGACCGCCTGCTGGCGGAAATCGGCTTCTCGGCCTCGCGTGACACCCTGCATGTGCTGGGGGACTTGGTCAATCGCGGGCCGCAATCGCTGCAAACCTTGCTGACCTTGCAATCACTGGGCAGCGCGGCCAACTGCCTGCTGGGCAACCATGATCTGCACCTGCTGGCGGTATCCGTGGGCGCGCGGCGACCGCATCGCAGTGACACCTTGGCGGCCATCCTGGCCCATCCGCGGCGTGACGCGCTGCTGGATTGGCTGCGCCACCGCAAGCTGGCCGACCAGGCTCATGGCTGGTTGATGGTCCACGCCGGCGTGGTGCCGCAGTGGGACGCCGAGCGCACCCTGGCGCTGGCTGCCGAAGTTGAATCGGTGATCGCCGGGCCGGCCATGGCCGATTTTCTGATGGTGATGTATGGCAATGAGCCGGCGCGTTGGGATGAATCACTGCAAGGCGTGAGCCGCTGGCGCATGGTGCTCAATGCCTTGACCCGCCTGCGTTACTGCACACCCGATGGCACGCTGGAATTTGCCACCAAGGACGGCACATCTGAAGCGCCGCCCGGCCACCACGCCTGGTTTGATGTGCCCGGCCGCAAGACCCAAGGGGTGCCCATTGCCTTTGGGCATTGGTCTACCCTGGGCCTGCAAAACCGCCCTGACCTGTTGGCGCTGGACACCGGCTGTGTGTGGGGTGGCACCCTGACCGCCGCCCGCGTGGACGGTGGCCGGCGCGAGATCTTCCAGGTGAAGTGCCCGCAGGCCCAGGTGCCAGGCTGATACGCAGACCGGGCAGGATCAGGCGCGACGACCCACCAGGTGCGGGAAGCGCGCCAGCATGGGCGTCACGTTGGGAATGGTGAGCATGGTGCTGGCCACCGCCATCAGCAGCAGGGCCGTGAAGGCATCCGACGTGATGATCTGCTTGTCGAGCAGCACATTGACGAAGATGATCATGATGAGCGCCTTGGTCTGCAGCAGCCAGCCGATCAGGCCCGCCTCACCGGGCTGCCAGCCCAGGATGCGCCCGGCCAGGCGCAAACCCAGCAGCTTGCCGGCCACCGAGGCCACCAACAACACACCAGCCACCAGGAACACCGCCCCGCCCCCCAGTGCCCAGTTGGTGCGCAAGCCGGTGCTCAGGAAGAACACGGGCATCATCACCAGCAGCACATGGTGCCGCAGCAGGTCCATCTGGGCCTGATCAAACCAGTCGCCATCGATCACCACGCCGGCCAGGAAGGCACCCACCATGAAGTGCAGGCCCGACCAATCGGCGCCAAAGGCGCACACGGCCAGCCAGATCAGGCAGGCATACCAGCGATCACGCGCCGGGATGGCTCGCATCAGCTTGCGCAACAGCATGCTGGCCAGCGCGTACACCGCCAGAAATGCCACTTGCTTGCCCACACGCTGCCAGTCCATCAGGATCAGCGCCAACACGCCCCAGATGGCGATGTCGTCCAGACTGGCATAACGCAGGATGCGCTGGCCAATGGGTTCACGCAGGATGTGCAGCTTTTCCATCAGCAGGATCAGGATGGGCAACGCCGTGACAGCGCAGGCCATGCCGATGCCGGCCACGAATTGCCAGGTCTGGCCCTTGGGGCCCATCCAACCGGGGTAGGCCGTCAAGCCAACGGCCACGGCGGCGCCAAAGGCAAGGGGTACGCCAAGCGCCAGGGCGGCGGTGATGCCGCTTTCGCGCCGGTGCTGCCAGGCCTGGCGCAAATCCAATTCGACGCCGGCGATGAACACGAACAGCATCACCGCCCACCAGGCCAGGCCGTTGAGCGCCTGGATCACGGACGGGTTGAAGACAAAGCTGTAGTAGCCCGGAAACGCGGCGCCCAGCACACCGGGGCCCAGGGCGAGGCCCGTGAGGATCTGCACCACCACCAGCGGTGCAAAGTACTCGGTGCGGCCCAACCGCCACACCAGGTAGGGCACGGTGAAGATGATCGCCATGGCGATCAGAAAGATTTCGGTGGTGTTCATCGGGGGGCGCTGCAATGCGGCGCGCAGTTTGGCACAGCCCCATCAACCCCATGCCGATTCGGCCCTTAGAATGGCGCCCGCTGGAAGCGTGGCAGAGTGGTCGATTGCACCGGTCTTGAAAACCGGCGGCTCGAAAGGGCCCGTGAGTTCGAATCTCACCGCTTCCGCCAACATTGCTGGGATGAAAAAAAGGCGCCGCGTCGGGCGCCTTTTTGCTGTGTGCGTGGTGCTCAGTGCACCATGCCCAACCAGCGCGGCAGGCCCAGGGACAGGCCCGGCCAGTAGCTGACGATGATCAGGAAGATCAGCATGGTCTTGAGCCAGGGCCAGACGGCCACGGTCAGTTCGGTGATGCCCATCTTGGTGATGCCGGAAGCCACATACAGGTTCAGGCCCACGGGTGGGTGGCACATGCCGATCTCCATGTTGACGGTGATCAGGATGCCGAAGTGCACCGGATCCACACCCAGCTTGGTGGCCACCGGAAACAGGATGGGCGCCATGATCAGGATGATCGAGCTGGGCTCCATCACGTTGCCGGCCAGCAGCAGCAGCAGGTTGACCACCAGCAGGAAGGCCACCGGGCCGAAGCCCTGGGCGATCATCCAGTCGGCCATGGCCTGGGGCACGCCTTCGCTGGTCATCAGGAAGCTGAACAGCACCGCGTTGGTGATGATGTACAGCAGCATGGCACTCATGCTGGCCGAATCCAGCAGCACCTTGGGGATCTGCTTGAGGCTCAGGTCCTTGTAGACAAACACCGCGATGATGAAGGCGTACACCGCGCTCATCGCAGCGGCTTCAGTGGGCGTGAACACGCCCGAGTAGATGCCGCCGATCACCACCACCACCAGCAGCAGGCCCCAGACGCTGTCCTTGAAGGCCAGCAGGCGCTCGCGCACGCTGGCCTTGGCCAGGCGGGGGTAGTTGTTCTTGCGGGCAATCCACCAGGTGGTGAAGCCCAGGGCAAAGGCCAGTGCCAGGCCCGGCACGATGCCGGCGATGAACAGCGTGCCCACCGAGGTGCTGGTGGACACCGAATACATCACCATGGCGATGGACGGTGGGATCAGGATGCCCAGCGCGCCCGAGGTAGTGATGACGCCAGCGCCAAACTCTTTCGGGAAGCCCTGCTTGACCATGGCCGGCAAGATGACCGAGCCGATGGCCACCACGCAGGCCGGGCTGGAGCCCGACACCGCCGCAAACAGCGCGCAGGCGATCACACCCGCAATGCCCAGGCCACCGTGCCAATGGCCCACCATGGACGTGGCAAAGCGGATCATCCGCCTGGCCACCCCGCCGTGGGTGAGGAAGTTGCCGGCCAGGATGAAGAACGGGATCGCCATGATCTCGAACTTCTCGATGCCGGTGAACAGCTTCAGGGCCACGCTTTCGATGGGCACCTGGGTCATGGTGAAGAGGAAGGTCAACACCGTCAGGCCCAGCGCGATCGAGATCGGCATGCCCGTGAGCATCAGGGCTATCAGCAGGATGAAGATGATGGCGGTGCTCATTTGGCGGCCCCCTTGTTCAGCGCCAGGTCACCCAGCACATCGTCGGGGTTGAGCTGGTCCATGCCTTCGACGTGGCCATGGTCGTGGTGGGGCAACTCACCGGTGCGGATGAAGTTCCAGGCCACCTGCAGAAAGCGAAAGCTCATCAGGCTGGAGCCCAGCGGCACGCACAGGTATACCCACCACATCGGGATCTCGAGATCGGCCGAGGTTTGGTCGGTGTGGGCGATGTGCCAGACAAAGTTGGCGCCCAGTGTGGCCACGATGCCGGTGAACAGCGCACCCGCACCCAGGGCCAGCAGCGTCATCGCACGGCGCGGGCCATCGGGCAGCTTGCGCACCAGCACGTCCACGCCCACGTGGATGCCCTGGCGCACGCCATAGGCGGCGCCAAACTTGGCCATCCACACGAACATGAAGATGCACAGCTCCTGGGCCCAGCTCACGTCGAGCTTGAGCACGAGATCCTGCACACCCGGCACGCCGGCCAGAAAGCGGTGCAGCACCGCCAGAAAGATCACCACCGTGGCGGCGGCCATCAGGAAGGCGATGAGCACTTCCTCCAGCCGGTTGAGCAGTTTCATCAGCATGGCTTCAGCCCCGCGTCATCACTTGGGGGCCACGAAGCCCGATGCCTTGTAGGCGGCCTCGATGGTGGCCTTGCCCACGCGGCCTTCCATCTCCTTGTGCACCGGCATCAGCGCCTTCTTCCACTCGTTGGTTTCGGCAGCGGTCAGGGTGTAGATCGTGGTCTTGCCAGAGGCCTTGATGCGCTCGAGTGAGCTGGTGTTTTCGGTGGCGGCAATGGCGTTGGCGTAGGTGGTGCTGTCCTTGATGGCGCCATCGATCACCGTGCGCAGATCAGCCGGCAGGCCGTCGTAGAACTTCTTGTTGATGATCACCGCGTAGGCCAGGTGGCCGTGGTTGGACAGGGTGATGTGCTTTTGCACTTCGTAGATCTTCTGGGTGTAGAAGTTGCTGGGCACGCCTTCGGTGCCATCCACGACGCCCGATTGCAGGGCCTGGTACAACTCGCTGAAGGCCATCACCTGGGGCAAGGCACCCAAAGCACGCATCTGGGCATCGAGCACCTTGGAGCTTTGGATGCGCATCTTCAGGCCCTTGAAATCGGCCACGGCATGCAGCGGCTTGTTGGCGCTCATGATGTGGAAGCCGTTGTCCCAATAGGCCAGGCCCTTGATGCCCTTGCCTTCGAGCTTGTTGAACAGATCCTTGCCCAATTGGCCGTCGGTGGCGGCGCGGAAGGACGCGTCGTCCTTGAACATGAAAGGCAGGTCAAAGACTTCGAATTCCTTGACGCCCAGCGGGCCGAACTTGGCCAGCGACGGCGCCAGCATCTGCACCGAACCCAGTTGCAGGGCCTCCAGCTCTTCCTTGTCCTTGTAGAGCTGGCTGTTGGGGTAGACCTCGACCTTGACGCGGCCCTTGCTGCGCTCTTCCACCAGCTGCTTGAAGCGGTCGGCGCCCTTGCCCTTGGGCGTATCGGGGGCCACCACGTGGCTGAACTTGATCACGATGGGGGCCTGGGCAAAGGCCGGCAGGGCCAACAGGGTGCTGGCAGCAGCAGCCAGGATCAGGCGGCGGGTGGTTTGAAGGGCAAAGCGTCGGGCCATGGTGCATGTCTCCTCTGATGGGGGTGCGCGATTCTGGCAACGGGGCCTGGCAGCGGACAGTTGTGGACTTCCACATCAGGCGGCACAGCCGAAAGGTGGCCGCTGCGCCTAGACTTGGCCATGCCCCTGGTGATCGCCCCCAGCGCTGATGTCGAACCAGCGCCCTGGCCAGCCCCCGCGCGCCACCGTCGCGGCGCTTGGTCGTGGCCGTTGGTGCTGGCCCTGGTGTTCGCCGGTGCCGTGGGCGGCTGGTTGCAGCATTCGGATGTGCAGGACGCCGAAGACGAGCGCCGCCTGCTGATCAGTGACGCCCTGACGCTGCAAAGCCGGCTGGGCGACTGGATGACCAGCGAGCAGGCGGCCATGGCCACCTTGGCCGCAGCCCTGCCAGCGCAGGTGGACGATGTGGCGCTGCTGCGCGAGCAAAGCGTCAACGAAGGCCTGAGGCGTTTGTGGATCAGCGTGACGGTGCTGGATGCCGGCTACCGGCTGGTGGCCCATGTGCCGCAGCAGGCGCCCCGGCCCGATCCCGTGCCTACCAGCAGTGGCATTGACGACCACGGTGTGTCGGCCCACCTGAGCACACCCATGGCTGGCGGCGGGCACCTGGTGGTGCGTTTCGCCCCGGCCACCTTGCTGAGGCAGACGGTGCCCTGGTGGCTGTCGCGGCGCTATGACGTGCGCTTGATCGACGGTTCGGGCCAGCTGATTGCCGCCACCGGCGACACCCTGCCCGATGCCCGGCGGCAAAGTTACCGCGTCAGCGTCGAGCCGGCGATGGCCGATGCCTACCTGGAGCTGACCAGCCGTGAGACCCGCACGCCCTGGTGGCGCACCCTGCCCATGGCACTGATGCTGGCCTTCGTGTCGCTGAGCGCCGCGGCATCGTGGTCACTGCGCCGGCAGATGCGCGGCGTGCTGCAGGCCGAGAGGCAATCACGCACCGAGGCGGCCTGGCGCCGCGCGATTGAAGATTCGTTGACCGTGGGCCTGCGCGGCCGCGACATGGACGGGCGCCTGGTGCACGTGAACCGGGCCTTTTGCGACCTGATCGGCTTCACGCCCGAGCAATTGCTGGGCCGCCTGCCACCGATGCCCTACTGGCCGGCTGACACCATGGACGACAGCATGGAGCGGCATCGCCGCAACATGGCTGGCAACGCCCCGCGAGAAGGCTACGAGGCCCGTTGGGTGCATGCGGACGGCCATGAGATCGACGTGATGATTTTTGAAGCACCGCTGGTGGATGCGCAGGGCCAGCACATGGGCTGGATGGGCTCCATCGTCGACATCACCGCGCGCAAACGATCACAAGAGCGCGAGCAGCGCCAGCTGGATGCGCTGGCCAAGCAGGCCCGCCTGACGACCTTGGGCGAGGTGGCATCAGCCCTGGCCCACCAGCTGAACCAGCCGCTGGCTGCTCTGGCGGCCTACAACTCGGGGGTGCTGCGATCACTGGAGCGCAGCGGCTACCCCGACACCATCGTGCTCGATGCCCTGCGCCGCGCCGATGAACAGGTGACCGAAGCGGGCCGCATCGTGGCGCGCATCCGCAGCTTCCTCACCCGGCGCGCGCCCCAGCGTGAACCCACGTCCTTGCATGACATGGTGCAGCGCACGCTGGCTTTGCTGCGACGTGATCTGCAGGGCCAGGGCATCGAAGTGGCCATCCAGTGGCCCGGGCAACTGCCCCCGGTGCAGGCCGACCCGGTGCTGATCGAGCAGGTGCTGATCAACCTGGTGCGCAACGCCATGGACGCGCTGGCCGGCCGAGACAAGCCGCGGATCGCCGTGTCCGCCCACCTGGCGGGCACACAGTTTGTGCGCCTGGATGTGGACGACAACGGCAGCGGCCTGGGTGGCCGCGGGGTGGACGAGATCTCGGCGCCGTTCCACTCGACCAAGCACGACGGCATGGGCATGGGCCTGGCGATCTGCCGATCAGTGATTGAGGCGCACCATGGCGCCCTGGATGCCGGGCCCTCACCGATGGGGGGCGCGCGTCTTTCGTTTACCCTGCCCGTGGCCGATGAAGCGGCCACCGACACCCGTTCACCATGATCGACCAGCCCGCCGTTCACTTTGTTGACGATGAATCGGCCTTGCGCGATGCGCTGGGCTTTCTGCTGCATTCGCATGGCGTACCGGCCAAGGCCTATGCCAGCGGCCCCGAACTGCTGGACACCCTGAGCCGCCATCGCCTGCGCGGCTGCATCCTGCTGGATGTGCGCATGGAGCCCATGTCGGGGCTGCAGGTGCATGACCAGCTGATCCTGCAAGGGGTGCAGTTGCCGGTGCTGTTCTTGTCGGGCCACGGCGACATCCCGATGGCCGTGGAGGCCCTGCAGCGCGGTGCGCTCGACTTCCTCGAAAAGCCATTTGTGGGCGATGTGCTGATCCAGCGCCTGCAGCGTGCACTGGCCATCGAGGCGGCCCAGCATGCCGAGCGGCAGGCCCAGCAGGCCCTGGCCGACCGCCTGGCCAGCCTGACCGAGCGTGAGCGCGAGATCATGACGCTGGTGGCCGCCGGCAAGCTCAACAAGGTGATCGCCGACGAGTTGGGTGTGTCGATGCGCACGGTGGAAGTGCACCGATCACGGGTGTACGACAAGCTGGGCATCCGCTCGTCGGCCGAGGCGGCCACGCTGCTGGCCAGGCTGGGCAAGGGCGCCTGACGGCCCCTCAGTAACTGACCCGCGCAAAGTAGGTTTTTTGCGCAGCCTCACGGGCCTGGCCCAGCGTGTGGATGCCTTGTGCCGCCAGCAGCGGCACCAGCTTCAAGAACACTTCGGCCGTCACCATCGCATCACCCAGCGCGGTGTGCCGCCCCAGCACCGTGACGCCCAGGCGCTCGGCGATGGCTTCCAGGCGATGGGAATCCTGCTGCGGGTGCACCACGGCCGACAGCAAAAGGGTATCGAGCACCGGCTGATCAAAACGGATGCCGGTGGCCGCTTCCTTCAGCTGCAGGAAGCGCATGTCGAAGGCAGCGTTGTGGGCCACCAGCACGGTGTCGCGTGCAAAGGCCTGAAACACCGGCAGCACCTGGCCCAGGGTGGGCTGGCCCTGCACCATGTGGGGTTCGATGCCGTGGATGGGGATGCCTGCAGGCGGGATGTCGCGCTGCGGGTCAACCAGCTGTTCAAAACTTTCGTGTCGCCTCAGCTTGCCAGCCACCACGCGTGTGGCACCGATCTGGATGATCTCGTCACCCTTGGATGGCTCCAGGCCGGTGGTCTCGGTGTCGAACACGGTGTAGGCCAGGTCCACTAGGCGGCGTTCGTCCAGTTCGCGGGTCTGGGGTGTGGCCTTGAACAGGTCAAAGTCGTAGTACTCGGGCCGGCTGTCGTGGCGCAGCACCTGGCTGGCGGGCACCTGCGGCGCGGCATCGGCGCAGGGCAGCAGAAAGCGGAAGAACGCACCGTGGCGCACCCGCTCTCGCTCAAACCAGAACTCGCCGGCATGGCGCTGCACCACTTCGCGCACGGTCAGCGGCGTGGTGTCGGTGCCGATGCGCATGGCATCGGTTTCCCAGCTCATCACGGTCTCGGTGCTCATGGCCTGGCCGATCCAGATGAGATCCAGGTGCGCACGGCGGCCCTGGTCATCAGCCGCCTGCAGCCGCAACTGCACCAGCTTGATGTCGTATTCATCGTGCAGACGCCCGGCCAGGTAGGCCAGAGCCTGCATCAGCGAGAAGCTGTCGACCTTGAGCCACAGGCTGGTGTCCACCGCGTCAAGCGATGCCCGCAGGCCCGATAGCTGTTCGATGCGGCGCTGGGCCGCTGCCAGGCAGTCGGCGCCCAGCATGTCTTCAAGCGGCCAGCGTGTGACCAGGCCTTGCGCCGTGGTGTGGGCCAGATCTTGCAGGCGCCGACCCATGGCGGCGATTTCATCGTGCACCACAGCCTCGAAGCGCTGGCGCTGTTCGGCGTCCAGATCAGGGTAGGCCAGCATCTCCACCGCTGCCTGCAGATTGCCCAGGCTGGCCCGGCTGCCTTCGGTGAAGCCCAGCAGTTGGTGGTCGCGGCCCGACTCCTGCTCGAACTCACGGGTGACATTGGCCAACATCAGCACAAAGCCGTTCAGGGCTTGCTCGGCCGGCTGCGATGGATCGGCGTCGGCGAGGTCGGCCACTTCGCGCACCGGTGCCATCTGCACGCGACAGATCTGGCCGCTCTCCAGCACGGTTAGAAACTGCGCGGTGGGGTGGGCCACGCCGCGCTGCATCTGCTGCTGCAGGCTTTCGAGGGCATGGGCCAGCAAGGGCCTGTCAAACAGCTGGTAGATCGAGCGGCCCAGCCCGATCCACTCGGCGCCCTGGGCCAGCGAGGGCTGGGCGGCCAGGCCCGACATCTGTGTGCGGGCACTGCTGTTGTAGAGCAGGATGCGGCCATCCAGGTTGCACACCACCACGGCCTGCGTCAGCTCTGACATCAGGGCGGCCAGTCGGTTGCGCTCCTGCGCGATGCCCTGGCTGGCCGCCTGAACCTGTTGGGCCACATCGGCCTGCAACTGGCTGCGTTGCGCCACCAGGTCGTTGATGGCCTGCGCCAGCCCTTGCATCACCGGGTTGACTGGCCCGGTCAGCGGCCGCTGAGTGGGCGTGTCGACCAGCACGCGGGCCTGCTCCAGCAGTTGTGCAGGTTCATCCACCCATCGGCGCCAGGCCTTGGGCACCAGCGATGCCAGGGCAGCCAGCAGCACCACCAGTGCAAACACCAGCAAGGCTGTGCGCGGCCCCAGCGCTGCTGCCAGGTGCTGGCGCTCGTCGGCCTCCAGCGTGGCCCACAACATGCCGGCGGTGGCCCCCAGCCACGCCAGCAGGCCGCCAGCCACGGCGGCAACGGCCAGGGCGCTTTGTCGTGCGCTTTGGCGTTCGCGGGGCGTCAAGCGGCAGGCTCCAGCATCTGCTGCACCTGGGCCAGCAGGTCCTTCGTTGAAAAGGGCTTGACCACATAGGCGTTGGCACCCAGCGCGATGCCCTTGGCCACATCGGTGTCGCGCCCCTTGGCGGTGAGCATAACGATCTTGACCGCCGCCAGGCTGTCATCGGCGCGCACGGCCTGGCAGACCTCCAGACCCGACTTGCGCGGCATCATCACGTCCAGCATGGCCAGGGCGGGCCGCTCGCGCACGATGGCATCCTGTGCCTCCTGGCCGTCGCGGGCCAGCACCACCCGGTAACCTGCGCGCTTGAACAGAAACTCCAGCGAGATCAGGATGTTGGGTTCGTCGTCGGCGATCACAAGGGTGGTGGTCACGGCTGGGCTCCTGCGTCGAAAGCTGGGGATGTAGGCGGCTGGGGCCAGGGCAGATCAAACCCGAAGGTGGCGCCCTGCCCGGCCTGGCTTTGCAGCCACAGTGTGCCGCCGTAGTGGGCCACGATCTGCCGGCTGATGGGCAGGCCCAGGCCCGTGCCTTGCGGCCGGTGGTCGGACGGGCCGCCCTGGCGGAATTTTTCAAAGACCAGTGCCTGCTGATCGGCCGGCACACCGGGCCCGTTGTCCTGCACCGTCACGGTCAGGCCCTTGGCATCGGCCTGCAATCGCAGCGTCACCAGTCCCTGGCCGGCTGGCACAAACTTGACCGCGTTGGACAACAGGTTGAGCAGCACCTGCATCAGCCGGTCGTCGTCGCCCGCGAAGGCAGGCACCTGCGCAGGCACCTGCAGATCCAGGCGCGCACCGCGCTCACGGAACAGCTCGCGGGTGGTTTGGGCGGCGCGGTGTACCAGGTCCACCAGATCCACCGGCCCGGTGCGCCATTCGCCCTGGCCGGATTCGATCTTGGCCATGTCCAGCACCTGGTTCACCAGACGCGACAGGCGTTCGGTTTCGGCCACCACGATGCCCAGAAACTGCTGGCGCTGCGCTGCATCCATCTCGGGGTCGTCCACCATCAGCTCGGACAGTGCGCGGATGGAGGTGAGCGGCGTGCGCAACTCGTGCGTGACCGATGACATGAAGTCGTCTTTCAGGCCATCGAGGCTCTTGAGCTGCTCGTTGGCCTGTCGCAGTTCAGCGGTGGCGCGCTCCAGTGAGGTGGATTTTTCTTCGAGGGCTTGCGCATAGGCGCGCACCTGCGAGGCCTCGTCGAGGATGCGCATGACGTCGTCCAGATCGAGCGTGTCTTCCTGCACCACCCGGGCCACCATCACGCGCGCCGATGCGCTGCCGATGGCACCGGCCAACTGGGTTTCGACAAACTGCACCAATCGCGCGTCTGCCAGCGCCTCACCGCCACGCCCGACTGCCGTCGTGTCCACCATCTGCGCCAGCAAGGCCTGGGCCCTGCCTACACCGACAAATCGCGCCAACAGCGCCTGCAGGTCACTCACACGGGCCTTGCCACGCCAAAACACCGGCGCCTCGACCGGGCCACTGCCCGAGGTGCGCTCGAACACATCCACGAAAAGCAGCGCCTGGCTGATTTCACGGGCCGAAGGCTGGCGCCACAGCGAGAGGCCCACATAAGCCGCGATGTTCAGCAGCAGGCTCCAGAACAGCGAATGGGTCAAGGGATCCATGCCCGACAGGCCCAGCAGTTGCTCGGGGCGCAGCCAGGCCACATCCCAGGGGCCGTTCAGCATGAAGGACCTGGACAGCCAGCCCGACTTGGCCAATGAAGGCCACAACAGGGTGTAGAGCCACATGGCAAAGCCCACCAGCAGGCCCGCCATCGCGCCACGCCGGGTGCCCCCTTTCCAGTACATGCCACCCAGCAGGGCTGGCGCAAACTGGGCCACAGCGGCAAAGCTGATCAACCCGATGCTGACCAGTGCATAGGCCTCGCCGGCCAGCCGGAAGTAGGCATAGCCCAGCAACAGCATCAAGCCGATGGCCGCCCGGCGTATGCCCTGCAGCAGGCCGGTCATGTCGGTGCCGGCACGGGCACCAAACCGGTGTGTGCGCAGCAGCCAGGGCATCACCAGATCGTTGCAGACCATGGTGGACACGGCCGTGGTCTCCATGATCACCATGCCCGTGGCCGCCGACAGCCCCCCCACGAACACCAGCAGGGCCAGCATCGGGTGGGCATGGTGCAGCGGCAGCGCCAGCACAAAGCTGTCCGCCTGCGCCACCGTGCCGCCCAGCAGCAGGCCGCCCAGGGCGATCGGCAATACAAACAGGTTGATCAACAACATGTACAACGGAAACGCCCACGAGGCCCGCCGCAGGTGCGATTCGTCCACGTTTTCAAGCACCATCACCTGAAACTGTCGCGGCAGAAAGATGACTGACAGCATGGCCAGCAACAGCAACGCAAACCACTGGTCATACGCAAAGCGCGGGCCTGATGCGCCCGGGCTGAGCCGCGTGAGTTGTTGCAGGGCCGGCACCGCCTGCGCACGGGCAAAGATGTCCGACGGGCCGTCAAACAGGCCCCAGGTCACGTAGACGCCCACCGCCAGGAACGCGACCAGCTTGACCACCGATTCAAAGGCCATGGCGGCCACCATGCCCTCGTGGCGCTCGGTGCTGTCCAGGTGCCGTGTGCCGAACATCATCGTGAAGCCGGCCAGCAGCAGGGCCACCACCAGGGCGCTGTCTTGCCACCAGGTGGGTCCCATCGATGGCGTCACACCTGCCGCGCTGGTCAGCATCTCGTAGCCGCTGGATACCGCCTTCAGCTGCAGTGCGGTGTAGGGCACGATGCCCACCACGGTGATCAGGGTGACCAGGCCCGCCAGTGCCGGGCTCTTGCCATATCGGCTGGCGATGAAATCGGCGATGGACGTGATGCGGTAGGTCTTGGCGATGCGTACCATCTTGCGCACCACCAGCGTGCTCAGGATCAGCCCGAGCGTCGGGCCCAGGTAGATGGGCAGGAACCACATGCCCGCCGAAGCCGCGCGGCCCACGCTGCCAAAGTAGGTCCAGGCGGTGCAATACACCCCCCAGGACAGGGTGTACACCCAGGCATTGCCAATGACCGAACGGCCCGCGTCGGCGCGGCGATCAGCGGCCCAGGCCAGGCCGAACAACAGCAGCAGATACGCCACCGCCGTTGCGACGACCAGTGAGTGCCCCAGCATGGCGCGGCTCAGTCAGCGGGGCGCTCAAGCACCCATGCGGCAGCCACGATCAGCGCCAGCCAGACGCCAAACACCACCACCGGCAGCATGGGCAACCCCCACACGGTGAGGTCATGGTCGCCCAGCGCCAGCAAGGGGTAGCTCAGCAAGGCCCAGCCTGCGCAAAAAAGCACCACCAATCGCTGGGCATCCAGGCCTTTGAACACGCGCGTCTCCTCGGGCGACATGCTCAAACGTCATGCCTGCCTGTTTCGATTGATTGTGGCCTCACTGCTGACCGCGGGCTGACGCGCCTTGACGAAGATCGCCTTGACAACAACACGCGGGTCAGCAAGCGGTCAGCAGTTCACCGCAGACTTCGCGGCAACCGGACATCACCTGGTCGAGCCGTCAGCGAAAGCGTGCGTCCGGACCACTCTCAAAAGAGGAGCAAACGTTATGAGCGACAACATGGTGGCCCGCATCCGGGCCAATCCCAAGTATCAGGAACTCAAGAGCAAGCGCAGCAGCTTTGGCTGGCTGCTCACGCTGTTGATGATGGTTGTGTACTACGGCTACATCGCCCTGATCGCCTGGAACAAGGAGTTCCTGGGCCAGCCCCTGGGCGCAGGCGTCACCACCATCGGCGTGCCGATCGGCATGGGCGTCATCGTGTTCACCATCGTGATCACGGGCATCTACGTGCGCCGCGCCAACAGCGAATACGACGCGCTGACCCGCCAAATCCTCGAGGACGTTGCCAAATGAGCCGCACCCTTCAATTCCTGAGCGCCCTGATCGCGCTGCTGGCAGCGGGCTCGGCCCTGGCTGCTGGCGCCGACATGGGCCAGATCGCCAAGCAGTCCACCAACTGGACCGCCATCGGCATGTTCGCCGCCTTCGTGGCCGGCACCCTCTGGATCACCAAGTGGGCCGCCGCCAAGACCAAGAGCGCCTCTGACTTCTACACCGCTGGTGGCGGCATCACCGGTTTCCAGAATGGCCTGGCCATCGCTGGCGACTACATGTCGGCTGCTTCCTTCCTGGGCATCTCGGCCATGGTGATGGCCAGCGGCTACGACGGCCTGATCTACTCGATCGGCTTCCTCGTGGGCTGGCCTGTCATCACTTTCCTGATGGCCGAGCGCCTGCGCAACCTGGGCAAGTTCACCTTTGCCGACGTGGCCGGTTACCGATTCAAGCAAGGCCCGATCCGCGCTTTCGCGGCCTCGGGCACGCTGGTGGTTGTGGCCTTCTACCTGATCGCCCAGATGGTGGGTGCAGGTCAGCTGATCAAGCTGCTGTTCGGCCTGGAGTACTGGATGGCTGTGGTCATCGTCGGCGCGCTGATGATGGTCTACGTGCTGTTCGGTGGCATGACCGCCACCACCTGGGTGCAGATCATCAAGGCCTGCCTGCTGCTGGCTGGCGTGACCTTCATGGCCATCATGGTGCTGGCCCAGTTCGGCTTCTCGCCTGAGGCGCTGTTTGCCAAGGGCGTGGCCGTCAAGGCTGCCATCGCTGCCGGTGGCAAGGCTGCTGCCGTGGCGGCTGCCGCTTCGGCCGCTGCCGCTGCTGCCTCGCCCGAAGCTGCTGCCAGCGCTGCCGCAGCCCTGGCCAAGGCCAACGCCATCAACCCCGACGCCGTCGGTCTGGCAGTGATGAAGCCGGGTGGCTTCGTGAAGGACCCCATCTCGGCCATCAGCTTCGGCATGGCCCTGATGTTCGGTACCGCCGGTCTGCCCCACATCCTGATGCGCTTCTTCACGGTGCCTGATGCCAAGGAAGCCCGCAAGAGCGTGTTCTGGGCCACCACCTGGATCGGCTACTTCTACGTGCTGATCTTCATCATCGGTTTCGGTGCCACCACCCTGGTGCTCACCAACCCCGAGATGGCAGACGTGGCCAAGGGCGTGATCAAGGGCGGCGCTGGCACGGCCAACATGGCTGCGGTGCTGGTGGCCAAATCGGTGGGCGGTGACGTGTTCTACGGCTTCATCTCGGCCGTGGCCTTCGCCACCATCCTGGCTGTGGTCGCTGGCTTGACGCTGTCGGGCGCATCGGCTGTCTCGCACGACCTGTACGCCACGCTGCTCAAGGGCGGCAAGGCCGACAGCAAGGCTGAGCTGCGCGTCTCGCGCATCACCACCATCGCCCTGGGCATCATCGCCGTGGTGCTGGGCATTGCCTTCGAGAAGCAGAACATCGCCTTCATGGTGTCGCTGGCCTTCGCCATCGCCGCTTCGGCCAACTTCCCCGTGCTCTTCATGAGCGTGCTGTGGAAGGACTGCACCACCAAGGGCGCTGTGATCGGTGGCTTCCTGGGCTTGATCTCCAGCGTCGGTCTGACCATCGTGTCGCCGTCGGTGTGGGAAGTGACCTTGGGCAACCCCAAGGGCTCGGCCTGGTTCCCGTACCTGTCGCCCGCGCTGTTCTCGATGACCATCGGTTTCGTCGGCATCTGGCTGTTCTCGATGCTCGACCGCAGCCCGCAGGCCGCCAAGGAACGCGCCGATTTCGAAGCACAGCAAGTGCGTTCGGAAACCGGCCTGGGTGCCGCAGGCGCTTCGGGTCACTGATCCACGCCTGAGCGAACCCTGATTGCCCGGCTTCTGGCCGGGCCCCGATGAACAGCCCGCGCGGTCTCCGCCCGGGCTGTTTTTTTTGGGTTGGCGGCGCTGTGCTGTCACCTCGCCACGCCCCTCGGATGAAGGGGCTTTTCTTGTTTATTTAAATGCGAATCGTTATCATTTGCGAATGCAAGAAGAAATCCGAGCCCGCGTGATCCAAGGCGCGCTGGCCACATCCCTCTCCCTGCTGGGCTGCTTGGTCACGGCCTGCGGCGGCGGCACCGCCGACACCACCAGTACGGCCAGCAGTGCCCCAGGCACCGAGGGCCTGTCAGAAGCCGCCGAACTGGGCCGCCTGATTTTTGCCGACGTGACACTGTCTGCATCGGGCCAGCAGGCCTGCGCCAGTTGCCACGCTGCCGGCAAGGGTCACGCGCCGGACAACAGCCTGCCCGCACAACTGGGCGGCCCCAGCCTGCAAGACCAGGGCAACCGCAACGCACCCACGCTGCGTTACCTGGCCACCAACAAGCCCTTTGCACTGGATGCCGACGGCACACCCCGGGGTGGCTTTTTCTGGGATGGCCGTGCGGCCAGCCTGCAAGAGCAGGCCCGGCAGCCGTTTCTGAACCCGCTTGAAATGGCCAACGCCAGTGCCGCCGATTTCACGGCGCGCCTGGCCAGGGCCAGCTACGCCGCGCGCTTTGCAGCCCTGTATGGCGCCGACATCTTCAGCCGCCCCGACGATGCCCTGCAACGCGCCGCACTGGCCCTGCAGCGCTACCAGCTCGAAGACAGCGACTTCGCGCCGTTCAACAGCAAGTTCGATCAGTTCCTGCGTGGCCAGGCCGTGCTGACGGCCGCCGAAACCCGGGGCCTGGCCGTCTTCAATGACCCGGCCAAGGGCAATTGCGCAGCCTGCCACCCGTCCACCCGTGCAGCCGATGGCAGCCACCCGCTGTTCACCGACTTTTCATACGACAACCTGGGCGTGCCGCGCAACCCGGCTCTGCGCGTCAACGACGATGCCACCTACTTCGACCTGGGCCTTTGCAGCGTGTTTGGCGGCGGCCAGCGCACCGACCTGTGTGGCGCCTTCAAGGTACCCACGCTGCGCAATGTGGCCGTGCGGGGCGCCTTCTTTCACAACGGCCGCTTTGCCAGCCTGAAAGACGTGCTGCGCTTTTACGCCACCCGCGATACCCAGCCGGCCCTTTGGTACCCCACGCTGCCCGACGGCACGGTTGATCGCTTCAACGACGTGCCCAAGGCCTGGCGCAGCAACGTCAACACCACCGAAGGCCCCCTCAATCGCCAAGCTGGCCAGGCGCCTGCGATGACTGAATCGGACATCGACGACCTGGCGGCCTTCCTGGCGACCCTGACCGACGCGCCCACGCCCTGATGGCGCCGCCCAACCCTTTATTGATCTCACGAGCCCCAAGCATGTTCAAACGCTTCCTGCTGACCCCTGTTGCCCTGGCAACGGCCCTGACCGCCCTGCCCAGCCAGGCCCAGAACGCCCCCGCCGCCGATGCCACCGCGCTGATGCAGCGCATCGAGCAGATGGCTGCCGACATGGCCCAGCTCAAGGCCCAACTGGTTCAACTGCAGGCCAGCCAGGCGGCCGCTGCCAGGCCCGCCCCCGCGGCGGAGGCCGCCCGTGCCGCCACGCCCGAGGCAGCGGCCCCGGCCACCGTGCTGTCGGGCTATGGCGAGCTGGAGTACAGCCGCCCCCGGCGTCAGGCCACACAGGCCCAGGCCGACCTGCGCCGCGTGGTGCTGGGCGTTGCGCACCGCTTTGACGACCAGACCCGCCTGGTCACCGAGATCGAGATCGAGCATGGTGTCAGCTCAGCCGGTGATGCCGGCGAGGTGGCCGTCGAACAGGCTTACATCGAGCATCAGCTCACGCCAACCTGGCGGCTGCTGGGTGGCCTGTTCCTGATGCCCTCGGGCCTGCTCAACGAGAACCACGAGCCGTCGGCTTTTCTGGGTGTGGGCCGCAACGAGGTCGAGACCGCCATCATCCCCACCACCTGGCGCGAAGGCGGCCTGATGGCCGTGGGCCAGTTTGACAACGGCCTGACCTGGCAGGCGGGTTTGTCCACCGGCTTCAACCTGGGCAAGTGGGATGCCAGCAGCACCGAAGGCCGCGAATCGCCCTTGGGCGCCATCCACCAGGAAATGTCGGTGGCCAATGCCAGGAACCTGGCCTGGTTCTCGGCACTCAACTGGCGTGGTGTGCCCGGCCTGCAACTGGGCGGATCGTGGTTCTCTGGCGGGGCCACTCAGGGCCTGACCCCAGGCGTGTCATCGCGCATCACGCTGTGGGAAGGCCATGCCCGCTGGACACCCGGCCGCTGGGACATCTCGGCCCTGGTGGCGCGCGGGCAGATCAGCCAGACCGCCGCGCTCAATGCGCCGCTGGTGGGCAGCGCCACCTTGATTCCGGCCAGGTTTGACGGCGCTTATGTGCAAGCCGGCTACCAGCTGTGGCGCCAGGGGCGGTACCAGCTGACGCCCTTTGCGCGTTGGGAAACAGTGAACACCGGCCGCAGCTACGCCGACCTGGGCCCCGGCCTGACCCCCTCGGCCCTGCCCACCGAGCGCATCGTCACCCTGGGCGCCAACCTGCAGTTCGCACCAGGCGTGGTGCTCAAGGCCGACTGGCAGCGTTTTGGCGTCAACCGTGACAACGACCGCACCCGGCTGGGCCTGGGCTGGAGCTTCTGATCATGCGCGCCCTGCCCTTGTTCACGCTGGCGGCCGCGTCGGCCGTGGCCAGCCCTGGCGGCGCCTGGGCGGCCACCTACCTCAGCGCCGAGCAGGCTGCGCAGCTGATGTTTCCGCAGGCCGACCACTGGGAGCAGCGCAGCGCCACGCTCAGCGCCGAGCAGCTCAAGCAACTGGCCGCCAGCGGCGTGCCGCCCCGCTCGGCCCAGTGGAACCTGCGCCTGGCCTGGCAAGGCAACAAGCCGCTGGGCGTGGTGGTCATCGACGATGTGGTGGGCAAGTTCGAGCTGATCACTTACGCCGTGGGCCTGAACCTGGACGGCACGGTGCAGCAGGTGGAGGTGCTGGCCTACCGTGAAAGCCACGGCCATGAGATTCGCCTGCCGGCCTGGCGCAAGCAGTTCGTGGGCAAGGGTGCCAGCGCACCCATCCGCCTGGGTGACGACATCGCCAACATCAGCGGCGCCACGCTCAGCTGCAGCCACGTGACCGATGGCGTGCGCCGCATCGTCGCGGTGGTCAGGCTGTGGCGGCAGGCCAGCGGCTGGCCAACATGAGGCCCGCGCCGATCAACCCTTCCGGCCCCGCCTGGCTGCGCCGGGCCCAACCGGCCTTGGGCACCCTGGTTGAGATCGGTGTGCCCGCCGACCACGGCCACGCGCAGCAGGCCTGCGATGCCGGCTTCGCGGTCATCTCGCGCGTGCAAGCGGCGCTGTCACGCTTTGATCCGCACAGCGACACCTCGCGTTTTCGTGACGCCCCGGCAGGCACCAGCCTGGCCGTGCAGGCGCTCAGCGCCCGGGTGCTGCGCGCTGCCCAGGCCCTGTACCGGGCCAGCAATGGTGCCTTTGACATCGCCCTGGGCAGCGGCCGCTGGTTGGTGGCTGGCCACACTCTGCACAAGCTCGATGCCAGGGCCAGCCTCGACCTGGGCGGCGTGGCCAAGGGGCATGCGGTGGACGAAGCCGTGCGTGCATTGCAGGCCGCCGGTTGCCACAGTGGCTGGGTGAATGCCGGTGGCGACTTGCGCGCCTTTGGCCAGGCCCGTGTGCCGGTGCTGCGCCGCGACGACCACGGCGGCGGCCTGCGCCCATGGGGCGAGCTGCAGGCCGGTGCGCTGGCCAGCAGCGCCTTTGGTGGCCAGGCCCGCTCTCGCCTGCACGCGCCGCTGGCGGGCGAGCGGGCCCTGCAGGTGAGCGTGCTGGCGCATCGCTGCCTGTGGGCCGATGCGCTGACCAAGCTGGTGGCCGCCACGGGCCGCACCGATCACCCCTTGCTGGCACGGCTGGGCGCTCAGGCCTGGCTGCATCCGGAGCCCGCATGAGGCCGCACCACAACCCCGTGCACCCGCAACGCTGGCACCGCTGGTGGTTGATGCTGACCGCCTGCGTGCTGCTGGCCAGCGGCCTGGCCTGGCTGCTGCTGCACTACACGCTGGGCGCCGGTGTGGGTGAGCTGCCCCACCCGGCCGAAGCCTGGCTGACCCGGCTGCACGGCGCAGGTGCTTTCGCGGCCCTGTTTGCGGCTGGCCTGCTGGCTGGTCACCACATGCCGGCGGGGCACCGTTTCAGCCGCACGCGCCGCCACCACCGCGCCCAGGGCCGCACCGGGTGGTGGATGGCAGGCCTGCTGGCCGCCTGTGCGTTGTCCAGCTATGGCCTGCTGTACCTGGTGCCTGAAGACTGGCGCCCGGCCA
>Ga0228698_1000165_pt1 | contig 61735 bp, 67 predicted proteins | sample McNCre117_Aug_MG_FD_178015 | JGI IMG/M metagenome (GOLD analysis project Ga0228698, IMG submission 178015) | Freshwater microbial communities from McNutts Creek, Athens, Georgia, United States - 1-17_Aug_MG | ecosystem: Environmental > Aquatic > Freshwater > Creek | place: USA: Georgia...
GCCATGAACCAGTTTGCGATACTCTACGACGATCGATTTACCAAGCAATTCAATTAAGATGAAACCCACTTGTCCATTACCGTGGGCAAGTATCCCCGCCTCACACACAGAAATTCAGACAGTCCCATGTAGCAGCGTGAATTAGAAGCAATATTGGTGATTTTTACTGATTGAAAATGCCATAGCAATAGTCTGCCCATGCTTGCATGAGTTCCTTGCGCTTCTCGAAGTAGTCGCCACGCTGATAAGCTGCTTCTGTCTGATCTGCCAACGAGTGCGCCAATGCTTGCTCACAGACTTCGCGTGGGAAGTTGCCTTTCTCAGCAGCCCAATCTCTGAACGATGATCTGAATCCATGCACTGTGATCTTCTCGCAGCCTTCTTTGCGCTGCAAGTACTTCAACATGGTCATGTTCGAGATGGGTTTCGTTTTCCTTGTTGCTCCATAGAAAACATAGCTGCTCACTGACTGATCCACCGAATTCAGAGTCGCTGTCAATTGCGATGGAAGTGGCACGCGGTGCTCGATGCCACGCTTCATTCGTGCTTTTGGCACGATCCACACATTCTTTTTCAGATCAATCTCTTTCCACTCTGCATCTGTTGTCTCAGTCGTGCGTGTCGCAGTCAGAATGCAGAACACAAGGGCACGTGCAGACGTTGATGGGTCATCTTTGATTGACGCAAAGAATTTGGGCACATCGTCGTAGGGCATGGCAGCATGGTGTTCAATTCGCTTGCGCTTGTTGATTGTGGGCAGCAATGGCTGCAAGTTGTCTTTGTAGGCAGCTGCGTTTGCTGCAGTTCTGTAACCCTTAGCGATAGCCCAACCAAGAACTTTCTCAATACGTCCACGCAAGCGTGTTGCTGTCTCGTGCTTGTCTGTCCAAATTGGCTTCAAGATCGAGAGCACTTGATCTTTCGTCACATCAGCACATGGCACTTTGCCAATCTTGGGATATGCGTACGTGTCTAGCGTGTTCTCCCACTGCTGAGCGTGTTTCTCGTTCTTCCATGAAGCTCTATTTGTTTTGATGAATTCCTTTGCAGCCTTCTCGAATGTGATCGAATGTGCCTTCAGAGCCTTCTGCTCAGTCTTGACCTTGTCACGTTCATCACGTGGATTCAATCCACTAGCAACTAACTTCTTGCATTCAAGTGTCTTTGCACGTGCGTCTGCAAGTGACACGTCTGTGAGCGAGCCAAGCCCCATCGAGTTCTTGCCTTGAGCGCCCCATCGAAAAATCCAACTCTTGTTCAGCGTGTTAGTCTTCTTCGACAGTTGAATCTTCAAGTGCAGACCATTGCCATCTGAATGCATGCCAACCTTTGTCAGCGACTTGATTTTGAGTGCGTTTAACTTGCTCATTTTGGGGCAAAAATGCTCTTAAAAGATACACTCTAAGATACACTATTTGCTTTGACTAGTCAAATTCTCTTTGGACAAATTTGGACAAATATTCACGTAACTAGTTGATTTATATAGAAATAATTGGACAATTTGGACGAAAAAGGACATGTAAAAATAAACAGTCCTAAAGACACCGCTTCCGCCATATAACGAATCAAATTAAGCGCTTAGGCGCTTTTTTTGTTTCAACCATCAATCAGGCTAGGCATCTGCCGGTGCGCATTCAGTTTGAAGACGGAGACCGCATTCACCAATTCTCCGGCTTGCATTTTGAGGCTGCTGGCTGCTGCAGACATCTCTTCAACAAGCGCCGCATTTTGTTGCGTTGCTTGATCCATTTGTGTCACTGCTTCCCCCACTTGGGCAACGCCTATGGACTGTTCATTGCTGGCAGAACTGATTTCGGACACCAAATCACTGACCCTTTGAATGGATGCCACCACCTCGGACATGGTCACACCCGCTTCATCGACCAAAACGGTGCCTTGTTCAACTTTGTTAACGCTTGCGCCGATCAGACTCTTGATTTCTTTAGCGGCCTCTGCACTTCGGACCGCCAAAGAACGAACTTCTGAAGCCACCACTGCAAACCCACGCCCTTGATCTCCGGCACGTGCAGCCTCCACGGCAGCATTGAGCGCCAAAATATTGGTCTGGAATGCAATGCCGTCAATGACACCAATGATTTCAGAGATCTGGTGAGAAGACTCATTGATCTCCTTCATTGTGCTGACCACACGGCGAACAACATCGCCGCCTTGGACCGCCACAGCCGACGTGCTAGCGGCCAATTGGTTAGCCTGACGTGCGTTCTCGGCATTGTGTTGCACTTGTGACCGGAGCTCTTCCATATACGCTGCTGTCTCTTGCAATGCACTGGCCTGGTGTTCTGTACGCGAAGACAAGTCCTGATTGCCCATGGCAATCTCTGCGCTGGCATTGGCCACAATGTCTGAATTTCGGCGCACATTGGCAACGACACCAGACAAACTTTCGCGCATCGCATCGAGCTCATGCAAGAGCTGAGCCGTTTCATCTGTACCGTCCACCTGGATCGATACGGTCATATCACCTGAGGCGATTTGACGAGCCGATATGACGGCTTTCCCAATGGGCGTAGCAATGGCTTTTGCAATCAACCAACCCAGCACGATGGCCAAGGCAATGGCCACCACAATCACACCGATCAGCAATGACCGGGCATTGGCATAGACGGCTTGAGCCAATAAGCCCGCTTCTTCGCCTGCTTTTTGGTTGAAGTCGCCCAGTTTTTGAAGTTCGCCAAATGCTGAATTGAATGCGCGAGAGCTGACAGTTGAATACAGGCCTTGCGCTTGCGCTGAATCTGATGGGCCTTTTCTGGAAATGGGCCGAAGTTGGTCCCACGTGGCGTACCACTCTTCCCTGTCTTTTTGAAATTCCTTGAGTGCCGTTACTTCCTCCGGTGAGTCAAACATCTGTTCCGCGGTCGCTTCGAGTTCCACAAGCTTGCTGCGTGCGCTGTTGATACGGGCTTCTTGGACGTCTTTGTCCTGCTCAGAAGTGGACATGACATGGCGCGTTTCAGCGCGTCGTATGGCATTGACCAAGTCACGAATCGTTGCTGCCAGTTGAACCCTGGGCAAGTTGTTGGTTGCCAGTTGTTGAGTGGATGCATCCAACTCCTTCAGCTGCGACAGTGCTGTCAAACCGAGCATCACCATGGCTGCGACAAGCATCGCGAAACCGATTCCTATTTTTGTAACAATTTTAAAATTTGACAAATTCATGGCGACATTCACTTTTCAAAATGACAATTCATCGTTTTCGAACTCGGATAACAGACCGTCGTACAGGGCTGCATATTCATTCGGTCGGCCGGCTCAAACTCATTAAAAGCAGGTCAAATGAGCTAGGCATCCAGAAATGTACTGAATGGTTACTTTGGCGAACCAAGGGTAAACGCTTATTTTTATTAAAGATATCTGGAATTCTGCTATTCCAGAATGGCATGAGCAATACGACAAAAAGCGAACACTGGAATCCTGCAGGCATCGGCCGATTCCGGAATTTTGTGTAAAGGGGCGGACGTGAAATATCAGAAAAGGATCTCCCGTGAACGGGTCTGATAAATTGGCTTGAAACCATTGCCGACACCGGGATCACAGGAGACACCGCTTACGCCAGCCCCCCCCCAAAAGAAACGCACTCTGTGATCTGCAGTGCGTTTTTTTTTCGCCCCATGCAGGCCAAGGGGGCACGAATTCAAGCACCACGCTTGAAGGTTTATCGAATTCGATAAAATCACCGGCAATGCAACACAACAACAGTCCTCTGGCATCTGCCTATCTGCGTTTCCTGCAATTGGCTCGGGTGGTTCAAGCCTTGCCGGAAGGCATGGAAATGGATGCCAATGAACGCGCCTTGCTCGAAGCGGTGGTGCTGCGTTGGCATGAAAACAGTCCCATGACGGTGCGTGAAGCCATTGGTTTGAGCCAGCTGGGCTCTCCGGCCACGCTTCACAAACGCATCACCCGCCTGCGTGAAAAAGACATGCTCAGCACCCTGAATCAGGATGGCGACCGCCGAGCCAAGTTCCTGATTCCTACGCCACGCACCTTGGAGTATTTCGGCCACCTCGGCCAGTCCATGCAGCAGGTTCAACAAAACCTGGCGGCATGAAACCCAGCCTCAGAATACTGATTGAAACGGCTGCACTGGTTTTGATCAGTGCCGTGCTGTTCGTCGGCTTTTTCCATGTGAACAACTGGGTGTTTTCCGGCCTGGAATACCGACATGGCGTAAATTGGGTGTTTCTGCCAGCAGGTTTTCGTGTCATTTTGGTCCTGATCATGGGTCTGCCGGCCAGCATCGGCATCATGTTGGGCACCTGGTTCATTGACATTACTGGCTCTGAAACCTCACCTTATGTCATGACTTTGCTCAACGGCGTGGTTTCCGGATTCACCCCTTGGCTGGTCATGAAAGTGCTCGATCAAGGTGAAAGATTCGGCCTTCACCTGCAAGAGCTGACCACCTTGAAATTGATGGAGTTCACCCTGATTTATGCCGCCTGCAACGCTGTGCTGCACCAGTTGAGTTGGTGGCTACGCGACCACAACAGCATCAACCTGTGGGTGGACCTGTGGCCCATGTTCATTGGCGATGCGGTCGGCGCCTTGTTGATGCTTTACGCCTTCAAAGGCTTGTTGGGCCTGCTCAAATCACCCCTGCCCAACTCAAAGATCCGCTGATTCGGACAAGAACAGCGCCTGAAGATCGCTCAGAAAATCAAAGCCCCGGTCCGTGGGCCACACGCGGTGCAAATCACGGTCAATCAAGCCGAGCCGCTCTGCTTCTTGCAAGCCTTTTTGAATGCTGGTCATCACCAAACCCGTGCGATCGACAAAATCACTCAAAACAAAGCCTTCACGCAAGCGCAAAGCGTTGAGCATGTATTCAAAAGGCAAGTCCTGGCGGGACACCTCGGTGTTTTGAGTGACCGGCGCCCCCTTCATGGCCTGCTGCATGTACAGCGCAGGCTCACGGTAACGCACCTGCCTCACCAAGCGGTGCGCAAAACTGAGCTTGCTGTGCGCTCCGGCGCCAATGCCCAGGTAATCGCCAAACTGCCAGTAGTTGAGGTTATGGGCACACTGATGCCCAGGCTTGGCGTAGGCTGACACCTCGTAGCGCGACAGGCCCTGTGCCGAGGTCAACTCGGTGATGCGGTCCATCATCTCGTAGGCCAGATCATCTTCGGGCAAGGTCGGTGGAAATTTGGCGAAGACCGTGTTGGGCTCGATCGTCAGGTGGTAGATCGAGATGTGCGGCGGCGCAAACGCCAGCGCCGTCTGAATGTCTTGCGTCAAGCCCGCCAGCGTCTGACCGGGCAAAGCGTACATCAGGTCCAAATTGAAGGTGTCAAACACCTGCGCGGCTTCGGTCACTGCGGCCAAGGCCTGGTCACGGTCGTGTACACGGCCCAGGGCCTTCAGGTGTGCATTGTCAAAGCTCTGCACACCGATGGACAAACGGGTGATGCCGGCCTGGCGGAAGGCCTTGAAGCGGTCTTTTTCAAAAGTGCCGGGGTTGGCCTCCATGGTCACTTCGGCATCGGGTGCCAAGCGCACTCGGGCACGGATGCCGCCCACCAATCGGTCAATGGTTTCAGGGTCGAACAAACTGGGCGTGCCGCCGCCCAAAAACACCGTCTGAATGCTGCGCCCCCAAATCAGGGGCAAGCTCGCTTCCAGATCGGCGAACAAAGCGTTGATGTAGGCGTCCTGCATGGACGACGCATCGTCACCCGATCGGAACTCGTGCGAATTGAAATCGCAGTACGGGCACTTTTTGAGGCACCAAGGCAGGTGCACATACAGCGACAGCGGCGGCAAAGCGTTGAGCTGCAACACGCCCGGGCGCATGGCGTGAACCGGATCCAGCGGATTCATGCGGCAGCGCCGTCCAACCAGCGCTCGCGCATCAAGGCCAGCATGGCTTGCGCCGCACGGCCGCGGTGGCTGTTGGCGTTTTTGACTTCCACCGGCAACTGGGCAAAGGTCTTGCCAAATTCAGGGATGAACATGATGGGGTCAAAGCCAAAGCCATTGCTGCCCAAGCGTTCACGGGCGATCTCGCCCACCACACGGCCCACCGCGATCAAAGGCTCCGGATCATCGGCGCTGCGCACCGCCACCAAGGTGCTGACCATGGCCGCACGACGCTGATCAATCCCTTGCATCTGCTCCAGCAAGGCGGTCACGTTGTTGTCATCGCCTTTGGGGTAGCCAAAGCGGGTGGCGTAATAGGCCGTGTCCACGCCGGGCTGTCCGCCAAAGGCGTCCACACACAAACCGGCATCGTCGGCCAAGGCGGGCAGGCCGCTCAGCTGCGAAGCGTGGCGGGCTTTGGCCAAAGCGTTTTCCACAAAGGTGCAAAACGGTTCTTCGGCTTCAGGGATGTTCAGCTCGGACTGGCGCACCAGCGTCATGTTCAGCGGCGCGAACATGGTTTGCAGCTCGGCCAGCTTGCCCGCGTTGTTGGAGGCGAGGACGATCTTCATATTCAGGCGCTGAAGGTCAAGGTCTTGGGCTCGTCGTGTGCTTGGGTCTGCAAGCGCACCAATTGCGCAATGCCTTTTTCAGCCAGCGCCAGCATGCGGTCCATTTCCACACGGGTAAAGGCCACGCCCTCGGCGGTGCCCTGCACTTCCACAAAGTTGCCTGCGCCGGTCATCACCACGTTCATGTCGGTGTCGCAGGCCGAGTCTTCGGGGTAGTCCAGGTCCAGCAAGGCGGTGCCGTCTTTCAGGCCCACCGAGATGGCCGCTACGCGGTCGATGATGGGGGACTCTTGCAGCTTGCCAGTGGCCATCAACCACGCCACCGCATCTTGCGCGGCGACAAAAGCGCCGGTGATGCTCGCGGTGCGGGTGCCGCCATCGGCTTGCAGCACATCGCAGTCCAGGTGAATGGTGCGCTCGCCGAGCTTCTTCAAATCGAACACCGCACGCAGCGAGCGGCCGATCAGGCGCTGGATTTCTTGGGTGCGGCCGCTTTGCTTGCCGCGAGCCGCTTCACGGTCACCCCGGGTGTGGGTAGCGCGGGGCAACATGCCGTATTCGGCCGTGACCCAGCCTTCGCCGCTGCCTTTTTTGTGGCCGGGCACCTTCTCTTCGACCGAGGCGGTACACAGCACGCGGGTCTGGCCAAACTCGATCAGCACCGAGCCTTCGGCGTGGATGGTGTAGCCACGGGTCATGCGCACGGGGCGCAAAGCATCGGTGGCACGGCCGGAGCGGGCGTAAGTTGTCATGTGTTGTTCTTCAGAAGGTGGTGTGATGTCGCCCAAGCCAAGGGGGCCGGGCGAGTTTGCGATAATGGCCTGTTTCATGCATTGCCAAGCCCTGCAAGGGCCTGCCCAAGGCAATTGCCCCAAGCCGGTGTTCGGCCTGCGGCGCGAAGGAACCAGTTCAATGTCAGTTTACAGTATGACCGGCTACGCCAGCGTGCAGCACAGCACGCCGCTTGTGGACGGGGAGACCTCGGCCAGCACGGCCCCCGCCACCCGCCTGGGGCTCGAAATCCGCTCGGTCAACAGCCGCTTTCTGGACCTGAGTTTTCGCCTGCCCGAAGAGTTGCGCCAGCTCGAACCCGGTCTGCGCGAACTGATCACCCGCCACATCAAGCGCGGCAAGGTCGAAGTCCGCGCCAGCCAAGACAGCGCCGACGGTGCGGCCCTGCAAGCACCCAATCACCAGACCCTACAAAAAATCGCCGCCCTGCAAGACAAAATTCAGGACTGGCTGCCCAAGGCCCGCGAGCTGAGCGTGGCCGATGTGCTGCGCATGAGCGCCGGCAGCCACAGCCAAGCCGCCCCCGACGAAGCCGCCTGGATGCAAGTGGCGATCCAAGCGATTGACGTCCTGCGCGAAGCGCGTGCCCGCGAAGGTGCCCGCCTGACCGAGATGCTGCAAGGCCACATTGGCCAGCTGCGCGCACTGGCTGAATTGGCTGGCCCCTTGGTGCCCCAATTGGTCGAGCAGCAACGCCAGCGCTTTCTGGACCGCTGGAAAGACGCCATGGCCCTGGCCGATGGCAACCACCTGCCCGAAACCGCCCAAGACCGGGCCCTGACCGAAGCCACCGCTTTTGCCATCCGCATCGATGTGGCCGAAGAGCTGACCCGCCTGCGCTCGCACCTGGACGAGATCTCCCGCCTGCTGACCAAGGGTGGCGACATCGGCAAGCGCCTGGACTTTTTGATCCAGGAGCTGCACCGTGAAGCCAACACCCTGGGCTCCAAGTCGGCCGTGCTGGAGATGACCCGCATTTCTGTGGACATGAAGGTGCTGATCGAGCAAATGCGCGAGCAAGTCCAAAACATCGAATAAAGACCCCGAACATGGAATACCCAGGAAACCTCTTTGTCGTGGCTGCCCCCAGTGGGGCGGGCAAATCCAGTTTGGTCAAAGCCCTGATGGAGCTGGACTCGGGCGTGCACCCATCGGTGTCGCACACCACCCGCGCACCCCGTGGCCAGGAAAAGCATGGCCGCGAATACTTCTTTGCTTCGCACCAGGAGTTTGACGCCATGGTGCTGGCCGACGCCTTTGTGGAGTGGGCCAATGTGCACGGCCAACGCTATGGCACCTCCAAAAAGATGATCGAAGAGCGCATGACCCAAGGCTCGGATGTGGTGCTGGAGATCGACTACCAGGGTGCCATCCAGATCAAGCAGATGTATGCCAACGCGGTGCTGATCTTCATCTTGCCGCCCAGCTGGGAAGAGTTGCGCTCGCGTCTGGAGCGCCGCGGTGAAGATGCGCCTGACATCATTGAGCTGCGCCTGAAAAACGCCGCCGTCGAGCTGGCCCAGGCCAAAGAATTCGACTTCGTTATAATCAACGAAGTCTTTGAACGCGCTTTGTTTGATCTCAAAGCCATCGTTCATGCCCAAAGGCTCAAATACATCGCCCAGCGACGAGCCCGTGCTGACACATTTGCAGCACTCCACATCGCCTAATCCTGAAGGAAACCACCATGGCCCGCATCACCGTTGAAGATTGCCTGGAACAGATCCCGAACCGCTTCCAACTGGTTCTGGCTGCCACCTACCGCGCTCGCATGCTGAGTCAAGGCCACACCGCCAAGATCGAGAGCAAGAACAAGCCCGGCGTGACCGCCCTGCGCGAAATCGCAGCCGGCAAAGTCGGCATCGAGATGCTCAAGCGCGTCGCCTGATTCGCCCACACCCGGTTCGCCGGGTCTGATAAAAGCCCCAGCCATGGGGTTTTTTTTCGTCTGCACGCCTTCAAGCCCCTTGCACCTTCAGTTACATTGATGCCATGAGTGCCGTCCTGCCCCCCTCTTCCACCTCTGGCCACAGCCCCCAAGCCGTGAGCCCGGCTTCGGCCAATGCGGCGGCGGCCAGTTTTGCGGCATTGACGGCCAAACTCGATTACCTCAGCGCACAAGACGCCGACATGGTCCGGCGGGCCTACAAATTCGCCGACGAAGCCCACCTGGGGCAAATGCGCAAAAGCGGCGAGCCCTACATCACCCACCCCATTGCCGTGGCTGCACTGTGCACCGAGTGGAAACTCGACGCCCAAGCCCTGTCGGCTGCCTTGCTGCACGACGCCATGGAAGACTGTGGTGTCACCAAGGCCGAGTTGATCGAGCGTTTTGGCGCACCGGTGGCTGAACTGGTGGACGGCCTGACCAAGCTGGAAAAGCTGGAGTTCAACACCCGCGAAGAAAATCAGGCCGAATCTTTTCGCAAGATGCTGTTGGCCATGGCCCGCGATGTGCGGGTCATCCTGATCAAGCTGGCCGACCGCACCCACAACATGCGCACCATGAGCGACATGCCGCGCAGCAAGTGGGGGCGCATTGCCTCGGAAACACTCGAAATTTACGCGCCCATTGCACACCGCCTGGGCCTCAACCAGATTTACCGCGAACTGCAAGACCTGTCCTTCAAACACCTCTTGCCCTGGCGCTATGCGGTGCTGACCAAGGCGGTCTCGCGTGCCCGTAACCGCCGACGCGACCTGATCCAGAAAGTGCAAAGTGAAGTCGAAACCGTCTTCAAGCAAGCCGGCATGGACGTGCGCATCAGTGGCCGTGAAAAAACGCTGTACTCCATCTACAAAAAGATGGACGACAAGCACCTGAGCTTTGCGCAAGTCACCGACATTTATGGTTTTCGCGTGATCGTGCCCACGGTCATCGACTGCTACACCGCCATGGGCTTGCTGCACCAGATCTACAAGCCCGTGCCTGGCAAGTTCAAAGACCACATCGCCATCGGCAAGGTCAATGGCTACCAGTCACTGCACACCACACTGGTGGGGCCTTCGGGGGTCAACGTCGAGTTCCAGATGCGCACCGAGGCCATGCATTTGGTGGCCGAGTCTGGCGTGGCCGCGCATTGGCTCTACAAAGAACACAGCGCCGCGAGTGCCCAGTCCGAGCGGCTGGGCACGCAATGGCTGCAATCGCTGCTGGACATCCAGCGCGAAACCCGTGACGCGGCCGAGTTCTGGGACCACGTCAAGGTGGATCTGTTCCCCGACGCGGTGTATGTCTTCACGCCCAAGAGCCAGATCATGGCCCTGCCGCGCGGCGCGACGGTGGTGGACTTCGCCTACGCCATCCACAGCCGTGTGGGTGACCACGCCATGGCGGCCAAAATCAATGGCGACCAGGTGCCTTTACGCACCGAACTGAAAAACGGCGATGTGGTCGAGGTCATCACCGCGGCGGTGTCTGCGCCCAACCCGGCCTGGCTGGGGTTTGTGCGCACCGGCCGTGCCCGCTCCAAGATCCGCCATCACCTCAAGACCATGGCGCAAACCGAATCCATGGACCTGGGCGAAAAACTGCTGAGCCAAGCTTTGCGGGCCGAGGGCATTCAGCAGTTGCCCGGTGACGACGCGCAAGTGCAACCCTTGTGGGACAAATTGCTGCGCTTTACCGGCAACCGCAACCGCCCCGACTTGCTGATGGACATTGGTTTGGGCAAGCGCATCGCCAGCATCGTGGCCAAGCGTCTGGTGGTTCTGCTGGGCGAGCTGGGCCAAAAGCCCGATGCCCTGCTCATGACGCGGGAGCGCTTCACCGCCCACGAAAAAGTCTCGCAAGGTGCCATCACGCTCGACGGCAGTGAAAACGCATCGGTGGTTTATTCACCCTGCTGCCGGCCGCTTCCGGGCGACGACATCGTTGGCTACTTGGGGCGCGGCGAAGGCCTGGCGGTCCATACACGCCAGTGCCAGATTGCCCGCAAGCTCGAACACAAGGACAGCGAACGCTTCATCGGCGTGGAATGGTCAGACGAGCCCGTTCGCAACTTTGAAACCGGCATCGAAGTCACCGTGGTCAATGGCAAAGGCGTACTGGCCCGCGTGGCCGGTGCTTTGGCTTCCGCAGAGGCCGACATCGTGCACGTGGACATGGGCCACGAATCGCCGCAGGACACTGCCGATCTGCGCTTTGTCGTGGCGGTACGCGATGTGAATCACCTGGAAAGCGTGCTGCGCCAACTCAAACGCACACCCTCAGTGATCCAGGCCGAGCGGCAAACCAACAAGGGCACAGCGCCGGTTTGACGCTGTGGGGACTTACGCCGCTTTGGCGGGGTAAACCACATCCAGCACTTCGATCGGAATCACGCCCGAGGGCGTCACCAATTTCAGCTCATCGCCCACGCGTGACTTGAGCAAAGTCCGCGCAATGGGTGATATCCAGCTGACTTGGCCGTTCAGACTGTCGGCCTCATCAATGCCCATGATGGTCACCGTGCGCTCCACGCCGCTGAGTTCTGCATAAGTGACCGTGGCGCCAAAGAACACCTGGTCACTGCCGTGGTGCACCGAAGGGTCCACCACCTCGGCCACTTCGAGCCGCTTGGTCAAAAATCGGATGCGGCGATCGATCTCGCGCAATCGTTTCTTGCCGTACAGGTAGTCACCATTTTCGGATCGGTCGCCGTTGCTGGCGGCCCAATGCACGATCTCCACCACCTTGGGACGCTCCCCATCGATCAGCTCAAACAACTCGGCACGCAAGCGGGCATAACCCGCTGGCGTCATGTAGTTGCGCGTGCCACTGGGCAAGGCCGGCAAGCCCAGATCGTCGTCATCGTCCTGATCGGTTTCTTTGGTGAATGCTTTGCTCATGACGTGTTGGCCAATGATGCGAAAAATGAAACCCACAAAGAGAAAAAGCCCACAACTTTCGTTGTGAGCTTTTCAATATGGTGCGGCTGGCAGGAATCGAACCCACGACCCCTTGGTTCGTAGCCAAGTACTCTATCCAGCTGAGCTACAGCCGCGCTATGCATTGAATTATAGCGGCATTTTGGGGCCCTTTCGGGCCGCCGGCAAAATTATTGCCAAGAAACTGCCGAGATGTCATTGGCAAAGATGGGCGAGCTGGACCACAGGCCCTTGAGGCCTTTGCGGTACACCGCCGTGTTGGACGCGTTGAACAAGAACACGTTGACCGCATCATTGGCAATCAGGCGTTGCATGTCGCCAAACAATTTGGTGCGCTCTTTGCCCGAGGCTTCCGAATGCTTGGCCGCCAAGTCGCGGAAAGCCTTGCTGTCATATCCCCAGTAATAAGCGGGATTGGCATAGTTCATGTAGTCCAGCGGCTCCACATGGTTGATCACCGTCAGGTCAAAGTTGCCCTTGAAAGTGCCGCCCAGCCACTGCGCCCATTCCACGTTTTCGATTTTGGCCACGATGCCAACCTTGGCCAGTTGGGCCGCCAAAATCTCGCCGCCTTTGCGGGCATAAGGCGGTGGAGGCAAGGTCAGCGTCACATTCAGTGGCGTCTGCACGCCAGCTTCTTTGAGCAAGGCTTTGGCTTTTTCGGGGTCGTAGGCGTACAAGCCGCTCAACTCCACATAACCGGCATCGGTGGGGGCCATGTGGCTGCCAATCGGTTTGGCCAGGCCTTCAAAGACACCGTCAATGAAGGCCTTTTTGTCCACCGCATGCGACAGGGCGCGGCGTACACGCACATCGTCAAACGGCTTCTTGCGGTTGTTGATGGTCATGATGCCTTTGCCTGCCGTGCTGCCCACTTCGACCACAAAGCGCTTGTCGGCCTCGAACTGCTTCAAGCTCTGGGGAGACTGAAAGCGTGGCATGCCATCGATGTCACCGGCCAGCAAGGCCGCCACTTGCGCAGCGGAATCGTTGATGAAGCGGAACGTGACCTTCTTGATCTTGATGGCCGCTGGATCACGGTAAGTGTCCGACTTGGACAAGGTCACGGCCGAGCCTTTGGCCCAGTTGTCCAGCTTGTAAGGGCCTGTGCCCACCGGCTTGGTGGCGGCGTTGGCCGCGCTGTTCGGGTGCAGGATGACAGCGGTGTTCTCACCCATGCGGAACAAGAAATTGCCGTCCGGATTGTTCAGCACCAGCACCACGGTGTGGGCGTCGGGGGTCGCGATGTGGCTGATGTTGTTGAACACCGCGCCTTTGGCCTTGTTGGTGCTCTTTTCGGCTTTGGCACGCTCAAAGCTGAACTTCACGGCTTCGGCATCAAAAGCCGAACCATCGGAGAACTTCACGCCTTTGCGCAGCTTGAAGGTGAAGGCTTTGCCGTCAGCGTCCATTTTCCAGCTCTCAGCCAACAAGGGCGAGACGGAGCCGTCCACGTTGATCTTGGTCAGGCCTTCCAGGATGTTGTAGTGCACGATTTCGCCAATGGCCGCGGCCGGGGCCATGGTGGGGTCCAGGCTGGTGGGCTCCAAAATCATGCCCAGCACCACCGTGTCTTTGCGGCTTTGCGCCTGGGCAGCCATGGGGCTGAGGGCCAATGTGGCGGTGGCCAGCACAGCCAGCGAGCAAGCGCCCATCCAGCGGCGAGAAATGAATCGATTGAATTTCATCGGGGTCCTCACAAACCAGGGTTGATCCCATGACCGGGAATTGCGGATAACAAGGCCCGAGTGTAGGGGTGTTCGGGGCTATTGAAGATGCGTTCTGCCGGTGCGTGCTCCACCACGTGTCCGGATTGCAACACCAACACATCGTCACACATCAAATTCACCACCGCCAGGTCATGGCTGACGAACAAATAGCTCAGGCCATAGCGGTCCTGCAAATCCATCATCAGATTGAGGACTTGCGCCTGCACCGACACATCGAGCGCACTGACCGGCTCATCGGCCACGATCAAGGCCGGGCGCGTGATCAGGGCCCGCGCAATGGCGATGCGCTGGCGCTGCCCGCCGGAAAACTCATGCGGGTATTTGTCCAAATCACCACTGCGCAGCCCAACTTCGTTCAAGGCTTGCTCTGCACGCTCGCGCAATTCGGCCCGGCTCCAGGCACGGTCCTTGGACAAAGACACCAGCGGCTCGGCCACGATGGCCTGCACCTTCTGCCTGGGGTCCAAAGAGGCATAAGGGTCCTGGAACACCATCTGGAAACCATGCCGCTCCCGTCGCAAGTCCGCCGGGCTCAGTGCATGCAGGTCCACGCCATTCATCAGCACCTGACCTTCGGTGGGTGCATCCAGCGCCATGACCAACCGGGCCAATGTCGATTTGCCCGAGCCGGACTCCCCCACCACGCCCAAGCTTTGACCTGCCTTCAAGGTGAAGCTCACGTCTGACAAAGCCTGCAAAGGCGGTGCGGCAGCCCAAAGCGCTGTGCGCGGCAATGCAAAGCGCCGGCTCAGGTGGCGAACTTCCAGCAAAGGCGCTTCGCTCATGGCAGCCTCCAGTGCGGACAACGGACCAGGTGTGCTTCTTCGCTGGGCCCTTGCGGTGCAACCGTCAACAGCGGTGGCATGGCCGTGCGGCAATCTGCTTGCGCCTGGGGGCAACGGTCTGCGAATGCACAGCCTGCAGGCAGGTCCACCAAGTCCGGCACACTGCCTGCAATGGTGGTCAAGCGGGTGCCGCGCGGCAGGCCCAGACGGGGCCGTGCAGCGAACAAGCCCTGGGTATACGGGTGGGCCCTGTGTGCAAACAGCTCCGAGGTGGCCGCGCTCTCGACCACCGTGCCGCCATACATGACCATGACCCTCTCCACTTGGTCACGCATCAAGCCCAGGTCGTGGCTGATCAGCAGCAAGCCCATGCCATCTTCGCGCACCAATTGCTGAATCAGGGCCAGCACCTCTTTTTGCACCGTCACATCCAGCGCCGTGGTGGGCTCGTCAGCGATCAGCAGATCGGGCCCACATGCCAACGCGATGGCGATCATCACGCGTTGTCGCTGACCGCCCGACAGCTGGTGCGGGTAGGCATCGAGCCTTTCGCGGGCGCGTGGCAATTGCACGCGCTCCAGCAGTTCAAGTGCACGGGCTTTGGCCTGGGCCGCACCCATGTTCTGGTGCAGGCGCAAAGGCTCGGCAATCTGCTTCCAAATCGGATGCAGGGGGTTGAGCGCGGTCATCGGCTCCTGAAAAATCATGGCCATGCGGGCACCGCGCAGCTGGCACAGCTGCGGCTCGGCCATTCCGACCAGCTCGGTCCCATTCAAGCGCATGGAGCCGCTGACTTCGGCCCGCTCGGGCAACAAGCCCATCAGGGCCAGCGCCGTGAGCGATTTACCACAACCACTCTCGCCAATCAGGCCCAGCGTCTGGCCCTTGGCCATGCTGAAGGACACACCGCGCAAGGCCTGCGCCCAGCCCCGTGCCGTGGGCAAGCCCACGCGCAGATCGTTCACATCCAACAAAACTTGTGTCATCGTTGCCTGGCCAATCGGGGGTCGAGCAAATCGCGCAAGCCATCGCCCATCAGGTTCAGGCCCAGCACCGCCAAAGCAATCGCCACACCCGGGTACACCGCCAGCATGGGGGCCTGGAACATTTGCGATTGCGCCTCGTTGAGCATGCGGCCCCAGCTGGCCTGCGGCGGCTGTGTGCCCAGCCCCAGATAGGACAGCGCGGCCTCGGCCAGGATGGCGATGGCAAATTGAATGGTCGCCTGCACGATCAGCACACTCAAAATGTTGGGCAAGACATGGTCGAGGGTGATGCGCCAAGGCCCCTTGCCTGCCGCACGGGCTGCGGTGCAGTAGTCGCGCGACCACACCGCCTGCGCCGCCCCGCGTGTGATGCGTGCAAACACCGGGATGTTGAAGATGCCAATGGCCACAATGCTGACCACCAAGCCCGGCCCGTAAATCGCCGTCAGCATGATGGCCGAGAGCAAGGCCGGAAAAGCAAACGTAAAGTCAGCTGCCCGCATGACCAGCTCCTCGACCCAGCCGCGCCGCGCTGCAGCCAGCAAGCCCAGGGGCACGCCCGCACCCAAACCAATGCCCACCGCAATGAAGCCCACCAGCAAAGAGTTCTGACTGCCCACCAGCAAGAGCGAGGCGATGTCGCGGCCCAAGCTGTCGGTGCCCAGCCAATGCGCAGCGCTGGGCGAGGCCAGCTTGTTCGGAATGTCGATGTCGCCCACCGGGTAAGGCGACCACAGCAGCGACAAACAGGCGCTCAAAATCAGCAAAGCCACCATGCACCCACCCGCCACAAAGCTGGGGTGGCGACGCGCTCGCGGCCAAAAGCCTTGTTCAGCCATGCGCCACCTTCAAGCGAGGATCGATCCACGCATACAACACATCGATGGCAAAGTTGATCAAGATCACCAGGGCCGAGAGCAACATGACCACATCGCGCACCACGATCAGATCGCGGTTGGCAATGGCCTGAAAAATCAGCCGCCCAATGCCGGGCAACACGAACACGTTCTCGATCACGATGGCGCTGGTGATCAGGTTGCCAAACTGCAAGCCCATCACCGTCAGCACCGGGATCATGGCGTTGCGCAGCACATGGCCCCACAAGACCTGGCGACGCGACAAACCCTTGGCGCGGGCCGTGCGCACAAAGTCTTCACGCAAGGTGTCCAGCACCGCCGAGCGGGTGACGCGGGTGAGGATGGCCGTTTGGACCGCCGCCAGCGCCATGGCGGGCAAGATCAAGGCCGCGATCGCGGGCCACACACCGCCGCCACTGTCTTCGGTCCAACCCGGAAAGCCGCCCGCGCTCACCCACTGCAGGTGCACCGCAAACAGCAAAATCAACAAGATGGCCAGCCAAAAATTCGGAATCGCCAAGCCCATCTGGCTCAGCGTCATCACGCCCACATCGCCCGCCTTGTTTTGACGGGACGCCGCATAGACCCCCAAGGCCAGCGCCAGCGCCACCGTCAGCGCCATGGCCATCACGGCCAAAGGCAAGGTGACCTGCATGCGCTCGGCCATGAGTTCAGCCGTGGGGGTGTCATAAGAAATGCTGATGCCCGTTTGGCCTTGCAGCAAGCCGCCCATCCAGCGGGCATAGCGCACAGCGGCGGGCTGATCGAGGCCCAGTTTTTCTTCCATCGCGGCAATCGATTCGGCGGTGGCGGTCTCGCCCAGAATGACTTGCGCCGCATTGCCCGGCAACAGCTCCAGCACAGCGAACACGATGACCGAGGTGGCCACCAGGGTCAGTGCAAAGCTGATCAGTCGTCTGAGAATGAATAATGACACGCTCTCGCCTAAGATGAATGACCGCCGACAACACGAGTTCGACATGACATCGCCAAAGATTGTAAACACCGCCACCGGCTCCATCGTGGATGTGCCGGGCCTGCAAATGGGCCATTTCACGCACAGCCAGCGCCCGACCGGTTGTTCGGTGGTGCTGGCCCGCGATGGCGCAGTGGGCGCGGTGGATGTGCGTGGGGCCGCGCCCGGCACCCGAGAGACCGATCTGCTTGACCCCTCCAACCTGGTTGAACGCGTGCACGCCGTGCTGCTCAGCGGCGGCAGCGCCTTCGGGCTGGACGCGGCCAGCGGCGTGATGCGCTGGCTCGATGAACACGGCGTCGGCTTTGAAACCGGCTACGGCCGCGTGCCCATCGTGCCGGCGGCGGTGCTGTTCGACCTGCCCGTGGTCCGCCAGGGCGACGACCCGACCATCCGGCCTGACGCCGACGCCGGTTATGCGGCCTGCCAGGCAGCATCTGACCAAACACCCGCCGCAGGCAATGTGGGCGCAGGTGCTGGCGCTTGTGTGGGCAAACTCTTTGGCCTGAACCGCGCCATGAAAGGCGGCATTGGCAACGCCAGCGTGCGTGTGGGCCCTTGGGTGGTCGGCGCCCTGGTGGCTTGCAATGCCGTGGGCGATGTGCTCAACCCGGCCACGGGTCAAGTCATCGCCGGGGCACGCACGGCAGACGGCCAAAGCCTGCTGAACACCCAAGCCGCACTGCTGCGTGGCGAGCGCAGCACCCGCCCCATGCCCGGCACGAACACCACCATCGGCGTGGTGGCTACCAATGCCACCTTGAGCAAAGCCCAAGCCAAACGCTTGGCGATGAGCGCCCACGACGGCCTGGCCCGCGCCATTCGCCCTGCCCACACCACACTGGACGGCGACACCCTGTTCGCACTGGCCACCTGCACCGAAACGGCAGCACCCGACTTGATGCTGCTTACCGTGATGGCTGCCGAGGCCACGGCCCTGGCCACGCTTGACGCGATCTGCCAAGCGCGGGGGATGGATACGACTTTGGGGGGCTTACCTGCGGCCCGAGAATTCACGAAAATGCCAACACCGGGCAGCTTTGACTGTCATAATTGAATAAATTATCGTAAAACAAGTTGACCATTGAAAGAAACATGATGAACGAAGTAACAGCCAACATCACGAACAAAATCGAAAATATATTTTTATCGACACTTCGAATTTTCATACTCATCATTCTTGCTACGAGCATTATTGCATCCATCACATTGATCGGTTTTGCAGCCAAAGATGCCATGGTTAAACCTAAGCAATACACCTACGATAAATTTGATTCATCAGACTTCATCGGTGAATTGAAAGACTCTTTACAAGCTCAACCCTCCGGTCAGGAGGATCAGCAAGGACTTCCAAAAAAGCCACAAACAATCTCCAACAGCGCCGTTGAAGATGAAATCTTAAAACAGGTTAATTTATTTTCTAAATTCTACAAACGATATGACTTTGAAACAAACCCCACATGGATTTCAGACACGATAAAACCTCGACTGAGAAAGCAAGCAGAAACTTTGAGCTTGCCATACGGAAGCACGGATGCGGCAAAAGTGGCCTACTCCAAGGGCCAAACCAAAATATACGAAGAAATCCTCTTGAACCCTTTGCTCAACGATTTACTGGATAAAAGATTCAAAGAGCAGACCGATGTCAGTGATGAATTGAAATTTGAAATTATTCACCAATTTTTTAACAAAGTCATGGATTTCTACCCATCAATCCATGCCAATCAAATTGAAAAGAAACAGGCATTCGATCAGGACCAAAAAATTGAAGTCTCAGAGCGCATGGCTGGCATCATGAAAAAACTCTACATTGCTGGGGGCATCTTTTCAGCTTTTCTGCTCATCAGTCTGATTCTGATCTTGGTCAAGATTGAGAGAAATCTCAGAGCCCCTCAAAAAGAATCGATCGAAGTTCTGAAAGAAAATTCCGATCAAAAATAAAGCAAATTTACCTGCCTCAATGCGGGTATTTGGCTTTTTATAAATATATGGAAATTTCAATTAATCATCAATATATATAAAATCAAATATATTGCCAATTTACACTCATAAAAAAAAGCGACTGCTTACATGCAGTCGCTTTTTGTATATGGTAGTGGATGGTTGACCACGCAAGAAACTTCTATTCGCGCTCAAGAGGGAATGGTAGGAAATGAGCGGTGTTAAGCGAGCACGGCCAAGCCATGCTTGTGGACAATATCTAGCAGTTTGAGAGCCATGCCACTGGGTTTTTTGGTTCCAGCTTCCCACTTTTGAACCGTCGATTCACTGGTGTTCAAATACATGGCAAAGATCGGCTGACTGACCTTTGCACTTTCCCTGATTTTTTTGATTTGCACAGCCTTGTAGTCTGGTGTTTTGACAAGGCATGATGCATCAAATTTGCGCATCGTGGCCTTGTCTATTGCACCGACACTGAGCAAGGCAGCAGCAGACTCATGAATAGCCTCAAAGGCATCGCTTTTAAATTTCTTTTTCGTCGTCATGACAAATCTCCAAGAGGTGCTTGTCTTCAATTAACTTCGCCAATTGCGATTTCTTCAACCCTTCGTACCCTTTTGCAAGTTGCCTGAACATCTCCAGCTCTGCGTCATCAATGTTGTCACGATCGTTCTTGGCAAAAAGATACTCGTAAATCCAATAATTGCCACCTTTGGCCAAGATGATCGAGCGGTGTTGGTTCTTGTTGAGCCTCTTCTTGTAAACACCACCACCCAAGTCAACAGCCTGACCGGCCATTACCTCCTTGATCGCATTACAAAGATCGGCGTCTGTAACGAAAGCGGCTTTGGCGTTTTTACTGAATTTCTTGGTCTTAAACGCTCTTAGTTTGACTTTATGAGGCATGGCAAATGCTAGCACCAGGTGCTACTGATGTCAATCCACCATCAAAACCACTCGACTTCTGCGTCGAAGTACGCGTGAATGTAGCTCCGTGACATCAAGGAGCGCCCGGCGTGACCACAACCCTGAACGAGATCGAACTGGCTGCCCGCTGGGGCATGAGCCCCAAAACACTGCAACGCTGGCGCACCCTCAATGTGGGGCCTGAGTATCTCAAGCTCGGCAAAAAGATCATGTACCCACTGGCGGACGTTGAAGATTACGAGAGTCTCGTCCGCTCCAACTTCGCAGGCATCGAAGAAATTTTGTTGTATCTCCGGCACACAGGCGAAGCCAGCCTTGAGCAGATCCAGGCCGCTTGCTTGGGCGGCAAACAATCACGAGCCAACATCCAAGCCTATTTGCAGAGATTGACCAGGTCGTCTCCTCCCAGGGTCAAGGCTCACATGGCTCTGCAAGATTCTGCGTCTCCAGTAATGACCGTCCTCTACAGCCCCTGTTCTGAAGACACGTAGTAAATGTCGGCATACCCAGACTAATCCGATTGATTGCCCACAACAACCATCATCTCAACTTCAAATCCAGTTTCGGCATTTGAACCCACGTCGACAAGCCAGTAATTTGCCTCTGCTACGACCGATGAGATCTACCCGATGAGTTCAAACATTCTGATGTTTTTGAACCAATCAACCCACTACAGGGTGGTCGGAATTTTCCAACACGCGGCATAAGGCTGCTGACTGTGCATGTCGAAAAATCTGTTAGGACGCTTATTTACGCCAGCCACTGCTGCCAAGATGTAGATGACCAGCCACCCAAAGGATTAACTGGCCGAAGCGGCTGCAATGGGCGCAATGGATTCAGCGGACGAAGTGGATTCAAAGGCCGTAGCGGCTGCAATGGAGTCAGGGGACGCAGCGAGCTTGAGGGCTGCGAACCAGCAAGCCAGGCGACAACCTGGCCACCTCGATCTTGAAGTGAGCCGTCATTCAAAGCACCGAGCCACCTCAAGTTACTACTCGAAAAAATGTGCCCGCTGCTGTGAAAGGCGATCCAGTTTAGCCCAAGGTCGAACAGGTTCGCTCCGTCAAACCATGCGACCTGTTGAACGTTGGCATCGTAAATTGGCGTCATCGCATCCTCACTCATTGGGAATCCGGTATTAAAAAATCACCGTTCTTTGTTGGCCTGCGCCAAGACAGACGCGGCAAGCTGCTTCGTTTCAGCGGAGTAATGATCACTAGCCAAAACTTTGGCGGCTTTGTCTTCCATCTGTGCACCGGTTTGCTTGCCACCTGAAACTTGGGACAGTGCTGATGCGGCAAGGCTTCGAGCAATTTGTGAAGCTTGCTTGTCCTGTAGCGTTTCCGCCGCCAATTTGGCGATTTGAGCCGATGTCTGCTTTGTGTTTTTCGACATAACAACCTCCGCATGAATAATTGTTATTGAATCACAAATCATTTCCAATTACTACTCCCCTGCCACCTAAACGGCACCCCTCTGTCACGCGAACAGTTGCCGCCACTCCCGCAGCAGCACCTGCGCCTCTGCCGCCCCCTCCTCCGGTGCCCAGTCGGCAAATTCACGTGGACCCTGCGGATCAAATGGGCCCGACTTACCTTCGAGCAACACGGCGTCGGGTGTCAACGCCAGCACGGTATGCCATGTGCCTGCGGGCATGTCCACCACGGGGCCGACGCCCGGTCCGGCATGGCGTTCGGTGCCCAGCTTGAGTTTTTGGACCACCTGGCCAGCATCGTCAAACACGAGCACGCCCAGCAGGCCTTGCGCTGCAATCAGCGTTTCGTCTTTGGGCACCAGGTAGTGCCGATGCGGCCGCACGAAGCTGTCCAACCCGAATGCAATGAACAGCCGCTGAAATGGGGCTTCATGGCTGGCATGGATATTCAGATGTTGGCGCAGCCGAGGCGAGGCTTTCGCTTGCCCTTGCAAGTCAACGAATTGGTCAAACGTAAAAGCGCGTGCACTCATCTGGAATTGCTTTCAATGTTCATGGCTTGTTGAGATCGTAACCATCCAACAAGACCCCAAGCCACGAAGACACCGACCGCGTCAGCAGCCAAATCCGCCCATTCGGCAAAACGCCAGCCCACGGCCCACTGCGCCACTTCAAGGCCTGCACCATAGGCCAGCATGCCCAGCGTCACGCGCATGGCAGCTTGCGGCCACAGCAGCAAAGCCCAGCCAGTCAACACCACAAAAGCCAGCGCATGCTGCGCCTTGTCCCACCAGTCAAACACTGGCAACTGCAAATGCTCGATGGGCAACAGCGCAAGTACCGTCACCGCCGCCATCGCCAAATACCAACCCACACGCATCAAAATCACCACAAACACCTCACACCAAACGAATTCATACGATCATATGAAGAAATTCCCCGCATTTGTTCTACTCTACTGCCTATGGATTCCTTCATTCCACCTGCCCTGCGCCGCCAGCGCAATCAGCTTCGTCACACGCTGGAGGCGGTATCAAGCGCCACAGGCATGTCGCCGCAGCATTTGTCCGAGATCGAAAGTGGCAAGCGCGATCCACGCTTGTCGTCGATCGAGCGCATGGCTGAGGCGATGGGCCTGAGCGTCATGCTGGTGCCCGAGCACATGGCCCCAGAGATTCGGCGCTACATCGCCACGCAGGGGCGCGTTTACACCACCCATGGATTGCCACGGACCTCCGGTCCGGATCATGACACCTGACCACGAGCCCCACCGATGCCCAAAAAACCCACACCTATCAGCCCAAAGCCAACGCTTCCCGCAGATGGCCTGACCTTCCACATTCGACAGGAACTCGACCCCGACACCGACGAGCCCATCGAATTCGGCTACTTTTCACGCAACTGGGACCATGAGCAAGAACTCGACGAGCTGATGGACAGCTTGGAAGCGGGCCGCATCAACGACAAACAGGCCCTGCTGCACGCCCAAAAGCTGCTGGCCAAGTACCCCGGAAATTTGGAAATCCAGAACTACCTGGCCAACCGCCTGTGGGCGCTGGAAATGCGTGATGAAGCCACCGACGTCTGGGCCAAGGCCTACAGCCAGGCCAGCGCCCTGATCCCCAAGGGATACCAAGGCCAAATCATCTGGTTCGAAATCGACAACCGCCCATTTCTGCGTGTGGCCTACGGCTACCTGCTGGGCCTGATCGACCGTAAAGAAGCCAAAGCGGCTCAGGCGCTGGCCAAGAAGATGCTGGCTTGGTGCCCATCCGACAACTTGGGCGTGCGCATACGCATGGGCGACATCAGCCTGATGCTGGGTGATACCCGCACGGCCAAGAAGCATTTTCTGAATGAGGCCCAGTACTCACCAGCCCATTGGTACCAGGCTGGCCAGATCGCTTTCAGGGAGGGGGATTACGTCTCTGCCTGCACCTACATACGGCGCGGGATTGCGGCCAACCCCTACATTGCGGAGGGGCTCACAGGCAGAACGGTGTTGACGGAGCACCTGTACTGGCACGGCAGCAACCGCCACGGTGCCGAGTGGGCGGCCGACTATCTGAACGCGCCCATCTGTGATTGGTCGTCAGAAGAAGTCGACTTTGTGGACTGGGTGTTCAACTCAGCCGTCGTACTCAAAGAGAGAGCCAAGTTGATGGAACTGCATGAAGGGCTGACCTACGAGCGAGATCCCGACCGCCGCAGCCCCTTTGCCGAAAAGAGCGCCTACTTTGTCGACGGCATCACGGACACACTGTCCAAAAAGATGGTCCGCAAAGTCCACAACCGTTTCGACCAGGAAATCTGGCCGTGGGAGCGATCAGGGCAAATGTAACTGTACCCAGTCTGTAACCGCACCGCCCTGATCTGTCAGTTACTGGTCACTCATGCCAGTAAAATAACATTTTTATAATTGATAGACATCGCAATGAGCAACTGGTACCTGATCCACACCAAGATTCGCCAAGAACGCGTTGCTCTGGAAAACCTTGATCGCCAGGGTTTTGAATGCTTCTTGCCCCTGATCCGCGCAGAAAAACTGCGCCGTGGCCAACTGCTGGTGGTTCAAGAGGCACTCTTCCCACGATATTTGTTCATCCGTCTGGGCACCGGACTGGAATCGCAAAGCTGGTCACCCATTCGGTCAACTGTCGGCGTCAGCCGACTGGTCACCTTTGGTCAGACACCCGCCAAGATCGATGACGCACTGGTCAGCGAACTGCGTGCCAAGAGCGAATCCACCGAGGTGCAGCTGCGCCACTTTGAGCCTGGCGAGCAGGTCGTCGTGACCGATGGGCCGTTTGTGGGGGTAGAAGCCATCTACCAAATGGCCGACGGCGAAGGCCGTGTGATGGTGCTGCTCAACATCATGAGCAAGGCTGTGAAGATGGCCGTATCACCGGCCAGCATTCGCAAAGTCAACTGAGCCGGCCTGAGGCCAGTTTTTCTTCGATCTTTTTCTGAACCCACTCGGCCACGTTGTCATAAACAATGCGCTGGTAACCGCTGGATTGAATTTCCAGCCAGTGCTGACCAATCAAGGCTTCGATGGGGTCAAACGTTGGTGCTGCCAAATCGATGTCTTCGCTGAAGATCGATTTGCTGCCCGCCACAAAGTCCAAGATGCCCCAGTCCCTTGGGTTGGGCAATTCCTCAATGCTGATGTACAGCGTGTCCGGGTCATGCTTGGGGAACAGCTTGCTGAAGAAGTTACCGAGGGTGCTCATACGCAATTTCGCATTCACTCTTCGTAGGCCAGCGCTTCGCGTTCCTGGGCCATATGCACCCAGTCCACCACTTCGCCACTGGGCTGGTAGCCGGAAACCAGTTGCTGCAGCAGCCCACGAATCACCGGCACATCATTCACGCTCATGGCGATGCTCAGCGCATTGAGTTTGCCCTCCAGCTGACTCCAAGGCAAAAACTGCTCATGTGCTTTCATGATGCGTGCATGCTGGGTAGGTTTGGGGTTGTCGCCAATCAGGAGCTCTTCGTAAAGCTTTTCTCCGGGACGAAGGCCGGTGACGGTGATCTCGATATCGCCCTCAGCATAGCTCTCATCTCTGACCGTCAGGCCTGACAGCTCCACCATACGGCGGGCCAAGTCGATGATCTTGACCGGCTGCCCCATGTCCAGCACAAACACATCGCCGCCCTGCCCCATGGCACCGGCCTGGATCACCAGCTGGGCCGCTTCAGGGATGGTCATGAAGTAGCGGGTGATGTCAGCATGCGTCAGCGTAATGGGCCCGCCGTTCTTGATCTGCTCGCGAAACAGAGGCACCACCGAGCCGCTGGAGCCCAGCACATTGCCAAAGCGCACCATGCTGAAAGTGGTTTTGGTAGTCGGGGCTCTGCCCCCTTGGGCAACCACCGCCGCATTCACTTCTGCCAGTGCTTGCAGCACCATCTCTGCCAAACGCTTGGTCGCGCCCATGATATTGGTAGGCCGTACCGCCTTGTCGGTGCTGATCAACACAAAGTTGCGCACGCTGTTGCGCATGGCGGCTTCGGCGCACGTGCGGGTGCCCCACACGTTGTTGCGCACACCTTCGGCCGGGTTGTGCTCCACCAAGGGCACATGCTTGTAAGCTGCTGCGTGGTAGACCGTGTGCGGCTTCCAAGTGTCCATGATCTCGTGCATGCGCACCTCGTCGCAGACCGAGGCCAGCAAAGGCACAATTTCGATGCGGGGTTCAATCACCACATCAACAACTTCGGCTGACTCACCATCCACCGGTTCACTCACACTGAGCCGCTCGCCCGCCAAAATGGACTGCAACTCCTGATGAATCTGGTAGAGCGCAAACTCACTCATCTCAACCAGCAGCAACTGTTTAGGTTTGGTCTTGAGAATCTGGCGGCACAGCTCACTGCCAATGCTGCCCCCAGCACCAGTCACCAGCACCGTCTTGTTGTGGGTGTTGAGGTTGAGCAGCAAGCCATTGGGCTTGACAGGCTCCCGGCCCAGCAGATCGTCAATGTCCAGCTCGCGCACATCGTTCAGGCTCACCTTGCCCGTAGCAATGTCGCTCAGGCCCGGCAAGGTACGCACCGCCACCTTGTGGATTTTCAGCGCGTTCAAAATCTCGTTACGTCTTTGGCGCGACACACTGGGCAAAGCCAGCAGCACGTCGGTGATGGGCGAGACGCTCAAAACTTCGGCCAAGTCAGCCGGGTTGTAGATCGGCAAGCCATTGAGCACATGGCCGTGCAGCCGATCGTCATCATCCATAAAGCCCACCACCCGAATCTCTGGGCTGTTTGCCATGGCCGAGGCCAATTGCCGCCCGGCACTCCCTGCACCGTAGATGAGCGCCTGAGGCAAAGACGCCTTACGCAACTGCTGGTGGTACAGACCACCCAACCACACACGCGCCGCAGCGCGCGATGCACCGACCAAGAGCAGCAACAAGATGGGCTGAATCAAGCCCACCGTGCGCGGTACGCCATCCACACTCCAGAAGGTAAAAATAGCCGCAAAAGCCAAGCCATAAAGCAGCATGGCGCGCCCCACTGCCACCATGGCTGGCAAGCCGCTGTAGCGGAAAATGGCGCGGTAAAGACCCGAGGTAATGAAAACCGGCAAAGCCAGTGCAACAGAAGCCACTGCGGGCCAAATGGCAGGGCCTGACAAAGACGTAAAACTGCCACTTCGCAGATAAAATGCCAGCCAAACGGACAAAACGCAAAATGCGGCATCCAGAGCAAGCACAACAGCACGCTTTACCGAACGTGGCAGCGCTAAGGCCGGTGCAGCAAAGCGACTCAAAGTGCGGATCATGATTTCATCCATGATGTGAAAGTCCTGAATCCTGAATCCTGAATCCTGAATCCTGAATCCTGAATCCTGAGTCCTGAGTCCTGAGTCCTGAGTCCTGAGTCCTGATCTTTAATCTTGGTCATATGGGGGCCTTACAACTTACGGCCTGCGTAATTCTTATCAAGCCATTGGCGGTATGCACCAGATTGCACATTAGCCACCCAGCCAGAGTTGTCCAAGTACCACTGCACAGTCTTGCGAATGCCGGTCTGAAACGTTTCAGCCGGTTTCCAGTCCAGCTCTCGGTGGATTTTCGTGGCATCAATCGCATAGCGGCGGTCGTGACCGGGACGGTCAGTCACATAAGTGATTTGCTCAGCATAGGACTTTCCATCGATGCGAGGGCTCAGTTCGTCCAGCAACGCACACACAGTTTTCACGATCTCAATGTTGGGTTTTTCGTTCCAGCCACCCACGTTGTAGGTCTCACCCAAACGCCCTGCTTCGAGCACACGACGGATGGCGCTGCAATGGTCCTTCACATACAACCAGTCACGGATCTGCATGCCGTCGCCATACACCGGCAGAGGCTTGCCCACCAGGGCGTTGACAATCATTAGCGGGATCAATTTTTCCGGAAAGTGGAAGGGCCCGTAGTTGTTGGAGCAGTTGGTGGTGAGCACCGGCAGGCCATAGGTGTGGTGCCATGCCCGCACCAGGTGGTCACTGGCAGCCTTTGATGCCGAATACGGGCTGTTAGGCTCGTAGCGGTTCGTCTCGGCAAACGCCGGATCATATTTGGCCAGCGAGCCGTACACCTCGTCGGTGGAAACATGCAGAAAACGGAACGCAGCTTTCTCACCCTCAGGCAGAGCACTCCAGTAGCATCGGACCGACTCGAGCAGGTTGTAGGTACCAACGATATTGGTCTCGATGAAGTCGCCTGGACCATGAATGGATCGATCTACATGGCTTTCCGCTGCAAAGTTGATGACAGCGCGCGGCTTGTGTTCCGCCAATAGGCGTTGGACCAGGGTACGGTCGCCGATATCACCTTGCACAAAAATGTGGTTCGGGTTGCCCTTCAGGCTGGACAAGGTTTCTAAGTTACCGGCATACGTCAGCTTGTCCAGATTGATGACTGGTTCGTTAGTACCGGCAACCCAATCCAAGACAAAGTTACCGCCAATGAAGCCGGCACCGCCGGTGACCAAAATAGTCATGAATTCAAATCCAATATCAACGAAAGCGTAGCAGGCTCAACATTCAGGCAAACACATCTGCATCTAGCAGAGTCTTAGCCGCAGCATCTTTTGCAGCTAACTGAGGACCACCATCCAAGGGCCACTGAATGCTCACCACAGGATCGCTCCAAAGCAGGCTGCGCTCATGCTCTGGAAACCAGTAATCGGTCGTCTTATATAAAAACTCTGCAGAGTCGCTGGTCACGACAAACCCATGGGCAAAGCCAGGCGGCACCCAAAGCTGTTTTTTGTTCTCAGCAGACAGCTCTACGCCCACCCACTTCCCGAAATTGCGTGATGAGCGTCGCAGATCAACTGCTACATCAAACACTGCACCTTGTGTCACCCGCACCAACTTACCTTGCGGATGCTGGATTTGGTAATGCAAGCCCCGTAATACACCCTTGGATGACTTGCTGTGGTTGTCTTGCACGAACTGAACGGCCAGGCCTGTGACTAAATTGAAGTCCAGCTGGTTAAAGCTCTCAAAAAAGAAGCCTCGATCATCTCCAAAAACCTTGGGTTCCAGGATCAGCACTTCGGGGATAGCGGTCGGGGTAACGGTGTATGGCATTGTTTACTTCAGCAAATTCAACAGATATTGGCCGTAACCATTTTTCTTGAGGGGGTCGGCCAGCTGCAAGAGCTGCTCGGAATTGATCCAGCCCTGGCGGAATGCGATTTCTTCTGGGCATGCCACCTGTAAGCCTTGGCGCTTTTGCAAGGTAGCGATGAAGCTGGCGGCCTCCAGCAAACTATCGTGAGTGCCAGTGTCCAGCCAGGCGTAGCCACGCCCCATGATTTCTACGTTGAGCTGCATCTGCTCCAAGTAGCGCTTATTGACATCAGTGATTTCCAATTCACCCCTGGCCGAGGGCTTGATGTCAGCCGCAATGTCACAGACTTGCTGGTCGTAAAAGTAAAGGCCTGTCACCGCATAGTTGCTTTTAGGGTTCTTGGGCTTTTCTTCGATGAAGATGGCACGCTGCTCATCGTTGAAGTCCACCACGCCATATCGCTCTGGATCGGTCACGTGGTACGCGAAAACGCTAGCACCGCTCTTACGCTCATTGGCTCTGGCCAGCAATTTGACCAAGTCGTGACCATAAAAAATGTTGTCACCTAAAACCAGTGCACTGGGTCGACTGCCTACAAACTCTTTGCCAATGATGAAAGCTTGAGCAAGTCCATCCGGGCTGGGTTGCACGGCGTATTGAATATTCATACCCCAACGTGCACCGTCCCCTAGAAGCTCCTCAAACCTAGGGGTATCTTGCGGGGTACTGATGAGCAACACATCACGTATACCGGCCAGCATCAATGTGGTCAGTGGGTAGTAAACCATAGGCTTGTCGTAGACCGGCATTAACTGCTTGCTGACAGCCTGAGTCACAGGGTACAAACGCGTGCCGGAACCGCCTGCGAGGAGGATGCCTAGGCGATTGGTTAATCTATTCATTTTCCCGGTACTTGTTGGTTTTGAACCCGCTGCCTCACCAAGCGGCAAAATGAGCAGCTTGCGTTAGCCGTCAATGCGACACCCCATCGCGCTTCATCACCTTTAAAAAAGTAAGCCACAAAATCTTGATGTCGAACCAGAGGCTCTGGCGCTCCAAGTATTCGGCATCCAAGACCACCTTTTGGGGAATGGGCAGTTCGTCGCGCCCATTCACCTGGGCCCAGCCGGTGAGGCCAGGTACTAAAGTGTGAACGTTTTTCAGGGTGCGCAGCTCAATCAAATCTTGCTGGTTAAACAAAGCGGGGCGTGGCCCCACAAAACTCATGTCACCCATCAAGATGCTCCACAACTGCGGCAGCTCATCCAGACTGCTTTTGCGTAAAAAGCTACCAATCGGAGTGAGGTGACTTTTGGGATCTGCCAACAAATGCGTAGCCACAGCGGGTGTGCCCACTCGCATGCTGCGAAATTTGGGCATTTTGAAAATTTGGTTGTATCGCCCCACCCGCTCAGACCAATACAAAGCTGGGCCAGTAGAGGTTAGTCGCACTGCCAATGCCACCAAGATAACGGGGACAGCCAATACCAAGGCAACAATCAAAGCAACCAAAAAATCAAAAAGCCGTTTCATCACTCAAACTCTAGCGAGACTTGCGCCAATCAATTAAAACGCGAAAAATTGATAATATCAAACACGCACTAGCAAAAAGAAACTGATCCCTCATACGCCGCCTACATTGCCTCGCTTGGAAAGCGAGCCAAAAGATTCCGACACCATCACCTTTTGACCATCGCATTACAAATGGATTATCGTGCAAACCAATCAAATTAGCTATAATTGCAGACTGACGCAACCCCCATCCACTCAATACTTTTTTTACACGATGCAAAAAAGCATTTATCCCAACGTTAACACCCACTTGGTTTTTCTCATGCTGCCGATAGTACATTCCAGCATATTTATCAATCACCCAACGATAGCCATTAGCGCGAGCGAATGCATATATTAACCAGTCATGTTGACCATTACCGACTTCAGAGACATCCTTATCATGCTTTAAAATCAAATTTTTAATGGCATTCATTAATTTAATCTTCATCACAAAAGTACATCCAGGCCCTGGTGACTCAAATAAGAAATCCCATCGAACTTGCGTCTGCGATTTATCAATTAGTTTGACCCGGCCATCTCTCCAAAAAGCAAATACATTACCAGAATAACCATCCACTCCAGTATTTACAATCATCGCATGAGCAGAAAATATTTTGTTATTTAACCAAATATCATCCTGATCCGAGAATGCCACATAATCATACCCCTGAAAATCAAAATCTCGAATAATTCGAAAAAAATTCCCTGCAGCACCACCAAATGTCTCTCCATGAGAAAGAACAATAATGCGCTCGTCTAAAAGAGCACGTTGATCAATCCACGACTCAGTACCATCTGTTGATCGATCTACGCTAACAACCACAGTTACCGAAATATTTATCTGATTTAATATGGAATCCAATTGATCTGGCAGCCATTGCATTCCATTATACGCAGCCAGAAATATAGCCACCCTTGGCTTTAGCTCCAAACCAATAAAATTCTTGTTTTCGTCTGCCAGCGATAATTTATTTTTTTTCATATAAATTTTAACGGCCGAATTTTCAATATGCGCACCAACATGAGAAAAGCCTGCAACACAGGAGAATCACCACAAGATACATTATAAGTATAAGCCTCCAATATGCGCCTAGCGTGTTGTGTACTTGAAACCCCTCCTGTAGAGAAGGAACCTACAACTGGAGATAAAAAATTTCTAAAATTGGCTCCATTTTGATACGCCTGCCTAACAAATAAAGAGTCCGCAAGAATTTTGTATTCTTCATCATATTCCCCAATACGAGAGTGCAATTCCTTTCGGATAATAGTTCCGACAGAGTGCGATGATATTAATCCACCGACACTCACCCAATTTGGACGCATACGCTTCCTGCAAAGAATATGATCATTTACGAGAACAGGAAATGAAATGATATCCATATTATCAAAACTCCCCAACCGTAACATCTCAGCAATTTCAAATAAGGAATCAGTGTTAAGCGAATCGTCAGAACCAACTACCAAATAAAAGTCACTTCTGCATTTATTCAAGGCATAGTTCAAAGCAGAATAAATTCCAGAGTCGGACTCACTGAAAAAATAAATATTAGGATCTTCAAGATTACTCCCCCAAAATGAAGTCCGCTCGCAGCAAGCACTATCTTTGATGATCCAATTAATATGGTCACCCAAAACTGGCTGAATTTGATCCTTCAATGCAATCAATCCATCTGGATTTCTATGAGATGCAGTGATTATCGACAATTTATTAAAATTAAATTTTGACACGACTTACCCTCTTGCAGTTGTTTGTCGAGATACAAAAAAACACCAAACTTAAAATTAGCGCAACAATTATCACATGAACCAAATAAACAAATTGATATGGCGGATCAGCGAAAAAAGTTTGAGGAAATTGAATAACATACGAACCCAAAGGAATAGTAAGAGCAATAGGAAGATTTTTTAACCGCCCAGAAGAAATCAAAAATAATTTTAGTGAAATTATTAGCGAATAAAAAACAAAAGAGATAAATAATAGCTCGACATCAGCCTTAAAGCCATAAATCATTGCCAAAACTGACCAATGGCCATTTGGACCTGTCTGCACCTCAAAACCGGTAAGTGCCGAGGAGATTTGCGCACCTATGTTACGATCAAATTCAAAAGGAAGCATAAATGACTTAAATATAGGGGCGAACACATAAAAGAACAACGAAGTTATTTTCACATCCACAATTCCATTATTGGCCAAAGCAAGAATATAAATATCTCCCTCCATCATTAGTCTATGGAAAAATATTTCAACCACCCCGTAAATAGAGTCTGCGCCATAATTAATAAGTATTGAAACGAATACCCCAGAAATCAACAAAACAGCTATCTTTATTATTGTCAAGATTTTAAAATTTACATGACCAATCAATCCAACCGCTGTAATAGGCAAAAGAAAAACAAAAATTGCACCCTTACCTCCTATTGCTATCATTAAAGCCGCAGCAAATACTAGTAGAGGGGTTCTAATTCTATCCCTACTGATTAATAGCTTAAATAAAACAATTGGCGCCAGCAACACAACAAAACCTTCTAAAGGTCTGAAAATCTTCATAATTGCTAGCCGATCATCTCCTCCGCCACCAAATTTTATTGTTCCAATTAGAAATATTAATGATGCCATATAAAATGCAACCATTAATACAATGGATTTTTTCTTTTGAATTTTTTCAATTTCTTGAAAATATAAAAATATCACTCTTTTATAATTTCTACCAAACAGAGAGGAAAAGCCCCACCAACTCAACCACCACAGTACTATACAAAACAAAAAAATAGATAGTTGTTCTTCGTTAGTTGAACCTTCAAAATACAAAAAGAAAACCGTTGATACCCATGCAGCCTCTTGAAATGCAAGAATTTTTAATGGGTCGAGCGGGCCCAGATACAATTTTGATTTTGACCAATAGCTAAAAAGAAAACTTAGCATGCCGAATAAATATAAATAACTCATTTAAGGCGATACTTATTTTAGATTTAAGCCTAAATCAGTTTAGAAAATGCTTTATTTAGAGCAACTACAGGAATAATTGCGAGGAGGCAAAAAAGGTCGACCATCCTTCCCTCTCCTTCGTTATCATTCAACAGACGCATAGGGTTTAAAGGCTTTCTGTTTCTTATGCTCGTTACCCATACGTATGCTAAATATTTTAGCCAATTTAATTTTTTTTTATTATTGATCAGATACCACGAGATTGCAGATGTGTACCCGTCGGTTATTTTAGAATCTTTGTTCTCAATGGAAAAAGATTCTTGGTGCGCCCGAAAAAAAACAAAGGGTATGCTGATCCATCTAATTTTGGGATACTGATCTGCCGTTAAAAGCATGATCATCACGTCAGGGCCCGCCCCGTTGCTGTCATAAGATCGCCTCATGCTTGTGGGAAAATCTGTATGCAAATTCTTTAACAAATCAGTAGTTCGCAGCAAAACAGCGCCAGGACTTACGGGCGCTTTGCTTTTCATTATTAAATTTATATATTGACTAGAGTCAATCGTCTGATCTTTAACATTTGAATATGCAATTTTAGATTGTTCCTTAGACTCGCCGATCTTTGCTGCACAAAAAACAAAACCTATTTCTTCGTTATTTAATGACTCAACCATGCGTTCGATGCAGTCTGGCTCAAGTATGTCATCGCTGAAAAGGATTTTACTGTACTCGCCTTTTGCTTCTTGTGCGCAACGTAGCCAGTTACGAACAGGGCCAATGTTATTATAATTGCGGAAGACACGTATTCTGGAATCACGGGCAGCATATTCTTGGCAAATATCCCAAGTACTGTCGGTGCTGGCATTGTCAACAACTACAATTTCAATATTGGTGAAAGTTTGGTCCAATGCGGATTGAATGCATTCAGCAATATATCTTTGACGATTGTATGCAGGAATTAAAATGCTTACTTTTCGCGATTTCATACTATTTCTGCCCCCTCAAAATTGACCTCACGTGTATCGGACCAGCGACAGCAAATATAGATAAACTTAAACAAGTTGCAAGTATGATGCCATGCATGCCAAAATGAAGTATTTTCACCAGTACAAATGAAATTGGAATGTGAATAAACATAGCTATAACTGCCGTTATTAATTGCACTTTTATTTCACCTATTCCATTAAGCACATATGCAAAAACATTATTCCAAGTTGAAATAACCACAAACAATCCCATGCTCAATATCAGCCAATTCGAAACCTCAATCTCTTCACCAAGCCACATAAAAATTATATATTTTGAAGCCACACATACCAAAGCGGTAGCCAAAACAATATTAATTAGAATTTTCAACTGTTTTCTTATGGCTGAGCTAATCCAAAGCATTTCGCCACGATGATAAGCTTCGGTATAAGACGACCATAAAGGCGCAGTCACCAAGCCATGAAGAATCGATACGATACTAAAAAGCTTAAACACCACATCGTATTGCGTAACATGCGTGGGGGAAAAGAATTGGGCAATTAATATCTTATCGGTAGTAAATATAACTAAAACGGCGCATTGAATAACGAAAAACTGCAGGCCAACTGATAATAATGGGTTAATATTCCGCCGATCAAAAGACGGTTTTGGGCGTAACTCTCTATGCTTTGCATAAAACCAAAGACTGAGTATTAGGTTAGCCACGACCATGGAGATTCCATAGCCGGTTGCTAAAAAAAGCAAAGATGCATCAGTTGTTTTACTCAAAATAAACACCAGCAAAAGTGCGGTGATGTTAAAAATTAATTGACCCAACACAGTCATCGATGTTTTTTGTACCGCGTTAAGTACTTGGTTGATTAAACTCAGCCAAAAGTTAAGCAGAACAAAGAATGCGGCTACCAGCACTGCATTGCGCAACAAGTCATTGCTGAGTGCTTGGGTGTTAAATACACGCTGCCACGGTACAAAAAACGCCGTCATTGCAATCATGGCAAACAGCAACAATGAAAGGACACCGATCCACGAATAGCCAGATGAGACGTAAGCCGCTGCTTCTGATAGTTGGTTTTTTGCCAAAGCTTCGGCCAGCTTGTTGCGTAATCCATTGCCAACGCCCAAATCAAAGAACACCACCCATGACATGATGGACATCAGGGTGGACCAAACTCCGTATTGCTCTTGACCTAGGTAGCGAATCATCAGCGGTATGGCCAGAAACGACGCCGCTATTGCAAAACCTTTATAGATTGCTGAACCTTTGACCTGACGAATGTAATTGCTGGTCCGTTCTTGAGACACCACTTGTGTCATTGCAACTTCCCGACCCATTCAAACATGCGCTTGACGCCCTCACCCGAGGTCACTGTGGGTTGCCAATCGAGCAGCTTATCGGCCTTTGCAAGGTCTGAAACGAATACTCGCTGGTCGCTTTCTCGCACGGGTAGCTTAGTGAACTTCAAAGCAGCGCCAGCGAATTGCTCAAGCAGATTAAAAAGCTCTAGCAAAGATAAGCTATTGGCCACACCTCCGCCAATGTTAAATGCTTGACCCTGGGCATCTTTTATTTGGCTCACAGCAGCCATGTATAAGCGCTTCATGTCGTCGGCGTGTAATACGTCACGTACTTGCTTGCCAGTTCCTGAAATAGTAAATGGCTCTTTAGCTTGACCATTCTTTGCCTCCACCGCTTTTTGGCAAAACCAGCCCACCCAGCCTTGGTCGTAGGTGGCAAACTGCCTGCCGCCGTACATGGATGAATGCCGAAACACGACCGTTTTAAGACCAAAGATGCGTGCGTAGTCCAGCATGTATTGGTCGGCAGCACCCTTTGAGCACCCATAAGGCGAATGAAAGTCGAGCTGAGTTAGTTCGTCAAAACCATTCGGGCGTTCAATGCATTCGTAGCGGGTTTCGGTTTCACGGTAGTTATATTGCTCTAGGTCCCCATACACTTTGTTGGTGGATGAGTACACCACTATGGCTTCGGGTGCATGCAGGCGTACGGCTTCCAACAGGTTATGCGTGCCCATGACATTGACCTCGAAGTCCATGCGGGGGTTGGCGATGGATGTGGTCATGGCCACTTGGCCTGCTAAATGAAAAATGGCATCAGGCTTGAACGATTGAACGATGCGGGTGATGTCGTTTTGGTTGCGTATGTCGCCATGCTCAAAACTGAACTGGCCTTGCCCCTGCAGCCACAACAAGTTGTCGCGTGAGCCATTGCGGTAAAGGCTGTCAAAAACAACCAATTCATCTCCCCTTGCAATGGCATCGGCAGCCAAGTTGCTGCCTAAAAATCCGCAACCGCCGGTAATCAATAACTTCATTTGTGAAATTCCAATTCAATGGTTTTGCTAAGACCTGCTTGCAGGTCAAAGCGAGGTTTCCAGCCCAGTGCTTGCATTTTGCTAATGTTGGCTTGACAAAGCATGGCTTCATTGGGACGGTAAGGTAATCGCCCAAAGTTGAGCTGTGTGCGGGAGCTTGTCAGCCGATGGGCTATTTCGACAAACTCGCGCACTGGGGGAGCAACACCTGAGCCCACTTCAATGTCGCAGACCGCTTCCAGCTGATCGCGTTGCTCAGCCAGCACGCAGTAGGCACTCACTACGTCATCAATGTAAATAAAGTCACGCCGCTGTTCGCCCGATGTGAGGTCAAGCTCTGGGGCGTTACGCTGACAAGTTTGCAAAACGTGTGTGGTGAATTTGCTGGGATCGTCACGGGAGCCATACATATGCTGCAGCTGCACGTTAACAAAACGCAAGTTACCTGCGGACTGCGGTGCAAGGGTGCGCCCCCATTCGGTAAATTGGTGTTTACTGAGTGCGTAAAGGCTCACGTTTGGCATCAGCACGGTGCCGGTGTTGATGAAGGTGACTGGGTGACCATTGCGCAGCAATGCCTGAAGCGTGACGAGGCCTAAGCGCACGTTGGCATCGAGAATTTGGGTTGCTGTTTCGCCCTGCCGGCCATAGGCGCATGCGGTGTGGATAACGATGTCTGGGATTGTGCGCTTGACGAATGCATCTACCTCGTCATCTGTGACGCAGCGGCCTATATCAAATTGACGCTCTGAGCCATTCAACCTGTCTAGCTTGGATGACGGTCTGAGTAACAGAGCGAGCTCGTGGCCCGCTTGCTGTAGATGCTTGGCCAACGCGCTCCCTAGAAAGCCGCTAGCACCGGTTAGAAGGATACGCATTGAGCCACAGTTTTAGAAATTGACGCCAAAAAATGCTTCCAACTTCTCAGCGATGTAATCCAAATGCTCCTCGCCCAAGCCAGGATACACGCCCAGCCAGAAGGTTTGGTTCATGACCACATCGGTGTTGGTCAAGTCACCGCTTACGCGGAAGTTGCGACCAGCCATGTAGGGCTGTTTGGTCAGGTTACCTGCAAACAGCAATCTGGTGCCGATTTTGCTTTGGTCCAAAAAGTTGATCAGGTCTGCACGCTTGACGCCACTGCTCTCTTTCACCACCAGCGGAAATCCAAACCACGAGGGTTCGGCATGGGGGGTGACTTCAGGCAGGTGCAAGAACTCGGCGCAGCTTTGCAAGCGAGCCTTCAGATAGGCAAAGTTGGCGCGGCGCTTGGCAATGAACTCCTCCAACCGATCCAGCTGCGCCAGTGCGCAAGCGGCTTGCATGTCGGTGATTTTGAGGTTGTAGCCGAGGTGGCTGTAGGTGTATTTATGGTCGTATCCATCTGGCAGGTCACCGCCCAGCTCTTTTTTGGTCCAGCAAAAGCGTTTGTCGCAGGTGTTGTCTTTGCCAGGTGGGCAGTAACAATCACGACCCCAGTCTCTAAATGACTCGGCAATGAGCTTGAGCTCGGGGTTATTGGTAAACACCGCCCCACCCTCGCCCATAGTCATGTGGTGTGCGGGGTAAAAACTGAGGGTGGCGATGTCGCCAAATGTGCCGACCATCTGGCCTTTATAGGTGGCACCCAATGCATCGCAACAGTCTTCCACTAACCATAAGTTGTGTTTTTTGCACAATGCGGTGACCACCTCCAAGTTGAATGGGTTGCCTAAGCTGTGGGCCAGCATGATGGCTTTGGTTTTGGGGCTTATAGCGGCTTCAATTTTGGTCGCGTCGATGTTGTGGGTGGCCAGGTCTACATCGACAAACACGGGCACGGCACCAAACTGCAAGATAGGGTTGACCGTGGTGGGAAAGCCTGCCGCCACGCCAATGACTTCGTCTCCGGGCTTAATGGCCCGATCTCCCAAACGCGGGCTGGTGAGCGCGGAAAACGCCACCAAGTTGGCCGACGAGCCCGAGTTGACGGTGAGGAAATACTTCACGCCCAAAAACTTGGCCATGCGCTCTTCAAACATGGCATTGAAGCGGCCAGTGGTCAACCAGCCGTCTAGTGATGCATCCACCATGTATTGCAGCTCTTTGGCACCCATGACTTTGCCAGACACAGGCACAGCGGATTGGCCTGGTACGAAGGGCTTGGAGGCATAGGCAATATCGGCGTATTGCTGTACCAGCTGGCTGATTTGGTTGCGCAGTTTGTCGAGCTGGGGTTCGAAAGTGACGTTGGTGGTGCTCATGGTGCGGTTTGGTAGCTGTTGATTTGTTGAAGACAGATATCGCGCATGTCCTGCCCTGCAAGCCAGGCTTGGTGCCATTGAGTGATGTGGCCCAAAGCGGTTTGCAGTGACCAGCGGGGTGCCCAGTGCAGGCGCTGACGGGCTTTGGAGATGTCGAGTTTAAGAAAGTGTGCTTCGTGCGGATGGTCGCCCGGCTGCACGGCCCAGGAGGCCCCGCTGCCCCAAGCTTGGCACAAGCGCTCAACAATCCATTGCACGGGTTGGGCGTCTTCGTCTCGGGGACCAAAGTTCCAACCCTCAGCGTCTTGCTGACCGTGCTGGTGCAAGCGCTCGGCCAACACCAAATAGCCCGACAAGGGCTCCAGCACATGCTGCCAAGGGCGAATGGCATGTGGGTTACGAATTTGCACAGACCGCTGCTGCTCAAACGCTTTCAAAATGTCGGGTACCAGTCGGTCCAGAGCCCAGTCGCCACCGCCAATGACGTTGCCCGCACGGGCGGTTGCCATGGCAATGCCAGCGTCTTTCATAAAGGACTTGCGGTACGCGTTGCTGAGCAGTTCAACACAGCCTTTGCTGCTGGAATAAGGATCGTGTCCGCCCATGGGCTCGTCTTCGCGGTAGCCCCAGACCCACTCTTTGTTGTCGTAGCACTTGTCAGTGGTGATATTGACGATAGCGCGCACGCTGCCCGCATGCCGCGCAGCCTCGAGCACATGTAAGGTGCCCATGACGTTGGTAGCATAGGTTTCAATAGGTTGCTGATAAGACAGGCGCACCAGGGGCTGTGCGGCCATGTGGATGACGATTTCGGGTTTGAAGCTGGCCACCAGGGGTTTGATGGCTTCAAAATCACGGATATCAGCAACCTGATGGTCCATGCCTTGGGCGACTTGGGCCACATTAAACAAAGCCGGTGTGGTGGGTGGATCTAATGAAATGCCGCGGACCACGGCTCCCATGGACTGCAACCACAAGCTGAGCCAGCTACCCTTGAAGCCGGTGTGACCAGTTAGCAGGACTCGCTTGCCTTGCCAGAAGGAAGGATTTGGCTTGACGGTGTCGTTAAGGTACTGTGCGTGCATGCTCAGTTCCATTTTTTCCAAGGGGCTGTGCCATTGGCCCACATTCTCTCTAGAGTGTTTTTGTCGTGCAGGGTATCCATGGGCTGCCAAAATCCGGTATGCGGGTAGGCCATGAGTTCACCTTGTTGGGCGAGTTGCATCAAGGGTTCTTGCTCCCAGATTGTTTGGTCGCTGTCCAGCAAAGGCAGCACTTTGGGCGACAAGACAAAAAAGCCGCCGTTGATGAAGGCACCATCGCCACGGGGCTTTTCTTTGAAGCTTTTAACTTGTCCGTTTTGAATGTCGAGTGCACCAAAGCGGCCGGGGGGGTAGGTAGCGGTGAGTGTGGCGGCTTTGCCGTGGCTCCGATGAAAGGCGATGCTGGCGGTAATATCGTTATCGCCCACGCCGTCGCCATAGGTGAAGCAGAAGGCCTCCTCGTCTTTGACATAGTCGGCCACGCGGCGCAGGCGGCCACCTGTCATGGAGTCGTCACCCGTGTCCACAAGTGTGACAGTCCAGGGCTCGGCGCGCTCGGTGTGCACTTTCATGCTGTTGGCTTTCATGTCAAAGGTGACGTCTGACATGTGCAAGAAGTAGTTTGCAAAGTACTCTTTGATCAGGTAGCCCTTGTAGCCGCAGCAGATGATGAAGTCGGTGATGCCGTGGTACGAATACATCTTCATGATGTGCCACAAAATGGGCTTGCCACCGATTTCGACCATGGGCTTGGGGCGGGTGGAGGTTTCTTCGCTTAAACGGGTGCCGAGTCCACCGGCAAGGATAACTGCTTTCATGATTTTTCTTCTGTTTGATATTGGTTAACAGGTTGCATTTCCGCTCAGGTGCCTGATGGCACGAAGGCATCGGAATAAAAACGTTTGTCTGGCAATCCGGCTTTAGTGAGTTCGTCCTTTGCGCATTGGATCATGGCGTCGGAGCCGCATGCGTAAACCACTGTATTGGCCCAATCGGGGTTATCGCTGAGCAAGGAATGCTGGACATGGCCGCGGGCACCAGTCCAATCAACAGGGGCACGCGATAAAACCGGGATATAGCGCAATGAGGCGTGCCATTGGCTAGGGTCTGTGTACAAGTCTTGCGGCTCTCGACCACCCCAATACACAGTGGCGCTCAAGGGCTGGTCGGCTGCCGGAGCTGTGGCAAGTTGTTCCAGTATGGCTTTGACTGGCGCAATACCAGTTCCCGTTGCCAAAAAGACCAAATGCAACCCCGTCAAAGGGCGTGTGAAGAAGGAACCCAAAGGGCCATTGATACGGAGCAAGTCGTTGACTTTGGCTTGGTTAAACCAGTATTGACTCATGGCACCGCCATGGACAGCTCGGATGTGCAATTGCAGTTGATTGTCAGATGCGGGCGCATTGGCTACTGAATAACTACGCCTAACGCCACCGGGTCCGATCACGTCAACATATTGGCCCGCCAAAAATGTAAACGGTGTATTTGGTGGAAATCTGAGCTTGACGCTAAGGACATCAGGGGCCAGCTTTTCTAAGCTGCTGATACGGGAAGGCAAAGTTTTGACTTCGGGTATGACTTGGTCGCCAAGATCCTCCACATCAATGAGCACGTCTGTTAGGGCGGTTCGCACGCAGCTAAGAATGAAGCCCTGCGTTTTTTCTTCCAATGTGAGACCCAGCTCATCGACATTCGCAACGCTTTGCCCATTGATCACTTTACATCTGCAAGTGCTGCAGCGACCAGTTTTGCAGCTGTAGGGCAGGCCAATGCCTGCCTTAGCGGCAGCGTCCAAGATCGTTTGGCCGGCAGACTGACTGAACGCCTTACCGTAGGTGGTCTGAATCTTCAGCATGGTGGCTGTTTGAAGCTTTACTCAATACTGACGTTGACGTTAAAGCCGTTGGCCTTTAACAGTGCATGCTGCTTGGCTTGTGCCAAATCATGGGCAACCATTTCTTTGCACATCTTTTGGGCGGTGATCACTGGCACCCAACCGAGTTTTTGTTTAGCTTTGCTGGGGTCACCGAGCAGTGTTTCGACTTCGGTGGGTCGGAAATAGCGGGGGTCTATGCGGACAACGGGTTTTTCATTCCAGTAGGCGACTTCATTGACCCCCTCGCCTTGCCAGCGCAGCACCATGCCTAATGCTTCTGCGGTCCAGTTAATGAACTGGCGCACGCTGTATTGCACGCCAGTAGCAATGACAAAGTCTTCGGGCTGGTCTTGCTGCAGCATCATCCACTGCATGCGCACGTAGTCTTTAGCGTGGCCCCAGTCGCGCAGGGCGTCGATGTTGCCCATGTACAGACAGGCCTCTAGGCCTTGGCTGATGTTGGCCATGCCACGGGTGATTTTGCGGGTAACGAAGGTTTCGCCGCGGCGTGGGCTTTCGTGGTTAAACAGGATGCCGTTGCAAGCGTAGATGCCATACGCCTCGCGGTAGTTGACACAGATCCAATACGCGTACATCTTGGCCACGGCGTAGGGGCTGCGGGGGTAAAAAGGCGTGGTTTCTTTTTGGGGAATTTCTTGCACCAGGCCATACAACTCAGATGTGCTAGCTTGGTAGAAGCGTGTTTTCTTTTCCAGACCCAAGATACGAATGGCTTCGAGCAAGCGAAGGGTGCCAATGGCGTCTACGTCAGCGGTGTATTCGGGCGATTCAAAAGACACGGCCACATGGCTCATGGCACCGAGGTTGTAGATTTCGTCGGGCTGCGTTTCTTGAATGATGCGGACCAGGTTGCTGGTGTCGCTCAGGTCGCCATAGTGCAGTTTGAGGTTGGCGTGCTCGATGTGCGGGTCTTGGTAGACGTGGTCAATGCGCTGAGTGTTAAACGAGCTGGCCCGACGCTTGAGGCCGTGGACGATATAACCTTTTTCGAGCAGGAATTCGGCGAGGTAAGAGCCGTCTTGGCCAGTGATGCCGGTAATCAGTGCGACTTTTGGGACGACTTTAGTTTGGGTCATGGAATAGCTGGATTGAAATAAATCGGACTACAGGGATTTGTCGGGGCCGAAGCCGCCGACCTACACAGATATCTTTGACAAAAAGTCTTGATAGGCTTGGGTCAGGCCTTGCAGCAGGGGCACTTGGGCTTGCCAGCCCAGACTGTTGAGTCGGCTGCTGTCCATCCACTTGCGTGGTGTGCCATCGGGTTTGTTGGTGTCAAAAGTCACCGCACCGGTGTACCCCACCACTTTGGCGATGGTTTGCGCGGCTTCGGCAATGCTCACGTCTGATCCATAACCCACATTGATGTGGCTGAGCATGGGGCTGGTGTATTGATCGTAAGTGGATTTGGGCAGATTCATGACGTGCACGCTGGCGGCAGCCATGTCGTCCACATATAAAAACTCGCGCTTGGGGGTGCCAGTGCCCCAAATGGCGACGCTAGGTGCATTGGCCAATTTGGCTTCATGAAAACGACGAATCAGTGCGGGGATGACGTGGGAGTTTTCTGGGTGATAGTTATCACCAGGGCCATAGAGGTTGGTAGGCATGACGCTGCGGTAGTCCACGCCGTGGCTGGCACCAAATTGGCGGTTGTAGCTTTCACAGAGTTTGATGCCCGCGATCTTGGCTATGGCATAAGGCTCGTTGGTGGATTCCAGCGTGCCGGTGAGCAGTGCGTCCTCGCGCATGGGCTGAGGTGCCAGCCTGGGGTAGATGCAGCTGCTGCCTAAAAACAGCAGCTTTTTGACGCCGTTTTTGAAAGCCGCATCGATCACATTGGCTTGCATCATCAGGTTGTCGTAGATGAAGTCAGCAGGATAGGTGTTGTTGGCGTGGATACCGCCAACTTTTGCTGCGGCCAGATAAACCTGGTCGGGCTTTTCTGCGACAAAGAAGTCTTGCACGGCGGCTTGGTTGGTCAAGTCCAGCTCGGCGTGCGTTCGGGTGATGATCTGGTCTGGTTGAACGCCAATGGACAAAAGATGGCACACGATGGCCGAGCCGACCATACCGCGATGGCCTGCGACGTAGATTTTGGATTCGTGGCTCATTTAACTGGCTCTGCCATAGGTGTCTTCAAACCGGACAATGTCGTCTTCACCCAAGTAGCTGCCCGATTGCACCTCGATGATTTCCAGCGAAATGCTGCCGGGGTTGGCCAAGCGGTGTACTTCGCCCAGGGGAATGTAGGTGGATTGGTTTTCTGTCAGGATCAGAACTTTGTCACCGTTGGTGATCTCGGCGGTGCCGGTCACCACGATCCAGTGTTCGGCACGGTGGTGGTGCTTTTGCAGGCTGAGGCTGGCACCGGGCTTGACCTGAATGCGCTTGACCTTGAAGCGGCCGCCTTCGTCGATGCTGTCGTACCAGCCCCAGGGGCGGTGCACCTTGCGGTGCAGGGTGTGTTCTTCGCGCTTTTGCGCTGTGAGTTGGTTGACGATGTGTTTCACGTCTTGACTGCGCGACTTGCTGGCCACCAGAACGGCGTCTGCGGTTTCCACCACCACCAGATCGCTCACGCCCACCAGGCTGACCAAGCGGCTGCTGGCATGCACCAGAGTGTTGTGGCTGTTAGTCTGAAGCACGTCGCCCACATGGGCGTTGCCCTGAGCGTCTTTTTGCTGGACTTGCCAAACGGCATCCCATGCGCCCAGGTCGCTCCAACCTGCATCCAGCGGCACCATTTGGATGGGGAATGGGCTGCCAGGGCAGTGCTCCATGACCGCGTAGTCCACAGACTCGGAGGGGATAGCTTCAAACTCGGCTTTGCCGGGGCGCACAAAGGCGCCGTCTGTTTTACGGGCATCCCACCCGGTGCGGGTGGCTTGCAAGATGGCAGGCGCAAACTGCTCGATGGCCGCTAGCCAAACCGAGGCTTTGAGCACGAACATGCCGGCGTTCCAGTAGTAGCAGCCTTCGCTGAAGTATTGCTGTGCGGTTTGGAGGTTGGGCTTTTCTACGAAAGCTTGAACGGTCAGTGGCTGGATTGCCGCGTCGCTGCGCTCCTCGCAATGACGGGCTGCCTTGATGTAGCCGTAGCCGGTTTCGGGTTTGTCAGGGGTGACGCCCAAGATGACGATGTTGCCCTGCTCGGCTTGGGCAATGGCTTGTTGCACGGCGGCGGTGAATGCCGCTGGATTGGCTATGGTTTGGTCTGCGGGGGTGACAACCAGCACGGGGTCTTGGCCGTTTTGCACTGCGGCCAAGGCCGCCAGGGTCAGTGCCGGGGCGGTGTTGCGGCCCGTGGGCTCCAGCAAGGCACTGCCCAGTGAAATGCCCACTTCGCGCAGTTGCTCTGACGCCAAAAAGCGGTGATCTTCGCCACTAACGATGACAGGGGCTGCGACCTGAATGCTGTCGTTGCCCAAAGCCTCCAGCCTTTGCGCAGCTTGCTGAAACAGGCTTTCGTTACCCGTGAGGCACAGAAACTGCTTGGGGAACCCCGTGCGTGACAATGGCCACAAGCGAGTACCGGAGCCACCGCAGAGGATGACGGGAGTAACTTGAATCATGCGTTTTGGGCTTTCTGGCCGTCGGTATCCAAGCAACTCATCTCGACTTTGAGTGCTTCAATTTCGGCCTGAAGCTGTTCGTACTCGGTCATTTTTCGCATCAGAAAACGACCAGCAAGCAAGGCTTTCTCGGCAATACCCTGTGGCGTGAGCACGTAGATATAGCCAAACTTGTTCTTGCTCTGGCTGAAGTTCTGCACCTTGACCCAGCCCTTGTCGATGAGCGCCTTGAGGCAGTAATTGAGCCCACTGGTGCTGATGCCCAGTTTTTCGGCAATCTCGCGCTGGGTCATGTCGGGGTTGTCTTGCAGCATGCGCAAGACCCGAAAGTAGGTGTCTTCCTGGAGCTGGGATCGGCGGCTGGTCATGTGGATTGCTTCGCTTCGCTCGCAATGACGAGCTTTAGGCACGCTACCGCCATGCCGTGTCACGATCAGCAAGCGCGCTAGGTGCTGTTCCATGGCGGAACGTTTGTGCGAATTCGCATAATTTTAGATTCTATTAAATGAATTTTTGATGACATGAAAAAAATATTTATCGAAACCATCAAGGTGCCGACACTTCACTGACGTCTGCTGAAGTGGTTTCGGCCTGCTGCTGCACCGCCTCTTCCATGCTGACGGTGTTCACCACCAGTTCAAACTGCTCCAAGATCTCGGGCTCGTGGCGTTGGACATAACTGTTGACCGCCTCGTTGGACAGCAGTTTGGTCAAGTAGCCCTTGGCCACCACCAGGTTGAGCAGGTCTGAGCCGTAGTTTTGCTCGGCGTCTTTGTATTGGGTCTGTACCTGGCTCATTTCCTTCTCGAGTTTGACAATCTGCTCGATGGGCGACGTCTTGTCACGCTCGGCGGGCTTGAGGTCAGCTCGCTGCTCGGGTGGCGTGGCTTTGAGCAAGGCTTCGGCATGGGCCACGGTGATGGTGTTGCTGGTCACCATGAGCTCCACCGCCTCCACCTGCCGGGCGGCCTTCATGTTGCGCAGAATGCGGGTGACGTCTGGCGTGAACTGTTTGTCTTGCAGCAGATCAATGGCTTCGGGGCAGATGCCTTCGAGCAGGTTGATGCGGCGGTTGATGGAGCTGAGGTTGACGTTAAATGCACGGGCCAGCCGCTCTCGGCTGACACCCCGGTCTATGGCTCGGCGCAGCATGTAGTGCTCTTGCACCGTGGACAGGCGGTTGATCCGATGGTTGTATGAGAAGGTCTCGTCGTCCTTGGCCATCAGGCATGGCGCTGTTTCCATGCCCAGTTCTTTAAGGGCCAGTACACGCAGGTGGCCGTCGAGCAGCAGGAACTCTGACTTTTTAGGGTCAGGCTGGATGACGGAAAGGGGTTCAATCAGTCCGATTTCGTGGATGGACGAGACCACCTGCTTGTATTTGCGGGTGCTCATGGTGCCGTCCATGATCTTTTTGCTAGGCAACAGGTGGTCCAGCGGCACCTGGTAGGTTTCCAGGTCAAAGCCCAGCAGGGTGTTGAGGGGCTGCATTGGCAGGTCTGGCCCACCCTCCCCATCTGCCTGACTGGCGGGCTGATAGATACCTGGATACATTTCCGCGATTTTGGGTTGGGCGTTGCTGCTCGGGTTCATGCGGGGGCTCCTTCAAAGTGGGTGATGCGTTCGGCCAGGTACTTGGGCAGGGTGTCCAGCCCCTCGGCGCGCAACAGGGTTACGAAGTTTTCGTCGGCAAAGAGTTTTTTGAGGCCCTGCACCACCAGCAACAGGCGCTGGTGCGCATGCTCGGCTTTGAGAACCATCTTGCGCTGGCGCTCCACCTCTTTTTGGTAGGTGCGCACCAGGCTGTAGCTGGAGGTGGGCGGTTTGATCTGCGCCGCATTGGGTGAAGACGGGCCCAATTGCTGGCGTTTTTCAATCAGGCGCTTGGCCTCGATGATCTGGCGGCCTTTGAGTTGGCCGTTTTCATAGGCCTCTTGCAGCAGGTCGCCCAGGTTGGATCCGCCGCCTTCGCCCTGCCCCTCGCCATTTCCGTTGGTATTGGCGTTGTTTGGGTCGTTGGCGCTGGCCCGGGCAATTTCAAGCGCGGTGGTGAGCGGGATGGAGCCGCGCTGCACACCTTCGATCAAGCGCTCTTCGCCTTGCTCCAGCAAAAAGACGATGTCACGCACGTATTTGGGTGACAGGCCCGTCTTTTGGATGATGACGTCGGCCGAGTAGCCCCGGTTGCGCAGCAGCTCGATGTCGGCCAGGATTTCCAGCGGCCGGTATCCCCGACGGGCGATGTTTTCAGCGAGGCTCATGATGAAGGCGTCTTCATCACTCACATCCACCACCAGGGCGGGGATGTGCGTCTCGCCCAAGATTCGGAAAGCGTTCAAGCGCCCTTCCCCACAGACCAACACATATTTGGGCTGACCATCTTCGCCCGGGCGCTCGGCCACGGTAATGGGCTTTTTGAGGCCAATGAGCTGGATGCTCTCGACAATCTCCTCAAAGACCTTCATGTTGCGGTCGCGGGAGTTGAGCACCTCGATGCGCGCAATGGGCACCAGGGTCACGTTTTCTGGGGTGTCGGTCATCATGACGGCCTCCGTGGTGTGTGGGTTGGGGTTGGCTTCATGGGGTGGGTCCTTTCAGGTTGTGGAGGGGGTTTAAAACTTGCGTTGCAAGCGTTCACGCTCGGACATGCCGTAAAAGAAGTTCAGGTCGTCAAACCGGAAGCACTCGAAGTTGGCGCTGTTACGGTTGCAGACCCGAATCTCCTGCTCGGGCAGGTCCAAACGGGGTAAGAGGTAGTAGTCGAGCTCGCTGGTGTTGTGCGCATCCAGCCGCACCGCCACCGTGAGGTCGGGATTGAAGCGTTCGGTGTCAAACCGGATGCGCCAGCGTTGCTGACCGTTGGGCAGGGTTTGACAGCGGGCCAGCACCAGGCTGATGACCAGCTCGTCATTGAGGGTCAGCAAATCGGTCTTACCGTCACGGCGCACGCTGCCGCCCAACTCGGCTATGGTCTCTTCGGTGCGGCGCACGATCTCGGGGTGGAGTTGGCGCAGCCGCCGGTTGACCTCAATGAAGCCTTGATCTCGTGAGGAGTGAAACCCCACCAGCTCATAGGCTCGGTTGAGGCTACCAAAGCGCTGGGCGAAGGTGATGGCGCACGGCAGCCCAGGGGCCTGGTCAATGATGAAGCCAGACAAGGTGCCACATTCGGCATAGAGCTGCTTGAGGTGCTCCAGCAGCTCTTCGTCGCTGTAGCGGCGGGTGCGCTCGGCCAGCACTTCTTGGGCTTTGAGGAAGGTGTCGAGCGGCACGACACCTTCAAACGCACCCTCCTTGCGGATCCACATGGGAGGTGGATTGTTGACGTGCTTTTTCTTGAGTTTGAAAGAGCGGCGGTTGTAGACGTTGTTGCCGATGTACTTTTCGTTGGTAAGGACCTGACGCACGGTGCTGTAAGTCCAGGGCCGCTGGTAGTCGGTGCGGATGCCTTGGGCGTTCAGGCGTTTGGCAATGTCACCCAGAGAGAGCTCGTCTTCGATGAACCAGGCAAACATCTGCAAGACGGTGGCCACCTCATGGTCAGGGCCGGGCATGAGGATGACGCGGTCGGTCTGAAGGCTCTTGTGCTCGCCGTTTTTAAGCTCCCCCTTGATGGCACCGGTCTGGTCGATCAGCACCCGGCGCAGGCCGTAGCCCGCAGGACCGCCTTGGCGAAACCCCAATTCAATAAGCCTGCACTGCCCGGCAAACACCTTGGCTGAGAGCTCGCGGCTGTATTCACCGGCCATGGCACGCTTGACGCCTTTGACGATGGTGGACACTGGTGAGCCGTCGTTTTCAAACTGCTCGGCCACGTAGGCGACGTGGATGTTCTTGCGCTTGCAGATGTATTCGTAATAGGCCGATTCGTCCGCATCCTGAAACCGGCCCCAGCGGCTCACGTCGTAGACCAGGATGAGGTTGAAGTCGGTGTTGCCGGATTCGACATCGGCAATCAGCTTTTGCAAAGAAGCGCGACCGTCGATGGACAGACCGCTTTTGCCTTCATCAGCATAGGTGCGCACGATTTCGATGCCGCGCCGGTCTGCGTATTCCTGGATCTTGTCGGCCTGGTTGTGGGTGGAATACTGCTGATGCTCGGTAGACATGCGCACGTACTGGGCGGCGCGGAATGTTTTGGGTGGATCTTCTGGGGTCATTTGGACTTGTGGACTGCTGGGTTCTGTTCGTTCGGACCATGTTGGCTTCGAAGCGGCAGAGCTATCAAGTCGTTTCTGGCTCATTTCTGCAGACTTTTTTGCGATCAGCCACATTTACGCAACTGGCCTGGTTCAATGCGCATGGCCACAGGCTTGTTGAGCATGGACAGCAAGATCATGGAGCGCTGCTCAGCGTCCGCTGTTTGGTAGATCGCCTCGATACCAGCGAAGGGGCCGTCAGTGATGACGACCTTGTCGCCTGCGGAAAAAAGAGCCTGCGGGTTGGACTGCTGAAGTTGCTCACGCTCGTGCAGCGCGGTGATGAGATCGGCGTCGACCTTGGGCGGGTGGCCGCCAAACTTGACGAGCTCGCGCACGCCCAGCGTGGACCGAATGGGCGACCAGCTTTGGCCCTTGATGTTTTCGCTGGTGTCTAGCTGGACGAACACGTAGCTGGGGAACATGGGCTCGGCCACCACCATAGGCTTGCCCCGGCGGACCTTCTCCACATAGAGCATGGGCATGTAACAGCGGAAACTCTGCCGCTGTAGGTTGGTGATGGCCGTCTCTTCTTGGCGGGCCTTGGTATGGACCAGGTACCAAGCGTGGTTCGGCGGCAGGATGAGGTCTTGGGGTGGCTTGGTTTGCGCTTGGAACTCAGGCTTGGATCCGGCCATGGGCACAGGAGCTTTGACCTTGGGCGCAGGCTTCAGGTCTTCGCGCACCGCTGGCTTGAAGACCGTGGGATCAGATTCAATACCTAGGGTGTTGACCGCCAGGTCGAGCGATCGGGCTATTGATCGGATGAGCGGCAGGGGCCGCTCATGCTGTAGCACTTGCTTGAGGAGGTCACGTAATTCCCGCTGCTCAAAAGCCTCCAGGTCTTCGAGGCGGTAATGGACATCGAGACCTTGCTGGAAGATGGGTAAGCCATCATCTTGCCAGCGCAGTTTTTGGAGGCTGCCAGGCGTCAGGCCCAGTCGGTCAGCGGCTTCTTGGGTGGTCAAAAGCCTGGGGGTCATACATCGTTGGTCTTGTCTGTCATGCCAGCATGAACGCTCTGGTGTGCAGACAAGTCAAGCGAATGGGCCATCTGTTTTCCTAAAATTCTCCCCAAAAAACGACAAAAGACCCCGCCTGCAAGCATCCCGCTGGTAAAGGGCGGGATAGCTGCAGACGGGGTCTGGGTGGATTCATGGCAGATTACGGCTGGACCGGCGACTCATTGGCTTTGAACTGGAATTGAGCCTGTTCGGCATACCAGCGCTGCAAAGCCATCACCATCAAGGTTGTGTCGGTGGCATCCCGGGCCAGTTGCTCACAGCTGATCGTGGACGCATCTCCGGGGGGATCAGGTACAGCGTGGGCGGCGCTTGCATCAGTGCTGTCGGCGGGTTCGACAGTGGGGGGCATGGGGCTGGTGATACCGGAAGTCTGGATGCACAGGCTGTGAGCACTGTCATGCAGCACAGGGCTGCGGCGGGCCAACAGGGATTTCTTGTTTTCATAGTCGGTCAGTATTTGTTGATTGATGCGCTCTTGCTGGGTTTGGACTTGAGCCACATGTAAGGACTGCTGCAAGGTAACGGCCTGCTGCTGCAAACGTTCAACAGCCCATGCCCTTTCGATACGGCGCTGTCCCGCCGTAAATCCGGCCGCAAAAATGCTCAGTAACAAAACGCCTGCGGTAAGCCATCGCCATGGAAACAGCCCCCAGTTCATGACGCTGCTCCGTCAAGAGACTGCAATTGGTGCTTGCTCATGAGAGCAATCAGTTTGTTGGCGTAGTCAGGGTCGGTGGCGTAGCCAGCCTGCGCCAATGCTTGAGCGAAGGCCTGCGCTGTTGTGCACAAAAAGCACGGCTTGTAACGCGGGTTCAGCTTGAGGAATGCTGCGTGATCGTCAATGCTGGATTGCCAGCTGCCGTACTTTCGCCACTTGGCTGGAACAACCACCCATTGCCCCTTGATGAACTCACGTGTGTTCAAGGTGAGGGTCTCGCCCCGCCATTGGCTGTCGGCCTTGATCCCGAAGAGATTGTTCCCGGACTTTGCGAGGCCCGATTCGCCCCAGGCGGATTCAAGTGCCGCCTGCGCGATCGTGATACTGGTGGGGATTCCAGACTTGCGTTGCGACTCAACAGCTGGGGTTGTCAGACGCATGATGAATTCAGTTGGAATCACAGCAGCTCCTTCACTTCTTTGGCAACCTGGTCGATAGATGCATCACGTCGTTGATCGATGAAATTGAACAACCAGCGCACCATCGCCCAGCCCGGCAAGCCGCAGGCAAAGATCACACCTCCCATGGCATACAAACCGATCGTTGAAAACGCCCAGTGATGCAGCTGGAAGTACTCGACGGTGATTGCGCCGCCACAGATGCTTGAGACAACGGTACTGATCAACCCCACTGTCCATTCGCGTTTGTTGCGAGGCGGGGTCATCAACATGACCACCACAGCTGCCAAGGTGGCGCCACTGGCTGCAGCAGCTGCGGAGCCTCCCAGTGCTTTGTAGGCGACCGCCGCTCCGGCGACCCCACTGCTTGTCGGTTCTGGCATTCGTAACTCCAAAAGAAAAGCCGCCATAGCGAACCATGACGGCCGATAACAAAAGATGAACAAAGAATGAAATGAAAGGCTTCGAAGCAGATCTATGCAGCAACGACCGCAATGGGAAACGCTTTTCGGCTCTGCAGGACAGGAACCACGGTCTGCATGTCCCCGCCAGACTCCACAAACGCAAGACTGATGACGTCAATCACGTTCTGTCGTGACGAACGAATAGCATCAGCCTCAATCCGGGTGAGGATCAGGCCTTGGGTCTGGTAGTACAGCGCTGCGGCCATGACCGCTAGGTTGTGCGCGAACGAGTTGTCGCAGGCTGCTCGCCAGTAAGCGTCTTCCAAAAACAGACAAGCACCTTTGCAAAGTTGCACCACTGGGCAACGCGGGCATTCGGTCCGGGTGCTGAAGTGGTACGCCGTATTCAGCGCGATGTCGTCAAATTGCTCAACGTGACCGATCCTGTGATGAGTCGAAGCGCTCATGTTCTGGCAGGTCGTGACATTGCCTTTCATGTCCACAGCAATCGAATCATCCCGGTCCATTCCGCACTTTTGACCCAAAGAACTCAGCGGCCTGGACTGTGCCTGCGCCCGCATGAACTCGTCGACTTTGTCGCGCATCGTCCCCACCGACATGCCAGCACCTGTCACCAGTTCCCAGAACATCTGGTGGCGATATCGATCGAGATCAGTACCTTCCAGCGTCAGAGAGAGACCACCCTGGTCATAGGGCAGCATCACTTCCTCGGTGGCCAGCACAACGGCTTGCACTGGCAGATCAAGCTTTTCAGCAAAAAACTGCCTAACCGCCTTGAGGGATTGGTTGTGCCGGTGCAGAACCGTGTTGAAGCTCATTCGATCCAGTGGCATGCGCCTGGATACCCATCGCTTGATCTGAAAAATCCTTTCAGGATCAGCCAATGGATCTGGGCCACGGAATGACTGGGCAGGACCGTCATGAGACAAGCCAATCCCGATATCCAGCGCTTCCACCCAAGCCAGTTTTTCGTCATCGAATAGCGATCCGTTCGTCACGATCGACAACTGAGCATTGGGATAGCGACGTTTAACTTCCTCACCCAGGGGTTTGAGCAATTTCCAATAAACAAAGGGCTCTCCACCCCAGAACTCGATCTTGACGCCAAAACCCTGGCCATCCTCTCCTCCAGCAAACCACCCCTCGAGTTGCTGCATGAAAGGCTGGACATCGTCCGGGTGCCCGTCAAGGTCATGGGGCTGGTGCGCCTGTGAGCAGTATTGGCATGCGTAATTGCATTTGAGGCCCAGCTGCAGCTTGAGATGGCGAATTGCCCTTGATTTTCCGGCCGGATTGGAGGGGTGATGCAAATGCCAAAAAGGCTGCCACTGCATGCCCTCCTGGCGAGCAAATGCCTGTGGCAATGGCAAAGGCTCCCCACTGTCTTTCCAGACCAGACTGGAGTCTTCTGGGTTGTAGACGGCCTGTCGCTCAAACCCGTTTTTGCCATTGAGGGTGAGTGTGAATTTCATGACAAAGATTCCTCGAATGCGATGGGGTATGCCTCTCGGCAAACCTGTGCCGGATCAGCACCCGGCATCGTTTGGATGTTGAAGACATGACGGCCAGAAGCTTTGCCGTCGGGATTGGTGACCAACACAGTCATGCGCAGGTTGCTGTCGTCCACACGGACCACATCCACCTCGTAACCTGGACGGGTATGTAAATTCAAAGACACGACGCCCCTCCTCTGAGCTCGGTGTACAGATCGCTGTAGTTGTGAGAGGCGACCCGAAGGGTCACCACAAGAAGGGTTCGCTCACCCTGGGCATTGAAGGGGTTGGTTTCATGCCAGATGCGCGATGGATGCAGGACCACCAGACCGGGAAAGGTTTCGATGTAGCGAACCTTCTCCCAAAATGGAAACCCCGCCATTGGGCGGGGGTCCTGCAAGATAAGTTCACCGTCACCGACGGTCCAGCTGCGTTGATCCGGTGGACTTCGTCCTTGCCCGCAATCCAGATACAGACACAGGACATGGTCGCAGGTGTGGTGGTAGTGCGGCTGAGCCCGCATGCCAGGCTGGTAATGCACCGGAATGCATCGAGCCTCGATTTTTAGCTCCTGGGCATTGCGCACACCATGTGCTTCGAGCAGGTAGTTGCGGTAGGTACTCTCCACCCAGAGCTTCCATGGATGCCAGACTGCCGGTGCATGCATCTCATGATGAGCATGAAACAGATTGAGCTGGACCCTCAGCCGGACGTCCACATCGGGCAAGCCGTGCACGGGTGGATTGGTCTGATGGTCACGAAATCTTTCGACCGTGTAGCGCCGAAGTTCATCCATTTCAGATGGAGTCCAGGGGGCCGTGTCCTTGAGCACTGGCGTTGGCCAGAGGTATTCGATCATGTCGCCACCTCCGAACCAAACGCCACCGCGATACGCAAGGCGTTGCAATAGCGGGAGATCGGACGGGCAGCATGGCGCATGCAGCCATTGATCTGCACCATCCGATTGGGTTTGACCATGACTGCCGCCTGGATTTCACCCAGATCGTCCAACATCACCAAATCCCCTCCCCAATCCGCACTCCACTCGGCTACCGGGTACCAGATCACGGATCTTGCCGTGTCCTGAAACTCAGTTGGGAAGTCCCTGTGGAGCGAAGCCTCATCTCCGAACGCTTGCACATTGACCCACAGGCGCGTGATCTCTGCGTTGGGAAAGAACTGCTCTTTGACCTGCAGGGCCACTCGGGCCAGTGGTCCTCCCTGGGCCACAAACGCATCAAAAGTATGTTCTGGCTGCCATGCACCTGCGTCATAGTGGTGGTTGTGCTTTCCTGGCAGCACAAAATTTCGGTGCCAAAACACCCCAGGGGCCTTGGCATGCGCTTTCCAGCCAAACACCAGGTTCTGGCTCAACAGCCACTGGCGGCATTCAGCGGTCAGCTCGGGCTCAATCAAACCGTCAACGATTTGCATGGGCTTGTCCCTCCAATGCCTGAACCCGGAACTCAAAATGGACTTCCACACTCGGTCGGGTACCGTTGTAGGGGTGGGAATGGTGCGCCAGGTAGCTCGGGAAAATCACCAGCAGGCCCGGGTACGGATGGATGATTTCCGAGCGCCAGCCTTCCCACGGCAATTTGCGGCTGCCGTAAGCGCCGCTGGGGTTGACCAGCACAAAAGCGCCGGAGTAGTCCTGGCGAGAAGGATCTGGCCGAGCATTTCCGTCAATCCAATACACCGCCGAGAGATCCGTGTCTTCGGCATGCAGCGGAATGAACTGACCAGGCTGAGTAATGACCTCTCGAGCGGTTTGCCACACGGGTTCACACTGGTAGGCGTGCCCAATGGCTTTACGAACCTGATTGACCAGGGGTCTGAAGACGTCACAGCAGCTTTCATGATCGATCAGAGACTGACGGCTTTTACGCGCCCAGGGCTGCCCATCCCGATTGAGCCGCTGATGAAAATCCATTGCCCCTTTGAGCATCTGATCACGCAGGCCATCCTCAAAACTCAGTTGTCCTTGGTAGACCCGAGCAGAAAACAGTTCGCGAATCATGAAAGGACCACCTGAGCATCGGCGCAGCCGGGGTAGAACTTGAAGCCTGCTTTCAATCGAACGGTGTCGCCTGCTTGAAGCCCCAGGGTCATGACGGTGGCTGTGGTCAGCCCACCCTGCGTTCGGCGTCGACTGACGGGCAGATAGCCATTAACCGACTCCAGGTGAATTTCCGCATCACGGTTGCTGGGGTTGCCCAGGCCGTCGAGCATCTGAACAGTGAATTCGACTGGATCCCCCGCTATGACATTTGCGGGGGCAATCACCCGCAAGTCTGGAAACTCCATTTCCCTCACCTGGGCGGAGGACTGGTAATCGGTGTGTTCTACATCTGTGGACGCCACACCTTCAACCAGACATCCTCCAAGCGTGGGATGAAGGTTCACCGTCACGAAGCATTCATCAAAGCTGCTGTCCGCAAAGGGCACGTTAAATCCGGTCAGGAAGTTCCCGTTCCAGACATGCCCCGAAGCTTCTGGCGCTGTGAAACGCGTGGACAGGGTATAGACATACAAGGGCAACGGTTCGATGAGTCGTTTTTCTGCCCAGCGGTAACCGGTCATGAAGGACTGTCGGTCGGACCACCCACGGTTGTTTCTCAGCTCACGATAGGCAAACAACTGCTCAGCAACCACCTGGTAAGTCACCTCCTCCACAGAGAAGTCAGAAGGCTGATCACTATCCGGGCGGTGTCGCAAGCCAAAGCGCATGAGTACCTGCTCAGCCGCTTGGTCCACTTTGAGATGAATGGCGTAATCCAGCGCAGTCGAGAGCTTGCCCGCGCGCACAAGAAAGACTTTCATGGTGATCCTTCAGCAACAACCGCAGCAGGCACAGTTGCAATTGCAGTTCGTTCGACAGTTGAAAGCCGTGTTGCCGCAGTTGCAGTTGGTGTAGCTGCCACAGTTGCAGTTGCAATTGCAGGCTCGGTACCAGCGGTGGTATTCACCTCCACCGATCTCGTCTTGGGCCAGGTAGTAACCGTCGTAGTTGTAGCCCGTGCTGGGTACAGCGTTGTAGGCATAGGTTGTTCCCCCTGCACCGTCGTATTGGCCAGTGTTAGCGCAGTAGTTAAATCCCAGGCCCCACGTCCACCAGCTGGTATTGGAAGGTTTCCAGTACGTATTGCCTGCGCAGTTGCCGGTCGGCAAGATTCCGTTGCAGTTGCCCGCCAGGTCGTCGTAGTACTGGTTGCTGCGCCCCATCTCGCCAATATCCTGACCATCGTTCATGCGATAGCCAGTGTTGCGAGCGTTGTCCGCCGCACCAGACTGAGACGAGTAAATCACTGCGCCAGTCCCCATGTACAGATGACCTGTCATCGTGTCACCGGCTTTGGCCAATCGACTGGAAAAATCGATCGGTACGGTGGCATTACCAGAGGCATCCGGTGCGTTGCCATTGACTGAGCGCACAAAGGCCGTGGAGTCATAGCCATCGAGCTTGTCAGCGTCCGCTGCCTTGGCCGTGATGCCCAGGTATGCCGCGTTGTGGTTGTGGCCCAGCGCTGCATACGCCGCATCGTGGTTGTGCCCACTGAGTGCAAAACCAGTGGAATCGATGCCGTCCAGCAGGTCAGCATTGGCCACCTTGCCCAAGGTGGCTGAGAGGTCAATGACCATCTTCCACGTGACGGGACTGACCACGGTCAGGATGTAGAGCTTTTGCTCATCGGTCCTGAAACACGGCATGCCTTGCTGCAGATTCACAGTCGGAAACGCCGTTCCGCTGGAGAGCGAAAGCGCCGTCTTGTCGTTGTTCAGGATCTGCGACAGCGAGTCCGAGAGCGTCGTCGTGGATGGGATTTCGGTGTAGTTTTGCATTCAGTACCCTTTCAATACCCCTGGGCAACCCACGAAATGGCTCCCGTCACGCGGGCGCCAGAGGTGTTTTCCAAAATGGCGGTGAAGCCTGCGGTGGTGACCGTTCCAAGAATTCGAGGAATGGCCACGGTGGTACCGCCCTTGAAGGTCAGCGTGACCTCCGGCGAGACCCGAAAAGTCCGCACAAAAACGACCGCTACGCCACTGGACGCGGTGACCACCTGCGCCATGCCTCGATCGAATACATCGGGCACGTCCACAGTCACCCGCAGGCCATCGATGTAGCCTCGGTCTGCGTTGCTGGAAGTCAGGATCGCCCTAAAAAGCGCACGCTGGTAGGTGTAGTCGCCCTGGATGAAGTCCCGGAAGTTGGTGTAACCGGGTGGATGACCAGACTCCAGGATGTCCATGAAGTCCTGCTCGGTGATCTCGGTGTTGGCAACGATCATGTCGCTGATCACCCCATTGGCCCGGCGCCGATATTGCTCGGCAAGACCAAAGGCCTCGCTGAGTTTCAAGGTCTGCGCGCGCCTGATCGCTTCGCCAATGGCAAAGCCTTCGTTGATGGCACGGCGGTACGCGACCGTTCGGCCCAGCGCCTCGGCCAGACTGAAGGCCTCGGAGACTTGCTTGACCGGCGACTTGACCAGTGCATCGCTCAGCCTGAAGTTTTCAGCCTGTGGCTTGGTCATCCCCTTGGAAGGCTTCTCGGAAAAACTCAGGCTCTCGGATACCCGCAGGATGAACGCAATGAGGTCCGTATAGGTCTCAGCCAGCGCCAGCGTCTCGTATTTGCGCAATACCAACTGCCGTGCCAGTCCCTCCCCCACCTGAAACGTCTCGAAGACGGCTTTGGTGCCCGTGCGAGCGTACTTTTCCGTGAACGTCAGGGACTCAACGAAACGCAGCACAAAGGCAATCAGGTCGGTGTAGGTCTCGACAAAGTTCAGGTTCTCGTACTTGTTGAGTGCCAAAGCCCGGCTGGATTTATCCGAGAAGGTCAGGCTCTCGGAATTGCTCTTGATGCCCAATTTCTGAACCAACTCGGCAAAACTCAGGTCAGTGGCCACGCTCAGGGCGTAAACCGCCGGATAGGCCGTTGTCCAGTTTTTGCCTGCCGTAGCGCTGCTCCAGGCAAATTTGCCGGAAGTCCAGGTGTAGTTGGCCCCCGGCGAGCTGGAGACGTTGACGGTCTCGGCCATATCAGGTGCCCGATCAGCTCATGGTGAAGGTGAAAACAGCCGTCAGACTGTCGTCCACACCTTTGTTCACCACCGGGAAAACGACCCGATCGAACATGGCGCCAGCCGAGGCTGCATTGAAAACGCCTGCCTCGGTGAGCGCACCTGTGGCATCACCTGCTGGATAACTGGCCGTGAAAGTGAACACCTTGGTGCCAGCCGTGTGGGCATATGTGGCCGCATTGCGCTTGATTTCGGTGACCAGGGCAGTTTGAGTGGCAGCAGCGGCCGTGGAGCCAGTGCCCACCGCAATCCAGCCCATGACACCGGGGCGGCTGGCCGAATTGCCAATGGCATCGGCCACGAAGTCAAAGCCGCCATTGACGATGATGTTGTCCTTGTGCACCACCTCGACTTCGCCCGTGGGCTTGGCCAGCAGCAGCGTGATTGAGCCTTTGATGCTCATGCCTTCTTCAATCATGGAGTTTTCCGTTTCTTCAAACAAAACGGGCGCTGCACCTTTCAATGCAACGCCCGGCGTGGTGGTGATGAGGGTTCTGGGTTTACGTTCAATACAGCCTGAGGACGGTGTATCCGGCAGTGGGTTGCAAAGGGCTGCTTGCGCTTTGCACATCGCCGCCCATCTTTCCGACAAAGAGCCTGCGTTCAGTGGCCGTCTGACACACACCAACGCAAATTCGGTCGCTGACGCTCACGGGGTATGGCACGACGATTCGGTTGAACAGGTGGTCTTCCAGAAAGAAGCTGCCTACCGCCGCATCGAAGCCCACAAGCAGGCTCACCCCTGCACCAGATGCTGTCCAAATGATCGAGGTGGTGATTTGGTTCGGGATGAACCAAAAGCTCACATGGAACACCCCCGGGATGCTCACGCCCCAGGAAACCCGAGTCGTGTCCTTGATGAGTACCCCACTGCCGTATCGACCGTCGCCATAGCTCACGCCCACGGCCTCCCCGCTGTTAGGGCTGCCGTACCCTGCCAGCGCACCATTGAGGCGCCAGCCGTACAGCTCTCCGGCCTGCAATGCATCTTCGCGCGCCATCTGAAACCTCGCTTCGATGCTTTTGAGCGCACCGTCATAGGTCCATTGCCGGTTGGCGGCATTGCTGCTCCAGACATAGTTCGCTGTCGACCAAGTCTCCCGATCGTCCAGCGTGGCCCCGATGCTGGCCAGCAGGGTGTTTTGTGCCCGGTAGCTGGTGGGCAGATTCACCTCGAACAGGTATTCGGACTGCGCTACGCCACTGTCCATGCGCAGCACATCCAGGCTGTTGACCGACTCGACCGATGCGAAATGCTTAACTCCTGGAAACCGGGTGGCCTGTGCATCGATGGTGACCAGCAGGTTGGCGTTCTGGGGCTGAGCCACCACCGTCGAGACGAAGGTGGCCTCGTCCGAATAGATGCCCGGCGAGGCGATTGCCTTGATCCAGAAATTACGCTCACCGTCAAAGCCCGAAGGCAATGTGAAGCTGCTGGACTTGACCTCTGCAATGAAGATTGAGGTGTCCCAGGCCGTGCCTTCTCGCAGCTCATAGGCCACCACCTCCGGCTCAGGATTGGGCAGCCAACGAAACTCCAGCCGGTTGGCCGACTGGACCACATCGAACTGCCGCACTGCGGCTGGTGCCAACAGGACCAACTCGAAGGTGGCGACATGCTGGCTGTACTTGCCAGAGGTATCAAAGGCTCGGATGAAGTAGTTGTACCGACCTGATTCACTTTGGTCATGCACGAGCTGGGTACCAGCGGTCTGCCCAACCAGCGTTCCCGCATCCCAGCCCGTGCCCACCCTCACCTCGTACCCTGCCAAATCGGCATCCGTGTTGGCGCTCCAGCTCAGCAGCAGATCGGTCGTGCGGCGCAGCACCACAAAGTCCTGCACATCATCGGGCGGCTGCAGTTTGCCAAGGATGGTCTGGCTCAATGAGGCCGAGGCCCCAAGCTTGCCGGACACCCCCACAGCCCGAACCGTGAAAACATAATCCCCGGCCTCGGCGTTTCGAATCTCCAGATAGGTGCTCGAACTCCGGGGCAAGGTGACGGTGTTGCCGCCATTGACCCGATAGCTCACCTGGTACTCCAGGGCGCCGAAGACCTGCTCCCACCCCAACTGAATGAGTACCAGCGCCTGATCCTTGACCCGGTACAGGCTCTCGGTGACCAACAGGCCCGTGGGCGCCACAGGCGTTGTGGAGAGCACCGTGATATCACGCGGCTGCAGTGCCAGCCCCCGCTCAATGGCGTCATATTTACTCGGGTTGTGAGCCAGTGCAGTGACTTCATGAATGCCCGGCTCGCTCTCTGCGACCTGCACCACCCTGAACAATTGCGTCTCCACTTGCGTAGAGGCCAGCACCCAGATGGCACCCGCCTGAGGTGCCAAAGAGAATGCGCTGGTCACACCGACCGTGCGACCCGACAGGGATCCGACTTGGCGCTCCTCCACCACTCCCGTGGGCAGCAGCACAGAGATGCGCCACGAACCGGCGGGCAGGTCCTGATCCAGCGTGACGCTTATCGTGGTGGCCGCAGCGATGCGTCCGCCCAAGCGCAGGCCACCCCGGCTGCTGTCAGCCACCTTGATGACATCGCCGGGACGCACAACAGCGCCTTCCAGCCCCGTGCGGAATGTGATGATTTCCGATTCGGACTGCTCGGAATACAGCAGCCACTTGCCCACCCGGTGAGCTTGACCTCGGGAGGTGCAGCCCATGGCCACCACATCGGCCTGAACCACGCCATAGCGGGCAATGCCTGCCATGTCTTCGACGTATTCCACCTTCTGACGGTAGAAATCATCCGGATCCACCCAGCTGACCAAAGCAACCGTGTGCCGCGCCTTGGCGGATGACCCCTGATAGGCGAACTCGCCACCGATGACGTTGGCAGCCGTGAACTGGTAGACGGGATCCTGGGGCGCATCCCACTGCTGTCCGGAATAAATTTTTAGGATCATGCGTAAGGCGTTGCAGGGTAAGCGTTTATGGGCTAAAAGCCCGAGTGCTAACTCAAACTTTTACCCCGCAACATGTTTAGGATAAACCGAT
>Ga0228698_1000166_pt1 | contig 61716 bp, 52 predicted proteins | sample McNCre117_Aug_MG_FD_178015 | JGI IMG/M metagenome (GOLD analysis project Ga0228698, IMG submission 178015) | Freshwater microbial communities from McNutts Creek, Athens, Georgia, United States - 1-17_Aug_MG | ecosystem: Environmental > Aquatic > Freshwater > Creek | place: USA: Georgia...
CGGGGCGAACATGCGGCCTATACGCTCAACGTGACGTTTCAAGATTCAGATAATCCCAAGGACAACATCAACTGGTACAACCTGCTCAGGGATGGAGTCACCCGCGTGCACCCAGCAGGCTATGCCGCCCTGTTCAACGCCGCCATAGACAACGGCGTGAACAGCATCGTGGTGACCTCCTGCTGGCGGCCCCTGCTGGGCTCCATCGTGCACCGTTTGGGTATGGGATTGGATGTGAACTATGTGGGTGATGTGCGACTGAACCGCGAGGAACTCAGGACTGGCAAGCCGAAATCAAAGGACGCTGACGAGAATGTGAGTGAGGATGAGGTGCTGTTGTTCAAGGAACTGCGCAGCGCCGAACTGGAGGAAAAGGAAGCGGAAAAAGAAGCGAGACGCCTTGTGAATTCGCTTGATTCTGAGGCCAAGGAACAGGCTACTGTCAGGGTAATGAATGCTGAAAAAGCACGTTTCAACACGGCAAAAAAATGGAACGATGAGCGGGACAAACACGAACCACCCAAAGTGAAGGCATTTCGCTCAACCTTGCTGCAATGTAGATGCGTAGGCCAATTATTTGACCCTTGGTACATGTACATCGACACATCCGCACCAGGCTTGCCAAATATGCAGAGGACGCAAAACGAAACGTTGCACTCCCATCATTTACATATCACTGTCAAAGACAGAATGATATTCACACCATGAAATTTATTCGCTTGCGGATAAAAGCAATTTTTGGTTCAAAAGTCTGTATCTTTTCACTAGCTATTTCGCTATTTTCTATTTCTTCGACATCACACCCGAGTTCTGGTTTTGAAAAAATAGAAAAATTTGATCTTCTCTTTGAGCATATTCCCATAGCGATGAAGATATTTGACTCAAAAAAGCTGACAACCTTAGTAGAAAAGGCGATACAAGATACGCCAGATACTGCTTCAATCAGAATAATGCAAGAAAAGAATTACTTTTCAATTCAGATTGGTTCAGTCCAAAAGGAAGACTATGAGGATCAAGCCATTCGAACGATATTTTTTTCAAAATCACCGGTTAAAGAAACATATAGAACAGATGGTGTCGAATTTTTGTCTGTGAATAACTCGCCGTTTGTGATGTTTGTTACGCGTATTAATTCTATTTGTGGAACTGGTGCGGATGGTGAGTTAACCGTAGCCAATGTCATTTCTGGTGTTGAATACTTTAACGGAACCGTAGGCAATGAATTGTTCTATACTGGATTATTTTATATCAGTGACAATAAATCATTTCATTCGTCAGTGAAAAAATGGATTTCTGGCAATACTAAAAAACTGAAACATTCAGCTCGTACGGGGGATGGAAAATTTCAGTTTCATTATGTGCGTCACTACTTCCCATCAGGTTACGGTCCGCAAAATAGCAATACGGCTACCGGCGTCGCTGGAATTTATCGACTTCAATGCGATGAAGCAAATCGCTCGTGCAAGGAATCATTAGTGAAGCTGAATAAATGGTCGGCACCCGATTCTGGAACCTGTGATTGATTGCCAAGTCTTCGGCTGCCGCGAATGGTCATACCAACTGCAAACCAACAGCAGACCTTATATCGACGTGACCAGCTACGTACCCAAACCCAATAAGGCGACAAACGCCTTACAAGCATGGCAGCTACATTGGCGATGTTGTCGGCTGGGGCAACTTTTTTGACAAGAAGCCAGTGATCGGCAAGCATGCCGATACGTGGTACAGCCTGTACGACTGCCCGGGTGATGACAAGCCGGGCAAGATTGACGACATCAACGCATGGGCCGCACGCAATGGCTGGAAGTCACCCAAACCACCTACTCGCATGCCCGTTTTTGTGGATGACCCCGATAAGCGCGGAAGATAAAGGGCCGCAGCTCACTGTCCGAAACATTGGAGTTGGACGCGCGTTACTTGCCTACTTTTGAGGCATGGATGGCATTGGACAGCGGTGCCCGTTGGAATCTCTATGCCAATGGCGTGTACATGGAAATCAGCATGCAGCGTGACCCAGACTGCATGAACCCCTACCTGCCAGGCTCCTATTTTTTGTCTATGGAACTCCAGACGGAAAACGACTTTATGGGTCTGCATTTTCGGACTGAAGAAGACCAAGCCAACTGGCGCGCCCTGTGGCCCGAACGCAACCAGTCCTACACCAAGATGCGACTGGAAAAGGAAAAGGCCGCGCGCGCAAAAGGCTTGGAAATCGACACCGAATACCAAGACCCGCCGCTGCTAACCCTCACGCCTGCGGCGCATACCAGCAAAGTGAATTAGCCCATGCCCGCTCACGGGTGCAAAGCGACTTTTCCCAAGTCCCTTCAGACGCGCACCCGCAATGAACGGCTGCGCCTCCGCCAGCTTATTGAGCAGTCGCAGTGGTAGTCGCAGTGGTAGTTGTGGTGGTGGTGGGAGTCGATGGCGTCTTGGGCAACAAGTCATCTGTGCCTTGGCCGCCGCGCACATGGCCAGTGGCGTCATCGGCGCCGTGGCGTTGGCTTGCGTGGTCAGCGCCATCATCTGAACTGCGGGATGGGTTGCGGCTACCCGTGTCGTCGCTGCCGCGGCTGGCGTGCGATTCGGAGCGAACACTGCTGGAGCCCGAAACGGAACTGCCAGTGCCGCTAGCGCTGCCCGAACCAGAAGCAGAACTCGAAGTGGAACTGGAGCTTCCAGAACTGCTGCCAGAGCCGGAGCGGCCGCCGTCTTTGGCCAAGGCAGCTCCGGCGCCCATGGCGAGGACGGCGGTGAGGGTGAGGATGCGGGTTGCAGTGAAGAAGGTGGACATGTGGACTCTCCGGTTTCAAAGGGTGGATGGTTTTGTCGTTTAACGTGGGAAATTTTCCCGCGTTGAATGAATTGTAGTGTGGAATTTTTTCCCACGCAAGCAATTTGTGTAAAAATTTCCCACGCGAGTGTTACAGTTCGTTCCCCAACCCTCCCGAAAGCCCCATGGAAGAATCCCCCAGCGCCATGCCTCAGGCTGCACTTGTGCAGGCCTTGCGCCGCGTGCTCAAGCCTTTGGTGCGCCTGATGCTGGAGAAGGGAATTACTTTTCAGTACCTGTCGGAAATGCTCAAGAGCCTGTATGTGGAGGTGGCCGAGCGCGAATTCCGTATCGATGACAAGTCGCCGACGGACAGCCGCATCAGCCTGATGTCGGGCGTGCACCGCAAGGACGTGAGCCGCCTGCGCATGGCGCTGCAATCCGAAGCGCCCGCAGCGCCGGCGGTGGTTTCGCTGGGTGCCAATCTGGTGGCGGTGTGGTTGGGCTCGCCCCAATACACCAACGCCGCGGGGCAGCCGTTGGCGCTTCCGCGCTTTCGTAGTGAAGGCGGTGACATTTCCTTTGAGGCGCTGGTGGCCAGCGTGAACAGCGACATCCGCTCCAAGGTCGTGCTGGATGAATGGCTGCGCCTGGGCATTGCCCACATGGATGATGACAAGCGCGTGCAGCTGAACGCCGATGCCTTTGTACCCACCGAAGGCTTTGAAGAAAAGGCTTTCTACTTCGGTCACAACCAGCACGATCACCTCGCAGCCGCTGTGCATAACCTGCGCGGTTTGCAGCCGGCGTTCATGGACCGCAGCGTGCACTACGACGCCTTGAGCAGCGAGTCGGTGCAGGCACTCTCCAGGCAGTCGCTAGAGCTGGGCATGAAGGCGCTGTTGGCAGTGAACAAAACCGCAATGGCCGCCGAGCAGCACGATGCCCCGTCCACCGGACCACGCCAGCGCATGACCTTTGGCGTGTACTTCTATTCAGAACCTGCAGAACCCGCCCAGCCGGATGAATCCACCCAATGAAAAGCCATAACGCGCACTTTCTACGTCACCTGTTGCACACCGCCGTGCTGGTTTGGGGCGCGTGTGTCGCCCAGGGCGCAATGGGCGCGGACGGCTGCGCCAATCAAAGCGCTGTCATGGCGTTACCCCAACCGGATGCACCCGCTATCGGCGGCGGCGTGGGCGGCACCGGACAACAGGCGGGTCGGCCGGGCCTGGGCGGTACCGGAATCGATGGCGGCGTGGGCGGTACCGGAATTGTGGGCGTGATCACCGGCTTTGCTAGCGTGTGTGTCAACGGCGTGGAAGTGCATTTCGACGCCAACACCCCCGTCAGCGAAGACGGCAAGCCCGTGCCGCAAAACACGCTGGCGGTGGGCAAGTTGGTGTCCATTCAGGCTGCCGAGGCGGGGCAGGCCTATTCGGCCCGCAGCATTGCCGTGATGAACGCGGTGGTCGGCCCGGTGGACCGGGTCAATACACGCTGGGGCGAGTTGCAGGTGCTGGGGCAAACCGTGCTGGCGCCCTCGCCGGCCGCTGTTGCCGCAATCAAGCCGGGTCAGTGGGTACAAGTGGGCGGATACCGGCAGGCAACGGGGGAAATTCAAGCCAGTTTCGTGGGCGTTGTGCCCGCGCAATCGCACGCACAGCTCACGGGCGTGTTTGAACACAACATGGGCGTGGATGTGGTGGTCAGCGGAACCGATGTGCGTCTGACGGATACCAAGCTGCCCTCAGAGGTCGGGCGCGGGTCAGAAGTCACCGTGACGGGCGACTGGGATGGCAACACCTTGCGCGCCCGCGATATCGTGGTGGAGCCTACGCAACGCAGTCTGGGTGCAGCTCGCACCGTGCTTGTGGAGGGGCTGGTGCGCAGCGTTGGCGGCCAGAGCATCCAGCTCGGCCCGCAGCGCCTGTACTTGCGCGCCGACTCCCAGGTTCAGGGTGGGCGCTGGCAAGACCTGGCGGTGAACCAGCGCGTACGGGTTTTCGGCCACATCGGAGACAGCCGCCGCATGGAAATTACGCGCATTGAAATCCGCGAAGGTAACAAGCGAACCCATTCGGCCAACGGCATGGATCGCACCATTCGCAGAGCAGGCGACGATGATGCGTCGGGCGACGACCGTGGAGCCGACAGCCGCACCGGTGACGATCGCTCCGGAAAATCCGACGCAGGCGGCGGCAGAACCTCCGCCGAATCGGAAAGCGGGTCCAGGTCGTCTGATCCTTCAGGGCGGACCAGTGGTTCGGGAACTTCGGGCAGCACCAGCGGATCAAGCGGTTCCGGCAAATCCGGTTCGTCTGGCGGCTCCGGAAGTACCAGTGGTTCAAGCGGCTCCAGTGGCTCCGGCAAGAGCAGCGGCAAGTAGGGTGTAGCGCGCAGCAGCGCAGCAGCGCAGCGCGCACCGCCTTCGTGCGCCGTGCACCTAAGCGGTGATTCCTGTCACAATTTCTGCGTCAGCGGTGGGGCATGGCCGGACTTTCAGCGCAAATTGGCGGGGTAGACGGGCACGGCACTTGCTGGTGGCAAGCACCAACAAAATACAACGCTGTCACATGCAATCTCCTATCCAAACCTATCTGGAAACCTTGCACGGCCAACTGGCTGGAAACCACGCAGGCGAGGTGGCCAGCTACATCCCCGAACTAACCAAGGCCAACCCCGACTGGTTTGGCATCTGCATCGTCACCATGGATGGCGAGGTCTACAGCGTGGGCGATGCCAATGAGCCCTTCACGATCCAGTCCATCGCCAAAGCCTTCATTTACGCCACGGCTTTGACCGACAAGGGCAAAGACTTTGTCGGTGCGAAGGTGGGGGTGGAGCCCAGCGGCGATGCCTTCAACTCGATCAGTCTGGACCCTGTAACCCATGCGCCCTTCAACCCGATGATCAACGCCGGGGCGATTGCCACCACCAGCCTGGTGGGCGGCGACGACCCGGCGGCGCAGTGGGCGCGCATTGTGGCGTCCCTGCAGTCGTTTGTGGGCCACGACCTGACGCTGCAGGAAGCGGTGTACCAAAGCGAGAGCGACACCGGCCACCGAAACCGCGCGATTGCGTGGATGCTGAAAAACTTCGACATCATCGACGGCGACCCGATGGCCGCGCTGGACAACTATTTCCGCCAGTGCTCGCTGCTGGTGACCTGCCGCGATCTGGCGTACATGGCCGCCACGCTGGCCAATGGCGGCGTGCACCCGCTCACCAAGGAGCGCGCCATGCCGCAAGAGCAGGTGGAGCGCGTGCTCAGCGTCATGGCCACCTGCGGCATGTACGACTACGCCGGCAGTTGGTTGTCCGAAGTGGGCATGCCGGCCAAGAGCGGCGTGGGCGGCGGCATTGTGGCGGTGTTGCCGGGGCGCTTCGGGATTGGTGTTTTCTCGCCGCGCCTGGATGCCAAGGGCAACAGCGTGCGCGGCATCGAGGTGTGCAAGCGCCTGTCCAAAGACTTTGGCCTGAATATCTTCAGCCCCGGTAACGACCCGAGCATGGCGCTGGGTCGCATCTTCACCGGCGCCGATGCACCATCGCGGCGCCAGCCACCGGTGGACCTGCGCACCTTGTTGACGCAGCACTCGCACCGCATCAAATACCTGTGTCTGCACGGCTTTCTGGCCGTGGACGGCATGGAGTTCGTGATCCGCAAAATGCAGGGGCTGGCCTCGGACGTCAGCAGCTTCATTCTGGACATGCACCGCGTGGAAGGCATCTCGCTTGCGGCCGCACGCCTTCTGGATCAGGCGCGCCTGGGCTTTGCAAGCGATGGCATCGCGGTGGTGTTTTCTCGTATCCACGGGCGCGCTGCCATCACCACACCGATGCGCCGCGCGGTGGAAACCGGTGACCGCGGCTTCCTCAGTTTTGAAGACAACGACCGCGCTGCCGAGTGGTGCGAGAAGCGCATCCTTGCGGAGGCCGAAAAGGTACCCGGTCAAACCGGTCGTCTGGTGGACGCTGCCCTGTTCAAGGGTCTGCCAGCGCATTTGCTGCACGAGGTGGAGGCCGCGTGCAAGAAGCAGCTCTACGTCAAAGACACCCAGATTCTCGCCAGTGGCCAGGCCAGCGACGAGCGCATCTACTTCATTGAGTCCGGTGAAACCAGCATTCTGGTGCCGCTGGCAAATGGCTCTTATCAGCGCATAGCCACGCTGGGGCCGGGCATGGTGTTTGGCGAGATGGTGCTGCTGGGCCAGACCACGCGCAGTGCCTCGGTGTTTGCCGATACCGACGTCAGTTGCTGGACCTTCGCGGCCAGCGATCTGGAGCGCATCTCCAGCCGCGAGCCGCAACTCAAAATCACGCTGCTGGAAAACCTGGGCCGTGACATGGCGGGCAAACTGCGCGCCAATATGCAGTGGATTGCGGCGCTCGGCTGATGGCCTGAAGGCCTAGGCCGGCGCCTTAGCCAGGGCCGCCTCAAAGTCGGACACCTGCATGGGCTTGCCGTACAGGTAGCCCTGGTAAGCAAAGCAGCCCTGGCTGGCCAGAAACGCCTGCTGCTCGACCGTCTCCACGCCTTCTGCGATTACCGAAAGCCCGAGGCTGTCAGACAAGGCAATCACCATCTTGGCGATGGCCGCATCGTTGGTGTCCACCAGCACATCGCGCACAAAGCTCTGGTCGATCTTGAGCTGGTCCAGCGGCAGCAGCTTGAGGAATGCCAGGGAGGAGTAACCGGTTCCGAAGTCGTCCATCGAAAAGCCCACGCCCACCGACTGCAGCGCCCGCATCTTGGCGATGGTGTTCTCCACATCCTTCACCAGCACGCTTTCCGTGAGTTCGAGTTTCAGTCGTTTCGGGTTGGCGCCGGTTTCCTGCAATACCTGCATGACCGTTTCCACAAAGTCGGAGCGCATGAGCTGGCGTCCGCTGATGTTAACGGCCACTGTCAGGTGTCCGGCTGTCGGGTGGTCCGCCCATGCCGCAATTTGCTTGCAGGCGGTTTCCAGCACCCAGCGTCCCAGCGGCAGGATGACGCCTGTTTCTTCGGCCAGCGGGATGAACTCTGCTGGCGACACCATACCGCGCGTCTGCTGGCGCCAGCGCACCAGCACTTCGGCGCCGGTCACCCGGCCTCTGGCATCCACCTGTGCCTGATAGTGCAGGATGAACTCGCTCTTGAGCAGCGCGGCGCGCAGGTCCGCCTCCAGCGCCACGCGGTTGCTGATGGCCGACTGCATGCTGCTGTCAAAAAACCGCAGCGTATTGCGCCCCGCCGCCTTGGCGCCGTACATCGCCAGATCGGCGCGCTTGAGCAACTCGTCCATCGATTCTTTTTGCTCGCCAAACAGCGTGACGCCAATGCTGGGCGAACTTTCGTAGGTGATGTTTCCGAGCAGATAGGGCTGGTTCAGCGTTTGCAGGATTTTTTCGCCCACATGCTCGGCGTGGGTCGCTGCGGCGTAGGGGTCCTCACTCAAATCAAGCAGCATCACCACAAACTCATCGCCGCCCAGACGGGCCACCGTGTCACCCTCGCGCACGCACGACACCAGGCGCTGGGCCACCTGCGTGAGCAGACGGTCGCCCATGTCGTGGCCGCGGGTGTCGTTGAGCACCTTGAAGTTGTCCAGGTCCAGGAACAGCAGCGCGCCTTTGCGCTTGTGGCGCGCACTATTGGTCAGCGCCTGCCCCAAACGGTCGATCAGCAGGCGGCGGTTGGGCAACCCGGTGAGCGAGTCATAAAAGGCCAGATGGCGGATTTCTTCTTCGGCCTTTTTGCGGTCCGTAATCTCGGTCATGGTGGCCACGTAATGCGACACCTCGCCCTGGGCGTCGCGCAAGACGGTCACGATGAGCCAGGCCGGATACACATCACCGTTTTTGCGGCGGTCCCACACTTCGCCGTGCCAGGTGCCGGTTTCGTGCAGGCTCTTGGCCATCTCGATGTAAAACGCCGCGTCGGTTTTTTCAGAGCCCAGAAGTTGCCTCGGGCTTTGACCCAGCGCCTCTTCGGCGGTATAGCCGGTCATCTTGGCGAAGGCCGCATTGACCCGCAGCACGGTCCAGTTGGCGTCACACACAAAGATTGCCTCGTGCGACTCAAAGGCGGTTGCCGCGATGCGCATTTCCTCTTCAGCCTTCTTGCGCTGCGTGATGTCCCGAAACACCGTGCTGGCCATCTGCTGGCCGTCCGCGCCGCGGTACACCACCGAGGACACTTCAATTTCAAACGGCGTGCCATCGGCGCGCACAAAGTTGATTTCGCCGCGCGCCGCCCCCTCGCGGGCGCGCGTGGCAAACAAGCGCGCAATGCGCTGGTCCAGCGGGTCCAGAAACAAGTTGCGGCCCCCGGCAATCAGCTCCTGTTCGGTGCGGCCCAACATGGCACACGCGGCCGGGTTGATCGCGAACAGTTTTCCATCCGAGGCACGGCCCAAAATCACACCGTCCATGCTGTTTTCAAACAACTGCCGGTAGCGCTGCTGCGATTCTTCCTGCGCGCGTTGGGTGCGCCGGAACTCGCTCAGGTCGGTCATCATTCCCGAGATGCGGGTGGCCCAACCGGTGGCGTCGCGGGTGATGTAGCCACGGCACACCACCGGAATCAGGTTGCCATTGCAGTGCTGCATGTGCAACTCGGCGCTGAAGCGCTCCTGACCCGAACGCACGGCCTCGCGGATCACATCGTTGATATGGCGCAGGTCCGCGGGTTGAAAAAGCGTGGGGCTCAGGTCGACGCCCGAAGGCAAGTCCTGCGGCACGTATCCCAACATCTCCAGCGTGCGCTCCGAAAAATATATTTCGCGGGTAGCTACGTCACGGTCCCACCACCCGTCATTGGTGCCCTTGAGCACCAGCTCGAGTTGCGCCTTGGTTTTTTGCAGCTCGGCTTTGCTGCGGCGCACGCGCTCGTGCTCCCAGCGCAGCTCCATTTGCGCAATCACCTGGCGCGACAAGGAGGCCAGGATTTCGCATTGGTCAGCGGTAAAGCTGCGCGGCTCGTGGTCTATGACACACAGTGTGCCCAGCGCATGGCCTTCGCTGCTGACCAGCGGTGCGCCCGCATAAAAACGCACGTTCGGTGCACCAAGCACCAGCGGGTTGCCGGCAAAACGCGGGTCGTTCAGCGCATCGTTCACCACCAGCACGTTGGGGGACTGGATGGCCGTATTGCAAAAAGCAATGTCGCGGGGCGTTTGGGTGACGTGCAGCCCGATTCTGGATTTGAACCACTGGCGGTCACGGTCAATCAGGGAGACCAGCGCGATGGGGGTGCCAAAGTACAGGGAGGCCAGGCGCGTCAACTCATCGAAACCGGCTTCTGGCGGCGTGTCCAGAATTTGAAGCTCGTCCAGCGCGCGCTGGCGTTGCCGCTCACGCTCTTCAAGACTGAACCCGGTTTTTTCCATGGAAGTGAATGCCTCTCGCTATTGTTTCTGACCCCTGCCCTGCAGTGTCCCATATTGCAGACGGCCGGAAATTGTCTCCTACCTCGCCGCACCTGCCAAATGACTGGATTGTCCGTGCCGAAATGCCAGTGGGTTCTTGCCCGTTCGCCGCCTGAAAAAGCGCGAGAAGTAGGCGGCATCTTCAAACCCCAAGTCCACCGCAATATTGCCAACCGGCGCGGCGGTGTAGATAAGCCGGCGACAGGCCTCCCGCGCCAGTCGCTCGTGCACCACCTCCAGCGCACTTTGGTTATGGATCTCGCGTGCCAGGCGGTTGAGCCGCTGCGCGCCCATGCCCAGTCGCGCGGCGTATTGCGCCACCGTCCACTGCTCCAGCAGATGCTGCTCCACCAGTTGCAAAAATCGGGTGAATGCCCGGCGGTTGCGCAAGGTGCGGCCCGCGCGCGCACCGCTGTCACCGCGCGCAGGTGCAGCCTGGGTAAGCAGCCAGACCACAGAGCGCGCCAGCCAGGACACCACCGGTGAGGGCGCGGACGAGGCCGCCTGAAACTCGGTAAGCAGGGTATGCAGCAATGCCAGAATCCGCGCCGCCAGTGCCGCGTCTTCGGCCATGGGCAGCAGCGCCGGCACCTCAAAGGCGGCGCAAAAATCGGCCCCCACGGGCGCCCATTCGCCCTCCACCATGAAACGTTCGGCCAGCGTCAGCACCAGGCCATCGGTGTCCGGCGCGAACTTGAAGCCGTGCACCACACCGGGCGGCACCACAATAGCCAGCGGCCCCTGCACCTGTTGCAGGGTGGCATCGAGCTGCACCTCCAGCGCGCCGCTTTGCACCCACAGCACTTGGTACAAGCCCTTGTGGATATGCGGCGAAATTTCCCATTCGTACAAGCTGCTGCGCGAGCGAACTTCTTCAATGTGCAGCACCTCATTGCCCGGCGTTGCAGCCTCGCCGTACAGAGCGAATGCGGGAATGGCGGGCTTGCGCGGCTTGCTTTTCAGCGGAGGCGGGGCGTTCAACATGCTTCTCATTTTGATCCAAAAGTACCAAATTCTGTGGTGATTTATGCCATGCCTTTTGGTCCACTGAGGCCTACAGTTCGACCCATTCCAAAACGAGGAGACACGCCATGTTCAGCTTTGACCCGTATTCGCCTGCGATCGATGCCGACCCGTTCCCGTACTACAAACAGTTGCGCGACGAGGCCCCCTGCCACTGGAGCCCCGAGGCGCAGATGTGGATCCTGTCGCGCTATGCCGATATCGTGTCCGCCGGTCAGGACTGGCAAACCTATTCGAGTGCCAGCGGCAATCTGATGACCGAGCTGCCGGGTCGGGCCGGTGCCACGCTGGGCAGCTCCGACCCACCGAAGCACGACCGCCTGCGCGGCCTGATCCAGCACGCCTTCATGAAGCGCAACCTGCTGGCGCTGGAGGAGCCCATCCGCGCCGTCGCGCAAGAGGTGTTCGGCCAGTTGCGTGGTGCCAAGCGGTTCGACTTCAAGGACGTGTCCTCTCAGTTCACTGTCAAGGTGTTGATGGCGGCGCTGGGCTTGCCCATGGGGGCAGAAGCCCTGGTGCCCGAGCAGGAGGTGCGTGAAAACGCGGTGCTGATGGTGCAAAGCGATGCCCGTACCCGCGCCAAAGGCCCCGAACACATTGCCGCCTACAACTGGATGCAGGAATACGCCGCCAAGGTGATTGCGATGCGCCGGGCTGAGCCGCGCAACGACCTGATCAGCAACTTTGCCCTGGCCGAGATCGACGGCGACCGTCTGGACGACCGCGAGGTGCTGCTCACCACCACCACGCTGATCATGGCGGGCGTCGAGTCGCTGGGCGGCTTCATGATGATGTTTGCCTACAACCTGGCCAGCTTCGATGATGCCCGCCGTGCAGTGGTGGCCAACCCCGAACTGCTGCCCGACGCGATTGAAGAAAGCCTGCGCTTTAACACCTCGGCCCAGCGCTTTCGCCGCCGCCTGATGAAAGACGTGGAGCTGCACGGCCAGACCATGAAGCAGGGCGACTTTGTCTGTCTGGCCTATGGCTCGGGCAACCGCGACGAGCGCCAGTATCCCAACCCCGATGTGTACGACATCACCCGCAAACCGCGTGGCCATTTGGGCTTCGGCGGCGGTGTGCACGCCTGTCTGGGCACGGCGATTGCCCGACTGGCCGTCAAGATTGCGTTTGACGAATTCCACAAAGTGGTGCCCGACTACAAACGTGTGGCTGACCAGTTGCCGTGGATGCCGTCGAGCACCTTCCGCAGCCCCTTGGTACTTGCGCTAGAAGTTCAATAATCCGCTTTCATTCCCTTGTGCGCTGCCAGAAACTGGCAGCGCCTTTTTTGCATCTGGAGCCCCAAAATGGCCAACATCACCTACATCGAATCCAACGGCACAAGCACCACCATCCACCTGAACGACGGCTGGAGCCTGATGCAGGGCGCCACCGCCAACGGCATTGACGGCATCGTGGGCGAGTGCGGCGGCTCGTGTGCCTGCGCCACCTGCCACTGCTACGTGGATGAAGCCCGGCTGGGCGATCTGCCCGCTGCCAGCGATGGCGAACTCGACATGCTGGAAAACGTGGCCGCCGAGCGCAAACCCAACAGCCGCCTGGCCTGCCAGATCAAGGCCACCGCTGCGCTGGAAGGCCTGATCATCCGCCTGCCCGAGACGCAGGAATGAGCGCCCCGCTGCAGCCCGAAGACAGCGTTGTCATCATCGGCGCGGGCCAGGCCGGTGTGCAAACCGCTGAGGCCTTGCGCACGTTGGGTTTTGCCGGTGCCATTCACTTGCTGGGCGATGAGCCGCATGCGCCGTACCACCGACCGCCGCTGTCCAAAGCATGGTTGGCCGGCGAGATGGACGCCGCGCAGCTGGTGATGCGCAGCCCCGAGGTGTTGGCGCGCAAGAACATCACACTGCGCACGGGCTGCACGGTGCGCGCCATCGACCGCGCGACCAAGACCGTGGCGCTAGCCGACGACAGCCACTTGCCCTACACCGGGCTGGTGCTGGCCACCGGCTCCACGCCGCGAACACTAAACGCCCTGAACCTGCCCGGCGCCGATGCCAAGGGTGTGCTGGCACTGCGCTCGCGGGACGACGCCTCAGCGATCTCCGCGCAAATGGCCGTGTGCGTGGAGAAGAACTTGGGCGTGGTGGTCATCGGTGGCGGCTTTATAGGTTTGGAAGTGGCGGCCACCGCGCGCAAAAAAGGTTTGGCGGTCACCGTGCTGGAAGCCGCGCCGCGTCTGCTGGGCCGCGTGCTCGCGCCCGTCTTGTCAGATTGGTACGCCGCGCTGCACCGCAGCCACGGCGTGCGTCTGGTGCTGGACGCCCAAGTCGCTGCGCTGGAAGCAGATGCGGAAGGCGCGGTGTGCGGGGTGCGCATGCAGGACGGCAGCGTGGTCCCCGCCGGCCTCGTGGTGGTGGGTATTGGCGTTGCCGCCAATGACCAACTCGCTGCGGCCGCCGGGCTGGAATGTGAACGCGGCATTGTGGTGGACGCCTGCGGGCGCACCAGCGATGCGTCGGTCGTGGCTGCCGGTGATTGCACCGCGCGCCGCCAGTCCGATGGCGCGTTGCTGCGCCTGGAGTCGGTACAAAACGCCACCGAGCAGGGCAAGTCTGCGGCGGCGGCACTGATGGGACAAGAGCGCCCGTTTGCTGCCACGCCGTGGTTCTGGAGCGACCAGTACGACAAGAAGTTGCAGATGGCGGGCCTGTCGACGGGGGCCGACGCGTGGGCTGTGCGCGGCGATATGGGCGCGGACTTGTCGCATGCCAGCTTCACGGTGTTTCACTTCAAGGGCGCTACCCTGCTGGGGGCCGACAGCGTGAACGCCGGCAAGGACCACCTGGCGGTTCGCAAATTGCTGGACGCCGGTGTTTCGCCCACGCAGCAGCAGGTGGCGGATACGGCACAGGATCTGGCAAGCCTCATTGCCAAACCCGTTTAGCACACATTCACTTACAAAAATCGCTCCCGGATAGCACTTTTTCTGAGGGGCGCGGGCCGAATCGGGGGCTTTTCGTTGGATAGTCGCAAGGGTTGCGAAAAGGCGTGATTGCCTGCACACCGTCTTTGCATGCACATCAACGACCAGTCACTTGAAAATAAACCGTCCAATCCGTTCAGTCACGCACCCGCCGTGACCCCGCGGCGTGGTGTGACGCGCTTTGATGTGGCGGTGCTGGTGTCCTTGCTGGCGCACGGTTTGCTGCTGTCCATGCAGCTCGATGTGGCTGGTTGGGGCTTGCCCGACAGCATCTTTACCGAGAAAGACCGCAAAGGCATTGAGCCCGATCTCAACATCACGCTCATGCCCGCCCCGGCACCGGACACCGTCGATACGCCGGCCCAAGCCCGCACCGCGCCCAACCCAGCAGTGGCGCAGCCGCCGGCTGCGCCTTCGGTCCGTATCCGCTACACCCCCACGCCTGAGCCGGACCCTGTACCGGTGCCAGTGCCCGTCGCCACCGCCACCGTGCCGTTGGACGTGCCACCGTTGCCAGCTGCGGCGGTGTTCACGGCCGAGCTGGAGCAACAGGCCGCGGCGGCAGAAGAGCAGCGCCTGGAGGCCCAGCGCGCCGAAGCCCGAGCCGAAGCGCAACGCCAGGAACAGGCCCGCGCCGAAGCCGCGCGGGCGTTGGCCGCGCAGCAGGAAGCCTTGCGGGCGGAGGCGGCCCGCATCGCTGCGGAGCAGGCGGCGCAACGTCTGGAAAGCGCACGGCAAGAGGCCTTGCAACGTGCGGAAGCTGCGCGCGCAGAAGCGGCGCTGGCATTGCAGCAACAGCTGGCGCAAAAGGAGGCCGCCCGATTGGAGGCGCTGGAAAACCAGCGGCTCGACGTGCTGCGTCAGGAAACCCTGCGGCAAGACGCCTTGCGCATAGCTGCAGCCCGCGAAGCGGCGCTCCTGGAAGCCAAACGTCTGGAGGAGCAGCAGCAAGCCGTAGCCCGCGCAGCTGCAGCACAAGCCTCTGAAGCCGCTGCCGCAGAGCGTTTGTTGGCGGCACAAAAAGAAGCAATAAAAGAAGCCCAGCGACAGGAAGCTGCGCGTGCCGAGGCGCGGCTGGAAGCACTGCGCCAGGAGCAGGCCCGCGCAGAAGCCGCGCGGGCACTTGCCGCACAGCAAGAGGCCTTGCGCGCTGAGGCAGCACGCCTTGCGGCGGAACAGGCGGCCGCGCAGCGCGAGGCTGCCCGTTTGGAAGCCCAGCGTCAGGAAGCCGCGCGGGTAGCGGCGGCGGACGCCGCCAGAGCGGCCCAAGAGAATGCCCGCGCTGAAGCCGCCCGTCTGGAGGCACAGAAGCAGGAAGCCGCGCGGCAACAGGAGCTGGCGCGGCAACAGGAGCTGGCGCGGCAGGAGCAGGTCCGCCAGGACGCCGCCAAGTTGGCCGCGCAGCGCGAGGCCGCCCGTTTGGAAGCCCAGCGTCAGGAGGCCGCTCGGGTAGCGGCGGCGGACGCCGCCAGAGCGGCCCAAGAGAATGCCCGCGCTGAAGCCGCCCGTCTGGAGGCGCAAAAGCAGGAAGCCGCGCGCCAAGCCGAGGCGCGGCAACAGGAGCTGGCACGGCAGGAGCAGGCCCGCCAGGACGCCGTCAAGTTGGCCGCGCAGCGTGAGGCGGCTCGTTTGGAAGTGCAAAAGCAGGAAGCCGCCCGTCTGGAGGCGCAGAAGCAGGAAGCCGCGCGCCAAGCCGAGGCGCGGCAACAGGAGCTGGCGCGGCAAGAGCAGGCCCGACAGGACGCCGTCAAGTTGGCCGCGCAGCGCGAGGCGGCTCGTTTGGAAGCGCAAAAGCAGGAAGCCGCTCGGGTAGCGGCGGCGGACGCCGCCAGAGCGGCCCAAGAGAATGCCCGCGCTGAAGCCGCCCGTCTGGAGGCACAGAAGCAGGAAGCCGCGCGCCAAGCCGAGGCGCGGCAACAGGAGCTGGCGCGGCAGGAGCAGGCCCGCCAGGACGCCGCCAAGTTGGCCGCGCAGCGCGAGGCTGCCCGTTTGGAAGCCCAGCGTCAGGAGGCCGCGCGGGTTGCAGCGGCGCAGGCGGCGGCACAGCAGGAGGCGGCCCGCGTTGCTGCATTGCAAGCGGCCAAGGCCCAAGAACTGGCCAAGCCGCCGCTGGTGCCGCCGATCGCACCGGAGTTGGCAACCGAGCGCCAGCGCAAGCGGACATTGATCGGACGCCCCGATCAGGATGAGCGACTGGCCGTGTTCGCCGAAAGCTGGAGCCAGCGCGTGCAGCGCGAGGCGGACTTTGAGTTTCTGGACGCAGCGAAAAGCGGCCCCTACACCAACCCCATCGTGTCAGTGACACTCAAAAAGGACGGCAGCGTCGAGAGCGTGGTGTTCAAACGCGCCAGCGGTATTCAGGCAATAGACGATGCCATTCGCATCATCATTGCGTCGTTGGCACCGTATGCCCGCATTCCGGGTGAACTGGCGATGGATTACGACGTCGTGGAAGTGACGCGCCTGTGGACGTTTGGCAGCGGTTTGCGTCTGAGCAAGACGGGGCGCTAAATGCAAAACCGGTGAAGGGCCGCAGGCCTTGCACCGGTTTGGGAGGGCTTTAACGGGTAACGATCAGCCCGCCAGCGCGACGTACACCTCTTGCACGTCATCGTGTCCGTCGATGGCGGCCAGAAACGCTTCCACTTCTTCCAGCGCTTCGGCACTCAGGCTGGTGGGGTCCACCGGATTCTTGGGCTTGTAGCCCAGCTTGGCGGACACGACGGTGAACCCGTGTGCGGGCAGGGCGCGGCTGACGATGTCGAGCTCGGCGGGGTCGGTGTAGAACAACGTGTTGCCTTCTTCGGCGGCTTCCAGATCTTGCGCGCCGGCTTCAATGGCGGCGGTGTCGGCATCCGCGCCGGGCTGGGTGGGGCTGGCCTCGATCATGCCGACGTGGTCAAAGTCCCAGGCCACCGAGCCGGAGGTGCCCAACTGACCTTTGCGAAACAGCACGCGCATTTCGGGGGCCGTGCGCTTCACGTTGTCGGTCAGGCATTCCACCATGACGGCGACCTGGTGCGGCGCAAAACCTTCATACATCACGCGCTCGTAGTGGGTGGCGTCGTCGCCCACACCCGAGCCTTTTTTCAGGGCACGTTCCAGCGTGTCTTTGGGCATGGAGACTTTGCGGGCCTGTTCCACCACCAGCCGCAGACGCGCATTGGTGGCCGGGTCGGCACCGCTGCGCGCAGCCACGGTGATTTCCTTGACCAGTTTGGTAAACATCTTGCCTTTGGCATTGGCAACCAGATCTTTGCCCTTTGCTTTCCACTGCGCGCCCATGGGTGATTTCCTTATGTTGAGAGAGCGGCGCCTGTGCGGCGCCGGGGTGGGGGGATGATAGTGGGCTTTGGCAAGGTGCCTACTGCGCCGGCGCAAGCGGCTTGGGCACAGGCTTCAGAAACACAAACGCAATCAGCCCCGCCAAACCTTGAAACGCAATGATGGCCAGCACCGAGCCGCTCCAGCTCCAGCCCTCATAGGCCAGCCCCGCAACCCAGGTGCCCGCGGCGCCGCCGGCGTAGTAGCTCAGGTAGTAAATGCCGGTGGCCAGCGATCGGCCTTCGGTGACGTTGTCGGCAATGTGGCTGATGGTGGACGACTGGCAGATAAATACGCCGGTCGAACACACCGCCAGCCCCACTATGACCGCGACCAGACTGGGCAACAGCGTGAGCAACAGGCCGGCTGCCGAAAACGCCAGGCTGAATTGCACGGCCTTCAAAAACCCATGCCGCACCACATGGCGGGCTGCCATGGGCGTGACCACCACGCCCACCAAATACACGCCAAACACATTGGCCAGCCCGGCGGTTGACAGGTTAAAGGGGACGCCGGCCAGATGCAGGTTCACATAAGTGAAGCTGCCCACCAACGAAAACAGCACGCAAAACCCCACCGCGCATATGGCCAGGAAGCGCCGGTTGCTCAGGTGGCGTCCCAGCGTCTGGAACGCACCGCGCACATTGCGGTGGGCCACAAATTGGCGTGACGCGGGCAGATGCCGCAGTACCAGCAGCGCGCCCAGAAGGTTCATGACCGCCAGCGTAAAGAACGCGCCGCGCCAGCCCAAAACCTGTCCCGCGTGCCCGGTAATAAAGCGACCGCAGAACCCGCCCATGACCGTGCCGCCGACATAGGTGGCTGTCATGCGCGCAACACCGCCGGCACTGAACTCCTCCGACAGGTAGGCAATCAGCACCACCACAATGCCCGGCACGGCCAGCCCCTGCAGGAAGCGAAGCACGACGATGGCCTGCAAACTCCCGGCCAGCGGAATCAAGGCCGTGGGCAGCGTGAGCGCAAAAAGCGAGGTGCAAATAATCACCTTGCGCCCCAGCGCGTCCGAGAGCATTCCCATGAAGGGCGACACCAGCGCGATGGCCAGCACCGTTGCGCCCACGGTCGCGCCGGCCTGCACCGGGGACGCATGGAAGTCCTGCATTACCATGGGCAGCACCGACTGCATGGAGTACACGTTCAGAAAGGCAAAAAACCCGATGATCCAGACAATCGGGCGCGATACAGCCACACCGTCGCCCAGCAACAGGCGTTGCCAATGGCGTAGGACCGCTGGCGTTGGTGGGGGAGTTTGGGGTTCTTGGACTTGCATGAAAGGCCGTGCCATTGCAGTCTACTACCCGCCAGTCAGCCACCCTGCGTCCCTTCACCCAACCCATGTGACCCGGGTAATCACCCTACATAGGGGTGAATCGTTGCGATATCGTCAACAATCAAAGTGAACATGGAATGGGGTTGTCATGGACCGTTTGCTGTCAATGCGGGTGTTTCAAAAAGTCATTGACGAGGGTGGATTTGCGGCAGCAGCGCGGGTGCTGGACATGTCGCCCGCCGTGGTCACGCGTCTGGTGGCCGATCTCGAAACGCATCTGGGCACCCGCCTGCTTCACCGCACCACGCGCAAGCTGTCCCTCAGCGCAGCGGGAGAAAGCTACCTCGAACGCGTGCGTGCCATCTTGCAAGACATTGACGAAGCCCATAGTGCGGTCAGCTCGCAGACGCGCGAGCCGGCCGGCGTGTTGCGTATTCTTGCGCCCCCGGTGTTGGCCACCCATGTGCTGGCGCCGCTGATCGCAGGGTTCCGTGCGATGCACCCCAAGATCCTCCTGGACATTGAAGTGGCGGCTTATCAGGCGCCACCCATTGAAGACTTTGATATCACTTTGTTACCCACCGACAACCAATTTGACGGCGATGTGATCGCTCGCAAAGTGTCTGAAACCGAGGCGATTCTGGTGGCGGCCCCCGCCTACTTGCAGCGGCGTGGTGCGCCAGTGCACCCGGAAGACCTCCTGCACCACGACATCCTGCGCCTGAAGGCGCCCGAGCTGCGTCCGCGCATCTGGCGCTTGCTGGATTCCGACCACGGCGATGCGCCGCGGGATGTGGCGGTGGAGCCGGGCCTGTGGGTCAACCACAGCGACACCTTGCTGCGCAGCGCGCTGGATGGCGCGGGCATTACCTCGGTGGCACTGGATTTGGCCGCGCCCTACCTGATGCGGGGCGAATTGCTGCGGGTCTTGCGCCCGTGGATTGCCGGGCGCCTCACGATGTACGCCGCGCTGCCGAGCCGGCAATTTCTACCGGAGCGTACGCGCGTGTTCCTGGAATACCTGACGGAGCAGACGCGCATCAAGGTCACCGGGGCCTTGATGGCTTGCAACGCCTGCTAGCGGGTCAGAGCAGGACCGGTTGACCCGTCGCGGCACTTTGCGTAGCCGCATCGGCCAGCTTTTGCGCGGCCACGCCATCGGCCACTGTGGTGCGGAAGGGTTTGCCGCTTTGCAGGCAATCAAAGAAGTGTTCCATCTCCAGGCGGTACGCGGCGGCATAGCGTTGCAGGAAGAAGGCTTCGGGTTTGTCGGCAGAAATACCACCGGCGTTCCAGGCGCGCACTTCGGTGGGCGTGTGGTTGCCACACTGCAGCATGCCGCTGGAGCCCAGCACTTCAAAGCGCTGGTCGTAGCCATAGGCGGCACGGCGGGTGGTGTTGATTTGGCAGAGGCGGCCTTTGCGTGTGCGGATGGTGACGGCCGTGCTGTCATAGTCGCCCGTGGCTTTGATGGCCGGGTCGGTCAGCACCGATGCGGTGGCGCTCAGCCACTCGGCTTCGTCACCGTCGCTGCACAAAATCCAGCGGAACACGTCAAAGTCATGGATCAGCATGTCGCGGAAAATGCCACCCGATGCCTTGAGGTATTCGACCGGAGGTGCGCCAGGGTCGCGGCTGGTCACCACAAGCATCTCGGGGTTTCCGATTTCACCGGCCTGCAAACGGCTGGCGGCGTTGTTGAAGGTGGGGTCAAAGCGACGCTGGAAGCCAATCATGCACGCGACTCCGGCCGCCTGCACGGCTTCGCCGCAGGCGACTGCGCGCGGCACCGACAAGTCCACCGGCTTTTCACAGAAGATGTTTTTGCCAGCCGCTGCCGAGCGGGTGATGAGGTCGCTGTGGCTGTCGGTGCTGGAGCAGATCGCCACGGCGTCAATGCCCTTGTCCGCCAAAATCGTCTCAATGGAAGCAACCTGCGCGCCAAGTTGCTGGGCCAGATCGGCGGCCGCGGCGGGCACCGGGTCGTACACGTATTGCAGACGCACGCCATTCAGTGCGGCCAGGTTGGAAGAGTGAATACGGCCAATGCGGCCGGCGCCGAAAACTGCGACGTTTTTCATGAATATCCTTGCGAGTTTGTCTGTCGGATGTGTCTTATCGCGCCAATGGGCTGGCGACCCGGCGACTATAGTTGCAGAACGCCGTTTTGAAAAGATTTTTCCAACATTTTTTCATTTTGAATTTCCTTTCAATCGACTGGAGCCAGAGCCAGAGCCAGAGCCAGAGCCAGAGTCAGAGTCAGGACCAGGACCAGGGCTAGGGCTAGGGCTAGGGCTAGGGCTAGGGCTAGGGCTAGGGCTGGGGCATGGACTTGGCTGCGGGTTGGGTCGGGTCGTGTCAGGTGCCGATGTTCAAGTGGTCGTTCTCTGCGCGTCCCGTCCACAGACCGCCTTTGACGCCAGAACAGGGCCATTCAGGTAAAGCGCACTCAATTGGCCCGATATTCCAAATCAAAGCACATTGGGGTTTAGACCAAATAGGCATTGGCGCCAACGACGGATTAACCGCGCGTTCGCCGCACTACTTTGCACGATATGGACAGCGTTCGTGTCAAATTATCGGCACTAGTCAATCAGCAATAAAAAAGCCCGCTGTTGCGGGCTTTTTAACAAGCGGTGAATCAATTACTTGATTAGAAACTCGTTTTTGTCACGGCCTTGGAGCCACTTGGGAGCCAAACCACGGCCGGACCATTCTTTGCCAGAAACCGGGTCACGGTACTTGGCCGCCACTTTGGAGCCTTCGCTCTTGGCTTTCTTCACGCCACGGGAAGTGCCGAAAATGTCTTCCTGCGTCAGACCGAATTCTGCAATCAGGCTCTTTACCTTGGTAATCGCATCTGTCAATTCAGTACGACGGGTATCCTGAATGAGTTTTTCCAACGCTTCTTTTTGAGCAATCAGTTCTTGTAGGGTTGCCATATTCACCATCTAAAAATATTCACGAACAAATTAGCGCAACGTTTATTGCGCAGCCGCGACTATATTCTATTTTGATACTCTTTGTCGAATATCCGCCATCAGGGCGTTGTGGGTTTGTAGGGTAATTCCAGTGTGTATGCCATTGCTATAAACAAACTCTGCGCCAAACCCATGGTGCTGGACAAGGACCGAAAGCCTAGTGTGGAGTTGTCCTGCACCACCAAAGTTACCTGCGCCAGTTTGGCCAGGGGGCTCATGCGGCTGTCGGATATTGCAACCAGTTTGGCGCCGCGGTCGGTCGCCATTTTGGCCACCGCCATGGTTTCCTCGGCGTAGGGTGAAAAGGAGATGGCAATCATCACGTCGCCTTTGCGCACCGATCGCATCTGCCCCAAGTGCATGCTGCCCAGGGCGCTGACCAGTCCGATCCGCTTTTCCGTGTGTTGCAGCGCGTAATCGAGGTACGCCGCAATCGGGTACGAGCGGCGCGAGGCGGCGACCCAGATGCAATCCGCTTCGCACAACAAATCCACCGCCTTTTTGAATGCCGCGCCGTCCAGGCTACTTTCCAGTTCCTGCATCCCTGCCACACTGCCGGCCAAGAATTCCTTGGCGATGTCGACGCTGGAGAGGTTGCCCGAACCCGACTCGATCAGGTCGCGGATACGGGCCTTGTAGTTGCGGCTGGGTGCCAGTTGGCGCGACAGGTTTTCACGGAAGATGGCTTGCAGCTCACTGAACCCCGAAAAGCCGAAATGCTTGGCAAACCGCACCACCGCCGAGGGCTGCACGCCGCATTGCCGCGCCATTTCCTGAATACCTTCGATTCCGACGTGGTCGCGGTTTTTCTCGATATGCAACGCAATGACCTTGAGCTGTTTGCTCAGCGACTCGTACTCGTTCGAGATGCGCTTGATGGTTTGGTCCGCCGTGAGGCCGGGGGTCTTCGCAGTTGCCATAGGTAGTGCTGAGTTGGGCTGTTTCGTTGCGCATCATATCGGCGTCAACGGCTTTGCATTCGGGCCGGCAGGGGCCATACCATCGGGTCCATGCCCCACAAATCACTGGCCCCAAACGCCCGCCTGCAAGCACTGCAGCACGCTTTGCGCGCCGCCGCCGATCCGGCAAACGCCATTCCCATGCGGGCCTACATGCTCAACCAGTTTGCGTTTCTGGGCATTCGCGCCACGCCCCGCCGCGACGCGGTGAAGCAGTGGGTGCGCGGCCCTTTCACCCAGGAGGAGTTGCTGTGGCTGGCCTGTGCACTTTGGGATCTGCCAGAGCGCGAGTTTCACTACACCGCAGTGGATTTGCTGGCCAGACACCACAAGAAACTCACTGTGGAAGCCTTACCGGGCATCGTGGCCTTGGTGCAGCGCAATGCCTGGTGGGACAGTGTGGACGGGTTGGCTGGCGTGGCGGGCGACATTCTGCTGGCAGCGCGCAGCACACAGCCCACTATCCAGACCATTGCAGACACCTGGCTGGTTCACGAGAACCTGTGGGTGCGCCGCCTGGCCATGCTGCACCAGCTCGGCTGGAAGGAGCGCACCGACGCCGCACGCCTGATGCGATACGCGCTGGCGCTGGGCGAAGAAAAAGACTTTTTCATTCGCAAAGCCATCGGCTGGGCTCTGCGCGATTACGCCCGCACCGCACCCGATGCAGTACAGACTTTTTTGAAGGAAAACGTGGGCCGTCTGTCGGGCCTGACCCTGCGCGAGGCCGGCAAGCATTTGTGATGGCCCTGTGCGCAAAAAGGGCGGCGCACGTTCAGCTTACGCAGGGGTGCGATTCAGCCAGCGCAGCAGCTTTTCGTACAGCAACTCGGGCCCCACCGGCTTGCTGATGAAGTCATTCATTCCAGCCCGCATACAGCGGTCGCGGTCTTCGGCAAAGGCATTGGCCGTCATGGCCAGAATGGGCGTGTTCGCATAGCCGGGCAGGTGGCGGATGTGCACGGTGGCGTCCATCCCGTCCATGCGCGGCATCTGCATGTCCATGAGCACCAGATCGTATTGCAGCGCTTTGCAACGCGCCACCGCCTGTACGCCGTCTTCGGCCACATCCACTTGCATGCCAACCTGCTCCAGCAGCATGGTGGCGACTTCCTGGTTGAAGGCATCGTCCTCGGCCAGCAGCACGCGGCGTCCCGCGTGGGTGCTGCGCAGGGTGTCCTCGGCCTGGTCCAGCGGGATAAGCGGCGCTGCGCTCTGGGCGTCGGTGCCTTTCGTCAGGAACGCGGTAAACCAGAACACACTGCCCTGGCCCGGCGTGCTGCTGCCACCGGCATCGCCCCCCATCAATTCAGCCAGCTTGCGGGTGATCGCAAGGCCCAGACCGGTTCCGCCATATTGGCGCGTGGTGCTGTTGTCGGCCTGCTCAAAAACATTGAACAAACGCGGCAACACTTCCTGTGCAATGCCGATGCCGGTGTCTTCCACTTCAAAGCGCAGCATCACGGCCGACTCCGTCTCGGCTTCCGCACGGACGCGCAAGGTGACAGAGCCGCTGTCGGTGAACTTCACCGCGTTGTTGGCGAAATTCAACAGTGCTTGCTGCAAGCGGGTCGGGTCACCTTCGAGGTGCGCCGGCAGGGGTGGCACCTCAACCGCCAGGTTCAAGCCCTTGGCCTGCGCCCGCTCGCGCAATATCGTGACCACATTGCCCAAAAGGGCTTCGACCTGCACCGGCTCCTGAGACAGCGAGAGCTTGCCGGCTTCGATTTTTGACAGCTCCAGGATGGCACTGATGATGCCCAGCAGGTGGTCGCTGGCGACTTCCAGTTTGCGCATGCGCTCGGCCTGCTCGGGGCTGAGACCTGCCTTGCGGATGAGAAACGCCATGCCGGTAATCGCATTGAGCGGGGTGCGAATCTCGTGCGACATGTTCGCCAGAAAAGCGCTCTTGGCGGTATTGGCTTGTTCGGCCGTTTGCTTGGCTCGGAGCAGTTCCTGTTCGGCCGCCTTGCGCGCACGGATGTCGGTCACAAACACAATCAGGTGTTCCGCGCGGTCTTCGGTGCGGGCCTGAAAGTAAATCGTCAGATCCACCGGAACGGTGTCGCCGGTAGCGGTGCGCTGCGTGCTCTCCAAATGCAAAAAGTCTTTGCGCTGCGCCTGCACCACCAACCGCGCAAAATCGTCGTCCGAGATGTTCGGGTCGATCTGGGACACCGGCATGTCGCGCATGTCTCCCACCCGATACCCCAGCAGGCGCGCCGCGTATCCGTTGGCATCGATCAGCCGGCCGCTGCTGACGTCCACCCAATGGATACCAATGCCCACGGTGTCCATGGCCAATTGGGTGTCGTGCAATTGCCGGAAGGTCGCTTGCAACTGGGCGGTGCGCTCGCCGACCAGTTGCTCGAGGTGGTGGCGGTGTCGCTCCAGCTCGTCGTCCTTATTGCGCCGATCGGTAATGTCGTCATACACCCCCAGTATGCCCACCACTTCGCCATCGGCGTTGCGCAGGGGCAGCTTGGACGTTTCCAGCCAGATGGTGCGTCCGTCGGGCGTGGTCTGCGGCTCCACATAGCGCATGCGGGGCTGGCCTGTGGTCATGGTTTCCAGGTCATCGGCCCGGTACAGGGCGGCCTGCTCGGCCCACGCCATTTCATCGTCCATGCGCCCAATGGCATCTTTGGGGCTGGCAAATCCGGCGTCTTGTGCGAACAGCTGGTTACACCCCAGCAGGCGGGAATGAATGTCTTTCCAGAACACGCGAATGGGCACGTTTTCCATCACCGTTTGCATCAATGCATAGGTTTCAGCGGCGGAGTCCACCGCGCTTTGGCGCGCGCGCGCCAACTGCCCCACCAGCGCCCCCAACAGAATGGAAATTACGCTGCCCGTGAGTCCGATCAACAAAGGCGTCTGCTGCTCTGATGCCGACAGGTAGCTGGCCGGCGTGTGCACGTCGAGCTTCCACTTGCGGCCGTACACATTGAGCATCTGCTCGGTATGGATGGCGGTGTGCAGCCCTTCGTGGCGGTTGAACATGGGGCGCGACTGCGTGACCGGAACCCCTTCGATGGAGGAGCCCTCATCGCTCAGCGATACGTGCAAGTCCTTCATTGCGCCTTCGCGCTCCAGACTGGTGAGCAGCTCCACCACGCGCAAGGTCACGGCCACCGACCCCAGAAAGGTCTTGGGCGCTTCCCGCGAAAACACCGGCACCCGGACTACAAAGCCGGTCATGTCGGTGACTTCCTGAATCAAATCGAACGGGCCGCTGGCGGTGGGTTGCCCGGTCGCCATGGCATAGCGCATGGATGCCAGATTGGCCGGCTGCGCGCTGATGTCCAGGCCGTGCACCGCTTTGCTGGTGCCAAAGGGCCAGAGGTAATCGGCCACAAAATACTCCGGGCGTTCGCCCGGCGGGCGGATCGAAAAGCCCGGATACCCCTGTGGGTCAAGAGAGGTGTCCGCGCGCACCGCCCGCTCAAAAGCAGGCCTTTGGGCCGCCGTGATGTAGCGGGTGAAGGCGATGTTCTTGATGCCGGGGTAGCGCTGCTCCACCGCCAACTGCTGAACCGCATCGTCAAAGGCTTTGCGGCTGGTTGCCGGGTTGACCAGAAACAGGCTGCGCAGGCCAAAGGCGATTTCGGTGTACGCATCCACGCGCCGGGTCAGGGCCTCTGCCAATCCGCGCGCTGCCTGTTCCAGGCGAGCCTGGGCGACTGTTTCCAAAATGCGAGACTGGTTCAGCGCCGCATAGACACTGATGCATAGTCCAACGGCCGTCACGGCGAGGCCCCATATCCAGTACCGCAGCGCATGTTTGATCCGGTTCCGGGACATAGTCAGGCCTCTCTCAACGGCAGCGGGTTTTCTGCCGCATGGGGCAGAAAAATTCCAGCAGGCGTTTGGCCTGCAAGCGGCGCATCTTGGACGAAAATTTCATTGTGGTTTCAGGCTGCCGAAGCGGGTCTGTGTGCGTGGATTATCGGCCATCGCCCGACTGCTTTTCCCAACCAGACCGGGTCGTTTTCAGCACTGCATTGGCCAGGTGAATTGCATACCATGCACGCAGCATCACACCGAATTTAATGAACCATTACCGCCACTGGAGCGCTACTTTTGCCTCCTACTTCGCCATCATGGGTTTGTGGACCTCGTTTGGCCCGTCCACCTTGATGGCCCTCAGCCCGCAGGCCGCCCCGATTGCGCTGGCCTGCATGACCCTGGCCTACTTCGTCGCCACCCCGGTTGCGCACCGCATGTGGCAATGGCTGGGCTTTGCTTGGGCGGTGCGGGCGATGGGCAGCTGTGTGCTGGTGTTGCTGGCCGCTGCCGCGCTGGAGCCGCAGTGGCTGGTGTGGTGTGTGCCGCTGGCTTTTGTGTTCGGCTCGGGCGCCTACACGGTGTGCGAAACCCGGCTGCTCGAAGATCTGGCCCGGCGCGGGCAAGGGCATGACTTTGGCCGTGCCCGCAAATGGGGGTCGTTGGGCTTTTTGTTGGCTGCAACCGCGGGCGGCGCGGCGTTTTCCATCGGTGGCGTGGCGCGTACCTTTGCGGTGGTGCTGGCGCTGTGCGCGGGGGTGTACTGGTGGAGTTGTCTGGGGTTGAGCCGCGCCGTGGCAAAGGGCACGCAGCCAGAGGGAAAAGAGGAGCACACGCGTCCCGTGGCGGTGGCGGCTACGGCCCCGGTGCATGACGGCGCAGCCCCCGCTGGCGCAACGGATACGCGTGCCAGCCAATGGGCCGGTTGCGCCGCGGTGGCGGGTGTGCGGGTGGCAGAGGCGGTCACTACCACCTGGTTCGGCGCGTATTGGCTGCACACCGGACACAGCCACTGGGAGACCGGCGTGTTGTGCGCCGTGCCGGTGGCGGCGGAATTCCTGGCGATGTGGAAGGGCGGCGTCTGGATGGCCCGTTACAGCGCCGCCGCCATGATGCTGATGTGTTGCGCGGCGTCCGTGGTGCGCTGGGCGGCCACACCGTTTTGTGAGGACTTGTGGTGCGCGGTGCCTTTGCAGGGCATCCATGCCTTCACGTTTGGCTTTTTTTACCCGGCGTCGCTGGTGTGGCTGAAGCAGACCTATGGCGACGCCTTCTTTCACACCCGTTACGCCACGGAGTCCGCCGCGCGTGCGGTCACTGCATTGGTGACCTTCATGGCGGCAAGCTGGGCCATTGCGTCCGTGGGCTACATCGCCATTTACGGGGTGAGTCTGGTGCTGACTTTAGCCAGCGGCGCCTGGTGGCTGCACGCTGTGCGGGCCGGCCTCAGGGACAAATCTTGTCAACCGCCTTGATGAGTTGGGTCGGGGCGAAGGGCTTCACCATCCATGCCCGTGCGCCGGCTTCCCTGCCCTTTTCGCGCTTGGCATCCTGCGTCTCGGTGGTCAGCATCATGATGGGCATGAACTTGTAGTTCGGCCGGGATTTGGCGGCCTTCACGAATTCAATTCCATCAAGGACCGGCATGTTCAGGTCGCAGATAGTCATATTGATGCTTCTGCCATCCAGAAAGTCCAGCGCGGCCTGACCATCCGCCGCCTCCAGCACCGTGTAACCGGCCCCAACAAGGGCGCTGCGCACGATTTGGCGCAGGCTGGAAGAATCATCAACGACGAGTATTGTTTTAGCCAAGATTAGCTCCAATGCGATTATTTTTGTCAGCCGTAAGGCCACATGCATTCTAGGGGGGTGCGTTCTAAGGTCCGGGGCTGGGGGTATTTTTTCCGTTACAAGTTGCAACTATTTTGGAAAAAAATTTTCTAAAAAGTTAACACAAAAGAAATCTGTGTCCATATAATTTGCCGTCCGTGAATCGAAAAGACTTTCTAATTCCGCCGGTTTTGCAAGCGCCCCTGGGGCCCATACGCCGGTCAACGCCCAATCGAATGACCCGAAATGCCCGCAATTCAATTTCCCGATAACCGCCCGATCGACCTGGCCTGCCTGGGCCGTCTGGCAGTGGACCTGTATGCCCAACAATTCGGCAGCCATCTGGAGGATGCGCGCAGCATGGCCAAGTACCTGGGTGGCAGCTCGGGCAACCTGGCGTTTGGCGTGGCGCGGCTTGGCATGAAGAGCGCCATGATTGCCCGGGTGGGCAATGAGCAGATGGGCCGCTTTCTGACCCAGAGCCTGCAGGCCGAAGGCTGCGATGTGTCGCAGGTGCAGGTGGACCCCGAGCGCCTGACCGCGCTGGTCCTGCTGGGCCTGAAAGACCGCGATACCTTTCCGCTGCTGTTTGTGCGCGAGAACTGCGCCGACATGGCGATTGACGCGGCGCAGATCGACGAATCGTTCATTGCCAGGTGCCGCGCGCTGGCCATCACCGGCACGCACCTGTCCACGCCCACAACCCGCAAGGCCGCGCAAACGGCGTTGGACTTTGCGGCCAAACATGGCGTGGTGCGCGTACTCGACATTGACTACCGCCCGGTGCTATGGGGCCTGACCTCGCGTGGCGCCGGTGAAAACCGCTATGTGGCCGATGCCCGTGTCACGGCGCAGTTGCAGGAGATGCTGCCGCACTTTGATTTGCTGGTGGGAACCGAAGAAGAATTCTTCATTGCCGGGGGCGTGCCCGACAACATCATTGCCAGCCTGCAAGCCGTGCGGGCCATCACCAAAGCCACACTGGTGGTCAAGCGCGGTGCCATGGGTTGCTGCGTGATGGAAGGCGACATACCAGCCCATATTGACGATGCCACCACCTACCGCGGCGAACGCGTGGAGGTGCTCAACGTGCTGGGCGCGGGCGATGCGTTTCTCTCCGGTCTGATGGCCTCGCTGCTGCAAGGCAAAGACTGGGCGGAGTCCACCCAAGTGGCCAACGCCTGCGGGGCTATTGTGGTGTCCCGCCATGCCTGCTCTGCGGCCATGCCCACGCCCACCGAGCTGGCGCACTGGTTCGGCGGCAGCCGCAATCCCAAGGTGGACGCGGACCAGCAACTGGCGCATCTGCACCGCGTCAGCACCGCGCGCCCGCAATGGAGCGAGTTGTGCGTGATGGCGTTTGACCACCGCAGCCAGTTTTATGACCTGGCGCGTGAGGCCGGCGCCTCCGATACAAAGATACCCGCGCTGAAAAAATTGCTGGTGCAAGCCGCAGCCCATGTCGAAAAAGACCGCGAGCTGCAAGGCCAGACCGGCGTGCTGATTGACGGCGGTGACTATGGCCGCGAAGCGCTGGCCAGCGCTACCGGCCGGGGCTGGTGGGTGGGCCGCCCGGTGGAATTGCCGGGTTCGCGCCCGCTGCGTTTTGACGGCACCCGCTCCGTGGGCAGTGCGCTGATTCACTGGCCGACCGAGCATGTCGTGAAGTGCCTGGTGCATTACCACCCGGATGACGATTACGCGCTGCGTCTGGAGCAGGAGCAAAAAGTGCTGGAGCTGTGGGAAGCCACGCGCGAAAGCGGCAATGAGCTGCTGCTGGAAATCATCCTGCCCAAGGCGTTGGTGGTGCCGGGCGAAGAAGACGCAGCGGTACTGCGCGCAGTCAAGCGTTTTTACAACCTGGGTGTGAAGCCAGAGTGGTGGAAGCTGGCGCCTATGGGCGCCGAGGGCTGGCATGGGCTGGAGGTGCTGGTGTCCGAGCGCGACCCGCATTGCCGTGGCGCGGTCATTCTGGGCCTGAACCAGCCCATTGCGCATCTGGTGGACAGCTTTCGCAACGCCACCAACCCCATCGTCAAAGGCTTTATGGTGGGGCGCAGTCTGTGGGTGGCCGAGTCACTTGCGTGGCTGGGCGGGGAGATCGATGACGCTACATTCGTGAGCCGCGTGGCGGCCAACTACACCGTGCTGGTGGACGCCTGGCGCAACCGCCGCAGCCTGATTCGCGCGGTTGCCTGAAGACCGCTGATACCGCAGACAAGACAGAGAGAGAAACCATGACAACCATTCGATTGACCATGGCACAGGCGCTGACCAAGTACCTGGCCGCGCTGCGTGTGGAAATGGCAGACGGCAGCATCCAGCCGTATTGCGGCGGTGTTTTCACCATCTTCGGCCATGGCAATGTGGCCGGTTTGGGTGAAGCCCTGTATGCCGAACGCGAGACCCTCAAAACCTACCGCGCCCACAACGAACAGGGCATGGCGCACGCGGCCATCGGCTTTGCCAAGGCGCACTTGCGCCAGCGCATGATGGCGGTGAGCACCAGCATCGGACCGGGTGCCACCAACATGGTGACCGCCGCCGCCGTGGCGCATGTGAACCGTATTCCGGTGCTGCTGTTGCCCGGTGACACCTTTGCCACCCGCGCGCCCGACCCGGTGCTGCAGCAAGTAGAAAATTTTCAGCAAGGCGATGTGTCGGCCAACGATTGCTTCCGCCCGGTGACGCGTTACTTCGACCGCATCAGCCGCCCCGAGCAGTTGCTGACCGCGCTGCCCCGCGCGATTCAGGTGATGACCGACCCGGCCAACTGCGGCCCGGTGTGTCTGGCGCTGCCGCAGGATGTGCAGGCGCACGCCTTTGATTACCCCGCCAGTTTCTTTTCACCCGAGGTGATTCGCTTGCGCCGCGCGCCGGCCGACGCGGGTGAGCTGCAACGCGCATCGGCACTGCTGCGGACCGCAAAGCACCCCCTGATCGTGGCCGGTGGCGGCGTGTTGTACAGCCAGGCATGCGATGGTCTGCGTGCGTTTGCCGAGAAGTTCGGCATCCCCGTGGTGGAGTCGCACGGCGGTAAAAGCGCGCTGGCCTGGGACCACCCGCTGAACCTCGGTGCGATTGGCGTGGACGGCGGCCCCGCCGCCAACCTGCTGGCGCGCGAAGCCGATGTGGTTTTTGCGGTGGGCACACGCTTGCAGGACTTCACCACCGGTTCGCACGCCCTCTTCGCAAAAGCAAAATTGCTGAGCCTGAATGTGCAGCCGTTTGATGCCGGCAAATGGAGTGGCACCGCGCTGGTGGCCGATGCACGGGTAGGCCTGGAACAACTCAGCGCCGCATTGGGCAACTGGTCTGCAGACGCCACCTGGACACAGCGCGCCAAGGCCGAGGCGGCCGGCTGGGTTGCCACTGTTACCAAGCTCACCACCAACGTACCCGCCGCCGGCACACTGCCCTATGACGCTGAGGTGATCGGTGCCGTGCGCGATTCGCTGAACGATGCGGGCGGCAACAGCGGCACGCACGATGTGGCGGTGTGCGCCGCGGGCACATTGCCGGCCGAACTGCACAAACTGTGGCGCGCGTCGCTGCCCGGCAACTACCACATGGAATACGGTTACTCGTGCATGGGCTACGAGATCGCCGGTGCCTTGGGTGTGAAGATGGCGCGGCCTGAGCAGGAGGTGATCGTCATGGTGGGCGATGGCTCGTACATGATGATGAACAGCGAGCTGGCAACCTCACTGCTGCTGGGCAAGAAGCTCATCGTGGTGGTACTGGACAACCGGGGTTACGGCTGTATTCAGCGCCTGCAAACGGCGACCGGCAGTGCGCAGTTCAACAACTTGCTGGACGACTGCGTAATGGAAGGCGGCGAGCCCAGCAAGATCGACTTTGCCATGCATGCCGCGTCGATGGGCGCAGATGCGGTGCACGTCAAGGACGTGGCAGATCTCAAGCGCGCGATGGTGAAGGCCCGCGCCGCCCAGCGCACGCAGGTGCTGGTGATTGACACCACGCATACACGGGTTACCGCGGAGGGCGGATGCTGGTGGGAGGTGGGCATTCCCGAAGTGTCGGCGCGCCCCGCAGTCAATGCCGCCCACGCCGGCTTTCTGCAAGCCCGAAAGAACCAGCGCGTCTGACCTGACGCCACCCATTTACCCCTACTTTTTTCTGAGAGAACTTTATGACCTGGAACGTCCAAATCGGCATCAATCCCATCTCCTGGTTTAACGACGACATGCCCGCACTCGGCGGCGAAACACCGCTGGAAACGGCACTGCGCGAAGGCAAAGAGATTGGTTACGAAGGCTTCGAGCTGGGCAACAAATTTCCCAAGGAAGGCCCCGCGCTCAAGGCCAAGCTCGATGAGTTTGGCCTGCGCTGTGTGTCGGGCTGGTACTCCGGTTTCCTCGCCGAAGTCGCTGCCGGCCAAAGCAATGCCGACGCCGTGGCAGCCGAGATGGAAAACTGCAAGGCGCACATGCGCAAGCTGCAATACAACGGTGTGAAGGTGGTGGTGTATGGCGAGTGCGCCGGCACGGTGCAGGGGCAGATTGATACGCCCGTGGGCAAACGCCCGACCTTTGCCAGCGACGCCGAATGGCTTGGCTATGCCGAACGACTGAACGCATTTGGCGAGCACCTGATCCAGACCTACGGCATCAAGCTGGCTTACCACCACCACATGGGTGCGTATGTAGAGTCGCCCGCTGACATCGACCGTCTGATGGACCTGACCGACCCGGCCAAAGTGTTCCTGCTGTTTGATACTGGCCACGCGTTTTACGGTGGCGCTGCCGACCCCGTGCCCTTGCTCAAGAAGCACCTCAAGCGCGTGGTGCATGTGCATTGCAAGGATGTGCGCGTGCCCGTTATTGCGCAGGCGCGCAACGACCAGTGGAGTTTTTTGAATGGCGTGCTCAACGGCATCTTTACGGTGCCCGGTGACGGCAGCATTGACTACCGCGCTGTGCTCGGCACCCTGAAGGCCGCCGGCTATGAAGGCTGGTTGGTCGTAGAGGCCGAGCAGGACCCCGCCGTAGCACCCAGCTATCAGTACGCCAAGAAGGGTTACGACACCCTGCGCGCCTTGGTCAACGAACTCGCTTGAGGAGCCACCATGGTTAGCCCCCTTCTTGCCAAGGCCGCTCCAGCGGGCCGCGAAATCGTCAACGTCACGCCCGAGCGGGCGGGCTGGACGCACGTGGGCTTTCGGGCCGTGCGGCTGGCAGCCGGGGAGGCCGAAAGCGTGGAAACCGGTACCCGTGAACTGTGTCTGGTGGTTCTCACCGGCACGGTGAATGTGGAAGTGGACGGGCAGACCTATTCCAACTTGGGTAGCCGCAAAACCGTGTTTGATGAGGTACCGCCCGCTTCCGTGTATGTGCCTTCGGGCAGGAGCGTAACGATCCGCAACGCAGCCGATGCCGGCATGGTGGCTGAAGTGGCGCTGTGCACAGCCCCGTGTGACGACGCCAGCCGCAGCGTGAGTGTGATCGATTCGGCCGCCATGCGCCGCAGCGTGCGTGGCAAGGGCAGCAACACGCGCTATGTCTGCGACATCCTGCCGCACGACGATGCACGCGCGGCCCACCTGCTGGTGGTGGAAGTCATCACGCCGGCCAGCCACAGCTCGAGCTACCCGCCCCACAAACACGATGTGGAGCAGCCACCTGTTGAAACCCTGCTGGAAGAAACCTACTACCACCGCCTCAACCCGCCGCAGGGCTTTGCCTTCCAGCGGGTGTACACCGACGACCGCAGTCTGGATGAAGCCTGCGCTGTGGAGGACCACGATGTCGTGATGGTGCCGCGCGGTTACCACCCGGTGGTGGCTCCGCATGGATATGACCTTTACTACCTCAACGTGATGGCCGGACCCAAGCGCTTCTGGGTGTTCAAGAACGACCCCGCACATGAGTGGATGCTGCAGCCCCAGTAGGCTGTGCGGAGTGTCCTTTATCACTACCCTGGCGTGATCTCCGCACGCCTGCCCATTGCCTTGGGCGCCGCGCTTTTTCGTATCCCATTTCATTAGGCAATGCCTGCGCCATCCTGGGCGTTCGGCGACATGCACAACGGCGGTGAAGGGTGCGGCAAGCAAGCCCACTAGGGGTTAGCCCCCATTCGACCTTTGCCAAAACTGTATACAGTTTTTGTATACAGTTCTATAACGCGAAAGGTATTCCATGGCTTCCACAACAGTCCATCCAACGGACGAAGTTTTGCCCACTGGCAAACTGGGCCTGCTGGGTTTGCAGCATGTGCTGGTGATGTATGCAGGTGCTGTGGCAGTGCCCCTGATCGTCGGGCGTGCGCTCAAGCTTTCGCCCGAACAGGTGGCGATGCTGATCTCGGCAGACCTTTTTTGCTGCGGGTTGGTGACGCTGATTCAGTCGCTGGGCGCTACCCAATGGTTCGGCATCAAACTGCCGGTGATGATGGGCGTGACGTTTGCATCGGTTGCTCCGATGGTGGCCATTGCAGGCGCTACGCCGGGGGTGGAAGGTGCGGGTCTGATATTCGGCGCCATCATGGGGGCGGGCGTGATCTCCATACTCATTGCACCGCTGGTGAGCCGCATGCTGCGCTTCTTTCCGCCAGTGGTCACCGGCACCATCATTGCGGTGATCGGCATCAGCCTCATGCGCGTAGGCATCAACTGGATTTTCGGCAACCCCTTTGGCCCGACCGCACCCAGCGTGGTCAATCCGGACCATGCCAAGTGGCTGGCAGACGTGACCGCCGCCGCCACTGCACCCGGCAGCACCTTTCCCGCCATCCCCAAGGGCCTGTCCATTGCGCCCTCGGTGCCTAACCCCAAATATGCCGATCTGTCAGGCGTTGGCATCGCGGCCCTGGTGCTGTTGTCCATCCTCCTGATTGCCAAATATGGCAAAGGCTTTGTGGCCAACATCTCGGTGTTGTTGGGCATCGTGGTGGGCGGTGTGGTGTCTTCTGTGCTGGGCTTTATGAACTTTGACAAAGTGGCCAAGGCATCGTGGTTTGAGCTGGTGGTGCCCTTCAAAATTGCGACACCGGTGTTTGACCCCATCCTGATCCTCACCATGACGCTGGTGATGATTGTGGTGATGATCGAGTCCACCGGTATGTTTCTGGCTCTGGGTGAAATGACCGACCGCAAAGTGGATCAGGCAGCACTCACGCGGGGCTTGCGCACCGATGGTCTGGGCACGCTGATTGGTGGCATCTTCAACACCTTCCCGTACACCAGCTTCTCGCAAAACGTTGGCCTCGTAGCCGTGACCGGTGTAAAAAGCCGTTTCGTATGCGTGGCCGGTGGCGTGATTCTGGTGGTGCTGGGCCTTCTGCCCAAGATGGCGGCGCTGGTGGAGTCGCTGCCAACGGTGGTGCTCGGGGGCGCCGGGTTGGTGATGTTCGGCATGGTCACGGCCACCGGCATCCGCATCCTGGCCAACGTGGATTTCAAGACCAACCGCTTCAATGGCTTTGTCGTGGCCGTGTCGATTGGCATGGGCATGATTCCGCTGGTGGCGCCCAACTTCAAACAGTGGATGCCGCATGGCCTGCACCCATTGATCGAGTCGGGCATCCTGCTCACATCCATCACGGCACTGCTGTTGAACCTCTTCTTCAACGGCGCCAACGCTGCAACCGACGACGCGGTGGCGGCAGCCAAGCAGGCAGACGCGCACTAAGCGCCAAGCGATGCATCCACCCGGTCTGGGGCATTTCGCCCATCGGGTTGGGTGCCTTGCCCCGGCGTACCGAGTCGCTAGGCGCATGAAGCGCCACGGCCTGCATCGCTAGCGGGTTGCGGCCATCAATGCCCCTCAGTCAAACTTCGTGACTTCGGGCTTCGCCACTGGCTTTCCCGCCGCGGTCCAGGCATCAAAGCCACCGCTGATGTTCTGCACATTCAGGTAGCCCATTTCCTGCAAAGCCACACCCGCCAGCGCGGCGCGGCCACTGGTCTTGCAATACAGCACGATGGCGATGTCGCGCGATTGCAGCGCCGGCATTCCACTGAACCGAAACTCGAGCATGCCGCGGGAAATATGGACTGCGCCGGGGATGTGGCCGGCGGCGAACTCATCGGCTTCACGCACATCAACGACGACCTGTGCTTCGCGGATGGCAGCTTCGGCCTCGGCAACGCTGACTTCCTTGACGCGCGCCTTGGCGGCCGCGACGAGGTCACTGGCTGTTTTCATAGGGTGTTTCCTGGTAGTTGTGGGGCAGGTTTCAGGCCGCTGCGGACATGGCTTCATAAGCGGCCAAGGCCTCGGCGGTGTACATCAGTGCCGGCCCGCCGCCCATGTACACGCAGATGGTCAGCATCTCTTCGAGTTCCTGCCGGGTGCAGCCAAGCTTGATCAATGCCTTGACGTGAAAGCCGATGCAGCCCGAACAATGCTGGGTGATGCCAATGGCCAATGCAATCAGCTCCTTGTGCTTGGCGCTGATCGTGCCTTCGGCCATCGAGGCCTTGGCCAGTTGGCTGAAACCTTGCATGGCTTCGGGCTGGGCTTTGCGCAACGGTGCCAGGTTGGCGTTGATGTTTTGAACCAGGGTGGTGTGGTCGAATGTGCTCATGGTGTGCCGGACTCAAAGGATGATGCGATGACCGGTATTGTATACCCCATGGGGTATATGGCAAGCAGGAGCAGGGCATCCGATGCAGAATCACACCCGTAACCCAACATGCCATGAACCGAGCACCTGCAATCGCCGAGTCCAGCCAGGGAACTTCCGGGCGCAGCCGTTCCAGTGACGGAGTGCGCTTTCGGTTGTTGCGCTACTTTGCATTCACCAGCCTGGTGGGCGTTTTGGTCGTGTTGGCGCCCTTGCTTTACTTCTACCGTGATTTCGCCACCGAAGCCCTGGAGCAGCACGAATCGCATGACAACGTGGTAACCACCAAGGTGTTTGCCGCAACCTTCTGGCCCCGGTACGCCAGCCACGTCAAAAACGCCCACCTGCTCAGCAAGGAACAGCTGCGACAAAGCCCTGCCGTGGAACAGTTCCGGGCAGACGTGCTGCGGCAGATGCACGGGCTCTCGGTGGTGAAGGTCAAGGTGTATGACCTGCATGGGACCACCGTGTTCTCCACGGATATGCGGCAGGTCGGTGACGATAAAAGCGATGACGGCGGCGTGAAAAACGCCATCGCGGGCAAGACGTCAAGCGAGATCACTTTTCGCAACCAGTTCGATGCCTTTGAAAATGTCATCAACGACCGCAACCTGATTTCCACCTACATCCCGATCCGCACCGATCCAACCCAGCCGATCGAGGGCGTCTTTGAGGTGTATTCCGACGTCACCGAATATGTCGAGGAGCTCAACCGGACGTCGTGGGAAATCGTCGGCGTGGTGCTGGGCAGCCTGTCCTTCTTGTACCTGTTTTTGTTTGCCATCGTGCGCCGCGCAGACCGCACACTGCGTGCCCGTGAGCAAGAGGTATCTGGCGCGCACGAAGCCGTATTGACCCACCTGGCCCTGCACGATCCGCTGACCGGGTTGCCCAATCGGGATAGTCTGGCGCGCCAGCTCAACGCCTTGCTGAAAGGCATTCCGGTAGAAAACGAAAAGCTGGCGCTGCTGTGCATTGGTCTGGACGGCTTCAAGGCGGTCAATGATTCACTGGGCCATCAGGTGGGCGACGCAGCATTGGCAGAGATCAGTCGCCGGCTGGAGCGCCTGTATCCCGACCCGAGCGCGCTGGCGCGCATGGGAGGCGATGAATTCGTGGTCACATTGACCGGGCTGGACTCCAGTGTGCAAGTGGAGCGCGTAGTGCAAGCCATCGAGCGGATTCAGGCCGCCATTGCCCGTGTGCCGATCTCCGTCAATGGCCATGATCTGTCGATTACGGCCAGTGTCGGCGCGGCGATTTTTCCGGATGACGGTATGGATGTGGCGGAGTTGCTGCAGGCCTCCGATGTGGCCTTGTCGCATGCAAAGAAGGAAGGCCGCGCCCGCTACCAGTTTCACACCAGCGACATGAACGCGCGCGCGCTCAATTTGCTATTGGTGGAGCGCGACTTGCGCCGGGCCTTGGACGAGGGCCAGTTCCTGCTGCATTACCAACCCAAAATTGATTTGTTCACCGGACAGATCACTGGCGCCGAAGCGCTGATCCGCTGGCAACACCCGACGCGCGGACTGGTGGCTCCGGGAGATTTCATTTTGATTGCCGAAGAGCGCGGGCTGATAGTTCCCATCGGCGACTGGGTGATGCGCGAAGCCTGCCGTCAGAACGCGCAATGGCAGCAGGCGGGTATGGATGTGTTGCCGATTGCCATTAACTTGTCGGCCATGCACTTTCAACGCAGCACCTTGCTTCGCGATGTGCAGCAGGCGCTGCAAGACTACGGCTTGCCAGCCGATTGCCTGGAGCTGGAGCTGACCGAAAGCACACTCACGCAGGATGGCAAAGCCACTATCGCCACCATGGAACAGCTCAAGCGCCTGGGCGTCTATTTGGCGCTGGATGACTTCGGAACCGGCTACTCCAGCCTGAGCCAGCTCAAAGGGCTGCCGCTGGACAACCTCAAGCTGGACCAGTCCTTCGTGCGCGGACTGCCCAGTGACAAAGATGACATGGCGATCTGCACGGCCGTGATTGCAATGGGCCGGGCGCTGGGCCTCAAGGTCATTGCGGAGGGGGTCGAGACCAACGAGCAACTGGGAATCCTGCGTGCACTGGGCTGCGATGTGGCGCAAGGCTTCCTGTTTGCCAAGCCCTTGACCGCAGACCAGTTTCTGGCGTTTGTCGAGCGCCACGGCGGCGCGCAAGTAACCGCGTTTGGGCAAACCGATCTGGACGATTTGCCCTGAGCGCCAGCCACACGGCGCCGGTGCGGCGTGCGTGCAAAAGGTCAGCCGGCCACTACCTGTTCCGGCGCCACCTGCAACGCCTCCAGAAAACGCGAGACCATGTTGTATGCCGCAATCACCCCGGCCAGCTCGACCTGTTGTTGGGGTGAAGCGAGTGCGGCGCGCACTCTTTCAAAGCAAGCGTCGCTGACCTGAATGTTGCGGGTCATTTGCACGCTGAGTTCCAACACGGCGCGTTCCGCGGTGTTGAAGAGCGATTTGTTATGCAGGGCGCTGTCCACCTCGCGCAGTGCATCGAGTTGCGCTTGTGTGCCGCCGGCAGACAGGAACTCTGGCGCGTGTTGCGTCCACTCGTATTCAGCGCGGTTGATGACCGCGACCGCGCAAATCGCCAGCTCACGCAGGCGCGCATCCAGCGACAAACCGTTGCGCACAGCACCCAGAAAGCTGTTCCAGCCCACCGCATAGGCGGGGCTATTGAGCAACATGCGGTCTAGGTTGAGCAAGTGGCCGCCGCGCCGCTGCCGAATGCTGGTTACCACCTCGGCCGGACCCAGTTGCGCATCGGGCACCGGGGGAATGCGTGGCAAACCTTCCGTGGCCAGTGACGGCGGCGCAGCCGCCGAGGAGGCTGTAGGGTGATCGGTCATGCTCAGTCCACCGCCGCCGTCAATTCGGCATTGTGGTGGCGCTGCTGCTCTTCCATCACCAACTGGCCCAGTTCGCGCTTCAATGCGTTGAAGGGCGCCGAGGACGGGTCGCGCAGGCGCGGCAGGTCCACCAGCATGTCGCGCTTGACGGTGCCCGGGCGGTAGGTCATGACCACGATGCGGTCAGCCAGGTAGATGGCTTCTTCGATGCTGTGGGTCACAAAGATGACCGTCTTGCCCAGCTCGGCCCAGATGCGCAGCAGCTCGTCTTGCAGGTTGCGCCGGGTGAGCGCATCGAGCGCGCCAAAGGGTTCGTCCATCAGCATGATGGGCGAGTCCAGCGCCAGAATGCGTGCAATGGCCACGCGCTGGCGCATGCCTCCCGAGAGGTCTTTGGGGTAGCGCGTGCGGAAGTCGGAGAGCCCCAGTTTGCCCAGCAAAATGGTCACCGTGTCATGGATTTGCGCTGCGCCCATGCCCTTGATTTCCAGACCAAAGGCGATGTTCTTTTCCACGGTCATCCACGGAAACAGGGCGTACTCCTGAAACACCATGCCCCGGTCAGGTCCCGGCCCGCTCACCAGCGTGCTGCCCGCCGTGATGCTGCCGCTGCTGGGCAGCGAGAAGCCGGCAATGGCATTGAGCAAGGTCGACTTGCCGCAGCCCGAAGGTCCCAGCAGACACACGAACTGGCCTTGGGGAATATCGAGCACGATGTCCTGCAGGGCCACCACTTCGCGGTCGGCACTTTTGAACACCTTGTGGACGTGGTCCACAGAAATATGGGATGCACTCATCTCAATGCTCCAGACCACGGTGCCAGCGCAGCAAATAGTTGTTCAGCTTGTTCACGCCGATGTCGATGGCCAATCCCAGCATGCCAATGCTGATCATGCCGGCGATGATCTTGTCGGACCAAAAGTACTCGCGCGCCTCCAGAATGCGAAAGCCCAGCCCGTTGTTGACCGCAATCATCTCGGAGACGATCACCACAATGAAGGCGGTGCCGATGCCGATGCGCACGCCGGAGAGGATGTAGGGCACCGATGCGGGCAATATCACGCGAAGAAACAAGGTGCGCTGGTTGGCCCCCAGGTTGCGCGCAGCCCGCAGGTAAATGCCGTCCACTTGCCGCACGCCGGCGATGGTGTTGATCAGCACCGGAAAGAAGGCGCCAATGCTGATGAGAAAAACCGCCGGCGGATTGCCCAGACCGAACCACAAAATCGCCAGCGGAATGTAGGCAATCGGCGGAATCGGACGCAGCACCTGCGCCAGCGGGTTGAGCCAGGCGTAGATGCGCGGGCTGGCCCCCATCAACAGTCCCAGTGGCAAGGCCAGCGCGGCCCCCACCAGAAAGCCCACCGCCACGCGGTACATGCTGCCTGTGGCATCCACCACCAATTCGCCCGAAACCGCCCAGGCCAGCCAGCTACCGCCAGTCTCGGCAAACGGTTTGGCAGGCAGCAAGTACGCCACCCAGCGCGTCACCACCGCCCACGGCGAGGGCAGCACATGCTCGTTGACCCAGCCCATGGAGCACGCGGTTTGCCAGACGGCAATCAGCGCCACCGGCACGATGACCCCGGCGCCTATCTCGCGCCATTGAAGTGTCTTGCGCATAGGTTTTTACTTCACACCCAGGGACTTCTTCGCACCATCCAGCAGGTCGGTTTTGACCCAGTCCGTGGCCACCGGTGGCTTGTCCATCTTGCCGATGCCGTACTTCACCATCAGGTCGGTAGATACCTGAATGTGCGCGGGCGTGATGTCGTAGGAGTAGGGCGAGTTGCCAATGGCGTCTTCAAAGTCGTCTTTGGTGATCTGGCCTTTGAACAGCGTCTGGGTCACGAATTTTTCGGCCGTGGCTTTGTTGTCAATGAATGTTTTGGTGGCTTCCACAAAGCAGCGCATGAACTTCTCCGCCAGCGGGCGGCGCTCTTTGTAGAACTTCTCCGTCACGACCAGGGTCCGCACCGGTTCGCCAATCGGTGTGTCGTAGGGTTTGATCACTTCCACGCCAAAGCTTTTGTTCAGCGCCTGTGACGCCTGGGGCTCGGTCTGCATGATGGCGTCGAGATTTTTGCCAATGAGGGCGGCATTCAGGTCGGGGTAGCTGAGGTAAATCAGCTGCACATCTTTGCCCGGCGCGTCACTGGAAGACAAACCGTTCTGGCCCAGCTCAGCGGCCAGCAGCAGCTCTTGAATACTGCCGCGGGTCACGCCCACCTTTTTGCCTTTCAGGTCCTTGACGGTCTTGATACCTGCATCGGGCCGGGCCACCAGACGCGCGCCGCCCTTGGCAAAGCCTGCCACGATGTAAATCGGGACGCCCTTGGCGCGCCCGGAAATGGCGGCCTCCGAGGCGGTGGCACCCGCGTCGAGTTCACCGGCAATGATGGCCTGCATCACATCCAGCCCCTTGGCAAAGGTGCTTTCTTCGACCTTGATGCCGCATTTGGGGGCGATTTCCTTGATATACGAAATGGCACCGAAGTGGGCCAGTTTGAGGTTGCCCAGACGGATGACGTCATCGGCAGCGAAGGCGGGCAAGGTGGTGAGCGCGGCGCAGGCCAGCAGGCCAGCGCGTAAGGGTTTGAACATGGTGGGTCTCCGGTTGTTGTAGGGGCAGGCCTGATCGAATGCCCGCTTTGGGGCGATTGTGCGGGTTCGCTTCGCAAATGGCCTCTGTAGAAATACGCAGTTGCGCCAGGGCACCCATGCGCCCTGTCAAAACATCTTCAAAACAAACAAAATTAGACGTAATAACTATCTGTATAGACTTGTACGCTGTATTTATCTGTAAAAAGACTCCCAATGTGTTCAATATCCATTGCCGCCGATGGCGCTTTTCATGGCGTGGAGCGGGCAGTCGAGCCCATTCGCGGTGCGCGCATCCTGCTGGTAGAAGACAACGAGATCAACCAACGGGTGGCTTCCGAGATGCTGCGCGGTGCGGGCTTTGAAGTCGAGTGGGCCGACAACGGGCCCATTGCGGTGGAACGGATCAATGAACGTTTTGCACAAGGGCGCCCCTACGATCTGGTCTTGATGGACATGCAGATGCCGGTGATGGACGGTGTCACGGTCTCCCGGCACATCCGGCAGCGGTACAGCGCCGAACAACTGCCCGTTGTGGCCATGACGGCCCATGCGGCGGCCGACCGTGAGCGGTGCATGACGGCCGGCATGAACGGCTGTGTGACCAAGCCGATACAACCCGATGCGCTGTGGCACGCGCTATAGACGCGCTCATGGGCCATTTGCGCCGTATCCAAGATTTGGATGTGGACGCCGGCCTGATGCGCACCATGAACCGCCCGGCGTTTTATGCCTCCATGCTGCGGCGCTTTGTCGCATCACAAGGCAGCGCCACGGAGCGCATCCGCCAAGGCATCGCGGTAGCGGACTTCGCCGGGGCCGAAATCATTGCGCACACCTTGCGCTCGGTAGCGGCCAGCCTGGGTGCCGGGCGGTTGCAACACAGCGCCGAAAAGCTCGAATCCGCGTTGCGCTGCGGGGCTGGCACAGACGCGCTCGCTGCGGCGCTCAGCCACTCCCACACCTTGCTCGAAAGCCTGATGCAGGCCCTTCTGCACACGCCCGGTCTGATGCCGGTAGAGCGGCCTGCGGCGATGGGTTGCCTGAGCGCGCAAGAGCGTGCAATGGCACTGGCAACGCTGGAAAAAATCAAAGTGCGTCTGGCCTGCGACGATGCCGGCGCGGTGGAACTGTGGGAGGCAAACGCCCCGATGTTGCGTGCGCTGTTGGTGGACTGCCCCGGCGTTGAGGCGGCGATTGCCGGGTTTGACTTTGAAGCCGCGCTGGCCTGCCTGGCGCCCTTTGGCCCGAGTGCCTAAGCGCGCTGGTTCTTCAGACAAAAGTCAATGAACTCCGGCATCGCAAGGGGCTTGGCAAAGTAATAGCCCTGAATCTCGTCGCAGCCTTCTTGCTGCAAGAACTGCAGTTGCTCCGCGGTTTCAATGCCTTCTGCCGTGACCGCCAAACCAAAGCTGCGTGCCAGGCCCAAGATGGCGCGTGTAATGGCCACACTGTCCTGGTCGGTGGGCAGCCGATCAATGAACGACTTGTCGATCTTCATGCGCGTAAAGGGCAGCTTCTGCAAATACCGCATGGAGGAGTAACCGGTACCAAAGTCGTCAATGGCCAGTTGCAGGCCCAGTGCGCGGAATTGATCGAGTCTGACAATCGCCTGCGCGAGGTCCTTGGCAATAAAACTTTCGGTGATTTCCAGCTCCAACTGGTGGGTTTGCAACTGGTTTGCCTCGATGGCCTGCTGCAGCACCGGAATCAAATCGTGGCCGCGCAACTGCACGTTGGACACGTTCATGCTCAGGTGCTCCAGTTGCACGCCACTGGCAAGCACTTGCGCCAGATCCGCACAGCTCTGGCGAATGACCCAGTCGCCCAAAGCGATGATGAGCCCGGTGTCTTCGGCAATCGGGATGAAATGGGCCGGTGAAACCACACCGTGGCCGGGACGTATCCACCGAATCAGGGCTTCAGCGGAAACCACTCTACCGGTGGTGGCATGTACCTTGGGCTGGTAGTACATGCTGAATTCTTCGCAAGTCACCAAGGCATTTTTCAGCGCGTTAATAGTTTGTGCCTGCAGGTTGGCCCGTTTCGCAAGTTCTTCGGAAAAGAAGCGGTATTTGTCGCGTCCATCTTCCTTGGCGCGGTAAACCGCCAGGTCGGCATGCTTGAGCAGGGATGTGCTGTCGGTGCCGTCCTTGGGGAAAATGGCGGCCCCAATGCTGACGGTGATGCTGAGCTCGTGGGTGCCGCAGGTAAATGGCTGGTAGAACAGCGCAAGGTATTTGCCCAGAATGATTTCCACCTCGGCCATGTCGCGCACGTTTTCGATCAGCACCGTGAACTCATCGCCGCCGATGCGGGCCAGCGTGTCGCTGCTGCGCGCATTGGCCTTCAGACGTTCGCCAATTTGCACCAGCAACTCGTCGCCCACGCCGTGCCCCAGCGTGTCATTGACCATTTTGAACTGGTCCAGGTCCATGAAAAAAAGTGCCAGCTCAGAGCCGTTGCGTCGGGCCAGGTCCAGCGCATGTTCGAGCCGCAAGGAAAAGAAGCGGCGATTGGGCAGGCCGGTCAGGGAGTCATGGTTGGACAGGTATTCCTGTTCGCTGCGCGCCTTTTCCAGTGACAGCTCGCGATCGTGCACGGCGGTGGCCAGGGCGTTCACGCTTTCCGAAATTTCTGCCAATTCATCGCCCGTGCCGACCAGGGGGGCCGGTGTGTAGTCGCCTTGCTTCACCTTTTGAATTTGCTGCATCAGGGTGCCAAGGGGCTGGGCGAGCCGCTTTCGGATCACCACGCGCATGCTCCACAACGCCAAGGTGCCGACCAGGACCGTCAGCAACAGGAACCGGTAGCGGTGCGTATTCAGCACAGCGGTGTGGGTTGCCCGGTCCACCTTGGTGGTGAAGTACACCCGGCCGCCCACGATGTCCTTTTGCATGACGCCCAGATAGCGCTCGCCGACTTCGGAAATATGCAGGGCTGCGATATCTTCCTTGTTGTCAAAATGCCCCGCCTGGCTCTCGAATTCACTTTGAAATGCGAAGCCCAGCTCCATATCCATTTCACGCGAGAGCTGTGTGAAATAGTCATCGCCCAGGTTTCTGGACATTTCCAGGTGCGCCAGAATGCGCCCGTCCTGAGGGTTCAGCACGCTGTGGTGGGCCACCACGGAGAGCCGTTTGTCGAGAGCCTGATAGGTGATGACGCCGCCGCCTTTCAAACTCTCAGCGGGGTAAAACGCCACGTGGACCGGGGTGACGTTGACCGATGGAGGCAACGGCCCGACCTGGAACTCCTCTTCGTGGTCCTGGCGGCGGTACACCAGCGCCTTGCCCGTGTCATACGACAGGTAGCCAATTTGGTGGGTATCACCGTGGTGGGTGGCGTAAGCAATCAGCTCTTCGTCTTGTCCGTAGATGGCGAAGTCACTGTTCATAGAGAGCTTGACCCGGTCCAACATGGCGGTCGCCAGCGTCTTCTTTTCTTCGTCGATCAGAAAGGTGTTGTATTGCGATTTATCCTGGTAGCGATTGATCAGGTCCACCGACGCCAGAATGCGTTCGTCCGTGCTGGCAAAGGCGCCCCCTTCCTTGAGGCTGCGTTCTATTTGGCCCAGGTTGTAGCCCAGGCGTTCGTAGCCATGCTGCATGCGCTTGCTGGTGACTTCCAGGAAGTTGTCGCGCAGGAACAGGTCGAAATACAAGCCCAACGCAAACAACACCAGCAACACGGCGCTGGTCACCAGCACCGACAGCGTGGTGGTGAGGTTGCGCGGCAGTCGGTGGAAGGGGGTCAAGGCAGGCGAATCAGAAAATGGGCGGTACCTGCTCGACGTTGTCGCGGCTGATGAGCTTGACCGGGTTGATCACGTGCTTGGGTACCGATTCTTTGGCCAGTAGCTTGCGTGTTATTTCCGCCGTTTTGAACCCGCCCAGCGGGAACAGGACAGAGGCCGTTTGCGTACCTTTGCGGATCGCATCACGGGCCTCGCTGGTGTAGTCGCAGCCCACGGTAACGATGCTGCGGGGGTCTACGTTCTGTGCCTCCAGGGCCATGCGGGCACCACTGAGCATGCTGTCGCTTTCGGCAAAAATGGCATCGACACGAATGCCCTGCGCCAGCAGCTTTTCCATTTCCAGCAAGGCATCTTTGCGCAGGTAATTGCCGGTGCGCTTGATTACTTTGATGCCAGGGTGTTTGGCGATTTCTTGCAAAAAGCCCTTGCTGCGCAGTTGCGTTACGTCCGCGGTTTTGATGCCCTCGAACAGCAGCACCAGACCCTTGCCCTTGATCCGGGAGGCGACCGCCTCGGCGCCCAGGCGACCAATCTCGATGTTGTCCGAGTTGATGAAGGTGGTGTAGTCGCTGCCCTTGATGCCGCGGTCCAGCACGATGACCTTGATGCCCGCCTTGTAGGCCTTGCTGACCACGGGCACGACGGCCTGTTCATCGTTGGTGCCCAGAACCAGCACATCGACTTTCTTCTCGATGAACTGCTCAATCTGGCGAATCAGCAACGAGGTCTGACCGTCCGCATCGGAATATTCAAAAGTGATGCCGGGCAATTTGGTCACCGCATCGCGCACTTCGGCGACCTGCGCTTTGCGGAAGTCGTTCTTCATGGTGTCTTGTGCAAAGGCCACCACGGTGTTTTGTGCGAGTGCCAGCGCGCCATGCAGGCAAAGCACGATGCCCAGGCTCAGTGTCCGTCGTATGTTCATGAAGCGGCTCCTCAATGCGGATGTATCTTGTGGCACAGCTTACCGCAAGGCGCCAACCCCGTCGCGCGCTGCATTGCCTTGTCTGTGCTGAATCAAACAATGCCGTGAAAAGTCAAGGCGCGTGGTCGGTTTTTTGCGTGACGGGCACCCGCAAGTCGTCCAGGTAGTCACGCGCAATGTTGATGCTGCTGCAGACACCCACCTGCGGCAGTTTGTGGCTCAGCCACTGTTTGGCGCAGCGTTGTCCGAGATCGCGCAATTTATAGATCAGGTCGGCGTGGGTTTGCGCCTTGGTGGATGCCGGGTAATCGTCGAGTTCCTGACCACCGTCGATGCGGTGCATCAACACGTCTTTGTAGCGGTCGCGCTCGAGTTTGCCTTCGGCCAGCAAGCGCTTCACAAAGTCAATGGCGCGCATTTCGGCGATGAGGGCTGCGTTAAAGGTGATTTCGTTGAGGCGGTCCAGAATATCGGCAGAGGTCGTGGGCAGCGCCTTGCGCCGCAGCGGGTTGATCTGTACCAGCAACACGTCGGGGCTTTCGCATTCGTACACCAGCGGGTGAATGGCCGGATTGCCTGAGTAGCCACCATCCCAGTATTCGTCGCCGTCAATTTCGACCGCGCGGAACACCGTGGGCAGGCAGGCGGAGGCCATCACAGCCTTGGCGGTGAGTCGTTTGCCGGAGAAAATTTCAGCCTTGCCGGTGCTTACCTTGGTTGCCAGCACAAACACTTTCACACCCTGGAAATGGGCCAGGCGGTCAAAGTCGATTTGCTGCTCCAGAAAGTCCTTCAACGGGTTGATGTCCAGCGGGTTGGTCTGGTACGGCGAGAACGACTTGGACCAGAGGCCGTGCAGTGCTTCGCTCACCATCTGGCCGGGCGATTGCTGGCCCGTCAGTGCGGCCAAACCGCCAAAAAGCAGGTCAAACGGGACGCGTTGTGCATTGGTCAAGGTCGCATGCAATGCCCCCATGGCGCTGACGCCATCCCAGAAAGCGCGCAGCGACGCACGCGCTGATTCGCGCATTGCACCTTCAGATTGGCCCTCGGCGCGGGCCAGACCATGCGCCATGGCAACCGCATTCATGGCGCCCGCGCTGGTGCCGCTGATGCCCTCAAAGCCCAATCGGCCATCGGCCAGCAGTGTGTCCAGCACGCCCCATGTGAAGGCACCGTGCGAGCCGCCGCCTTGCAGGGCGAGATTGATTGGTGTGGGGGAGGCGGGGTTCGACGGGGAAGATTTGCGTTGGGCCATTGTTGTTCTTATGGTGATTTCAAGACCCCGATTGTTGCTGATTACGCAATGCCTCAATGCTGGGAGCGCTGTTTCTCCTTTCGAGTAGAAATTTTAAAGTGCACCCCATGGTCCCAGCGCTTCGCAACGGACCGCCAAAACCAGAAGGAAATGAACCATGAAACTCTTGCACATCGACTCCAGCGTATTGGCCGACAACTCGGTCTCCCGCAAGCTCACCGCGCAAATCGTGGCCGAGTGGAAGGCAAACCATCCCGGCACCAGCGTCGATTACCTGGACCTGGCCACGGCGGCGCCCAGCCACCTGTCCGCGGACTCGCTTGGCTTCCGCCTGGGCGCCGACGCGCCATTGAGCGCAGTGCAAAAGCAGGAAAACGCGGTATCGGAAGCGCTGGTGCAACAGTTCCTGGCGGCAGATGTGATCGTGGTGGGCGCGCCCTTGTACAACTTTTCGGTGCCCAGCCAACTCAAGGCCTGGATTGACCGGGTGGCCCAGGTCGGCCGTACTTTCAAGTACACCGACAAGGGCCCGCAAGGACTGGCCGGCGGCAAGGTGGTGATCGTGGCCTCTACCCGCGGCGGCATGTATTCGACCAGCGAGGGCGGTCGCGCCATGGAGCACCAGGAGAGCTACTTGCAAACCGTGTTTGGCTTCTTCGGTATCACCGATGTGCGCATCGTGCGCGCCGAAGGACTGTCCATGGGCGAAGCCGGCAAGGAAAAGGCCCTCGCATCAGCGGGCAGCGACATCCTGGTCGTGACGGTTGCGGCCAATGCGCCTGTGGCGGTACAGGCGGCCTGAGTCGCTTCAACGGTGGGTGTGAAAGGTTGTCGCCGGCGGTCCGATTGGGCTGCGTACGTAAGCGGGAAATAAGGCAAACACTGGTACAAACCCTGTATCCCGCAACTACCGCAAGTTCAACATGTTTTCAGTCAAAACCATCGTCACCACTTCTCTGAGCCTGTTGATGGCCTTTTCCGCAATGGCGCGGGATGTGGTGATCGATGTGCGCACGGCGCAGGAGTTCCAAGCCGGGCATATCGACGGCGCCATCAACATCGCGCACACCGACATCGCGCAAGACATCTTCAAAGCCAAGGTGAACAAGGACGACCACGTCATCTTGTATTGCCGCTCCGGCAACCGCTCGGGCATTGCGCTGAAGACATTGCAAGGCATGGGCTTCGCCAACGCGGAAAACTACGGCGGTCTGGACGAAGCAAAAAAGCGACTGCAGAAACCCTGAGTCGCCTTGTTAGGTTGACGGATGCAGCGGGAGCGCATCAGCATGCGCACCCCGCTTCATTGGCCTGTTACAAAACGCTGTCGGCACTCACATAGGGCTTGCCCAGGGCTTCTGCAACCGCTTGGTAAGTGACCTTGCCTACTGCCACGTTCAAACCGTTTTTCAGGTGCGCGTTGTCTTTGAGCGCCTGTTTCCAGCCCTTGTTGGCCAGTGCAACGGCGTGGCCGATGGTGGCGTTGTTGAGCGCAAAGGTAGATGTGCGGGCGACCGCGCCGGGCATATTGGCCACGCAGTAATGCACCACGCCGTCCACCATAAAGGTGGGCTCGGCGTGTGTGGTGGCGTGTGACGTCTCAAAGCAACCGCCCTGGTCGATGGCCACGTCCACCAGCACGGCACCCTTTTTCATCTTGCCAATCATGGCCTTGGTGACCAGTTTGGGCGCAGCGGCACCGGGAATCAGCACACCGCCAATGACCAGATCGGCATCGAGAACGGCCTCTTCCACGGTTTGCACGTTGGAGTAAACGGTGTGAATGCGGTTGCCGAAAATCAGGTCGAGCTGGCGCAGGCGGTCAATGTTTTTGTCCAGCACGGTGACCTTGGCGCCCATGCCCACGGCCATTTGCAGCGCGTGGGTTCCCACCACGCCAGCACCCAGAATCACGCAATGCGCAGCCGGCACACCAGGCACACCACCCAGCAGCACGCCCATGCCACCCTTGGACTTTTCGAGGTGTGCCGCACCGGCTTGCACCGCCATGCGCCCGGCCACCTCGCTCATGGGGGCCAGCAAAGGCAAGCCGCCGCCGGGGCCGGTGATGGTCTCGTAGGCGATGCAGATTGCGCCTGACTTGATCAGGGCTTCGGTCTGCTCGGGGTCCGGAGCCAGGTGCAGGTAGGTGTACAAAATCTGGCCGGGGCGCAGCATGGCGCACTCTTGCGGCTGGGGTTCCTTGACCTTGACGATCATTTCCGATTGTTCAAACACCTCGGCAGCCGTAGCGGCCAGCGTGGCACCGGCAGCGGTGTATTGCTCGTCGGTCAGGCCGATGGCGGCGCCAGCGCCGCTTTGCACCAGTACCGAATGGCCGTTGGAAGTGAGCTCACGCACGCTGGCCGGTGTCAGGCCGACGCGGTATTCGTGGTTCTTGATTTCTTTGGGTAGGCCGATGCGCATGGTGTGCTCCTGAGTTATTGGTAGAAGGAGCGCAGTGTGCGTGAGGGGCCATGGTTTGCCAATTCAAATGAATGAAATTAAAAGAACATTCATGCGGCTAATAATAGAAGGGACCTGCCGCTTGGATGCGCAAGGCCGCAGTCAGGCGGGTGACAACTACCGGCGGTTGACACTGCCATACTCCCATGACCGTGGCTCTCCCGCCTGCGTGTTGATCTGGTGCGTTACCGCATGGAGCGCGTGCGCAGAACTGCCAGACGGTATTCACCCCACTTTGGTCCGTTGCCCCACCGAATTGCATGACATGAATCCAGGCGTTCTTTACGCGGCGTTGGCCTACATTGCCTGGGGCTTATTTCCGCTTTACTTTCACCAACTGCACAACGTCGGGGCGCTGGAAGTCGTCATGCACCGCACGGTGTGGTCGCTGTTGTTTTTGCTGGGCGTGTTGCTGGTGCTCAGGCGCTGGGCCTGGTTGGGCGCGGTGTTCAAGGCACCACGGGTGCTGGCAGCGTTTGCCTTGTCGGCGTCTTTGCTCAGCGTGAACTGGCTGACCTATGTGTGGGCAGTGCAGAACCACCATGTGCTGGACGCCAGCCTGGGCTATTTCATCCTGCCGCTGGTGAACGTGGCCATCGGGTTTTTTGTGCTGAAAGAGCGTCCACGACCATGGCAGTGGGTAGCGGTTGCGGTGGCGGCGTCGGGTGTCCTGTGGTTGGCCATACAGGCCGGGCACCCGCCCTACACAGCGCTGGCCTTGGCTTTGACTTTTGGCGCCTACGGGCTGTTGCGCAAACTGGGCGCGCTGGGTGCCTTGGAAGGCCTGACGCTGGAAACCCTGATTCTGGCGCCAGTGGCGGCGGTGGCCCTGGCGTATCAGACCTGGATCGGGCAGAGCGTCTTTGTGCAGGGTGATGTGGGAACGGTTGGCTGGCTGCTGCTGGCCGGGCCGCTGACGGCGCTGCCACTTTTGCTGTTTGCCGCAGGCGCGCGGCGCATCACGCTCACCACCATGGGCATCTTGCAATACATCTCGCCCAGCTTGCAGTTTGCGGTGGGCGTTTGGTTGTTTCAGGAGCCCTTTGCCAGCGCGCGGTTCGTGGGATTTGTGATGATCTGGGCGGCGCTGGTGATTTACAGCGTGGAAGGTTGGCTGGCCAACCGGACGCGCTGACGCTTCGTGGCACCAGGTGGTCTGACCGCCCGTTGTGCCTACGCATTCTGTGCGCGCAGCAAGTGTTCGAAATCGGCCAACGGGCAGGGCCGCCCGTACAGATAACCTTGGTAGGCCTCGCAACCAATGCTGCGCAAAAAGTCCCGCTGCTCCGGCGTCTCAACCCCCTCGGCAATCACGTGCAATGACAGGTTGTGCGCCAGGTTGATAACGGTTTGCGCAATGGCAGCATCTTTTGCGTCGAGCAGCAGGTCGCGCACAAAGCTCTGGTCGATTTTGAGCTGGTCCAGTGGCAGGCGCTGCAGATACGACAGCGATGAGTAACCGGTGCCAAAGTCGTCCAGCGAAAACGCTATTCCCCAGGCGCTGAGCGCCGCCATCTTGGCGATGGTCTCTTCCACGTTGTTGACCATCAGGCTTTCGGTAAGTTCGAGTTTGAGCCGGTGCGGGTTGGCACCCGTGGCCTGCACAATGGCTTGCACCTGCTCGACAAAGGTGGTCTGGCGGAATTGGCGTGCACTTACATTGACAGAAATGGAGAGATGCTGGAGCGTTGCATCGCCGGCCCATGCTTTGAGTTGGGCGCAGGCGGTGTGCAGCACCCAGGCGCCAACGGGCAGGATCAAGCCGGTTTCTTCGGCCATGGCGATGAATTCACCGGGCATCACCATGCCGCGCTGCGGGTGCAGCCACCGCACCAGCACCTCGGCGCCTTGCACACGCCCGGCAACGTCCACTTGGGGCTGGTAATACAAGAGCAGTTGGTCCTGTGCAATGGCCTGGCGCAAGTCAGCCTCCAGCTGCATGCGGGCATCCACCGCCGACTGCATATCAGGGTCGAAAAACCGCACCGCATTGCGCCCCGAACCCTTGGCCTGGTACATGGCGGTATCGGCGCGCTTGAGTACCTCGTCCGGGCTCAGGCCCTGGTTGTTGAACAGGGCGATGCCGATGCTGGCCGTGCAATCGTAGTGGTGCTGCGAAAGCACCGGTGATTCGGGCGTCAGGTTCAAACGGTAGGGCTGGCGCAGCGCAGTCAGTATCTTTTCCGCCACCGCTTCGGCCTGGCTGGCCGCCCAGGCGGTGCTGTCCAGGTCCTCCAAAATCACAACGAACTCGTCGCCCCCCATGCGCGCGGCCGTGTCGCCCATGCGAAGGCAGCGTTGCAGTCGCCTTGCCACTTCTTGCAGCAACTGGTCACCAACCCCGTGCCCCAGCGTGTCGTTGAGCATCTTGAAGTTATCCAGATCGATCAGCAACAGCGCTGCATGGCGTTGGTGGCGCTCGCAGCTGACGCGTGCACGGTTGAGCCGTTCCAACATGAGCCGGCGGTTGGGCAGGTTGGTGAGGGGGTCGTAAAACGCCAGTATTTCGATTTTTTCGGCGTTGGCCTTGCGCTCGGTGATGTCGCGCACCGAAGCATGTACCAGGAGCCGTTGCGACCAGGTGAAATGGCTGCAACGCACCTCCACATCCAGCAGGCGACCATCCTTGCATTGCATCCGCGTTTCAATGGTCAGTGGTTCGCTGGAGCGCGCTGCCTGGTGCAGGATGCGGTTGCGCGCATCGGTGTCTGGCCAGCAGGCTTGCCACTCGACGGCGTTCATTGCCAGCAATTCATGGCGCTTGTAGCCCAGCATGGCACACAAGCGGTCATTGGCCTCGACCGGGTTGCCCGAAATATCGGTGATTTGGATGCCATCGCTGGCATTGCGCAGGTACACCCGGTTGCGCATGGTCTCTTCATTGGACTGGCGCAGCAGGCGTACCAGCACCAGGCTCAAAAGGAGCGTGAAAACGGCAAAACCCAGCGCGCTGACAATGGCCTTGTCGCGTTCAGCGAACCAACCCGCCAGATAGTCGGTGCTGGAAACCCCGGCATTGATAAGGAAGGGCGCTTGCTGCATGCGAATGAATGAAAACATGCGCTCCTGGTTGTCGGAGCTGTGCGGCGTGTAAAAGGTCGTTGCGCTGACGCCGCTTTCAAAAACCTGCCTGAACTCGGCCGAGACGCTGCTATTGCCCACGTCACCACTGGGCACGCCGGGCAAGGCCGGACTGCGCACGATGAGCCCCAGGTCCTTGTCGCGCAGGATGATGGTGCCGGAAGGCCCCAGGTCAAATTGTTCCAGCTGCTTTTGAAAGTAGGTCAGCGGGAGCGTGGCAAACACAATGCCCGCAAAGGCGCCGCTTGCGTCATTCACCCGGCGCGCAAAAATAATGATGTGGTGATTGACCAGACGGCCCCACAACGGTTTGGTAACAAACAAGCCGACACGGCTGTCATCGCGCAGCGCGGTGAAGTAGTCGCGGTCTGTAATGCGCATCGGTGCCGTCAGCGGCACCGGGCTGCTCATCAGCAAATTGCCCTCGGCATCGGCGATGCGCAAGCCCTCAATTTCTGGAATGCGAATCTGAAAATGCTTAAAAAGCGTCTCCATGCTGGAAGATTTGCGCGATCCGGTGGCGGGCAAATGCGCGCTCACGTCGTCGGCCAGGTGCAGCAGCGCAAAGTCGATTTTTTCGACGCTGGCGCTCAGGTTGCGTTCCACTGCATTGGCAATGGTGCGGGTGTGTGTTTCCGCCCGCTGGATGTATTGCTGCTTGCTTTGGTTGAGCCAATAGGCTGACGCTGCAAAAGCCAGCAAGTTGACTGCCAGCAGGGCTGCAATCAATAGTGCCTGAATCGACCGCGCCCGCGTCATAACTTTATTGGTGTCGTGTGTTGTAGAACCATTCTGTCATATCTAAAACAGCTGCGCCGCCAGCTGATAACCTAATGCCTGCGGCCATTGGGGCTGTGCAGGAGGGTATGGGTGGCGGTTCAATCGGAGCGTGGGTCAAACGACAGCGTCAGCATCAAGGGCTGGCTGCTGGATGCCTTCTACGACATTGGGGACGCCCTGTGGAGTGCAGGGGCGGTGGTGGCCGACATGCTGTACCTGCTGGCCAATGCCCTGGGTGGCGTGGTGGTGGTGCGCATGCCGTACTTCTGGCGCAGCCTCACCCAGCAGCTTTATTTCACGGCCGTTCAGGTGTTCTGGCTGGCCATTCTCATTGGTCTTGCACTGGGCGTTCTCGGGGTTTTGCCGCTGCTGTCGTTCGGGCTTACGGGCGCCGAAATGCAGGCAACCGTCATGCGCGTGGTGCTGTTCCACCAACTGGTGCCCCTGATGGTGGCGCTGGTGGTGATTGGCCGCTCCGGCACGGCCATTACTTCGGAGCTGGGCGACATGCAAAGCAAAGGCGTGGTGGACAGCATGCTGCTCATGGGCATCGAGCCGCACCACTTTCTGGTTTTGCCGCGCCTGGTGGGTATGGTCATCTCTTTGCAGGTGCTGACCTTGTGGGCCAATATGGCGGCCATGGGCGGCGGCGCATTGATCAATGCCCTGCGTGGCGAGTTGGCTCCGCGGCACTTTGTGGATGCCTGTCTGAACGTGATTGAACCCATGGCGGTTCTGCAAAGCGCGCTGATGGTGGTGGCCTATGCCTTGGCCATCGGGCTGGTGCATTGCCACTGCGGCTTGCAGGCCCGCACCAGCACCGACGTGCAACGCAATTTGGCGCAGGCCTTTGTGCGTTCGCTCATTGCCTGTGTGGCTATTACGGTGTTGTTTGGAGTGGTCGCCAAATGAGCGCCATTTTGCAAGCCCAGGGGCTCACGCTGTCCTCATTTGCCGGCGAAGCAGGGTTTGATCTGCGCATGGAGCCGGGCCAGCGCTGGCTGCTCACTGGCGAGGCGGGCTCCGGCAAATCCACCCTGATGCGTACCTTGCTGGGCCTGATTTCCCCGCGCAGCGGCGATGTGTTCCTGGATGGCTTCAACCTGCAGGATGTGTCACCCCAGCAATTGCTTTCACTGCGCCAGAAGATGGGCGTGGTGTTCTCCGGCGGCGGCCTGTTGCCGGCCTGGACTGGCTTGCAAAACCTCATGCTGCCCTTGCGCGCCATCCACGGTTTCGATGAAGAGCGGGCCCATGACGAGGTGCTTGCGTTTGCCAGCCGTTGCCAAATTCCGGCGTTGTGGCTGGAGCGCGCTGCAACGCAAATGTCGGCCGAGCAGGGCACCTTACTGGCGCTGGCGCGCGCCCTCATCATTGCGCCCAAGCTGTTGTGGATCGACAGCGAGCTGGTTTGGGGTGTGCTCTCGCACGCCAACACGCGCTTGGGCACGGAACTGAGGCGGCAGGTCGAAGCGGGTTGCACGCTGGTAACGGCCGCGGGCGAGCATGGCGTGGCACGCGAACAAATTCCACCCTGCGGCGGGCCAACCCACTGCGCCCGCATGCAGGATGGCTGGCTAGAATGCGTGGCTCCCCCAACCTACTGGACTCTGGATACAGCCGATGCTTAAACACCGCGCGCGCGATCGCCTTTACAAGCGGGCCGTTGGCTTTCTGGTGGTGGTCAGCCTGGTGGCGGTGTTGCTGATCATTCGTTCCTATGAAAAGACCGAGCGTTTTCTGGGCCGGTCGTTTCAGTTGCATGCGCAGGTGCACAACGTCAACGGTCTGGAAGTGGACGCCAAAGTCACCATGGCCGGGCTCAAGGTGGGCAAGGTCCACGCCATTGATCTGCAGGCTGACAAGACTGCACGCGTCACCTTCAATGTGGAGTTGCGTTACCAGGACCTGTTGCGCACCGACTCGGTTGCCACGCTTTCCAAGCCGCTGATTGGTACCGCCGCGGTGGACCTGAGCATTGGCAGCCCATCTTTGCCGCGCATTGAAGACGAGGGAACCATTGAACTGCGCGTGAAGCCCGACCTGAGTGAAGTGGTTGCCACGCTGCCCGCCAAGCTCGAACGGGTGGACCGCGCGCTGGACAATCTGGTGGCCATTACCGACATGACCCGAGTCACCGTGCAGCGCCTGACGGACCCCAAGGGGCCGCTGGATGCCACGCTGGCTGAAGCCCGCGCATCTGCCGAAAACGTGCACGCGGCCTCGGAAACACTGAAGGGCGCCTTGACCGATGTGCGCACGGTAGTGGCCTCCGGGCAGGTGGCCGTGGGGCAGGTGCAAGGCGCCTTGACCGACGTGCGCGGCTTCACCCAGCAGACGACCGTCATGGGGCAATCCTTGCAGCGCACGCTGGGCCAGGCCGAAGAACTCACGCAAGGCCTGCGGGCTCTGGTGCCACAACTCGGGACTGACCTGGCTGCGGTGCAGACGGCAGTGGAAGATGCTGACAAGGTATTGCGCGCAGCCGCAAACAGTTTCCTTCTGGGCGGCCCGGCGCCGGTGTCCGCTGCGCCCACCCTGACGAGCCCGCGCGCACCATGACCCGAAGCCAACATTATTGGGGTGTCAAACCGTTGATGGCTCTGGGCCTGGCCTGTGCCGTCACGCTGTTGGGCGGCTGCGCTGGCGGCGCCAAAGTGGAAGTTCCGGTGCAGCGTTTTGAAGCGGCAATGCAAGCCGGTAGCGACAAATATGCATCGGGTGATTTGCAACTCGCGGCGACTGCGTTTGAGCAAGCCGAGCGCATTGCCGCCTTGTATGACCGCCGCGCATTGCGGGTGCAGGCGTTGCTGGCTTCGGGCGCCGTTTTCGCGACCCGTGAGCAGGAAGCCGAAGCCCTTCTGGCCTATCAGCGGGCTTTGGCAGAAGCGCAGTCCCTGGCAGACTCCCATACGGTGGGCGTCGCGTGGGCGGGCATCGCCGATGTGCAGCGCCGCTCAGGTGAGTTGACCGGGGCGTTGCAGTCTTTCGAAAAGGCCTTGCAGCCCCAAGCCTTGCGCGAGGGCAGCACTGAGCGGATGCAGGCCCGCATGGGGCAGGCGCTGGTGTGGCATGCGCAAGGTCGAAGTGCCGCCGCGCGTGAGGCTTTTCAAGGACTGGAAGAGCAGATTCGCACGGCGCACCCGTCGCTGTTGTCCGGGGTGCTGGCCAATCAGGCCGTGGTCTTGCGTGATGCTGGAGAAGTAGCCGCCGCCGTGGCCAAAGCCGAAGAGGCATTGGCGCTGGACCGGCGGGCGGCAAGTCCCACGGCCCTGGCGGCGGATCTGGAATTGCTGGGGCGCCTGTATCTTGCGGCTCAACGGCCGGCAGATGCCAAAGCCAGCTGGGAGCGCGCCCAGCGCATTGTGCAAACGACGGGTCAGGCCAAGGCGGGCAAGCGGCTTGCCGCGCTGTTACAGGAACTCAGCTCGCGTCAATAAAATCGGCGTTGCTGGGGAAGTGGTCCACCATCCAGTCTTTGTCCAGCCCCAGCGCGGCCAAAACATCGGTTGGCAGGTCGGCCACATTTTCAGGGCCTGCGTTGGGCGTGTCGGCCAGCAAACCCGCCAGGTGGATGATGGCGCCCAAACGCGAGAACGCCTGGTCCACCAGCGGGTCGGCACTCACCTTGAGGGCTTGCACCATCTGCATGGGGAAGTTCCAGCGCAACGCCAGTTCGGCCGTCAACTCGCCTTCGGTAAAACCAACCAACTTGCGTTCGCGCTCCCAGCGCAGACCGGGGGCTTGCGGTGGCTTTTCAATTTGCTGCAAATTGTCGGGCTGCACCTGGGCAATCAGCAACTCGCCCAAGCGCACCATCATCCCGGTGAGCCAGGACATGGGCATATCGACGCCCACCTTGCGGGCCAGCCATTCGGAGTAGCCCGCGCAGGCCATGGAGGTTTTCCAGAAGGTGTGAATGTCCAGACCCGGTACGGCCGGAAAGGAATTGCTCAGGCAGGCGCCCAGCGCCAGCGTGCGGACCTTGTTCATGCCCACCATCGCAATCGCATCGTCGATGCTGGCTACGCCACGGCGCAGGCCGAACTGGGCGCTGTTGGCCAGGCGCAGCAATTTGGCGGAAATGGCGGGGTCCCGGGTGATGAGGTCGCTGACTTCCTCGATCGAGGCGTCTTCGTCGTTCAGTGTCTTGACCAGTGAATGCGCCAGATCGGGAATCGAGGGCAGGTGGACAGAATCAAAAAAGGCGTCGATCGTTGTCAAGGGGCTCCCTCCCGGCAAATTAATTGAAGCCTCGATATTAGCGGCTAGCGCGGCGTGTTTTGTGCCGCGTGATCGCCATCCGGGCGATGGGCCGGGTCCACATGGGTCATGAGGTCCAGCACACGGTGGCGCTGCATCACCGCTTGCCGGGCTGCCACGGCAATGTTGTGCCCGGCTTCGACGGAGAGCGTGGCATCCACTTCAATGTGGGCGTCCACCACCACCATGTCGCCCATTTTGCGGGTACGCACATCGTGTACGCCCATGACGCCGGGCGAGGCGGTCAGGGTGTCGCGGATGGCTTGCACCTCGGCTTCGTCCAGGCCGCGGTCCATCAGGTCGTGCAACGCGCCCCAACCAAAATTCCAGCCCATTTTGCCCACCATAAAGCCCACGATCAGCGCGGCAATCGGGTCCAGCAGCGGGTATCCCATCAGGTTGCCAATCAGCCCGATGCTCACCACCAGCGAAGACGCTGCGTCCGAGCGGGCGTGCCAGGCGTTGGCAACCAGCATGCTGGACTTGACCGCCTTGGCTACCCGCAACATGTAGCGAAACAGCAGCTCTTTGCTGGCGATCGCGCCCAGCGCCACCCACAGCGCTGTCGCATGCGCGGTGGGGATGGAGCTGGGGGATTCCAGTTTTTGCAATGCCGACCACACCATCCCCACGCCCACCGCCAGCAGCAAAACGCCCAGCGCCAATGAGGCGGCTGTCTCAAAACGGTGGTGCCCATATGGGTGGTCTTCGTCGGCATCCTTCTTGGCGTGGTGGCTGGCAAACAGCACCACAAAGTCGGCAACCAGATCCGAGAGCGAGTGAATGCCATCGGCAACCAGACCCTGCGACTTGGCCAACAGGCCCACCACGATTTGGGTGGTGGACAGCACCACATTCACAAAAACGCTGACCCAGGTGCTGCGCGTGGCGGCTTTGGCGCGCTCTTCGGGGCTGTGTATGGCGTGTTCGGAGGAGTCGTCGATGTCGGCAAAGTTCATGGGGCCGATTATCCGGGGTTCATGTTAAGAAAACATTGCGTTCATACAATCGGCCCAGAACGCCACCAACCGCATTGACCGCCATGGATTCCCACCAACCCAAGCTGCCCCCAGCCCCGTCCAAGTTACGCCCATTGCCTGGCCTGATCTTTGCCAGTCGCTGGCTACAGCTCCCGCTGTATCTGGGCTTGATCGCCGCACAGGGTGTGTATGTTTTCCACTTCTGGGTAGAGCTGGTTCATTTGCTGGAAGCGGCCTTCGGTAGCCAGGCCGCTTTGGAGGCGCTCATCAGCAGCATCGGGTACCACGCCGAGGTGCAAATCACGACATTGAATGAAACCATCATCATGCTGGTGGTGCTGGCCTTGATTGACGTGGTGATGATTTCCAACCTGCTGATCATGGTCATCGTGGGCGGGTACGAGACCTTTGTGAGCCGCATGAATCTGGAAGGCCACCCCGACCAGCCCGAATGGCTGGACCATGTGAATGCCTCTGTGTTGAAGGTCAAGCTCGGAACGGCCATCATCGGCATCAGCTCCATCCACTTGCTCAAGACCTTTATCAACGCCGCCAATTACGACGTCAAGGTGCTGATGTGGCAAACCATCATTCACATCACGTTCCTGCTCAGTGCGCTGGCTATTGCCTATACCGACAAGTTGCTCAACAGCAGCCATGCGCAAGGGCATTGATGCAGCTTTCAATGAAATGGAGGCGGCTATGAACGTGCAGACGCTTTTGCTGGAAGGCGCGCCGGCAGTGCGACTGCAAGGCCCGGCAGGCGATGCGGTGATCGTGCTGCTGCGCGGCGCGCAGGTGATTTCCTGGGTGGACACGCGTGGTGTGGAGCGGCTCTACCGCAGCCCGACTTCACCATTGGCCGGACCGCAGGCCGTGCGTGGTGGCGTGCCGGTGATTTTTCCGCAGTTTTCCGAGCGCGGCCCTTTGACGCGTCACGGCTTTGCCCGCACCCACGTGTGGACACTGCAAAGCGCAGACCCATCCGTGCCGGAGCCCCACGTCGTTTTGCAAATGCAACACGCAGCCACTGAGCTGTCCTTGTGGCCGCACGGCTGCACTTGCACCCTGACCGTGGCTCTATTGCCCCAGGGCCTGCGCATCGCGCTTGCCGTACACAACACGGGTAGCACCACGCTGCCATTTCACGCCGCCTTGCACACCTACCTGGAAGTGGGCGATATCACACAGGCCACACTCACTGGCGTGCTGCCGCAGCAGGCGGTGTTGTCACTCGACCAGCCCATAGACCATGTGTTTGAGGCGGTAAGCGGACCCTTCCACCTGCGCAGCCCCGCCAGTGCGCTGCGCCTGGAGCACAGCGCGTTCCCTGATGTGGTGGTGTGGAACCCCGGTCCCGACGCCGTCCTGGCCGACCTGCCGTCGCAGGGCTATGCGCGCTTTGTGTGTGTGGAAGCTGCTGCTGTGGCGAATGCGGTGGAATTGGCGCCGGGGGCGTGGTGGGTGGGGGCGCAGACGCTGCTGCACAGCGCCTGAAGCGCGCCAGCGGGGTGGCCTCTTACGCTGCGGGCCGGTACAGCGCGCAGATCTTGTTGTTGGCCGGGTCGCGCAGATAGGCTAGGTACATCTGGCCCGCCGCACCCTCGCGCCAGCCGGGCGGGTCTTCGCAAGTAGTGCCACCGTTGGCTAAGCCTGCGGCATGAAAGGCCTCCACCTGCTCAATGGACGTCGCCTTGAACCCAATGGTGCCGCCATTGGCATGCGTAGCCGGTTCGCCATTGATGGGCTTGGTGATGCCAAAACTGCCCGCAGGGCTGCGGTAAAACTTGCGGCTGCCACTGGCGGGCCCACCCGTGGCGATACCCA
>Ga0228698_1000167_pt1 | contig 61309 bp, 56 predicted proteins | sample McNCre117_Aug_MG_FD_178015 | JGI IMG/M metagenome (GOLD analysis project Ga0228698, IMG submission 178015) | Freshwater microbial communities from McNutts Creek, Athens, Georgia, United States - 1-17_Aug_MG | ecosystem: Environmental > Aquatic > Freshwater > Creek | place: USA: Georgia...
CCCCCCCCGCCACCGAGTACTTCATGGACACCTTGCGGGTGGCCTGAAACTGCTCAATCGTTTCCCCCCTGAACGCGGCATACACCTCAGGGTTGGACACACCCAGCACCGCCGCCATCTTCTCCAGCACAAAGAAGATCACGCCCCGGCGGATCATTGCTATCCATTGGCGGTTGCGGATGAGGTCTTTCTCTTCTTCGGTGAGGCCATGCTCGGTGGCCAGCGCTTCAAAGTCGCTCACAAAGCGTGCCCGGTGCTCAGGCCGGATCAGCGCGTGCAAGAAGGCGTTGATGCGCAGGTTGGCTTGGCTGCGGGCATGGGTGAAGGGGTAGGTGCCAGCAAGGGCACCGGCGCCTTCGAGTTCGTGGCCCATGTGTTGGCGGTAGGCTGCAATGGCGGCTGCATCGGGTTCTCCGCCCTGGTCTTCGAACACCAGGGTGGCGATGTTGGTCATGGAAGGGGCGTAGGTCTGCTTGTGCACGAGCTTGACTTGCTCGGACAAGGCCCCACGCATGATGAGCCACATGATGACTTCGGCGCCTTCCATACCGCCTTTGGCGGCGTATTCGGCAATTCGCATGTTCACCAGTTGCGCTGGGGCTTTTTCGAGCAGGTCGAGGAACTCGGCATCCCAGGCTTCGTTCAGGAAGCCCGCACGTTCGCCATGCACTTGGTGGCTCAGGCCTCCCGTGGCCATGATGGCGACGTTCAGGTCTTCGGGGTAGCTTTCAATGGCTTTGCGCAGGGTCTGGCCCAGCTTCCACATGCGTTTGGCACTGGGTATGGGCAGTTGCAGCACGCCCACCTGCAGGGGCACGACCTGGCCAGCCCAGGGGCCGGTTTCATCGCCCAGCATGGACAAGGGCGACAGGAAGCCGTGGTCCACCGGCTTGCCCTGGAAGAAGGACATGTCGAATTCATCGGCCACCATGGCCATGGCGATGTGTTGCGACAAGCCGAGGTGTCCACGTGCAGGTGCAACCTCCCGTGGGCCGCCGCCTTCATCGGCGGGGCGGTATTCGTCGTCGATGCCCAGCACAAAGGCGGAGTAGTGGTCGAAGAAGAAGCTGGTGATGTGGTCGTTGTAGATGGTGAAGATCACATCGATCTTCTTGGCCTTCACCCAGCCGCGGATGGCGTCGAAGCCGTCGAAGATGGGTTTCCAGGCCGGGTCGTGCTGTTTGCCGGTGTCTTTGGCAAAGCCAATGGTGGGGGAGTGCGAGGCTCCTATGCCTCCGATAATGTGGGCCATGTGTGGGTTGCTCCTGTCGTGATGGGCGGACTGTAAAAACACCCAGCCCGCCACACCAGATAGCCAGCCACCGAACGCGATAACCCTTGGTTATCATGAAACGCATGAAGCTCAACGGACTCCAGGCCCTGGTGGCCGCTTTGGAAGAGGGCAGCCTGCGCGGAGCAGCCCGGCGCACCGGCCTGTCACAACCCGCCATGACCAAGGCCTTGCGCGAACTGGAACGCGAAGTGGGTGCCCCCTTGCTGCAAAGGGCCCACACCGGCGTGACCGCCACCGCCCAGGGGCAAGTGCTGTACGAACACGCCCGCACCGTGCAGCGGGAACTGGACAGCGCCCGCCAGACCATTGCCCAACTGGGCGGCCAGATGGCGGGCGAACTGAAGGTGGGTGCCGTACCACTGGCTTTGTTGCTGCTCATTCCAGAAACCGCCCGCACCTTTGGCAAGACATTCCCCGACATTCGGCTGCATGTGCGGGAAGAGCTGTATGTGGCCCAACTGACCAACCTGCGCAGCGGTGACATGGACGTGGTGCTGGGCCCCATTCCCGAAGGCTTGCCCCACGGGGAATTTCATGTCGAGCCGCTGCTGCCCATTGAAATGGCGGTGGTGGTGGCCAAAGGCAGTCCACAGGCCCAGTGCCGCTCTCTGTCCGATTTGCGCCACGTGCGCTGGGTGTTCACCAGTGCCACCGGCAGCACCAGTTATGCCAAGCTGCTATTCCAGAAGAACGGGCTTGAACCACCGGTTCCCAGCGCCATCGCCAACTCCACTTTGGGTTTGATGGCACTCATCACCGGGGCCGATTGCGCCGGGCTCATGCCCATGCCCATCGCCATGCACCCGGCCGCGCAGCATTTCCTGCAGGTGGTCCCCATCCAGGAGGGGCATCTCACCCTGCAACTGGGTGCCATGTTCAAGCCCGAAGCCCTGCTCAAGCCCATGGTGCGGCACTTCCTGTCGCATCTGCACCGAGCGGCCCATCAGGCGCGGCTACGCAGCTGAACGGTGAGCCCAAAGTCATGCAAACCCCACATACCAGCTAGTGGCGTCATGCAGGTAGGCAAGGTGCGGTGGGATTTCGACAATCCTGTCACCCGAATCCATCGGCTTTTCAACCCCACCACCCTCCATTTGTCATGCTCACACGCCGCCCACTCGTCACCGCCGCCCTGATGCTGGCTGCCGCAGCCGCCACCCTGCCGGCTCACGCACAAACCCAGGAATGGCCCACCAAGGCCGTGCGCCTCATCACCCCCTACCCCGTGGGTGGCGGCCCCGATGGCATTGCCCGCCTGCTGGCCGACAAACTGTCCAAAAAATGGGGCAAGCCCGTTGTGGTGGAAAACCGCCCGGGTGGCAATGGTTTCATCGCTATTGACGCCTTCAAACGCGGTGCCACCGATGGGCACGACCTGGTGCAGCTCGACAGCGTGCACCTGACGGCCTACCCCCACATGTTCAAAAAGCTGCCTTACGACGTCAACAAGGACTTCGAAGCCATTGCCCCCCTGTTCCAGGCCTTCCTGTTCTTTGTGGTGCCCACCAACAGCAAGTACAAAACCGTGGCTGACCTGATTGCCGACGCCAAGGCGCGTCCCGGCAAGATCAATTACGGCTCGTGGTCCATCGGCAACCCCGTGCACCTGGGCGTAGAAGAACTGCAAGAGCTGGCTGGCATCAAAGTGGAGCATGTGCTGTACAAGGAAACCACCCAGCTCTACACCTCGGTTGGCACTGGCGAACTGGACTTCTCGGTCGGATCTGCCGGTACCGCTGGCCCCATGTACCGTGCAGGCAAACTGCGCTTCCTGGCCGTGGGCGCCTCCAAGCGCATGGAAGCCTACCCCGAAGTGCCCACCGTGGCCGAATCTGGCGGCCCTGGCAAAGACTATGAGGTGAGCGGCTGGAACACCATTGCCGGCCCCAAAGGCCTGGCTCCCGCTGTGCAGGAAAAAATCCGCAAAGACATTGCGGAAGCCCTATCTGGCCCGGAGGTGAAAGAAAAATTTGCGACCTTCGGCTACGTACCGCTCAACCTGGACAAACCCCAGTTTGCCAAGTTCATCCAGGCTGAGTCCACCCGCTACGCCGCCGTCATCAAGCGCGCCAAGATCGAACTCGAATAAGCCGATTCGACTCGGTTCACAGCCTGGGAGCGCTTTGCCCCAGGCTTTTTTTTGCCCGTGATTCCATTTGACCGGCGTGTGGGTCCTCACACATACGCGACTGCGACCTTGCGACAGATGCGTTCGCCAGAACTCGGCTTGGGTTACAAATTGGGGCTGCATCATCAGGCCTTGCGTCTCCCCCATCAACCTCACCGCACGTCAACCCATGTCGAGCTCAAAAAAACAATTTGATTTCTCCAGCTCACTGATCTCTGCTGCACTGGCTTTGATTGTGGCCAGTTTGTACGGCATTAATTTCTATACCACTCAGCTGGAGTTTTTGTCAAAAACATCGGAATCGTCCATGCAGAAATTCGAATCCATTTACACGGATTCAATGAGCAATCAAATTCACAAACTCAAGCTTGGCCTTGATTTGGTGGCAGAAAATTCCGATATCAGAAAATTTTTCATTGAGCAAGACCGAGAGAAATTAGCCAAAAAGGCCCTGCCACTGTATACCGATATTTTGATGCGCAGACATGAAATTGATCGATTCAATTTCTGGCACGCGCCTGCCAAAATGTTTTTACGGCTTGATGAGTTGAAGAACTTCGGCTATGACGCATCAGGGAGACGCCCCATTGTTGTGGCCTCCACACAGACCAAAACCGAAAAATCGGGACTGGAAGTTGGTTTGCGTGGAATCATTGCCCTGCGCGTGGTGGCCCCTATTCTTGTAGACGGGGATCTTTCAGGAGCCATTGAGGTAGGCTCAGACATCAATACCATTTTCGAAAAATCAAGAGCCGTCTCTGGAGTTGAATTTATTTTAGGGGTATCGGAAGACTTACTCAAACGAGTCGACCGCCCCATTAATGACAAAATTGACATCAAAATTGGCACCAATATTTACTACTCTTTTTCCAAACCTGAAACGGCATCTCTGTTCAAAGCGCTTGACATTGAAGCAGTCACCACCCAAGGTTTGATCAGGCACAAAGGCAAGGCCGCATACATCAAACATCTTGAATTGATTGATTTTTCTGAAAAGGAAAAAATCAATTTGCTCGCCGCAATTGATTTGTCTCAAAACGTGAGTGAGCTGAAAAATGATGCCATCACTCGGTCATTGATTATTTTCATTTTTGTCTCTGGCGTCTTGCTGCTCACATTAACAAGAATGCGCAATCTAAAAACGCAATGGATGGAGTCCGCTCGCATTCAGCGAGAAGAAATTCTTCGATTGAAAAGCAACCATCAAACCACCAAAGCCGCTTTGAATGCAGTGATGAGCTGCAGAAATGACTTCATCTACAGCACATCGAATGCATTCACGGAGCCATTGAAGAAAATAAAAACCATTATCTCAGAAATTGATAAAAATCAACTCCCGGAAAACCTCGCTCATTCGAAAGAAATCAATTCATTGATTGATCGACTGATGGAGGTTGCAACCTGTGTGCGTGATGTTCATGCGTTTCGCATGCAAGCGATCGGCACAACATGGACTCCACAAAGCGTAGCCACATGGGCAAATGCACTGCAGAAGCAATTGGAAACCACAGTCGACGTGCACCATCTTCAGGACAGTCCGACAGAGGCAACCGTTCATTTGAAGGCAGATGCCACGCAAACGGCAGAAACAATCGCCCGGTTTTTACAAAGCATCAACTCCACGGGCAATTCGTGCAGCAACGCGGCCTGCACAGTGCATTCGCCTACACATTTCGAATTGAGCTTCCAACTTCGTGCTCCCTCATCAACGATTGATGTGCCTCGCCTGATTGAAAAACTCAAGCAAACACCACTGTCCGAAGACACCATGCTGACCCTGGGTTCGGAAGAAATCAAAATTTACAAGGAACTGCTGAAGCTTCAGCACCTTGGTTTTGAAATATTGATTTCCAAAACACCTTCCCAGCAACTGCTTGTCAAAATCACATCCAAGAAGGACTAGAACGTGCTGCAGATTGGCCCTTTCAAAATCTCGAAACTGGATGTGAGTGTATTTTGCATCACACTCATCCTCGGCATCTCCATGTTTTACGATGGTTTCATCGTGCGCCCGCTTGTGATTGCATTGGGATCAAATGGATCTGTTTTAGAAAAAACAGAATCATCCGCACTGGTGCTTTGTCTGATTTATTTGTCTAAATTGGCGATCACCATAAAGCTCACACATGCACGTGAGGTACAAGGAAAGCCTCCACTACCCAAATTGTTCTACGACATACTCACATTCGTAGGATTTTTTCTGGGTTTGATATTGATTTTTGTATTTATTCTTGAAAAAGACATCACCGCCATTTTGGCCACAGGTGGATTTGGCATCATGTTGGTTGGCATTGCTTTGCGAGATTTGATGCTAGCAGCCTTCACTGGGATTATTCTGAACTCAGAAAAACCGTTTCAAATCGGAGATTTGATTTCAATCAATGGAAACAATCTTGGGACTGTGAAAAATATGTCCTGGCGCACCACCACGCTAGACAGTCCAACGGGGCTCATCATCATTCCGAATTTGCAACTGGCAAACTCAGTCATTACCAACTATGCCAAGCCAGACAAAAATACCCGCTGCACATTGGCTTTTCTGGTGGACTACGATGTTCCCATACAAATGGTGGAGCGCATCGTCAACGGAGCGATACTGACCAATCAAAACATCAAATTAAGTGAATCACCCACCGTATTTGCAAAGCAAATGGACAAAGACGGGGTCATTTACGATGTCCGATTTGGCATTTCCTATTATCGAGATGTGGCATACAGCGAGAATGAGGCCATTCGCTCCATTTTGTCGCAATTCATTGCGCTTGGCATTCGCGTCAGCTACCCAAAACAAGAAAGCCTCAGCGCAGATTCCCGCATCACTCCCAACGAATGGCATGTCGAACTGGTGAAATTGCTGTCGAAGAATCTTCATTTCTCCAAACTGAGCGCAGACGACTTGCAGGTGGTTGCCACCCATTTTCAGTCTGTAGAAATACCCACAGGAACCGAACTCACCACAGCTGGCGTTGCCAATCAGAACTTGTACCTCGTGTGCAGCGGACTGGTGCAGCAAATGACACACGTCGATGCCAACGGAATCGTTCAGGCCAAATGGGTCAAACCGGGTGAGGTGGTCGGACTATCGGCCATACGCGTCCAAGAATTGGAGCCGGTGACGTTCAAAGCCTGCAGCGGTGTTTCTGCATATGCGCTGAGTTCACCCGGCTGGGAGGCACTTCAGGCTGCGCACCCTTCGGTGGCGTGGCGGTTGCAAACCATTTCCACCACTCAGGCGTGATTTCTGAAGCGCCCATCGGCCTCTTTGGCTTTGCACGGTGAGCGGCCAGGCATGGTTTTTCCGCAAAGGCCAGGCTTGCGAACGAGCCAACGAATTGACTGAACCTGACAGTTATCGGTTTCATGCATACCAGCTAGTGGCGTCATGCGAATTGGCACGGAACCCCTGCGCTCTCACAATTGGCCCATCCCCACAACAACGCTTTGGCCGATTATGCAAACCACAGGTCCTTTCGAAAAAACCACCGGCTGGATGGACTGGTACACCGGCCCCACCAAGCCCCGCTTCCAGCTGCCCGCGGGCGCGGTGGACGCACACTGCCATGTGTTTGGCCCAGGGGCTGAATTCCCTTACGCCCCCGAGCGCAAGTACACCCCTTGCGACGCCACCAAGCACCAGCTGTACGCCCTGCGCGACCACCTGGGCTTTGCCCGCAACGTGGTGGTGCAGGCCACCTGCCACGGCGCCGACAACCGCGCCATGATCGACGCCTGCACCAGCAGCGGCGGCAAGGCACGTGGTGTGGCCACGGTGCGCCGCTCGGTCACCGATGAAGAGCTGCAGGCCATGCACGCCGCTGGCGTGCGCGGAGTGCGCTTCAATTTCGTCAAGCGCCTGGTGGACTTCACACCCAAAGACGAGCTGATGGAGATTGCGGGCCGCATCAGCAAACTGGGCTGGCACGTGGTCATTTACTTCGAGGCGGTGGATCTGCCCGAACTGTGGGACTTTTTCACCGCGCTGCCCACCACCGTGGTGGTGGACCACATGGGCCGTCCCGATGTGTCCAAGCCCATCGACGGCCCCGAGTTCGATCTGTTCCTGAAGTTCATGCGCCAGCACCCCAATGTGTGGAGCAAGGTGAGCTGCCCCGAACGCCTGAGCGCGACTGGTCCGAAAGCCCTGAACGGCGAACAAAACGCCTACACGGACGTGATTCCATTCGCCAAGCGCGTGGTGCAAGAGTTCCCCGACCGCGTGCTGTGGGGCACCGACTGGCCCCACCCCAACCTGAAAGACCACATGCCAGACGATGGCCTGCTGGTGGACTTCATTCCCCACATCGCGCCCACAGCCGAGTTGCAGAAAAAACTGCTGGTGGACAACCCCATGCGCCTGTACTGGCCAGAAGAGTGCTGAAGCACCGCTGGCTGCACCCATAGCCCCCCCCGGAGACAACCATGCCCCATTCCGCCGCGCCTTCGCACCGCTTGCGCAACCGCACCCCTCTGTCCAGGGCGGCAATGGCCACCCTGGCCGCTACGTCGGCATGGGGCCTGGTGGCTTGCAGCAACGCCCCCACCCAACCTGGTGCAGGCCCGGCACCGGCCCGGCTGACGGCGGCCACCGGCACCACGCTCCAGCAATGCGAAACCCTGGCGGCCCAGTTCCAGTTTGCCCAAACCAAGCTGGACAGTGCTGCTGCAGTGGCCGCAGGCACCGTAGTGCCCAACGGTCCGCAAACCGGTGCGCACTGTGTGGTCAAGGGCCACATGAACCCACGCAAGGGCAGCGACGGGCAGGACTACGCCATCGGCTTTGAAATGCGCCTGCCTCAGGCCTGGAACGGCCGCTTCTTCTACCAGGCCAACGGCGGCATCGACGGTGTGGTGCACCCTGCACAAGGAGCCCTGGGCGGTGGGCCCATCACCGGGGCGCTGGTGCAAGGCTTTGCCGTCATCAGCTCCGATGCCGGGCACACCGGCAAACAAAACCCCCGCTTTGGGGCCGACCCGCAAGCCCGCGCCGACTACGGCCACCAGGCCGTGGGCAGCCTCACCCCCATGGCCAAGGCCCTGATTGCCACCGCCTACGGCAAAGGGCCTGACCGTTCGTACATCGGCGGCTGCTCCAACGGCGGCCGCCACACCATGGTGGCCGCCGCTCGGTATGGCGACCAGTACGACGGCTACCTGGTGGGCGCTCCCGGTTATCGCCTACCCAATGCCGCGCTGGCCCAGCTGTGGGCCGCGCCCAAATGGCAAGCCCTGGCCACCCCAGGCGCCACTCGGCCCCACCCATTCAACCCACAAGCCTCCATCCCCGACCTAGGTACCGCCCTCACAGCTGCCGAGCGCACACTGGTGGCCAATTCCGTGCTACAGCGTTGTGATGCGCTGGATGGTGCGAAAGACGGCATCGTGTCCGATGTGGCCGCCTGCCAAAGCGCCTTCAGCCTGACGCGCGATGTGCCCACCTGTTCTGCCGAACGCAACGGCCAATGCCTCACCACCGCGCAGAAGCAACTGCTGAACGAGGTGCACACCGGCGGCAAAACACCCGGCGGCCAACCCATTTACAGCAGCTTCCCGTGGGACACTGGCATTTCTGCCGCCAACTGGGCGCAATGGAAGTTTGTGAACTCCCAGGTACTGGACCCGGCCGCAGGCTACATCTTCATGACGCCCCCGCGCTCGGTGGACCCATTCAAGGTGGACATTGACGACGGCTTCAAAGCCATGTTTGCCACTGGCGGTGCGTTCACCCAGTCGGCTGACGCCACCATCACCCCACCCGGCAAAGACAACCCCACCAACCTAGCTGCCCTGCGCAACCGGGGGGCCAAGATGGTGTTTTTCCATGGCGTGAGCGACGCCATCTTCTCGGCCAACGACACCGCCGCCTTCATGCAGCGGCTCAACCAGGCACAAGACGGCCGCGCGGCTGAATTTGCCCGCTATTTCCCGGTGCCCGGCATGGCGCATTGCTCAGCCGGCCCCGCCACCGACCAGTTCGATGCCCTCACTCCCCTGGTGAAATGGGTGGAAGAAGGCGTGGCCCCGCAAGGCATTCTGGCCAGCGCACGCGGCGCGGGCAACCCGGGTGGCGCGAACCCCGAAATGCCCGCAAACTGGGCCCCCAACCGCACCCGCACCTTGTGCCCCTGGCCCACCGTGTCCCGCTACAACGGCAGTGGCAGCCCGGATGCCGCCGACAGCTTCACCTGCAAAGCGCCCTGAACCCCTTTTTTCTGAAAGCGCCCCTCGCACCATGGCACTCGAAAAACCCTACCTCGACGTTCCCGGCACCATCATTTTTGATGCCGAACAGAGCCGCAAAGGCTATTGGCTCAACCAGTTCTGCATGAGCCTCATGAAAGCCGCCAACCGCGAGCGCTTCAAGGCCAACGAACGCGCCTACCTCGACGAGTGGGCCATGACCGAAGAGCAGAAACAGGCCGTCCTGGCCCGCGACCTCAACTGGTGCATGCGCACCGGGGGCAACATTTACTTCCTGGCCAAAATCGGCGCCACCGACGGCAAAAGCTTCCAGCAAATGGCCGGCTCCATGACCGGCATGACCGAAGACGAATACCGCGCCATGATGATGGCCGGTGGCCGCAGCGCCGAAGGCAACCGCTACGTGGGTGAAGACGGCGATGCCCAAGTTCACCGCCAGCCCCAAGGCGCAGCGGGAAAGGCCTCCACATGACTGCCGCCCGTCGCTCGGCATTGAAAGTGGCCGCCACGCTGGTGCTGGGTGCACTGGCCACCACAGCCGCACTGCCCACCGCTGCACTGGCTCAAGGTTTTCCAACCAAGCCCGTTCGCATCGTGGTGCCTTTTGGCGCCGGTGGCGTGGGTGACCTCACCGCCCGCACCGTGGGGCAAGAGCTGTCCAAACTGCTGGGACAGCCCGTCATCATCGAGAACAAGCCGGGCGCCGGCGGTGTGGTGGCCGCCGAAACCGTGGCCAAAGCCGAACCCGACGGGCACACCCTGCTGCTCATGTCCAACGGCACCGCCGTGTCTGCCGGCCTGTTTGCCAAACTACCGTTCGACACCGCCCGCGACTTTGCACCCATCTCCACGCTGGGCACCTTCGACATTGCAGTGGTGGCCGGGGCCGAATCCAGCTTCAAAACCCTGGGCGATGCCGTGGCCTTTGCCAAGGCCAACCCCGGCAAGCTGAACGTGGGCAGCATCAACATTGGGAGCACGCAGCACTTGACGGCGGAATTGTTCAAATCGGCCGCCGACATCGACGTGCAGGTGGTTCCCTTCAACGGCACACCCGCACTCATCAACGCCGTGCGTGGCCGCCAGGTGGATGTGGCGGTGGAGCTTCTCGGCCCCATGCTCACCCATGTGAAGGCCGGTGCCATGCGCGTGCTGGCCACCACCGGCACCAGGCGCGCCACCCAGCTACCCGACGTACCCACCGCCCGCGAAGCCGGCGTGAAGGACTTGGTGGCCACCTCCTGGAACGCCCTGGCCGCCCCTGCCAAAACACCCAAAGCCACAGTGGACCGACTCGCCAAAGACCTGGCCACCGCACTGGCCCAAGCCGATGTGCGCCAGAAGCTGGCTACGCTGAATGTGGACGCCCAGGCCAGCACCCCGGAACAGACCCGTGAACTGCTGGCTGGCGACATCAAGCGCTGGACCGGCGTGATCGACCGCGCCGGCATTCCCCGGCAGTGATCCCGACCGACAGCCCGTCCCAGTCAACCCCAACCGATTTTTTGGAGCCCTGAATGGCCCGCATCACCGCATCTGTTTTCACCTCGCACGTGCCCGCCATTGGCGCCGCCATGGACCTGGGCAAAACCCAGGAAGACTATTGGAAACCCCTGTTCAAGGGCTACGAATACTCCAAGCAGTGGATGAAGGACAACAAGCCAGACGTGGTCTTCCTGGTCTACAACGACCACGCCACCGCGTTCAGCCTGGACCTCATTCCCACCTTTGCCATCGGCACCGCCGCACAGTACACCCCGGCTGACGAAGGCTGGGGGCCGCGCCCCGTGCCGGTGGTGCAAGGCCACCCCGAGCTGGCCAGCCACATTGCGCAAAGCGTCATTCAGCAGGACTTCGACCTGACCATCGTCAACAAAATGGATGTGGACCACGGCCTCACCGTGCCCCTCAGCCTCATGTGCGGCGAGCTGGACCCCAAGAAGGATGCCTGGCCCTGCCCCGTCATTCCGTTTGCCGTGAACGTGGTGCAGTACCCCGTGCCCAGCGGCCGCCGTTGCTTCAACCTGGGCCAGGCCATCCGCAAAGCCATTGAAAGCTACGACCAAGACCTGAACGTGCACATCTGGGGCACCGGCGGCATGAGCCACCAGTTGCAGGGCGCCCGCGCGGGCCTCATCAACCGCGAATGGGACAACGCCTGGCTGGACAAGCTGATTGCCGACCCCGAAGGCTGCGCCGACACCCCCCACATCGACTACGTGCGCGAAGCGGGCAGCGAAGGCATTGAGCTAGTGATGTGGCTCATTGCCCGCGGCGCTATGTCAGATGTAGCTGACAAATCACGCAAATTAACCGTCAAGCACCGTTTTTATCATGTACCCGCTTCCAACACAGCGGTGGGCCATCTCATCCTCGAAAACACCTGATTCCCCATTTTTAGGACGCATCCCATGACCATCAAAGTAGCACTGGCCGGCGCAGGCGCATTCGGCATCAAACACCTGGACGGCATCAAAAACATTGCCGACGTGGAAGTCATCAGCCTCATCAGCCGCGACCTGGAAAAAACCCGCGAGGTGGCCGACAAATATGGCATTGGCCACGTCACCACTGACCTGGCTGACAGCTTAGGCCTCAAGGAGCTGGACGCCGTCATCCTGTGCACCCCCACCCAGATGCACGCCAGCCAGACCCTGGCCTGTCTGAAGGCCGGCAAGCATGTACAAGTGGAAATTCCGCTGTGCGACGTGCTGGCCGAAGGCGAAGAGGTGGTGCGCGTGGCCCAAGAAAGCAAGCTGGTCGCCATGTGCGGCCACACCCGCCGCTTCAACCCCAGCCACCAGTATGTGAACCAGAAGATCAAGGCCGGCGCATTCAACATCCAGCAAATGGATGTGCAAACCTACTTCTTCCGCCGCACCAACATGAACGCACTGGGCCAGGCCCGCAGCTGGACCGACCACCTGCTGTGGCACCACGCCGCCCACACCGTGGACCTGTTTGCCTACCAGTGCGGCAGCCCGGTGGTGAAGGCCAACGCCATCCAGGGCCCCATCCACCCCACACTGGGCATTGCCATGGACATGAGCATCCAGCTCCAAGCGGCCAATGGCGCCATCTGCACACTGTCGCTGTCGTTCAACAACGACGGCCCACTGGGCACCTTCTTCCGCTACATCGGCGACTCCGCCACCTACATCGCCCGCTACGACGACCTGTTCACCGGCAAGGAAGAAAAAATCGACGTGAGCAACGTGGCCATCAGCATGAACGGCATTGAGCTGCAAGACCGCGAGTTCTTCGCCGCCATCCGGGAAGGCCGCGAGCCCAACAGCAGCGTGGCCCAGGTATTGCCCTGTTACCAGGCGCTGCACAATATGGAGCTGCAACTGAACGCCAAATAAGCGCAGAGGGGTCTTTTGACTCCTTGTCTGGCGTTCTGCCCACCCTTCAGCAGCCAACGCCCCGCATGATGTTGTTCTCCCGTTCGTCCGCCGTCAGTCTGGTGCTGTCGGCGGCAGTGGCTTTGATGGCCACCACCGCCCCAGCCAGAGCCGCCAAACCCCTGGAAGACACCATGGCCAACCGCGTGCAAGCTTGCACCGCCTGCCATGGCGCCGAGGGCCGGGCCGCCCCCGATGGCTACTACCCCCGCATAGCAGGAAAGCCCGCTGGGTACCTGTACAACCAACTCATGCACTTTCGCGACGGTGCCCGAACCTACCGGCCCATGACGCATTTGCTGGAGCCCTTGTCACCCGCCTACCTGCAGGACATGGCCATCCACTTTGCCGGTTTGTCTCTGCCCTACCCGCCACCAGCCCCCACCACCGTCAGCCCGCCACTGCTGGCACGCGGCAAAGAACTGGCCTTGCAGGGTGACAAAGCCTCGCAACTGCCTGCCTGCACCGCCTGCCACGGCACGGCGCTGACGGGCGTACAGCCCAACACCCCAGGCCTGCTGGGGCTGCCGCGCGACTACGTCAACAGCCAACTAGGCGCTTGGCAAGCCGGCGCCCGCCGCGCCGCCGCGCCCGACTGCATGGCCCAGGTGGCCCGCCGCCTGTCACCCACCGATGTGTCGGCGGTGAGCGCATGGCTGGCCCAACAACCCCTGCCCGCCACCACCAGCCCGGCTTCCAAGCTGGCCGCGCCGCCTCCGCTGGAGTGCGGGTCGGTTCCACAGCCTGGGCTTGCCGCCACCTCGGCAGGGCAGCGTCCATGAGCCACACGCCACCCCAGACACCCAACGCCACCCCTGGACGGCAACCGCTGCTGGCCAAACCGGGGCCAACACGCTCCGCCATGCTGGCCGTGGCGCTGATTGCTCTGTGCGTAGCGCTGTGCTTGGCTCTGCTGTCGGCACTGTGGCTGTTCACACCCACTGCGCCCATCTCCATTGCGGCCAGCCCCTCCACGCCCAACACCCCCGCCCTGGTGGAAGCCGGGCGCTACCTCGCCACCCTGGGCAACTGCCAGCATTGCCACACCCCGCGCGGTCAGCCCGCTTACTCCGGTGGACGGGCGTTTGCCACGCCATTTGGCACGGTGTACAGCAGCAACCTCACCCCTTCTGCCCAGGGCCTGGGCCACTGGAATGCGGCCGACTTTTACCGCGCCCTGCACCACGGCCAGGCCAAAGACGGACGGTGGCTGTACCCGGCCTTCCCCTTTCCCAACACCACCCACATCACCCGAGCCGACAGCGACGCCCTGTTTGCCTACCTGCAAAGCCTGCCGGCGAGCACTCAGCAGCCACCGCCCCACCAGGTGCGCTGGCCCTACAACACCCAGGCCGCCTTGAAGGTGTGGCGCACGCTGTACTTCCAACTGGGCCCCGACACAACAGCTGGCGCAACGAGCGCCAGCACCTCCGCTGCCACAACCACACCCACCGCCACCCCACTGCAACGCGGGGCCTACCTGGTAAACGGACTGGGCCACTGCAGCGCCTGCCACGCGCCACGCAACGCGCTGGGCGGCCATGCCGACATGCTCAGCCTGCACGGCGGGCTGATGCCGATGGTCAGCTGGTATGCCCCCTCCTTGCACAACCCGGCCGAAGGTGGCGTGCAGACCTGGCCCTTGGCAGACACCGTGGCCCTGCTGCGCGATGGCCGTCACCACTCTGCAGTGGCCACGGGGCCCATGGCCGAAGTGGTTCAGCACAGCACCCAGCACTGGCAGGCGGCCGACTTGCAAGCCGTGGCCGTGTTTTTGCAGCAATTGCCAGCACCAGCGTCCACGCCACAGGCTGGCCACACCGCTGCAGCCCCTTCAACACCCGCCCAAACCACCACCTCGGCGCAGCGTGTGGGCGAACGCCTCTATGCCAAGCACTGCGCCAGCTGCCATGGCGACGATGGCGAGGGCCAAACCACCAACGGCGGCCAACCCGCCCACCCCGCGCTGGCAGGCAACCGCGCCGTGACGCTGGCCTCCCCAGCCAACCTGGTGCACATGGTTTTGAATGGCGGTTTTGGTCCGTCCACCCACCACCACCCACGCCCGTTCGGCATGCCGCCGTTCTTGCTGGTTCTTTCCGATACCGAAGTGGCTGCGGTGCTCACATACGTCCGCACCGCCTGGGGCCACCAGGCAGGCCCGGTGTCGGAGCTGGATGTTCAACGGCTGCGCGGCGGCACTCCCCCATGAATGCATTTGTTCAAATTCTTTCCATCACCACCCCCATCTTTGCCCTGATTGGGTTGGGGTACGTTTGCACACGCGGGGGCCTGTTTGCCAAGGCCGACATGCGGGTCCTCGGCAAATTTGTCCTGACGCTGGCGCTGCCAGCGCTCATTTTCAAATCCATGGCACAGCGCAGCGTGGCCGAAGTGTTCAACCCCACTTACCTGAGCGGCTACCTGCTTGGCTCTCTGGGCGCACTGACCTTGGTGTACCTGCTGACCCGCCGCGTCTTGAAGCTCAGCCCCATTCAATCCACCTTTTGTGCCATGGGCAGCAGTTGCTCCAACAGCAGTTTTGTGGGCTACCCCATTCTGTTGCTCAGCCTGCCTGGTGTGGCCAGTGTGAGTTTTGCACTCAACCTGGTGATTGAAAACATCGCCGTCATTCCACTGCTGCTGTTCATGGCCGAACGGGCCAAGGGCGGCCACCCCAGCGCCAGCAAAGCCATTCAGGATGCCTTGCTCAAACTGGTCAAAAATCCGCTGGTCATCGGACTGGCGGCCGGCCTGTCGGTGTCCATTTCCGGACTGTCACTGCCCGCCCCGCTGTTGCGCACGGTGGACTTGCTGGCGATGGCCAGCGGAGCCGTGTCTCTGCTCGTGATTGGGGGCACCCTGGTCGGGTTGCCGCTGCGTGGCCTCGCCTGGAAGGTGGCTCCCCTCTCGGTGTGCAAGCTGGCCCTGCACCCGCTGCTGGTTTGGGCTGCACTCACACTGCTGGTGGGGCTGGGCTTGCCCCCGTTGGATGCGCAGCTGCATACTGCCGCCATTCTTCTGGCGGCCATGCCCATGATGGGCATCTACCCTACACTGGCCCAAGCACACGGCCAGGAAGACTGGGCATCGGTGGCGCTGGTGGTCACCACCGTCACGGCGTTTTTCACGCTGACGGGGTTGCTGTGGGTGCTGGTGGGCTGACCCCAAACAAATTGACGCACACGCCCCGCAACCACTGGTTGGCCGCATCGTGGTGAAACCGTGCGTGCCAGTGCTGCTTGACCTTGAAGCCTGGAATCTCGAACGGGCAAGGCAGCGCCAGCAAGCCCGCATTGCGAGCCAATGTTTCCCCGATGTGGCGGGGCAGGGTGGCCACCAGATCGGTGGTTTGCAAAATGGTGGCCAGGCCCAAAAACCCCGGTAAAGCCAGGCGCACATTGCGATCCATGCGCAAGGCCTGCAAGGCCCCATCCAGCAACTGTTGCCCCGTGCCCGAGCTGATGGCAATGTGCGCCTCGTCGGCGTACGCAGCCAGACTCCAGCCCGCACCATCCGGGCGAATGCGCGGATGCCGGGCATTGGCCAGACAAATCCAGTCCTGCGCATACAGCGTCTGCTGAAAAAACCCCGCCTCCAGCCAAGGCAGGTAGCCAATGGCCAGATCGGCCTCACCGGCTTGCAGGGCATGGGTCAATCCACCGTCAATGCGTGCGGCCTCCAGCCGCACACCGGGGGCATGCGCCCGCACATGCGCCAGCAGCAACGGAAGCAGAGTGATGTGGCTGGCGTCGGTCATGCAGATCCGAAATTGCCGCTGTGAGGTGGCAGGGTCAAACCCCACCGCCTGACTGGCCAGCTGCTGCAAACCACTCAACACCTCGCGCACCGTGGCCACCAGTGCGTTGGCACGCGGGGTGGGCAACATGCCTTGCGGCGTGCGGACAAACAGCGGGTCGTTCCACTGCACGCGCAATTTGGCCAGCCCAATGCTGACGGTGGGCTGCGCCAGGCCCAACACCTCGGCCGTGCGGGTCACGCTGCCAGTGGCATGCAGCTGGTCGAACAAGCGCAGCAACTTCACGTCAGGCAGGGGCTGTGAGGTGTCCATACAGAGTGAAAACGTGAATTGCTTTTTGCAATGTTATCTATTTAATTCATTGCATTGAGGAAATGATTGGTCTTGCCCAGAATCCGCCGCATTCCAACCCAAGGAGACGGTTTTGAAAATTGGTGTGCTGGGCGCAGGGGCATTGGGCTGCGCCATGGGCGGTGTGCTGACGGAAGCGGGCCACGAGGTGTGGCTGATCAACCGCAACCCGGCACAAGTCGAGGCCATGACCTCCCGAGGGCTGGTGCTCCGCGACAACGGGGTGGACCGCACCGTGGCCGTGAAGGCCGCCACCACCGCAGCCCCGGTGGGCGTGGTGGATTTGGTGGTGGTGCTGGTCAAGTCGTTTCACACCCGCCAGGCCATGGAAGCCTCGCGCTCGCTGGTGGGGCCACACACCCTGGTACTGTCGCTGCAAAACGGCCTGGGCCACGAAGACGTGCTGGCCGACGTGGTGGGCCGCGGCCATGTGCTGGCGGGCAAAACCTATGTGGGAGGCACCCAGCTGGCCCCTGGCCATGTGCTGGCGGGCACGCGGGGCAAAGACACCCTGGTGGGCGAGCTGGACGGTGCCGACACCGAGCGCGTGCGCGCCGTTGCCCAGGCCTTCACCGCCGCTGGGCTGGCCACCACGGTCAGCACCCGCATTCTGGGGGTGATGTGGGACAAACTGCTGATCAACGTCAGCACCGGCGCCCTGAGCGCCATCACCCGCCTCACCTACGGCCACCTGTACCAGGTGCCCGAGATTGAGGCCACCGCATTGGCCGCAGTGGCCGAGGCCATGGCCGTGGCACGGGCAGCCGGAGTGACGCTGACGTTCACGGACCCCCGCGAGGCTTGGCTCAAGGCCAGCGCCGGGCTGCCGTTTGACTTCAAAACCAGCATGCTGCAAAGCCTGGAAAAAGGCAGCCTCACTGAAATTGACTACATCAACGGCGCGGTGGTGCAGTGGGGCCAACGCTTGGGCGTGCCCACCCCCGTCAACCAGACCCTGGTGGCCTGCGTCAAAGGCCTTGAAAGAACACTGGCATGAACAACACCCCCTTCACCCCACCCACCCGCGCTTACGTGGAGCATGTGGCGGTGCGCGTGCGCGACATCCACTGGCACATCCGGTTTTTCTATGAAGTGCTGGGCATGGACGTGCGCGAAATCGACGGCCCCACCGACGACCCCCGCCAGTACTGGACGCTGGGCGGCCTGCAACTCATGGCCACGCCCGGCTTTGACGCTCCGCCCAGCAACGATGCGGGCTGGCTGGCCCACCTGGGTGTGATGGTGGACGACTTGGAGGCCGCGCTGGCCGCCGCCCAGCCCTGGGGCGTGACACCGCTGCCCCAAGGCCGCAGCTGGCTGCAACTGCCCGATGGCCTGGCGCTGGAACTGATCCAGGCCATGCCCGGCAGCGTGGCGCAGGCACTGGCCGTGAAGCCACGCGGTTGAAACCCTTTGAGCACCCAGCCATGACCCTGAACCCACCCATCCGCCACTTCACCACGCCCGAAAAACACTGGGACGACGCCACCGAAGGCGACGTGTGCACCAGCCCCACCTATGTGGTGACCGAGGCCCGCATCAACGCCTATGCCGAGCTGACTGGCGACTACACCCCCGTGCACATCGACGAGGCCTATGCCAAAACCACCCCCTTTGGCACCCGCGTGGCCCACGGCCTGCTGGGCCTGAGCATTGCCGATGGCCTGAAAACCCAGAGCGAATATCGCTTTTTGCCCGGCATGTCGCTGGGCTGGACCTGGGACTTTTTGCTGCCTATCCGCATCAACGACACCCTGCACGTGCGCTTCACCGTGACCGGGCTGCGCGCCTCCAAAAGCCGGCCGGGCTGGGGCATCGTCATCCTGCCGTCGGAGCTGATCAACCAGCACGGCCAGGTGGTGCAACGTGGCGAACACCGTCTGATGATTCCACGCCGCCCCGGCATTCTTTAATTCAGTAGCAAACTATTTAATAAATAAAAGCGATAAAGCTTATTTTTATGCACAAAACACATTCACCGCCGCATCCATCGGCCCAAGCCCTGCCATTGGCGGGCATCCGTGTCATTGACTACAGCCACTTCCTGGCGGGCCCCTACGTGGGGCGCTGCCTGGCGGCGCTGGGGGCCGAGGTCATCAAAGTCGAGCGCCCCACCACCGGCGACGCAGGTCGGCAGCACGCCTGGATGGTGGGCGACATGTACACCGGCATCCACGCCGTGGCCGCCATCAACGCCGCACTGTTGGGCCGTGTGAAAAGCGGCAAGGGCCAGCACATCGACATGGCGCTGTACGACACGCTGGTGTCCATGCACGAGTACGCGGTGCAGTGCTACACCCTGTCGGGCGGCACCGAGGTGCCGGTGCAAACCGGGCACGACATGCCCAACAGCACCCTGTATGGCGTGTTTCGCGCGGCCGACGGCGACCTGGTGATTGCCGCCCAGGTGGACGACGCCTGGAAGCGCTTTGCCGCGTTGGTGGAAACCAGCGGCGGCCCGGCGGGTTTTGGCAGCGATGCGCGGTTTCACACCTCGGTGGGGCGCAACGCCCACCGGCTGGACATCTTGCCCGTGGTCAAAGCCTGGGTGGCCGCCCAACCCGTGGCCCAGGTGCTGGCCGCGCTGGACGCAATCGACGTGCCCTGCGCCAAGGTGCAGCGCATCGACGAGGTGCTGGCCGACCCACAAATCCAGGCCCGGGGCATGGTGGTGGAGCAAGACCACCCGGTGCTGGGCACCCTCAAACTGCCCAATTTGCCGTTCAAGTTTTCGGGATGCGACACCACCATCACCCAGGTGGCCCCCGACCTGGGTGAGCACAACGCCGAGGTAGCCCGCAGCCTGGGGTTGGCCGAGGCTGACATTGCCTCTATGCTGGCGGATGGTGTGCTGTACACCGCCTGAGGCCATCTCAGTTACCCATTCCATGACCCACATGACCGACCGCTACGCCGTCATCGGCAACCCCATCAGCCAAAGCAAATCGCCCCTCATCCACACCGCGTTCGCGCAAGCCACGGGGCAAGACTTGGTCTACACAAAAATCGAAGGCCCGCTGGGCCAGTTTGCCGCCGCCGTGGATGCCTTCCGCGCCGAAGGCGGGCGTGGGTTGAACATCACCGCCCCGTTCAAGCTGGACGCCTTTGCCTATGCCACCCACCAATCCCCTCGCGCCGAACTGGCCGGGGCCGCCAACGCCATGAAATTTGAAGGCGACCAGGTATGGGCCGACAACTTCGACGGCGTGGGTCTGGTGCGCGACGTGGTGCACAACCTGGGCTGTCCCCTGAAAGGCCAGCGCGTGCTGATGCTGGGCGCAGGGGGAGCCGCACGCGGGGCGTTGCTGCCCATCCTGGCCGAACAACCGGCTCTGTTGGTGGTGGCCAACCGCACGGTTGAAAAAGCCCAGGCGCTGGCAAACATCGGCGCGGGGCAGGGACCGGTGCGCGGCTGCGGATACACCGAGCTGGAAGGGCAGGCTTTTGATGTGGTGTTCAACGCCACTTCCGCCAGCCTGACGGCGGAATTGCCCCCCGTGCCGGCCAGCGTGTTTGCACCGGGTGCCCTGGCCTACGAACTGGCTTACGGCAAAGGCCTGACCCCGTTTTTACGGCTGGCCCAGGCCGCTGGTGTGACCCGGATGGCCGACGGCGTGGGCATGCTGGCCGAGCAGGCGGCCGAGGCCTTTGCCTGGTGGCGCGGCATCCGGCCTGACACCCAGCCAGTGATCGAGCAACTGCGGGTTCCATTGACCTGAAGAGGCCAGCCCCACCCCTATACTGGTGGAATGAACCAGCCAGTACAAAACAGCCAGCCCGTGTCTGACGCCCCTGGTCTGCCAGAGGGCAAAAGCCGCACCAACGACCCCGCTCGCACCATGGCAGAAATTCTGGCAGTGGCGACTCACGAGTTTGCCGACAAAGGCCTGGCTGGTGCCCGCATTGACGAAATTGCGGCGGCCACCCGCACCAGCAAGCGGATGATTTACTACTACTTTGGCAGCAAAGAAGGCCTGTACATCGCGGTGCTGGAAGAGTCTTATCGCAAAGTGCGCAGCATCGAGGGCGATTTGCACCTGGACGACCTCTCCCCCGAGCAAGCCCTGGAAACGCTGGTGGCCTTCACCTTCGACCACCACAACGGCAACCAGGACTATGTGCGGCTGGTCATGTCGGAAAACATCCTGCGCGGGCAATACATCTCTCAAAGCTCCAGCATCCAGGCACTGAACGTGCCAGCCATCCAATCCATCCGCCGCCTGTATGACCGAGGGGTGTCCGATGGCACCTTCCGACCGGGGCTGGACCCGCTGGACATCCACGCCAACATTTCGGCGCTGTCGTTTTTCAATGTGTCCAACCAGTACACATTCGGGCAGATTTTCAAGCTGCAGCCTCAGGACCCGGAACGTCTGGCCCAACGCAAGGCCAACGTGATTGACTTGATGCTGCGGTACGTGAGAGCCTGAGCCGCCCAGCGACCCGTTTCAGACTAGGGTAAACCCGGTAAATAAAAAACTAACTATTCCGTACATTTCAATCTTCCAATTTCTGGAGATTCTCTTGCTACATAAATTCATACAAGGCTACTGTCGCGTGCTGTCGCTGCTGATGGCGGCGGCTTTGGCGGTGATGGTGGTGCTGGTGTTCGGAAACGTGATCATGCGCTACGGGTTCAACTCGGGCATCACCGTGTCAGAAGAACTATCGCGCTGGCTGTTCGTGTGGCTGACCTTCCTGGGCGCCATCGTGGCCATGAAGGACGGCGCCCATCTGGGCTCAGACACCCTGGTGTCGCGCATGCCCTTGCCGGTCAAGAAGCTGTTCTTTGTGGCAGGCCACCTGCTCATGCTGTTTGTCTGCTGGCTGCTCTTCAGGGGCTCCTGGGAACAAGCGGTCATCAACCTCGAAACCACCAGCGCTGTCATGGAAATCTCCATGGCCCTGTTTTACGGCTGTGGCGTGATCACCGCCATCTCCATCGCCCTGATCCTGGTACACGGCCTGTGGCGCCTGTTCACCGGACAGCTCTCCGAAAGCGAACTCATCGGTGTGCGCGAATCGGAGGAAGAACCCATCGATGTGCCCGCCCCCCTCAAGTGATTCAACCCTGACAGGACCTTCATCATGACGATCGCCGTCTTCCTTGGTGCCCTGCTCGGGGCCATGGCGCTGGGCATTCCCATCGCGTTTTCTCTGCTGTTGTGTGGTGCCGCCCTCATGTGGCACATGGACATGTTCGATGCCCAGATCCTGGCGCAAAACGTGATCGAAGGCTCCAACAGTTTCCCGTTGCTGGCCGTGCCGTTTTTCATGCTGGCCGGGGAAATCATGAACACCGGCGGCCTGTCACGCCGGATTGTGGACTTTGCCATGGCGCTGGTCGGCCACGTCCGTGGTGGCCTGGGCTATGTGACGATCGTCGCAGCCTGTTTGTTGTCTGCGCTGTCTGGCTCGGCGGTGGCCGATGCGGCCGCTTTGACTTCGCTGTTGTTGCCCATGATGGTCAAGGCGGGTCATGACAAGGCCCGAAGCGGTGGCCTCATTGCCGCTTGCGGCGTGATCGGGCCGATCATTCCGCCTTCCATCGGGTTTGTGATCTTTGGCGTTGCGGCCAACGTGTCCATCTCCAAGCTGTTCCTGGCCGGTATCTTCCCCGGCATCGTGTTGGCCGCTGGCCTGTGGCTGACCTGGTGGTGGCTGATCCGCAAGGAAGATTTGTCTCCGCCACCCAAAGCCGCTCCTGGTGAAGTGTGGGACGCACTGCGTCGTGCCACCTGGGCATTGATGCTGCCCGTGATCATTCTGGTGGGTTTGCGCATGGGCGTGTTCACCCCGACCGAGGCCGCTGTGGTGGCTGCGGTGTATGCGTTCTTCGTGGCCGCCTTCGTGTATCGCGAGCTGAACTTCAAGCAGTTGTGCGAAGTGTTCATCGCATCGGCCAAGACCACAGCGGTGGTGATGTTCTTGGTGGCCGCTGCCATGGTGTCGGCCTGGATGATCACGGTGGCCAATTTGCCCGATCAGGTGATCAGCCTGCTGTCGCCGCTGCTGGACCGGCCCACCCTGCTGATGTTTGCCATCATGATTCTTTGCATGATCGTGGGCACAGCCATGGACATGACGCCGACCATTCTGATTTTGACCCCGGTGCTGATGCCGCTGGTCAAGGCCGCGGGCATCGACCCGATTTACTTTGGCGTGCTGTTCATCATCAACAACTCCATCGGGCTGGTCACGCCACCTGTGGGCACGGTGCTCAATGTGGTGGCGGGTGTGGGCCGCATGCGCATGGACGATGTGACCCGTGGCGTGATGCCTTTCATGGCCGTGCAGTTCATTGTCATGTTCCTCATGGTGCTGTTTCCTGACCTCGTCATGGCTCCTGTGCGGTGGCTCTATTGATTCGATAGCATTCAATCAATACCTATTCAGCGATCAAACCATTTTTATTTTTCACCCCTAACCAACCTGGAGACAACATGAAACGTCTGATGATCAAAACCCTGCTGGCCGCCGTGGCCGCCACAGCCTTCACCACCACGGTCAGCACCGCCTTTGCCCAAGAGCGCACCATCAAGTTCGCCAACCAGAACACCAAGGGTCACCCCATCGTGATGGGCATGGAAAAATTTGCCGAGATCGTGGCAGCCAAATCCGGCGGCAAGATCAAGGTCAACATCTTCCCCGGTGGCGCTCTGGGCTCCGACCAGGCCAACGTGTCCGCACTGCAAGGTGGCACCCTGGAAATGGCATCCATGAACTCCGGCATTTTTGCCAGTCAGGTCAAAGAATTCGCCATCTTCGACTTCCCCTTCCTGTTCAGTAACACCAAGGAAGCCGATGCCGTCATGGACAGCACCTTTGGCAAGAACCTGCACAAAAAACTGGAAGACAAAGGCATTGTGGGTTTGGCTTACTACGAGCTGGGCTTTCGCAACATCACCAACGGCAAGCGCCCCATCAACAAGGTGGAAGACCTGGAAGGCCTGAAGCTGCGGGTCATTCCCAACCCCATCAACGTGGACTGGGTGAAGGCCCTGGGCGCCAACCCCACACCTTTGCCGTTCCCCGAGCTGTATGCCGCACTGGAGCAGAAAGCCGTCGATGGCCAGGAAAACCCCGTCGCCACCATCAACTCCGCCAAGCTGTACGAAGTGCAGAAGCACATGGTGCTGTCGAACCACCAGTACAACCCTCAATCGGTCATCATCAGCAAGAAGTTCTGGGAAAAGCTGACACCGGCCGAGCAAAAAATCATTCAGGAAGCGGCCGCCGAATCGGCAAAATACCAGCGTGACCAGTCTCGCTCCCAAGCCGCCGGCATTCTGGACAACCTGAAGAAAAACGGCGTTCAAGTGACCGAGCTGTCCGCCGCCGACATGGGCAAACTCCGCGACAAAATGCGCCCTGTCACCGCCAAATATGCGGTGTCCGTCGGTCAGGAAACCGTCCAGGAAGTCCAGGCCGAAATCGCCAAAGTCCGCAAGTGATGGCGGTCTTTCAAAGCGAGGGTTAACCCCTTGTTTGTGCGTTCATCATCCGAATATGGATGATGAACGCACACATCACCTTTCCGCTGCGTCACCCATTCGGGCCACACGCTTCACAGTCGCACCCATGCAGTTGGTACGCGAACTGCGCTCCATTCAGGCACACCATGATCAACGGCAACACCGAACTCATTGCCCACATCGGCTACCCCACGCACAGCTTCAAGTCGCCGCAAATTTACAATCCGTACTTTGCGCATGCGGGCATCAACGCGGTGGTAGTGCCCATGGGTTGCAAGCCCGATGACTACCCCGCTTACCTGAAGGCGGTATTCAGCCTCACCAACATCCGCGGTGCGCTCATCACCATGCCGCACAAGGTGGTCACCGTGGGGCTGCTCGACGAAGTCACCGCCACCGTGCGCGTGGCCGGTGCCTGCAACGCCGTCAAGCGCCTGCCCGATGGCCGCCTGGTGGGCGACATGTTCGATGGCGCCGGCTTTGTGCGTGGCGTCCAACGCAAAGGCCTGCAACTGACCGGTGCGCGTGTGCTGGTGGTGGGCTCGGGCGGCGTGGGTTGTGCCATTGCCGCTTCGCTGGCGGGTGAAGGCATTGCCGCCATTGCACTGTTCGATGTCAACACCGCCTCGGCCGACGCGCTGGCCGAACGCCTGAAACAAAACTACCCCGCCATCGCCGTCAGCACCGGCAGCAACGACCCTGCAGGATTCGACTTGGTGGTCAACGCCACCCCCATGGGCATGAACGAAGGCGACCCGCTGCCCATGGACATGTCGCGCATCGCGCCCAGCACCTTTGTGGGCGAAGTGGTCATGCGCACCGAAATGACCGCGTTTTTGCTGGCTGCCCAAGCCCGGGGTTGCCGCATCCAGGTGGGTTCGGACATGCTGTTCGAGCAAATTCCAGCGTATTTGGAATATTTTGGTTTTCCCACCACCACAGCCGAAGAATTGCGCCGTCTGGCCACACTCTGACGCTCAGGCCGCTACAGTTTCAGTCAACGCCTCTCGTCGGCCTGCCGTCCTGCAACCCTCACACGCACCACCCGCCATGCCCCATCAAGCCCCAGCGATTGACCGCGAAGCCGTGCCCCAGATGCCCAACCGCCTGGGGCTGGAAGGCATCGAGTTCATCGAATACGCCACCACCCGCCCACAGGCACTGGGCCATGTGCTGGAGGCCATGGGATTCAGGGCAGTGGCCCGCCACCGTTCGCGCGAGGTGGTGCTGTACCGCCAGGGCCGCATGAACCTGGTGGTCAATGCCCACGCGGCCGATGCACGCGTCAGCGCCACGGTGGATGGACATCCGGTCATTTCGGCGGTGGCCTTCCGGGTGAAAGACGCACAAACCGCCCACCAGTCGTGCATCAGCCTGGGGGCTTGGGATGTGGCCAGCCACGCACAAGCCATGGAGCTGCACATCCCCGCCATTCAGGGCCCGGGTGGCAGCCGCTTTTACTTTGTGGACCGCTGGCGCGAGTTCAGCATTTACGACGTGGACTTTGTGCCCATTCCGGGCGTGGAACAGCAGCCGCCCGCCCTGTGCGACATGGGCTACTTCGGCATCGTGCAGTACATCGGCGCATCCCGCACCCGGGAGTGGGTGGCCTATCTGGAAACGCTGTTCAACTTCATCACCATCCCCGATGACAAACGCTTTGGCATCCTGCCCTCGGGCACGCTGATGTCCAGCCCCTGCGGCAGTTTCCTGTGGCAACTGGTCGAACCCGACCCCCGCCTGGAAGACGACGCCGGCCCCGAGTGCCTGCAACGCGTCGGCCTGGGCCTGCCCGATGTGCCCGCCGCTGTGGCTCAACTGCAAGCGCGTGGCGTGGAGTTTGTCGATTCCGCCACCCTGCACCCCGAAGACCGTGGCGCACTCACCCGCAGCGTGCTGGGCTCGGTGTCGTTCGAGCTGGTGCACCAGCCCCGCCAACCGCTTTACGTCTGAGGCCGCGCCATGCACAAACTCGACCGATTCGGCATGGACACCATCACCATGGCCGGCACGCTGGATGCCAAGCTGGCCGCCATGCGCAACGCGGGTTTCGACCAGGTGATGCTGATGGCCCGTGACCTGGTGGGCCACCCGGGTGGCGTGGCTGGCGCTGTACAGGCGGTTCAGGCCAGTGGACTGCGACCCACAGGGTTTCAGGTGCTACGGGACTTTGAAGGCCTGTCCGGCCACCTGCACGAGTACAAGATCGACATCGCCAAGTCCATGCTGCACATGTGCCAGGCCACCGGCAGCAAGGTGCTGCTGGTGTGTTCCTCCACCTCGCGCCATGCCACGCAAGACCTCGACGAACTCGCCCGCGACCTGCGCAAGCTGGCCATGCTGGCCCTGCCGCTGGGCATTCGCGTGGCCTATGAAGGCCTGAGCTGGGGTCGCACCGTGAACGAATACACCACGTCCTGGGACGTGGTGTGCCGGGCCGACTTCCCCAACCTCGGCATCGGTCTCGATTCCTTCCACATCTTCGCTGCCAAAACATCGCTTTCAGCCTTGGGCGACCTGGACCCCGACCGCATTTTTCTGGTGCAGCTGTCCGACTTCATGTGGAACGAAACGCCCAGTTTCGAGGAACGCATCAACACCGCCCGCACCTTCCGCGTGTTCCCCGGTGAGGGGGTGCACAGCGAACAGCTGGCCGACATGGTCATTCAGCTGGAGCAAATGGGCTACCGGGGCGACTACAGCTTTGAGGTGTTCAACGACGACTACCAGCAACTGCCGCTGGACACCGTGGCCCAGCGCGCCCGCAAAAGCGCCCTGTGGCTCATTGAAGATGTGCTGCACCGCCCGGTGCCCCTGCCCGCATGGACACGACAGGCTGCGGCCTGAACCCCATCGGCCTCACGCCGCTCCATCGGGCAGCTGTGGCAGGCTTCGTGGTGCAGGTATTCACCCGAACCGGCTGGGCCAGTAGGGCTGGGGGTCGATGAATGCCGTACCTCCCGCCATTTGCTCCGCCAGCAGTCGCCCGGTTGTGGGCCCCAGCGTGAACCCCTGGTGTCCATGCCCAAAGTTGAACCACAGCCCTTTGTGACGCCATGCGGGGCCGACCACCGGCAGCATGTCAGGCATGCAGGGCCGGTTGCCCAGCCAGGGCGGCTGGTTGGCCGGTGCGCCCAACTCCAGCAACTCGTTGGCACTGGCCTGGGCCATCACCAGCTGAGCGGGTGTGGGTGGCGAATCCAGCGCAGCCAGTTCGGCCCCCGTGGTCAAGCGCAAACCTTGGCGCATGGGCGCCAGCACATAGCCGCGCTCGGCATCCAGCAGCGGCAGGTTCAGCGTGCCACCACCCACATGATGCTGGTGGTAGCCACGCTTCACAAACAAGGGAATGCGGTAGCCCAATGGCCTGACCAGCTGGCCGGACCAAGGACCCAATGCCACCACCACCTGCTCTGCATGCGACCACTCGCCTGCGGAAGAGGCCTGCACACGCCAACCCCCACCATGGGCTTGCAAGCTGTGGGCATTGCCTTGCACCAGCGTGCCACCCCGCTTCACAAAAAGCTGGGCGTAGCGTTGCACCAAGGCGCCGGGGTCGCACACGCTCCAGGGGGACGTCCAGTGCAAGGCACCCGCCAATTCCCGCTGCAAAGCGGGCTCTACCTGCTGCAGGCAGGGTCCATCCAACGCGGCAAACGGCACACCAAATTGCTGGCGCACCCGTTCGGCATCTTGCGCCGCAGCATCCAACGCCTGTGCGGACCGAAACGCAAACCGAAAGCCGCTGCGGGTCACCAGCTCCTGAGCCTGGGCCGCATCGATCAGGGGCTGGTGCTCGGCATTGGCATGGCGCACCAACTGGCTGTACGCCTGAGTGATGCGCTGATGCCGAGCGGGCAGGGAATGCCAAGCGTACCGGGCCAGTTGCGGCAGCATGGCCACCACGGCCAAGCCCTGCCACCGGATGGCCGGCGTGCGCTGCATCAGCGCCCCCGCAAGCGTGGGCCAATCCCAGGGGAATGGGTAAGGCGTCACCGCCTCTTGCTGAATGACACCCGCATTGCCATGCGAGGTTTCTTCGCCAGGGCCACGCCGGTCGAGCAACAGCACCTCCACACCCCGCTGCTGCAAATGCAATGCGGTACACACCCCCACCATGCCAGCACCCAGCACAATGGTTGGCCCCACGGGCGAACCCAGGTTTGGCTGTACAGGTACCGCGGTGCGCGGCACGGTCGCAGACTCAGTCACCACAGCCCGCCCCATTGAAATTAAAAGAAAAATCAGCCATTACCGCATTAATTTATTCATTTGTTTGCTATTGTTTTAAACAAACCAGGTCATCTTCATGAAAAAAGTCCTCATCCTCAATGGCCCCAACCTCAATCTGCTGGGCACCCGCGAACCTACTCAGTATGGTCACACCACACTGGCCGATGTGGAGGCCATGTGCCGCGAAGCGGCTACCCGTCTGGGCTATGAAGCCGAATGCTTCCAAAGCAACTGGGAAGGTGCGTTGATCGACAAAATTCACGAATACGGCCGCCTGTACCGTGAAGGCACGGCCGCTGGCGTCGTGTTCAACCCAGGGGCGTTCACCCACACCAGCATTGCCCTGCACGACGCCATCAAAGGGGTGGATGGCCTGCCGGTCTACGAAATCCACATTTCCAACGTGCACGCCCGCGAGTCATTCCGCCATCATTCTTGGATATCACCAGCCGCTGCAGGCATTGTGGTGGGCTTTGGGGTGGATGGCTACCTCCTGGCACTGGAAGGCTTGGCCCGCAAGGCGGCTCGCTGATTTCAACCGGAAGGTTTAAAAAGCACTTGCAATACTGTTGATGCATCCATATACTGGATGCATCAACAGTCAATCAGGTGCCGCCATGACGCTCCACGATCAGTTCCGCCAGCACAACCGTCCCAGCCATTTTGGGTTGCCCATGTGGCTTCAACGGTTTTGGAATTGGTGCTGAGCCGCCAGAAACTCTGTGGGCACAGGCGTTACTTTGCGGGTGGTGCGGTCCACAAACACAATGCCAATCTTGCCTCGGGCCACTTCGCGGTCGGTATCCAGGCAGGCCATGTGGTACGCCAAGTCAAAACCATAGCGGTTGAAATCCTGCGCCACCATGCTCACCCGCATGGTTTCGCCATGAAACCCCTCTGATTTGTACTGGGCCACCATGTCCCCCACCACAATGGGGCAACCGGCCACATTCCCCTCGGTATAGCCCAGTGCCTTGAAGTACCGCACCCGCGCCTCTGACACCAAGGTCAGCAATTGCGCGTTGTCCAGGTGGCCGCCCTGGTTCACATGGCTGATGTAAATCTGAATGTCGGTCTGGAATTCAAACCGGGCGGAGAGCTCAAACTGAATACGGGGCATGACAATCACCAAAGCAGGGAACGGTGCATGGCATTGTCCCCGGCTGAGCCCCACCGCCCAACCCGCTCCTGTCACCCATGATTCCCCGGATCTACCTGGCTGGCCCCACCGTTTTTTTCCGCGATGCCTCCGAGCGCTTCCGGCATCTGGAAGCGCTGTGCCAGGCAAATGGCCTGCAAGGCATCCGGCCTGCAGAACCACTGGATGCCCAGGGCGTGGTGCTGACCGGCCCCACGGCCGCACAGCATTTGTTTGTGCACAACATCGGACGCATCCGGCAGGTTCACGGTGTGCTGGCCGATTTGCGTCCCTTCCGTGGTGAATTGGAGCCAGACAGCGGCACCGTGTTTGAAGTGGGTTTTGCCCGCGCTCTGGGCAAACCGGTTGCCGCCTTGGTGCCCGACGGCAGCCCTTGGGCACACCGCATCCAGCAGCACTGCGGCACCGGGCAGCCCAATGCACAAGGGTGCGCCATGGATGGCCGCTACGACATGCTGATTGAAGACTTTGGCGGCGCACTCAACCTCATGTTGAGCGAGTCGTGCACCGTGTTTGACACCGAAGACGCTGCATTGGCCTGGCTGGCAACCCAAGCCAAGACCACCCCAAAACCAGTCATGCCATTGCCCATACCGGATGGTGAAACCCTGAAGGCCACCCGCACAGCGGCTGGCCTCACACAGAACGAGGCCGCAGAAATGCTGGCCATGCCCTTGCAAACCGGCAGCCGGGGTGGACTGCAATCCCGAACATGGCAAGCGCTGGAAAACCCCAACGATCCACGCAACATGACCGGCCCCACCTACGCGCTGTTTTTGTTGCTGACCGGTCAGCATCCCCACTACCAATTGACCCCCAAGCTGGCACCAACAGACGCCGAACATCCGTCTCACCCACGGTAGCAGCATCAGGGCTGATTGCCTGCTGAATTCAACCGTTTTCGGACCAACTCGGCAAAGGCAACCCACATCTTCTGGCGCTGCTCAGGCGACAACGTAGCCAATTGGGCTTTCAGCGCGTCCAGGTGAGGAAGAATGGGCCTTGGGGGTCCGGACTCTTGCAACTTCGGGGCTCCTGATCGTTTCATGGCATTCAACCGAAAGATGAACAATTCGGATGAACCATACCGCACAGCCCTACATGCCGTCATCCCCGCACCAACCCACACCGTCGAACCCATCGCTGCTTCTGTACACCTACCGTCGCTGCCCCTATGCGATGCGGGCTCGAATGGGGTTGCTGGTTGCTCAAATTCCATTCACGGCCTACGAAATCGAACTCAGAAACAAACCTGATGGCCTGCTGAAAGCGTCGCCCAAAGGCACTGTTCCGGTGCTGGTACAACCCAATGGGGTGGTCATCGATCAAAGCTGGGACATCGTGCACTGGGCATTGACCCACCCCATCGCGACCAGCCATGCACACGCTTGGTGGGCCCGTGCCCAAACCCCGGACCATCACCGCTTGCTGGCACTCAATGATGGCGAGTTCAAACACCACCTGGATCGTTACAAGTACCCCGAACGGTTTGAAACGGCCAGCCAGGAAGCCAAAGCAGCTTTCCGCCAGGCCAACCGTGAATGGGCCATGAGCCAGTTATTGCTCCCACTGGAACAGCAACTGACAGGTGCCGCTTACCTGGGCGGCGGCGCCCCTTGTGCAACAGACATCGGCATCTTCCCGTTCGTGCGCCAGTTTGCCGCTGTGGATTCGGCCTGGTTCGGGGCGCTCCCAGTCCCCCATGTACAAGCTTGGTTGAAGAGCTGGACCGAAAGTACATTGTTCCGGCATAGCATGCACAAGCTGGAGATCAACCTGGTGCAAGCGTTTCCTTTGATGCTGAGTTCAACCCCAGAAAAAACACGTCCTGCCGTCAACGCCCCACCTGCTTGAGGGGATGCGCCACCCGAGTGCCTTTTTTTTAAGCACTGAAACCAGCCTTTCGCAAAACCCCCGCCAGTGCTGGCTTCAACGGGGTTTGTCCCGGGTTACTCCATACTTATCCACAAAGCTGTACGAGGGTTTCGTGGACAAGTCAGGCCCGTCAATTGTCCCAGTCGCTGCCTCCGGAGGAAGAACCGCCGTCGTCCCACGCGGTGTCTGCAATTCCAAAATTGCTCCCTCCCATGTCGGCATTGACACCTCCGCCAATGGGCTCCAAGCCGTTGGAGGAACCGAATGCATCCGCCCGAGGGTGTGCACTCGGATGATCATCGTCCATCAGGTTGCGCGCGATGGCCTGGGCCGCCACCACACCAGCACCCACAGCCAGTCCGGTGGCCACGCCACCTGCAATGCGGCTGCCCAACCCCGGTTGTGCAGGGTATGCCGTCGATTGGCTCCCCGGGGCATACCCTGGTTGCATCGGCGCACCCGCTTGACCGAAGGTTTGCGGCCCCTGCCACCCCCCAGGTTCACCTTGACCGACAGCAGCCCCATGGGGGTTCGACGGGGTGACGACCTGAGGTGTATGGCGACGGAACACCAAATACCCCACGGCAATCGCCCCGGCCGCCAGCAAAGCGGGCACCACCCAATTGTTTGAAGAATGGCTTTGCACTGGCGCGGCAGATACCGCCGTGGTCTGTTTGGTTTGGAACTGGGCACGCAGAGCCTGCACCGCCTCCGGCTTCGCAAATGGCAACCCGGGCGCGAGGGATTCGGCCTCCCTCAATGATTCACGCGCTTTGTCCAGGCTTCCCCTACGGGCAAACAATTCAGCTTGCACAAAGTGCGCTTTGGCACTCTTGGGGTGCGTGATCAGCACTTGCTGAACCATCACCTGCGCGTCATCCAGCTTGCCCGCCTGTGCAGCCGCATAAATCTGGTTCATGGTGGGCTCGGAGTCGGCCATGGCCACCCCACCTGCCAGCAGGCCAAAGGCCAGCACCCATCTCAGAAGAACTTGAAAAACAGTGTTCATGATGAAAAACGAAGTGAACCGGATCATTGATATGACGGTGTCACCGCCATGTTTCAAGCCTTGGAATTCAACTTTCAGAGGAAGTTCACCCCACACTCGCAGAGTCCCCGCAGTTCAAGGTCCACCATCATGACTTCGGAGGATGGATGTAACTGTTTGTGCACTTTTGCTGGAAAATTCAACCGCTGCGAGATACTCTGCGGCACGCATTCGGATGCGCATGAATGACCAAAGGTGTCCATATGAACAAAACAGTGCTGTTGGTTGCGGTAGCCACATGGGGACTCCAAGCCTGTGTGATGGCCCCCCCCAGACCCGCCCCAGTGGTGATCCATCAACAGCCACAAGTTGTGGCTCAACCTCCAGTGGGCGTTGTGGTGCCACCAGGCGTGGTTTATGTGGCCCCTACCTACCCCGCGCCCGCTGTTGGTTTCGTCTGGGAGTTTCATTCCCGTTATGGCTGGGGATGGCGACATCCGCACCACGGTTGGCACCGCGGATGGCGATGATTCAACAGCAACTAGTGGTTGTGATTCCCAATTGGCCTTGTTGCACTACAGCGACTTCCCACGTAGTCAAGTGACGTAGGTGTTTTTCTTGATGATGGTTTCCTGGCGGCTGACGCAAGTCGAACCGGTCGAAGCGAGGAACAGACTGCACATCTACAGACGGGCTTATGCACTTGGTGCTGCCCCAGATACGAACCGCTCAGCAGCGGATCCATTCAAACCTCATAGTGCCCGCTGGGCCCATGGTGCAACATGAACTCGCTGAGGTACAAGACCGAATTGGCCCTGGTGAAGGCCCAGAACATCGACATCACGAACTTCGAGAACCAGCTCGACAGCTTCAAGGATGCCTTCGCCAAGAACTACGACTTGGCCTCGCGGCGGTTTCAGACCGCGATCGACGAGATTGACAAGTCTATCGACCACCTGCAAGAGACGAAGGACGCCCTGCTGGGCGCTGACCGCAACCTGCGCTTGGCCAACGACAAGGCTCAGGACGTGACCATCAAGAAGCTGACCAAGGGCAATCCGACGATTGCTGCGAAGTTTGCAGAACTTAAAAACTCCGAAGCCAACCCTGCAGGTTGACGGGGTGGCCAGAGCGGCTAGGAGCTTGAATAGGCTTTCCCACGAAATCTCGACTTTTGGGAAAAATCTGAATGTTCGTGGGAACCTACAGGGTCAAACGTCAATGTTCCCCGCCCGCAGCGCGTTGCTTTCGATGAAATCGCGGCGAGGTTCCACCTCGTCGCCCATCAGCATGGTGAACACGCGGTCGGCTTCAATGGCGTCTTCAATCTGTACGCGCAGCAGGCGGCGCACGGTGGGGTCCATGGTCGTTTCCCACAGCTGCTCGGGGTTCATCTCGCCCAGGCCTTTGTAGCGCTGGCGGGCGGTGGTGCGCTCGGCTTCGCTGATGAGCCATTTCATGGCCTGGCGGAAGTCAGATACTTTTTCTTCTTTGGCCTTATCGCCTTCGCCACGTTGCACCTTGGCGCCTTCGCCCAGCAAGCCACGGAAGGTTTGGGCGGCTTCGGCCAGCGCCGCGTAGTCGACACCGTGCACAAAGTCCTGCGTCAGCAGGCTGCTTTTGATGTTGCCGTGGTGGCGGCGGCTGATGCGCAGAATGGGCTTGTCGGTACGTACATCGAATTCGGCAGCCACTTCGGCAGGCACGCCGGTGGTGTTGAGTTCGCGCAGCTTGGCCTGCAACGCAGGGGCGCAGGTGGCGGCGTCTTCCAGTGTGTCCAGATTCAGGGCCACGCCGTCGGCAATCGCGCGCAGGGCTTCGGCGTCCATGAAGTTGCTCAGGCGGGCAATCACGTTTTCCGAAACCTGGTGCTTGCGCGCCAGTTCTTCCAGCGTGGTGCCGGTCAGCACGGTGGCCCCTTCCTGGCTGCTGGTCAGCACGCGGGCATCGCGCAGCGCAATGCGAAGCAAAAAGCCATCCAGCGCTTGTGCATCCTTGAGATATTGCTCCTCTTTTCCAACCTTCACTTTGTACAGTGGTGGCTGGGCGATGTAGATGTGGCCGCGCTCGACCAGGTCGGGCATCTGGCGGTAGAAGAAGGTGAGCAGCAGGGTGCGGATGTGGGCGCCGTCCACGTCCGCGTCGGTCATGATGATGATGCGGTGGTAGCGCAGCTTGTCGGGGTTGAAGTCGTCGGACCCGTTTTTGCCTTTGGGGTCGTATTCGTCGGTGTTGGTTTTGCCAATGCCGGTGCCGAGGGCGGTGATGAGGGTGATGATTTCGTTGCTGGACAGCAGCTTTTCGTAGCGGGCTTTTTCCACGTTCAGGATCTTGCCGCGCAGGGGCAGGATGGCCTGGAATTTGCGGTCGCGGCCTTGCTTGGCCGAGCCTCCGGCGGAGTCGCCCTCCACCAGGTAAATTTCGCACAGCGCAGGGTCTTTTTCCTGGCAATCGGCCAGTTTGCCGGGCAGGCCCATGCCGTCCAGCACGCCTTTGCGGCGGGTCATTTCACGGGCTTTGCGGGCGGCTTCACGGGCGCGAGCGGCTTCCACAATCTTGCCGCACAGGATTTTGGCGTCGGTGGGCCGCTCTTCCAGGTAGTCGGTCAGCGCTTTGGCGACGATGTCTTCCACCGGTGCGCGCACTTCGCTGCTCACCAGCTTGTCTTTGGTCTGGCTTGAAAACTTGGGTTCAGGCACCTTGACCGACAGCACGCAGCACAGGCCTTCGCGCATGTCGTCGCCGCTGACTTCCACTTTGGCCTTTTTGGCAAATTCGTTTTGCTCGATGTATTTGCCAATCACGCGGGTCATGGCCGCGCGCAGGCCGGTCAGGTGGGTGCCACCGTCACGCTGGGGAATGTTGTTGGTGAAGCAGAGCACGCTTTCGTTGTAGCCGTCGTTCCACTGCATGGCCACTTCTACACCGATGCTTGTGCCGGGAATGCCGCCGTAACTGTCGGCCGGGCGCTCGCCAATGGCGTGGAAGGCGGTGGGGTGCAACACTTTTTTGTTGGCGTTGACGTAGTCCACAAAGCCCTTTACGCCGCCTGCGCCGGAGAAGTCGTCTTCCTTGCCGCTGCGTTCGTCTTTCAGGCGGATGCGCACGCCGTTGTTCAAGAACGAAAGTTCGCGCAGGCGCTTGGCCAGAATTTCGTAATGGAACTCGTGGTTTTGTTGAAAGATGTCGGTGTCTGGCAGGAAGTGCACTTCGGTGCCACGCTTTTCGGTGGCACCCATCACGCGCATGGGGCTCACTTCGATGCCATTCACGGTTTCGAGCAGGCGGTTTTGCACAAAACCCTTGGCAAATTCGATCTGGTGCACTTTGCCTTCGCGGCGCACGGTCAGGCGCAGCCATTTGCTCAGCGCATTCACGCAGCTCACGCCCACGCCGTGCAAACCGCCCGACACTTTGTAGCTGTTCTGGTTGAACTTGCCGCCCGCGTGCAGCTCGGTCAGCGCAATTTCAGACGCGCTGCGCTTGGGCTCGTGCTTGTCGTCCATCTTCACGCCGGTGGGAATGCCACGGCCGTTGTCGGTGACGCTGATGGAGTTGTCGGCGTGGATGGTCACGACGATGTCGTCGCAATGCCCGGCCAGGGCTTCGTCGATGGAGTTGTCCACCACCTCGAACACCAGGTGGTGCAGGCCGGTGCCGTCGGACGTGTCGCCGATGTACATGCCGGGGCGCTTGCGCACCGCTTCCAGCCCTTCCAGGATTTGAATGGCACCCTCGCCATAGCCTTCGGAGGCGCCGGCCTGGTTGGCGTCGATCGTCGGCTGCAGGCTGGAAGCCTCGGCGCTGACGTTGTCGCTTTGGGAGGTGTTGGGTGTATCGCTCATGTCAAAAATCCGGTTGGTCGGGGCCTGGTTTTGGAGCCCCTTGCAAGCACCAAACCCGCTTTGAGCCTTGGGGCCCGCTGCGGGTTGGGGGTGTATTCAAAGTGGGGGGCGGTCAAATCCGCATGGGCATGACCACATACTTGAAGTGTTCGTTTTCGGGGTTGGTGACCAGCGCGGAGCTGTTTCCATCGGACAACTCGATCTTCACCATGTCCTGCCCCATGTTGGCCAGTGCGTCGATGAGGTAGGTGACGTTGAAGCCAATTTCGATGGCCTCGCCGCCGTAGTCGATGTCCAGCTCGTCCACCGCCTCTTCCTGTTCGGCGTTGTTGGACGCCACGCGCAGCAGTCCGGGCTCCAGCGTGAGGCGAACGCCTTTGAACTTGTCGCTGGTCATGATGGCGGTGCGTTGCAGGGTTTGCAGCAGGGGCGCACGGCCCAGCGTCACGCTGTTTTTGTGGTTTTTGGGAATGACGCGGTTGTAGTCCGGGAACTTGCCCTCCACCAGCTTGGTGATGAACTCCATGCTCTCGAAGCTGAACTTGGCCTGGTTGTTGGCGAACTGCATGGCAATGTCGCCGTCTTTGTCGGATAGCAGGCGCTGCAGCTCCAGCACGGTTTTGCGGGGCAGGATCACTTCCTGCTTGGGCACTTCCACATCGAGTGTGGCGCTGGCAAACGCCAGGCGGTGGCCGTCGGTGGCCACCAGGCTGAGCTGCTTGCCTTCGGCTACGAACAGGATGCCGTTCAGGTAGTAGCGGATGTCGTGCACCGCCATGGCAAATGCCACCTGGTTCATCAACCCCTTGAGTGTTTTTTGAGGCACGGCGAAGGTGGGGCCGAAGTTGGCCGACTCCTGCACCAGCGGAAAGTCTTCGGCAGGCAGGCTTTGCAGCGTGAAGCGGCTTTTGCCGCCCTTCAGTACCAGTTTGCCGCCTGTGGCTTCCAGGCTCACGGTCTGGTCGGAGGGCAAGGTGCGCAGAATGTCGATGAGCTTGCGCGCACCCACCGTGATGCCGTAGCTGCCGTCGTCCCCACCCAGCTCGGCGCTGGTGCGAATTTGAATTTCCAGGTCACTGGTGGTCAGCTGTACCTGGGGCCCGGTTTTGCGAAGGAGCACGTTGGCCAGAATGGGCAATGTGTGCCGACGCTCGACGATGCCGGATACCGACTGCAAGGCGCCGAGCAGCGCTTCCTGGGACGATTTCAGAACGATCATGGTGTTAGAGACCTTCCAAACGATGTGTTGTGGGTTCAACCCTTGAGGGTCTGTTCCAGCACGTGGAGTTGCTGGTTGAGTTCGGTGAGCTGGGCGCGCTCGGCCGTGATTTTGCGCACGGCGTGGAGCACAGTGGTGTGATCTCGTCCGCCAAACAGCTCACCGATTTCGGGCAGGCTTTTTTGCGTGAGTTCTTTGGCCAGGTACATGGCAATCTGGCGTGGGCGGGCGATGTTGGCAGGCCGGCGGGCGCTGTACATGTCGGCCACCTTGATCTTGTAGTAGTCGGCCACGGTTTTCTGGATGTTTTCCACGGAAATTTGCCGGTTCTGGATGGACAGCAAATCCTTGAGGGCATCCCGCGCCAGTTGAATGGAGATGTCCCGTTGGTTGAAGCGGGAAAATGCCAGCACCTTGCGCAGCGCGCCTTCCAGCTCGCGCACGTTGCTGCGCACGTTCTTGGCTACAAAAAAGGCCACTTCTTCGGGCAGGGCCGAGCCTTCGGCTTCCGCCTTGCTGATGAGAATGGCCACCCGCATTTCCAGCTCGGGCGGTTCGATGGCCACGGTCAGCCCCGAATCGAAGCGCGAAACCAGCCGTTCGTGAATGTCGGCCAGACCCTTGGGGTAGGTGTCGCTGGTCATGACGATGTGGCTTTTTTTGGCCAGCAACGCCTCGAATGCGTTGAAAAACTCTTCCTGGGTGCGGTCTTTGTTGGCAAAGAACTGCACATCGTCGATCAGCAGCAAATCCAGCGAGTGGTAGCGTTCCTTGAACTCGTCAAACGCGCGGCGCTGGTATGACTTGACCACATCCGTCACAAACTGCTCTGCGTGGATGTACAGCACCTTGGCTTTGGGCTGGTCGGCCAACAGCTGGTTGCCAATGGCGTGCATCAAGTGGGTTTTGCCCAGGCCCACACCGCCGTAGATGAACAGCGGGTTGTACAGCTGCCCCGGGTGGCTGGCCACATGCATGGCCGCGGCGCGGGCCATGCGGTTGGCTGAGCCTTCGACCAGGGTGTCAAAGCTCAGGGCCGGGTTGAGGCGGTTGCCAGTGGGTGCGCGGCGATCCACTTCGGGCGCTGTTGCAACGGGGGATAAGCCCGCTGCCGCCAGCGCATGGGCCAGTGGAGCGGGAGTGGATGCCTCGGGGTCGGATTCCGGGCCTGAAGCGGTTGGCGCAGGCGCGGGGGCGGCCCGGGTTCGGGGCACCAGACTCAGCTCAATGGTCACATCGCCTTCGGCCAGATCCGACAGCACCGCTCCGATGCGAGTGGCGTACTGGGTGCGGATCCAGTCCATCTTGAACCGGTTGGTCACCAGCAGGGTGACCTTGCTCAGATCGTCCGACACGCGGGCAGCCAGCGGCTTGATCCAGGTGTTGAACTGTTGCTCGGGCAACTCCTGGGCCAGCCGCTCGACGCAGGCTTGCCACAGTTCGTGTTGAAGGGTGGGGGTGGTTCCCTGGGGCATGAAGGCTAAAAATAATCAGAAAGCGGCACTGTGGCCGCGTGCCCCAAGGGTGGGCAGGCAATCACAAAACAAGCGCTGCATTGTAGGCCCTGAAAGCAAGTTATCCACAGCGGAAAAACACCCATCCCCACACTTTTTGGTACGACCCCGCGACGCATCCTTTGGCCGATTTTGGCGGGCCCTGTTCTGCAAAGTTGCCTGCCACTTTCAAATTTGGGATAATGATGGGCTTTGCCAGGGAAATTCAATGGTGTTTTCCTGGTACCTTGATACCCAGTTTGTGACGGAGTCACCATGAAACGCACCTACCAACCTTCCAAAACCCGCCGCGCCCGCACCCATGGCTTTCTGGTGCGCATGAAGACACGTGGTGGTCGCGCTGTGATTGCTGCGCGCCGCGCCAAAGGCCGCAAGCGTCTGGGCCTGTAATCGGCCACCATGCCAGCCGAGCCCGATCAGTCGGGCAGCATGGGGTCCCTGAAAATGGGGCAAGAAACGGGGTCTGTGGGTCATGTGCCCACCAGACCCCTTTCCCATTTGCTGCGCTTGAACGGGCCTGCCCAGTTTCAGGCCGTCATGTCTGCTCCCCCGGTCGGTAAAACACCGCACTTTGCGTTGCACACCTTGGCTTTGCCCCGTGAAGGTGACGCTGCGGCGTTGTTTGCTCAAAGCCATTGCTGGCTGGGGCTGGTGATTCCCAAGCGTTGGGCGAAACAAGCGGTGACGCGCAATGCCGTTCGACGCCAAGTGAATGCGTTGGCACAGGAACAATGGCGTCAACCGTCAGGCTGGCCTGACGCGGCGGTGGTGGTGCGCTTGCGCAGCACCTTCAGCCGTGAGCAGTTTGTCAGTGCCACTTCCCCCCAGTTGAAAGCGGCGATCCGGGCCGAACTGCTGGAGTTGTTCGCCCGTGCGTTGCATCGCCTTCCATCCCGAGCTGGCCGGAGTGCTGCATCTCGCCCAGAGGCGGCAATGCCGGTGTCGAATGCTGCCCATGCATGAACCGCTGCTGACCCAGGTGTGGAGGCTGCCTCGGCACGCGCTGATAGCCGTGGTGCGTGCGTACCGCTTGCTGCTCAGTCCCTCCCTTGGCTCCGCCTGCCGGTTTGCGCCCACCTGCTCGGTGTATGCCTTGCAGGCGCTGGAGCAACACGGTGCACTGGCGGGCAGCTATCTGGCAGCGCACCGGATCGTGCGTTGCAACCCGTGGTGCCAGGGTGGCTGCGATCCGGTTCCCTCTGAAATGCCTCACATGCGCCGTTTGTTCGGTGCACTCGTTTCCAAGTCTTCTGACCAAACCCGAACATGACCGACATCCGACGCTCCATCCTCTGGGTGATTTTTGGCTTTACGCTGGTGCTGCTGTGGGACCGCTGGCAGATGCACAACGGCCGCCCGGCGACTTTCTTCCCGCAGCCTGTGGTGCAGAAGGCGGCTGCTGAGCCAGTTACCGGCGGTGTGGCTGCGGCGCCCAAGGCTGCGGCGCAACCTCCTGGTGCCGAACCCGCAGCAGCAGTGGCTGCCACACCCCGTGTCAAAACAGTGGTCACCACCGATGTGTTGCGTGTGACCTTTGATTCCCTGGGTGGCTCGGTGGTGGGGGCGGACATCCTGGCCCACAAGGCCTCCACACTCTCCAGCAAAGTCAAGACCGATGGTCCGCTGACCCTGCTGACTGAAACACCCACCCACACCTATGTGGCGCAAACCGGTCTGATTGGCGATGCCACTCTGCCCACCCACAAAACGCCCATGGCGTTGGTGAAGGCCGACACCGAGCTGAAAGATGGGCAGAACGAACTCGTGGTGCGCTACGAAACCGCACCCAACGCCCAAGGTGTGAAGCTGGTCAAGACCTACACCGTCAAGCGTGGTGCCTACGACCTGACGGTGACCCATGAAGTGGTCAACGCCAGTGGTGCCGAGGTGCAGCCACAGCTGTATTTGCAACTGGTGCGTGACGGCAGTACCACGGCCAGCGAAACACCGTTCTATTCCACCTTCACCGGCCCGGCGGTTTATACCCACGAGAAAAAATACCAGAAGGTCGAGTTCCCGCAAATTGACAAGGGCAGTGCCGACTTCATCAAAATCGCCAAAGACGGTTACGTGGCCATGGTGCAGCACTACTTTGCCAGCGCCTGGTTGCTGGGCGAGGGCATTGAGCGTGAGCACTTTGTCCGCAAGCTGGACACCAGTCTGTATGCCGCTGGCATGATCACTTCGGTAGGGGTAGTGCCTGCCGGACAGAGCAACACCGTGGAGTCTCGCCTGTTCCTGGGCCCTCAGGCTGAGAAGGTTCTTGAAACCGTGGCCCCAGGACTGGAACTGGTCAAAGACTACGGTTGGCTCACCATGCTGGCCAAGCCGCTGTACTGGTTGCTGGAGCAAATCCACAAGATGGTGGGCAACTGGGGTTGGGCCATTGTGGCGCTGGTGGTGCTGATCAAGGCCGCCTTCTATTGGCTCAACGCATCGGCTTACCGCAGCATGGCCAAGATGAAGGCCATCACGCCCCGCATCACCGACATGCGCGAGCGCCTGAAAAGCAACCCACAGCAAATGCAGGTGGAGATGATGAAAATCTACCGCGAGGAAAAGGTCAACCCCATGGGTGGTTGCCTCCCCGTGGTGATTCAAATGCCGGTGTTCATTGCGTTGTACTGGGTGCTGCTGTCCAGCGTGGAAATGCGCAATGCGCCGTGGCTGGGGTGGATTTCCGACCTGTCGTCTCCCGACCCCTGGTTCATTCTGCCGCTGGTCATGACGCTGACCACCATCATCCAGACCTCGCTCAACCCGCTGCCGCCTGACCCCATGCAGGCCAAGATGATGTGGATCATGCCGCTGGTGTTCTCGGTCATGTTCTTCTTCTTCCCGTCGGGCCTGGTGCTGTACTGGATCACCAACAACACGCTGACCATCATCCAGCAGACCTACATCAACCACAGCCTGGGCGTGCCGGTGAAGTTCACCATGCCCAACTTCAAGTCCTGAAAGGCGGCCTGAACCCGCCACAAAGGCCGCATCTGCCGGAAACGGGGCTGCGGCCTTTGTCTTTACGCCAACGCCCTGCCCCATGCTGAGCCGCCACCAAGACCCGATCGTTGCCATTGCCACAGCCCCTGGCCGGGGGGCGGTGGGCATTGTCCGGGTGTCCGGCAAAGGGTTGACCGGGTTTGTGGGGCGGTTGCTGGGCAAGCAGCCCCGTGCGCGCGAGGCCACCTATGGCCCGTTTCTGGGGTTGGATGGTCAGCCGATTGACCACGGGTTGGCGCTGTGGTTTCCGGGGCCGCATTCCTACACCGGTGAAGATGTGCTGGAGCTGCAGGCCCACGGCGGACCGGTGGTGCTGCAGCTTCTGGTGGCCCGCTGCCTGGAGGTGGCCCATGAACCGGCTCACCCAACCCCAGTGGCCGCCCCTCATCCCTCTGCGCTAGGCGATGAGCCCCCGGTCGCTGCCGTCTTGCCCCGCCTGCGGTTGGCCGAACCGGGTGAGTTCACCCGTCGCGCCTTCATGAACGACAAACTCGACCTGGCCCAGGCCGAGGCGGTGGCTGACCTCATCGACGCGAGCACCGAAGCCGCCGCACGCAGCGCGAGCCGCAGTCTGTCAGGGGCGTTTTCCAGCGAAGTGAATGCGCTGCGCGATGCGCTGGTGCATTTGCGCATGCTGGTGGAAGCCACGTTGGACTTTCCTGAGGAAGAAATTGATTTCCTCCGCAAGGCAGATGCGCATGGGCAGCTGCACAATTTGCAGCAACAACTGGGCGCTGTTCAGGGCCGTGCCCGACAGGGCGCGCTGCTGCGAGAAGGCATTCGCGTGGTGATTGCCGGTCAGCCCAATGCGGGCAAAAGCTCATTGCTCAATGCGCTGGCGGGGGCCGAGCTGGCCATCGTCACCCCCATTGCCGGCACCACCCGCGACAAGGTGGAACAAACCATTCAGATTGAAGGCGTGCCGCTGCATGTGGTGGACACCGCCGGCCTGCGCGAGAGCACCGACGAGGTGGAAAAAATCGGCATCGAACGGGCCTGGTCCGAAATCCACGCCGCCGATGCGGTGTTGTTTCTGCACGATCTCACCCGTGTAAACGCTCCTGAATACAGAGCTGAAGATGACGCCATTGAAGCGACAATGGCCAAAAACCTTCAAAAAATTCATGTTTGGAACAAGGCAGACGCCTGCGCGCCAGATGCGTTGCGCCACGTGGGATCCAACGACCTGAGCATTTCTGCCAAAGGCAGGCAGGGTCTGGAGGCGCTGCGCCAGCGCTTGCTGCACACCGTGGGCTGGCAGGCTGCGCCCGAAGGCATTTACATGGCCCGCGAACGCCACTTGACCGCTTTGGCCCGAACTGGCGATCACCTGGAGCAGGCCGCAGCCTGGCTGGCCCGCAATGCCGAGCACCTGGACTTGCTGGCCGAGGAGTTGCGGCTGGCGCAAGGTGCATTGGGTGAAATCACTGGCGAATTCACGGCTGACGACTTGCTTGGCGAGATCTTCACCCGGTTTTGCATCGGCAAGTGAACGTTGCGTTTCAAGCCGCTTTGAGATGCATGTCAATGTGGACGCCGACATAGGGGCACCGCACGCCGCCCGTTTCGGTTCGCTCCAGCAGGCCCAACTGAGTCAGCACGCCCACATCTTCATGGACGCGTTTCACGTCACGGCCGACCATGCGAGCCAGTTCCCGTAACGGGATCTCATCCCCTTTGCGCTGTGCGGTGCGCACCAACGTCCATCGCTTCTCGGTGAGTTGTCCAAAGAACTGGCCTGGACTTTCAAAATTGAGCACTTCACCCTGGTAGCTGTCTGACTGTGCGGCCTGTGCTGCCTGCCGCAATCCGGCCATCCAGTCGGGTTGCAGGGTGATGGTGAGGTGACGTTGTTGAATTGCTGTCATGGTTATGACCTCCGTGCGGCAACAGCCGCGATGAAATCTTCCACCAACTGAGTCACGGTGGTGAACGTGTAGGGCACCTCGGACCCGTCGAGGTGACAGTGATCGCCCTTGCCTCGCTCGTTGTCAAAACCTACGACCCGCACGCCATTCAACGCATAAACCGCGCGGTATTTGTAACCGTGTTCAGTGGGTGGCACAGGTTGTGGCACCTTCCAAACCACCATTTCAATCACCCCGCCATCTGGCGTGATGCTCTTGAATTGCGTGATGAGTCTAGCCTTCATGTTGGCAATTATGACAACACCGATGATGGTTTGTCATTCATGCTCGAGACTTTCACGGTTTCGAAGCGGGGCAGAATGAGCAAAGTCGATGCCGCACCCATGAACCCCGAACCCCACGCGCTCTCCCATCTCTCGTTCCAGCACTGGGGCGTGGTGGTGGTGTTCGGACTGGTGTACCTGGGTATGTTTCTGGGCGGTTTGCCCAAGCTGCGCCTGAACCGGGCGGGCGTGGCGCTGCTGGGGGCCATTGCGGTGGTGGGGTTGGGCGTGCTGACGGTGGAGCAGGCCGCGCAGTCCATCGACCTGCCCACCATCCTGCTGTTGTTTGCCTTCATGGTGGTGTCGGCCCAAATGCGGCTGGGCGGTTTTTATGCAGCCGTCACCGGGTGGGTGGGCACACGTCCGTTGCCACCCGCTGTGCTGCTGGCTGCGTTGATTGCGGTGGCGGCCGCCTTGTCCGCCGTGTTTTCCAACGACGTGGTGTGCCTGGCCATGACGCCGGTGCTGGTGCGCCTGTGCATTCGCCGTGGCTGGCCACCGGTGCCGTTTTTGCTGGCCCTGGCCTGTGCCGCCAACATCGGCTCGGCGGCCACGCTCATCGGCAATCCTCAGAACATGCTGATTGGTTCGGTGCTGCACCTGTCGTTTGCCGACCATGTGCGGGGTGCCTGGCTACCGGTGGTGGTGTCGCTGGGGGTGCTGTGGCTTTGGCTGTGGTGGCGGGAGTTGGAAGAAAAGGAACCGTTGCCAGCCCGGCCCCACAGCGGTGCCGCACCCGACGTGGATGCCGAACTGCCCGCGCCGGGCGCTCAGCTGGTGTCGGCCCATTCTGCAGACGGGGAGCCGCCGTTCGACCGCTGGCAAACCATCAAGGGCCTGACCGTGGCCACTGCGGTGCTGCTGGCGTTTCTGTTCACCCCGTGGCCGCATGAGGTGGTGGCGCTGGTGGCTGCGGGCGTGCTGTTGCTGAGCCAGCGCTTTCATTCGTCGCAAGTGATGGGGTTTGTCGATTGGGAGCTGCTGGTGCTGTTCATGGGTTTGTTTGTGGTGAATGCCGCATTGGCCCAAACCGGTCTGGCGGCGCAGGCGGTGACGGCTTTGGCGGCCCACGGTGTGGTGCTGGGGGAAACCGGGCCGCTGTTTGCCGCCACGCTGACGCTGTCCAACTTGGTGAGCAATGTGCCGGCGGTCATGCTGCTGCTGCCGCATGTGGCCGGGCAGGATGCGGCCACAGCGGGCCTGACGCTGGCATTGGTCAGCACCTTTGCAGGCAACCTGTTGCTGGTGGGTTCCATTGCCAACCTCATCGTGGCCGACTTGGCCGAAAAAGAGGGCATTCCCATCGACTGGGCGAGCCACGCCCGCGTGGGTGTGCCGGTGACCCTGTTCAGCCTGATGGCGCTGGTGCTGACGCTGCCGCAGTGACAGACTGAGATCCGAATCGCTTCAAATGCATAGACTCTGACCCCATGCACATCATTCGCTCACGATGGACTTTGCCCGCTCTGGTGACCGCTTCCTTGATGGGCTGCGGCCTGCCAGCCGAACCCACGGCGCTGCCGCCTTTTGAGGTGGCTGAGCCATGGCAACCCACCGCGATGCAGTGGAAGCTGACGACGGAAAAAACCGCCGCCCGCACCGGCTGGATGGAGTGGGAGCAGCGCACCGCCCAGCTGGCCGATGTGCAAGTCAGCAGTGCGGCTGGGCAACCCACGGACGACGGCACCCCTGTGCAGTTGCACCGCCGGGCCTATGTGAACCGTCACGAAACACAGGGCGCGGTGGTGGTTGTTCCGGGCTTCACCGAGGGGCTGACCCTGTACCAGGAGGTGATTCACGATCTGGTGGCCAACGGGTATTCGGTGTATGTGCAAGACCACCGGGGCCAGGGCTTCTCCACCCGGTTCTTGCCTGGAACGCTGGGGCACATGGACCGGTTTGACCGCCTGGTGGACGACCTTGCGGCGTATGTGGATGAGGTGGCCGCCAAGGGTGCGCACGTACCTAATGAGGCATCCAAGCAGGCATCCATTGAGACATCCACCGGTGCAACCACCCACCCACCCACCGGCACGCTGCCAGGCAAGCGCCCCCTGTTTGCGCTGGCTCACTCCATGGGCGGCGCGGTGCTGGCCGGGGTGCTGGAGCGCCAGGGCAAGGCCAGCTCGTTGACCGCAGTGGCCATGGTGACGCCCATGTTCGAACCCGCCACCGCAGCGGCGGGTGCCCAGGGCTGGGCGGACCAGGCCTTGCAGGGCTGGTGCCACAACGGGGCCACCAGTGCCCACTTGCCCGCCTGGCTGGGCCAGAAGCAGGTGGCTGGCAAAGGGTTCGAGCGCGACAGGGATGCGTTTTTGCAGGCGGTTCAGAACCAGGCGAGTCCGTCGGACAAGGCTTTTGAGCTGTCGCACAGCGCAGGCCGTTTGCACCAGCGCTGGCTGGCCCGCGAGGCCCGTTGCGAGGGGGCGCATTGCGGCCATGCCGATGCCCGCGTGGCCGGGCCCACCTTGCACTGGGTGTTGCAGGCGTGCCATGCCTCGGCCATGTACCGCGAGGCGGCGGCGCAAGTGGCCCGGCCGGTGCTGCTGCTCAACGGCGGGCAAGACACGGTGGTGCTGACTGCCGCGCAACAAGCCTTCTGTGCCCAAGTGAATGTCGCCCATGCCGGACGGTGTACCGGCGTGACCTGGCCGCAAGCACGCCACGGCTTGCTGGTGGAGCGCGACGAATGGCGCAACGCTGCCATGGTTCGCATGCTGGCGTTCTTTGAGTCATCAAAATAAATAGCATTAAATTGAATAAATATATGCGATAAAGCAATATTTCATTCTTTTTTTCGCAAACACACTTCCGCCATGAACCCCACCGCCGCCACCCATCCGGAACGCTTTTGGGCACACCTGTCCACCGCCCAGTTCGAAGGCCGCCGCCGCTGCGGCCTGGCCGCGCAAACGGTGGCGGTGCTGCCGGTGGCGGCGGTGGAGCAGCATGGTCCGCACCTGCCGCTGAATGTGGACACGGCCCTGGCCAACGCCATGGTGCAGGCCACCCTGCCCCGCCTGCCCGCGGCGCTGCCGGTGCTGTTTTTGCCCACCCAGGCCGTGAGCCTGAGCAACGAGCACCTGGCGTTTGCCGGCACCTTGAGCCACAGTGCCGAAACCGTGCTGCGCATGTGGACGGAGCTGGGTGAATGCGTGCACCGTGCCGGGGTCAACCGGCTGGTGCTGTTCAACACCCATGGCGGCAACGTCAGCCTGATGGACCTGGTGGCACGTGACCTGCGCACCCGGCTGGGGATGATGGTGTGGCACACCAGCTGGTTCAACTTGCCGCTGGGCGTCGCCATGGACGCGTTTCCACCCGAGGAACACCGTTTCGGTGTGCATGCGGGCGACATGGAAACCTCGCTCATGCTGGCCATTCAACCGGAGCTGGTGGACATGGCGCAGGCGGCGTATTTCCGCAGCCAGTCCGAAGTTCGCGCGGCCCACAACCCGGTGCTGGGCAATGGCCGCAGCGCCAAGCTGGGCTGGCAAATGCAGGACTACAACCCTCAAGGAGCGGCTGGCAATGCGGCTGAAGCCACCGCCGAAAAGGGGCAAGCGCTGCTGGACGCGGTGGGCGTGCAACTGGCGGCGTTGCTGCAGGAGGTGGCCTCTTTGCTCGAGGAAACGATCAATGCCCCTCGAAATCCACCAGTGTGAACAAGGGCAGGCCGCTGTCGCGCAGCCGCTGGGAGCCGCCCAGTTCGGGTAAATCGACAATGGCCGCGCCTTCGGTGATGGTGGCGCCCAGTTTTTCCAGCAGGTTTTTGCCGGCCATCATGGTGCCGCCGGTGGCAATCAGGTCGTCGATCAGCAGCACGCGGTCACCGGGTTTCACCGCATCGGTGTGCAGTTCCACCGTGGCGCTGCCGTATTCCAGCTCGTAGGTTTCTTCCACGGTGGTGAAGGGCAGCTTGCCTTTTTTGCGGATGGGCACAAAGCCCACGCCGAGGCTGTAGGCCACCACCGAGCCAATGATGAAGCCTCGCGCATCCAGCCCCGCCACCACGGTCGGCCTGCGTTCCGGCGCCATGGCTCGGTGGACGAATGCATCCACCAGCACCCGGAACACCAGCGGGTCTTGCAGCAGCGGGGTGATGTCGCGGAACTGCACCCCCGGCACCGGCCAGTTGGGCACGGTGCGCATGTGGCTTTTGAGGAAGGCAGCGGTGTTCATGGGGGGTGTCAACCTTGGTTCAACCTTTGGTGAGGACATCTTCGGCGCTGGCCAGTTCCACCGAGGTGCCGGACAGCACCAGCGTGTCGCCTTCGTGCAGCACGGCGTCGGGCGGGCAGTCGCCCGCTTTGGCTCCGGGGTGGCGCAGGCTCACCACCCGCACGCCAAAGCGGTGCAGGCCCAGTTCTTCCACGGTTTTGCCCAGCGCGTGGCTGTCGAAGTGGACGGTGAAGGTGGACAGGCGCACGTTGTCCAGGTCGTCCACGGTGTTGTCGTCTTCGCCATGGAAGTAGCCGCGCAGCAGGTTGTAGCGGGCGTCGCGCTGGTCCTGAATGAGGCGCAGCACTTTGCGCATGGGCACGCCCACCAGCGCCATGGCGTGGCTGGCCAGCATCAGGCTGGCTTCAATGGCTTCCGGCACCACTTCGGTGGCGCCGGCGGCCTGCAATTTGTCCAGATGCACATCGTCCAGCGTGCGGACCACCACCGGCACATCGGGCGCCAATTGCTGCAGGGTGGCCAGCACCTTTATGGCGCTGGAATGGTCGATGTAAGTGATGACCACCGCTTTGGCACGAGTCACACCCGCTGCCACCAGGGCTTGTGCGCGGGCCGCATCGCCATACACCACCGAGTCGCCCGCTTTCTGGGCTTTTTGCACCCGGTCTGGGTCCAGGTCCAGGGCCATGTAGGGCATCTGGGCCTTGTCCAGCAGGCGGGCCAAGTTCTGGCCACACCGCCCGTAACCGCAGATGACCACATGCCCCGACTTGCCCATGGACTGGCGGGCGATGGTGGTCATGGCCACCGACTGCATCAGCCAGTCGCTGCCCACAAACTTCATGACCAGCCAATCGGTTTTCAGGATGATGAGCGGCGTGGCCAGCATGGACAGCACCATGCTGGCCAGGATGGGGTTGAACAGCGAAGGCGGAACCAGGTTGTTTTGCCCGGCCAGGGTCAGCAGCACAAACCCGAATTCACCCGCCTGGGCCAAATACAAGCCGGTGCGCAGCGCGGTGCCCAGGCCAGCCCCCATCAGCCTGGCCAGCACGGTGACGACAGCCAGCTTGAACAGCAGGGGCAGCGTCACCAGCATCAGCACCAGGGGCCAGCGCTCCAGCACCAGTCGCCAGTCCAGCATCATGCCGATGGTGATGAAAAACAGCCCCAGCAGCACGTCGTGGAAGGGGCGGATGTCGGTTTCCACCTGGTGCTTGAACTCGGTTTCCGAAATCAGCATGCCAGCCACGAAGGCACCCAGCGCCAGGCTCAGGCCCGCATGCTCGGTCAGCCACGCCAACCCCAGGGTGATGAGCAGCAGGTTGAGCATGAACAGCTCTTCGCTTTTGCGCATGGCCACTTGCTTGAGCCACCAGCGCAGCACCTTTTGGCCGCCGGTCAGCAGAATGCCCAGCAACAGCACGGCTTTCAGAAAAGCCATGCCCAGTCCCTGCGCCAGTTGTTCAGGGGGTGAGCCCAGCGCGGGGATGATCACCAGCAGGGGCACCACCGCCAAATCCTGGAACAGCAGCACGCCCACCACCCGCTTGCCGTGCTCCGAGTCCAGCTCCAACCGTTCGGCTACCAGTTTGATGACGATGGCGGTGCTGCTCATGGCCATCACACCGCCCAGGGCGAGCGCGGTTTGCCACTCCATCTTCCACCACACCGGGAAGGCCCAATCCAGCGCCAGTGACCCCAGAGTGGCCAGCACAATGGTGGCGACCACTTGCGACAGGCCCAGCCCGAACACCAGCTTGCGCATGGCCCGTAACTTGGGCAGGCTGAACTCCAGCCCAATGACGAACATCAGAAACACCACGCCAAATTCAGCCAGGTAGCGGATGCCTGCAGAGTTTTGCGCCAGCGCCAGCGCATGCGGGCCAATCACCACGCCCACAAACAGGTAGCCCAGCATGGGCGGCAGCTTCATGGAGCGGCACACCACCACCCCCAGCACAGCGGCCAGCAGGTACAGCAGGGTGATGTCCAGCGCGTTCATGGGTTGATGGTACCCAAGCAGCGTGAAGCCAACCCCTGCCGGATAATCGGCCCCATGCCGCAAGAAGCCTTTTTTGATTCATCCCGCTCATTGGCGCTCGCCAGAGAAGCCTTGCAGATCGAGGCCGATGCCGTTGCGGCTGCAGCCAACCGACTGGGCGCTTCGTTTGCGCAGGCGGTCGCCCTCATGCTGCAGTGCCAGGGCCGGGTGGTGGTCATGGGCATGGGCAAAAGCGGGCATGTGGGGCGCAAAGTGGCAGCTACCCTGGCCTCCACCGGTACACCCGCCATGTTTGTGCACCCGGCAGAGGCCAGTCATGGGGATCTGGGCATGATCACCGCCGCCGATGTGGTACTGGCCCTGAGCAACAGCGGCGAAAGCGACGAACTCACGGTGCTGCTGCCGGTGCTCAAGCGCATGCATGTGCCATTGGTGGCCATGACGGCGCGTGCCGATTCCTCGCTGGCCCGTTACGCCACCCATTGGCTGGACACCGGCGTGGCCAAAGAAGCCTGCCCGCTCAATCTGGCGCCTACTGCCAGCACCACCGTCCAAATGGCCATGGGCGATGCCTTGGCGGTTGCGCTGCTGGAGGCCAAAGGTTTCAAGGCCGAGGACTTTGCCCGCAGCCATCCGGGTGGCTCCTTGGGGCGCAAATTGCTGACATTGGTGCGCGATGTCATGCGCAGTGGCGAAGCGGTGCCCCGTGTGGCACACAGTGCGCCGTTCATGGACCTCATGCGTGAAATGAGTGCCAAGGGTTTGGGGGCTTCCGCTGTATTGGATGCACAGGGTCAAGTTTGCGGCATCTTCACCGATGGGGATTTGCGCCGCCTGCTGGAGCAAGGCGCTGACCTGCGCAACCTGTGTGCAGGCGAGGTAGCCCGTGGCAAACCGCGCACCGTTCAACTCGATGTGCTGGCAGCCGAAGCGGCTGACCTCATGGAACAGCACCGCATCTCCAGTCTGCTGGTGGTGGATGCGGCAGGCGCGTTGGTGGGGGCGCTCAACACCCACGACCTCATGCGCGCGAAGGTGATCTGACCATGATGGCTTTTGATTCAACACCTGCACCCGACGCGCAAACCCTGCCCTATCTGCCCCCGGTGCTCCAGCACAGCCCTGAACTGCTGCTGCGTGCGCAAGCCGTCAAGGTGGTTTTTTTCGACATCGACGGCGTCATGACCGATGGCAGCCTGTTCTACACCGAAGCGGGCGAAACGCTCAAACGCTTCCATGTGTTCGACGGCTATGGCATCAAGCTGTTGAGGCAGGCGGGCATCATTCCCGCCGTGGTCAGTGGCGGCGACATTCCCACCCTGCGCAAGCGTCTGGATGTACTGGGCATCAAGCACATTCGCCTGGGCACGGAAGACAAGCGTCCTGCCGTACAGGCCATTCTCGATGAACTGGGCCTGGGCTGGCACCAGGCCGCCGCCATGGGTGACGATTGGCCCGATGCGCCCGTTCTGCGTCGGGTGGCACTGGCCTGCGCACCCCAAACGGCCCACCCGGAGGTGTTGCGGCTGGCCCACTTTGTGCCCACCCGTCCTGCGGGCAATGGGGCCATCCGCGAGGTGTGCGATTTGTTGCTGGTGGCCAGCGGGCTTTATGCCCAGATGTGGCAGGAAGCGTCGGCCTGATCGTCATGTCCATCCCGTTTTCGTCGCCCACATCCTCGGTAGCCGGAGCCGTTTCAGGCGTTTCAGGCGTTTCAGGCGTTTCAGGCGTTTCAGGCGTTTCAGGCGTTTCAGGCGTTTCAGGCGTTGCAGAGCATGCTGTATTTCTGAGCGGAGTCACGTCGTTACCCCACGGCGGTTGGGTGTTTTGGCGCAGGCGGGTCGAAGCCCTCTCCATGTACATGCCCATGGTGCTCATGGGCATGCTGGCACTGGGGTCTTACTGGCTGATGCGTGCCACACCGGATGCACCCAAGCCGCCCCCGCCGCGGGCGGTGCGGCACGACCCAACGGAGTTCATGCGCAATTTCTCTGTGCGCACGTTCACGCCAGAGGGTGACCTGCGTTCTGAAATCAAAGGCCGGGAAGGCCGTCATTTTCCGGATGATGACAGCATGGAAGTGGATGAGCCCCGGATTCGCCATTTGAGTGAATCGGGTGTGCGTTTTATCGCGGTGGCCCGCAAAACCCATGTGAACGGTGCACACAACCACGCCGTACTGACGGGAGATGCGGTGGTGGTGCGGGAGTCACCGCAGCAAGCACCTAGCCTGGAATTTAGGGGAAATCAATTGATCATTGATTCGGCCATCGACGAATTGTGGTCAGACGAGCCTGTGGATGTGACGCGCGGTGCCGACCGCATTCAGGCCGACAAGCTGATTTACCGCGACAAACTTCAGGTTGCAGAATTCTCTGGAAGAGTGCGCGCCACGTTTGCTGGACGAGGTGGCCGTGGAGATCCTCTGGTGTCCAAAAAATAAAGCCCCGGGATGCTGCGCATACCAAGGGCTTCATAGGGTCAATCACGTTGACCCGGCTCAACAGGGAATGACCCTGTTGGCTGATGATCAGTAACCGCCGCGACCACCGCCGTCACCACGACGGCCACCGTTGCCATAAGGGCTGCGGAAACCGCCGTCATTGCCACCGCCGTAGCCACCACCGTCACCGCGGCCACCGCCGTAGCCGCCACCGCCTTCACGGCCACCGCCGTAACCACCTTCACGACGGCCACCGCCGAAGCCGCCGCCACCGCTGCGGGGTGGACGTGGCTCCATGGGGCGAGCTTCGTTCACCACCAAGCTGCGGCCACCCAGGGATTGGCCGTTCATGCCTTGAATGGCTTGCTGGGCTTCTGCATCGCTGCCCATTTCAACGAAGCCAAAACCTTTGGAACGGCCAGTGTCGCGCTCCATCATGACTTTGGCGCTGGTGACAGCGCCAAATGCGCTGAAAGACTGCTGCAGATCTTCGTCGCGAACCGTGTAAGGCAGGTTACCGACGTAAAGTTTGTTGCCCATGAAGGGACTCCTGAAAACACAAGGGGAAAACTAGCGATGGAGCCCCGATGGCACAAAATCTGTAGCACGCGAAACCGACCGATCACCGACTCTCGGGTTCACTCACTCAAACCCGAAAGATCATTATGCTTGGCTTGATTTTTTCTGGTGGTTTTTTTGTGCTGGGGTATCCCGCAGGCGGATGGGACGATGCGCAATAACAACACATCGGGCGCTATACTGCTGGCTCAAGCGCCGATTTGAACCAGATTGCGGGCGCTCAAGAAATGCCGCTAAAGAGGGGAGTCCATGCAGTTGGCTCCTTGTTTCGGTGGGCATGATTTCCTTGCAGTCTGGTGTCAAGGGCTTTCAGTTTCCACTGTGATCGTCACTCCCCAAACCTGGCATTTTTCAGACCCCTTGCCGTTGCAGAGCGGGGCGGTTCTGCCTGCGTACAGCCTCATGTACGAAACCTACGGCACCCTCAATGCCCAGCGTAGCAATGCGGTGCTGATTTGCCATGCGCTCAACGCGTCGCACCATGTGGCGGGCCGGTATGCCGATGCGGATGGTCAGCCGATGGCGCGCAGCGAAGGCTGGTGGGACAACATGATTGGCCCTGGCAAGCCACTGGATACCGATCGGTATTTCGTGATTGGTGTGAACAACCTGGGCTCTTGCTTCGGGAGCACGGGGCCTACACATGTCAACCCGGCCACCGGTCAGGCTTGGGGTGCCGACTTTCCGGTGGTGACGGTGGAGGATTGGGTCAATGCCCAGGCGCGTTTGCTGGACCGGTTGGGCATTGAGCAGCTGGCCGCAGTCATGGGCGGCAGCTTGGGCGGTATGCAAACCCTGAGCTGGACGTTGCAATACCCTGATCGGGTGCGCCATGCTGTGGTGGTTGCCAGTGCGCCGAACCTCACGGCGGAGAACATCGCATTCAACGAGGTGGCGCGTCGCGCCATCGTGACCGATCCCGATTTCCATGACGGACATTATTTGCACCATGGCAAAGTGCCCAAGAGAGGGCTGCGCATCGCGCGCATGATCGGGCATATCACCTACTTGAGTGATGACGTCATGAACGACAAATTCGGACGGCACCTGCGGCCATTGGCGGACGCTGTGGCCGATGCGGTTCAGACGGCAGATGTGCAGCACCTGGAGCGCCTGCATTACCAGTACACCACGCAAGGCATTGAGTTCCAAATTGAGAGCTATCTGCGCCACCAAGGCGACAAATTCAGCGAGTACTTTGATGCCAACACGTACCTGCTGATCACGCGGGCGCTGGACTATTTCGACCCTGCTCGTCTGCATGGTGGTGACCTGGCTGCGGCGTTGGCGGGTGTCAAAGCTTCGTTTTTGTTGGTGAGCTTCACCACCGATTGGCGCTTCTCTCCCGCGCGCAGTCGCGAAATGGTCAAGGCGCTGCTCAAAAACAAATGCGCGGTCAGCTATGCCGAGGTCGATGCTCCGCACGGACACGATGCCTTTCTGCTGGATGATCCGCGCTATTTGTCGGCGATCCGGGCCTATTTTGATCACCACGTGGCACCGGAGGTCGGGGCATGAGCGATGCAAGCTTGATCCATTCCATTGCCCGCCTGGTACCGCGTGGCTCCAGGGTGCTGGACCTGGGTTGTGGCGGCGGGGAGCTGCTGGCCCATCTGATGGCTGAAAAGGCCTGCACCGGTTACGGTGTGGAGATTGACGATGACAAGGTGCACGCTTGCCTGCAACGAGGCGTGAACGTGTTGCAGCTCAACCTGGAAGGGGGTCTGAGCATGTTCGATGACCACAGCTTCGATGTGGTGTTGCAAATCGACACGCTGCAGCATTTGCGAAACGCCGAAACCATGCTGCTCGAAACGGCCCGCGTGGGGCGCATTGGCGTGGTGGCATTCCCCAATTTTGCGCATTGGCCCAATCGCCTCAGCGTCTTGCGGGGGCAGATGCCGGTGACCAAGCGGCTACCGTATCAGTGGTACGACACTCCCAACATCCGGGTGGGGACCCATGCCGACTTTGAAGTGCTGGCCCGTCGCCATGGGCTCACGGTGCAGGAGAGTTTTGGCCTGCACAACGGCCAGGAAGTGCGTATTTGGCCCAACTTGTTGGCCAGTACGGCTGTCTTTTGTGTCTCACGCTGAGGGTTCATACCGATTCATCGTTTCCCCCCGCTTCCGATAAACGGGCCTGACCGGAGTAAGCTACGGCTAAGACTGCATGGACTCTGGTTCTTGGGTCTGTCTATACAAGGAGACATCATGGGGTTTGACACGATGAGCATTCGGGTTCGGCTGTTGGTTGCCGTCAGTGGTTTGGGGGCGTTGCTGCTGGCCTTTGCCGGACTGGCTGCGGTGGCGGCTGCCAGCGCCGAGCGCAGTGAGCGGGAACTCGTTCAGCAGGAGCGCAAAGCACAATTGGCCAACGAATGGTTGGCCAGTACGCAGCTCAATGTCACACGGGTGCTGGCGGTAGCTCAATCCAAAGCTGACCCCGATGTCGACAGCTATTTCAAGCCTCAGATTGCGCAGACCACGCAGCGCATCAATGAACTGCAAAAAGAGCTGGAGACCATTTCTGTAGATCCCCAAGGCAAGGCCTTGATGGCGGACATTGCGGCCAAGCGCCAAGCCTATATCGATGCACGCAACGCCTACTTCACCACCCTCAAGGGTGGAGACCTGGGTAAAGCGGGCCAGCTGCTAACCAGCGGCGTGCTCCCTGCTGCAGAGGCCTACATCGCGCGCCAGCAGGCCTTTGTGAAGCAACAGCATGACAAAGTAGATTCTGAACTGGAGCAGCGGTTGAGCAGTCAGAAGACCACGGCATGGTGGCTCAACGGCATCACGCTCCTGGTGGTGCTGGTTGCGGTGATGATGATCTGGTCCATGGTCAACTCATTTTTTGCGGCATTGGCCCGTGCGGTGGGATATGCCAAGGGCATTGCCCAGGGTCACCTGGATCAGAAAATTGCCATTGATCGCCACGATGAAATTGGCGATTTGCTGAAAGCTTTTGCCGAAATGCAAACGGCGCTGGAGCGCATGGTGACCACTGTGCATCAGACCACCGCCAGCATCAACAGCTCAGCCACCGAAGTGGCGACCGGCAATGCCGATCTCTCTTCCCGCACCGAGGCCACGGCCTCCAGTCTGGAGCAAACCGCGTCCAGCATGGAAGAAATCACGGCCACCGTGAAGCAAAGCGCCGACTCTGCGCGTCAGGCCAATCAACTGGCCTCCACAGCTGCTGCAGTGGCCGCAAGGGGTGGAGAAGTGGTGGGCCAAGTAGTGGGCACCATGCAAGACATTCAGACCAGCAGCCAAAAAATTGCAGACATCATTGGCGTGATCGACGGCATCGCCTTCCAAACCAACATCTTGGCGTTGAACGCAGCCGTGGAAGCCGCCCGTGCGGGTGAGCAAGGGCGTGGCTTTGCGGTGGTGGCGGGCGAGGTGCGCAGTCTGGCCCAACGTTCGGCCAATGCGGCCAAGGAAATCAAAGACCTGATCACCACCAGCGTGGAGCGTGTGCATGCCGGAACCGAACAGGTAGAAACCGCCGGCAAAACCATGGAAGAAATTGTGGCCAGCGTTCAGCGGGTCAACGACATCATTGGTGAAATCACCGCAGCAGCGGGTGAGCAGAGCAATGGCATTGCCCAGGTGAATGTGGCGGTGAACCAGCTGGACCAGATGACGCAGCAGAATGCGGCCCTGGTGGAGCAGAGCGCAGCGGCTGCGCAAAGCCTGCGTGAGCAGGCCGGGCGTCTCAGCGATGCGGTCAATGCCTTCCGGGTTGCTTCTGACGGTCGCACTTTCGTGACATCCCCCACACCTGCGCCAAGACCAGCACCAGCTCCCGCTGCAAAAACAGGTGCATATTCTTCAGTCAAATCGGGCGGTGGTGCTGTAAAAAGTACCGCATCATCCGTTGCCGCATCCAAGGCAACCGCACCCAAGCCGGCTCCAAAAAGCCCGGCATTGTTGGCGTCTGCTGCGGGCAAACCGGCTGCGGCGGCACCTGCACCCGCCAAAGCGGCACCACCAGCCCCCAAGGTCAGTCCACCCAAAGCTTCAGATGACGGCGACTGGGAAACTTTCTGATTCCGACAAAAGCGTGGGCACGGCGCAACGGGTTTGCACCGTGTCTGGTGTAAAACCGGAGTTGTGGACTCTGGTCGCAAGAGTCACCCAACCGTTGAAAACCTCAGAAAGCCTTTGCTGACTGATTGAGCGGGTTTCTGGTTGAACCAACGGTGCACCCAAAGGAGTAAGCATGAACATGGCCACTACCGCCAGCCCTGCCAAACAGGCAGGGTCACCCACCGCCAATTCCATCAAACAAATGCTGGGCTCCAATGGCTCGGGAGCCAGTGCCCAGCAGCGCAAAGGCGGTAAACCCACTGGACCCACCAAAGAATTTCTGACTTTTCGCCTGGGTGACGAGGAATACGGCATCGACATCCTGCGGGTGCAGGAAATCCGTTCGTACGAAGTACCCACCCGCATCGCCAATGCGCCACACTTTTTGAAAGGTGTGGTGAATTTGCGCGGGGTCATCGTGCCGGTGGTGGATCTGCGCATCAAGCTCGGTTGCGAGAAGGTGGAGTACAACGACTTCACGGTGGTCATCGTGCTCAACGTCAAGGGACGTGTAGTGGGTGTGGTGGTGGACTCGGTTTCCGATGTGCTGGAGTTGCCCGAGGAAGACCTGAAACCATCGCCAGAAATGAACAGCTCTGCGGCCGACAACGCCAACGTCACGGGCATTGCCAGTGTGGGTGACCGCATGCTCATTCTCATGGACATCCAGGCCTTGATGTCCAGCCCCGACATGGGTTTGGTGGACTTGGACGCCTGAGCGTTTTTTTGAGGGAGAGCTGTGACCCGTGCCACAACAGCGGGCTCAGCAGTCGATTCACAAGGGGCGGCTGAACCGCCCGTTTGCTTTTCGGAGGAATGAGCCATGTCCACTCAACCATCGGTGCCTGCGTTGTCGGGCAGTTTTGGCAACACATGGCGTTCGGGAGCAGGGCTGACCACCAAACTCATGGTGGTGGTGGGCTTGGCCTGCATGCTAATTTTTGCTGGCTTGGCCGTGTTCTCGGTTCAGCTGGTGCGACACGAGCGAGAGGCTGGCGCGACTGCGCTACGCAGTCGCAGTGAGGCGCTTGTGGCATCACTGGCGCAATTGGATGATGCAAGTCGTAAAGCTGCACAGCAATCGTTCAGTGTGCTGTCGGATCGGTTGCCGCTGGTGTTGTTTTCCATGGCCGATGTGGGGGATGGCAAACCCAAACTTCAGCATGCCGGCTACCCGTTGGAAGGAAATACCGAGGCGGTGGATGCATTTGCTTCCCTCACTGGAGGAGTTGCAACTGTGTTTCAACGGGAAGGTGATGACTTTCGACGCATCACCACCAGTTTGAAAAAAGAGGATGGGACACGCGCCGTCAACACCTTGCTAGACCGGGATCACCCTGCCTACGCCTTGATGCTGGATGGCAAACCGTATGTGGGCAGAGCGGTGCTGTTTGGCAAAACCTACATGGCGCAGTACGAACCTGTTCGGGTGAATGAGAAGGTGGTGGGGATTTTGTTCATCGGCCACAGCATGGAATCCCAGTTTCAGAGCTTGCAGCAGTCCTTCAAGCTTGCAGGCGATGAGGGTGTGACCACGTTGGCGATTGATGTGAAAGAGGGTCCGCGCAAGGGGTTTGTGGTGGCTGCTGAATCAACCAGTCAACTGGATTCCGGCAGCCCCCTCATGCACGCTTTGCAGGGAGTCGCTCAAAGCAGCATGCACAGTGGCGTATTGAGTGGCATCGATGTGGTTCCCGGTTTGGCCGGAAGCGGCGTTGCCAATGTGGGTTGGGCGCGGTTCGATCCTTGGGGGTGGGTGGTAGTGCAGGCTCAGCGGGATGCCGCTACGGTGGCCCAAGCTTGGCAGCATCTGTGGTTGCTGTGGAGCTTGATCGCCGGCGGTTCAGTGGTGGCTGCTGCGGCGGTTTTGATTGCTCTGCGGCGCATGGTGCTTTTCCCCCTGAGAGACTTGCTTGCCGATGTGGACCAGTTGAGCCGCAAGGATTATTCCCGTCCGCTGGTTCCTCGAACTCGCGACGAATTGGGGCAGTTCATTCTGGCCTTGGAAGGCATGCGTCGCCAGCTCAGTGCCAACATGCGCCAAATGGAGCAGTCGGCCAAAGACATTGACGCGGTGGCGGCTGAGGTGGCCCGGGGCAACATCGAACTGGGCAGCCGCACAGAGAATGCGGCTGGAAATCTACAGCAATCGGCCAGCAGCTTGGGGCACCTGACGGATGCGGTCAACCACAGCGCCAACGCGTCCCGTCAAGCCAATCAATTGGCATCTACCGCCGCCGAAGTGGCGGCTCGGGGTGGAGATGCGGTGCACCAAGTGGTGTCTACCATGCAAGACATTCACCACAGCAGCCAGAAGATTGCAGACATCATCGGTGTGATCGACAGCATTGCCTTCCAGACCAACATTCTGGCGTTGAATGCAGCTGTAGAGGCCGCCCGCGCTGGCGAGGCGGGCCGCGGCTTTGCGGTGGTGGCCTCGGAAGTGCGCAACTTGGCAGGCCGTTCGGCGCAGGCGGCCAAGGAAATCAAAGACCTCATCACCACCAGTGTGGACCGCGTGCAAAGCGGCACCCAACAGGTGGAGAGGGCCGGCCAGACCATGCAGGAAATTGTGGCCAGTGTGCAGCGGGTGACCGATGTGATTGGCGAAATCACGGCGGCTGCCGTGGAGCAAAGCGCTGGCATCGGTCAGGTGAACTCTGCAGTGGGCGCGTTGGATCACATGACCCAGCAGAATGCCGCGCTGGTAGAGGAAGTGGCAGCGGCGGCCGACAATTTGTCTCACCAGACCAAACGCTTGCGGGAAGCATTGGGGCAGTACAAAACCGGCAACGATGGATTGGCTGACGGTGATTTGCATCGCCGCCAGTTGGTGCGTGTGGGTACAGGTGCAAGCCGTCCTGCGTCCACCACCAAGCCCGTGCAACCAGGGTTGCCCAGCCCCCGCGCCCACTCAGATGGCCAAGCTCCTCGCTTGGGCGGGCATGCTGAAACGTCAAAAAATATAGCTTTCAATTCAATTAAATCAAGAGAAAAATCCCAAAACGGCACTAAATTTGGTGCGCAACCGGCTTCGGGCGCTTCTGCTAAGCCCGCAGCCCACATGCCACCCAAAGACCCAGGCCGCCCCGCCGTGCCGCTGGGCGGAGACTGGGAAACGTTCTGATACGGGTTTTGACAGGACCTCCCGCTTCTACAGCGGGTGTGTCACCAGCCGGAAGTCGGCATCATCGGCAAACGGCTTGATGGCGTAACCCAGGCTTTTCATGAGCCTGAGCATGCCGGGATTGTTGGTCAGCACCAGGCCCTCGATCTCCGTCAGGCCTTTTTCGCGGGCGACTTCCATGATGGACAGCATCAGCCGTGAGCCAATGCCCTTGCCACCAAAGTCGTCGGCCACCACCAAGG